>Ga0126312_10000025_pt1 | contig 53266 bp, 54 predicted proteins | sample Plot104A_FD_92537 | JGI IMG/M metagenome (GOLD analysis project Ga0126312, IMG submission 92537) | Serpentine soil microbial communities from UC McLaughlin Reserve, CA, USA - Plot104A | ecosystem: Environmental > Terrestrial > Soil > Grasslands | place: USA: UC McLaughlin Reserve, Lake County... | reverse complement strand
TTCCGCTTGCTATGCAAAGCGCAATGATCAACGCCTTGGTACCGCTTTGGTACCGGCCGCTGCGTCCGTTCCGTCCAGATCGTCCCCACGGGGGGACGCTGGGGACGCGGGGGACGCTCGGGGACGCATCTACACCTATCGCCCGTCGGCTGGGGGCCGAAAGGTCGCTGGTTCAAATCCAGTCGCCCCGATATTGCGAAATATCTTTCCCAAGCGGGCTTTCGGCCTCGCGGTCACCAGCGGCGAAGCTTCGGAGAGGATCGTGGTACCGCTCGTGGTATCGGACAGCGCCGCCGTGGGTATCCGCACGCCCGTTCCAACCGCAGGCGTCAGCTATGAGATCCCCGAACAGAAGCTCGACATCGACCTCGCCCGGATGCCCGCGCTGCCTCGGAGCGGCTTAGCGCTCAGTGACGTACGCCGGCTGGCGTAACCGAAGGCGGCGGCTTTTCCTCATCGTGCCAGACCCCGCCGAAACCCGAAACCGAACTACACGTGAGCAGCGTCACTGTCGGTCTGCGGCCGGAGTGTGGCGGCGGCAGCCAGCGCGACCCCCGTCGAAAGCCCGGTGAGGCCAGCCCCAACGAGATAGCCACTGCGGGGTAGCCGCGCCGAAGTCGCCAGCGTCGTCGCACAATCGCTCGCCTCCGCAATAGCCTGCGCGGCAAACCATGGGCGCGGATCGCTGCGTCGATGAGCGAGTGCATATAGTGACCCGCCGCCGAGCACGAGATCGCGCACGCCGAAGCCACGCGCGAGCATGCGCGAAGGCTCGCGCGAGGCCGTAGCGCCGATCCAGCTCCCCGCTGAGCGCCCAGGCGCGACCAGATAGGCGGCACCGAAGAGGACGCGCAACGCGGAAACCCCGATCGCGGCCTTCGTGATCATCATCACCGTACGGCTTCCCCGAACCCTGACCGCTAAGCGAGGCGGATCGCCCAGACGACTAGATCACGCACGAGATCCTGCCGACGGCCCACGAGATGTTCAGAAGAAGAGGACGGCGCAGTCAAGGTGCTTATGCAACCGCATGGGCCGGCGGCGGGGACCACGGAGAGCGGCCAAGGGGACCGCCTCGGTCTGCGCGCTTGCGCGACGCCCGCGAGGGTACTGGGTCGCCGTGTGCCGCGACGGAGCGCCAACCCTGCCCGCCCCGCGGGGACCGCTGACGATCTCCCTGGCTGCCTACCTGCTCGGCGGCGGGACATCTACGCTCCGCACGCCTCCGCGGGACGGCGACGACCCGATCGCGAACGAGGACTTTCAGCTCGCTCTCTACTGCTGCTACGAGCTCCACTACCGCTCGTTCGCGGGCGTGCCCGATTCGCTCGAATGGGACCCGGAGTTGATCGGCTTCCGCGCGGCCCTCGAACACCGCTTCGAGCGCTCGCTTCCAGCGCTTGCAGCCGACGAGGCGACGGACCCGTCGAGGATCGGCGAGACGCTCTTCCGGCTCGCCGAGGCCGACGACTCGCCGTCGCTCGCGGCACATCTCGAGGCCGCTGCCAGCGCGGAGCGGTTCCGGGAGTTCATGATCCACCGCTCCGCCTACCAGCTCAAGGAGGCGGACCCCCACACCTGGGCGATACCCCGGCTCGACGGTGCGGCCAAGGCAGCTCTCGTGGAAATCCAAGCGGACGAGTACGGCGGCGGCGAACCGACCCGGATGCACTCCAGGCTGTTCGCCGACGCGATGTCGGAACTAGGCCTCGACTCCAGCTACGGCGCGTATCTCGACGCCGTCCCCGCCAGCACACTCGCGACGGTGAACCTGGTCTCCCTATTCGGGCTTCACAGGCGGTGGCGGGGGTCCCTCGTGGGACACCTGGCGATGTTCGAGATCACCTCACCCGGTCCGAATCGCCGCTATGCGGCGGCCTTGCGCCGGCTGGGATTCGGACAGCGGGCGACTGCCTTCTATGACGAGCACGTCGAGGCGGATTCGATCCACGAGAACATCGCCGCCTACGACTTGGCGCAGGGCCTGGCGATGGCCGAGCCGGCGCTTACCCACGACATCCTGCTGGGCGCCCGCGCGCTTCTCCACTTCGAGAGAGAGATGGCGCGTCGAGTGACCGCGGCCTGGGACGAGGGACGAACGTCGCTGACCGATCGCGGGACTCAGCTCACAAGAGCGGCCTAGCGAGGTGACATGGACCCGGGTCCGCGGCTAGCGATCTCGTACGTCCTGCCCCTGCGCTGGCAGGACACCGGGCCTGTACGAGAACTGTCCCGCTACTTGAACAGCCTATGCGGAAGCGTCGCTCAGGTGATCCTGGTCGACGGTTCGCCGCCGCCGGTCTACGCGGCCGTCGGCGAAGCCTGTCCGCGTCAGGTGCAGCATGTCCCCCCCGACCCGGCCCACTGCGGCGCGATGGGGAAGGTACCGGGCGTGCTTACCGGCCTTGAGCTCGCCGACCACGACCGGATAGTGATCGCGGACGACGATGTGCGCTGGGAGCGCCCGGAGCTTCGAAGGGTCGCCGCCTTGCTCACCGACTGGGAAGTGGTCCGGCCCCAGAACTACTTTTCGGCGCTACCGTGGCACGCGCGCTTGGACACCGCGCGCAGCCTTCTGAACCGGGTCTGGAGCGGCGATCCCGACCTCGGGCCGGGCGACTTTCCTGGCACGCTCGGCGTGCGTCTCGGCTTCCTGCGTCGCTGCCGCGGCTACGACGGCGACTCGCTGTTCGAGAATCTCGAGTTGATGCGAACGGTTCTTGCCAACGGGGGTCGCGTGAACACGCCACTCGACCTCTACGTCGCGCGACGTCCGCCGAAGACGGCTCACTTCCTCTCCCAGCGCGTCCGTCAGGCCTACGACGACTTTGCGATCCCGCGGCGGATGGCGGCCTGGCTGGGGCTGGTCCCCATCGCTTCGGGGCTAGCTCTCACAGGTACGTACACGCCGCTGGCGATCGCGGCCGCGGGGGCGATCGTAGTCGCCGAAGTGGGGCGGCGGCGGGCAGGCGGGGCGTCCTACTTCCCGCTCAGCGCGTCGCTCCTCGCACCCGTGTGGCTCGCCGAGCGGGCCGTTTGCTCCTGGCTCGCACTGCGCGACCGCCTGCTCCGTGGCGGCGTGGTCTACGGCGACTCACGGCTTCGCCGATCCTCGCGCACGATGTCGGAGCTGCGTACGCTGGCCGGCGCGCCCTCTGGGGACCCGTGAGCGGTGAAACCGATCCGCTTGTGGGTGCCATCACAGAACGGGCGGGTTCGTGACTTACCGCAGCGGCAGAGGGCGACCGTCCGCCGGGCGAGCTCCACGGTTTCGCCGTCCTGGTCGGTTATCACGAAGTCCCCGCGAACGAGATACGGGCCGTTCCTGTATGTCGCGATGCGGGCGATCATCCTCGGTCCCTGTGGGACGCACGTCCCGTCGGCGGCTACCCGAACCACGGCGCCTCAAGCCGTGGAGCCGCGCCAACAGCATTGCGGAGCGCCGCTACCCGCAACGACGGGACCCATTCAATTCCGTGACACGGGCTAGACGAGTGAGAAGCAACAAATCGAGCCGTGACCCTGGGCACACCTGTGCAACGCGTCTGCAGAAGCGAAGAGGTGTCAGCAGCCGCCACAGGGTCGGTGCGCCGGGATCCGTCGGCGGCAATGGGCGTATTTGGCGAGGCCAGCACCAGGATCTCCTGGACGACTGTCGATGACGTCAATTCGGTCGTGAAGCTGACCCAGACGGCAGCGTGCGGATCTGGATTTCAGCTCAGAGCAACATGCTGAAATTGGATCGCCGCGGGCGTGACACGGGCCAGGCCCATCGAACGCCGAGGGGCGCGGCGGCGCTCAGTAGGGCTCCCCGGATTGAAGATTTGGAACCCCGCGCTCGCCTGGTGCACCGGCATGTGGCTGTGGCCGAAAATCACGGCATCGACGTCCGGATAACGGCGACGAAGTCGATCGAGGCGCCCACGGCTGGGGCCGGCATCATGGAGAATCGCGATTCTCTGGTCTTCCAGCGCCAGCGTCAACTCTGCTGGGAGCACGCGTCGCAGATGAGCGTCATCGACGTTGCCATGAACCGCGTGGAGCGGCGGCCCTATCGCCTGGAAGTCGTCCATCACGGCCGCGGCCACGAAGTCCCCCGCATGCACCAGGGCGTCACATTTAGAAATCAGGGCTACGCAGCGCTCAGGAAGGCGACGGGCACCGCGTGGTATATGGGTGTCAGCGACGATCGCCAGGACCATTCGGTGAATGGTCTCAAGTGCGACCAGTCGGATGGCGAGGACGCGAGACCTGGTGGGGCATGTGAAGGCGCCGGGTTGCACCAGTGGCGTAGCCATTTAGATCGATCCGTCAGATACGTGCTTTCGATGCAAAGCGGCACTTAGTCGCTTCTGGTTCCAAAGCGAAACTTCGCCAGGCTTCTGCTTCACGCACCCCGTCCGCTCAGGCTGGGCCGGCGTACGAGATGAGCTCGAGAAGGCTTCCGTCTGGGTCTCGGAAGTACACGCTCACTCCAAGTCCAAGAGCCCCTGGCCGCTGAATGGGGCCGAGCTCGACCTCGACGTGGTGCCGGGCCAGATGTTGGGCCGCTTCGGCGGCTGTGCCGGTCCAGCGAAAGCACAGATCCGAACCGCCTGGCCTCACGGGGACTTGTGCGAGGTTTGATGCGGATTCGCTGTTCCTCGGCAGGTCGTCCGGAAGGTGCACATTCAGCTGGATCGAGCCGATGCGAAGTGCATGGCGACCCGACTCGAATACGACCGGCTCGGCTCCGAGCACCTCGGCATAGAACTTACGCGAGCGCTCCCAGTCTGAGACGGCGATCACTACATGGTCTAAGTCAATCTCGAACACGGCGCGACACTACCCGGAAGCTTCTCCATGGAAGGCAACCAGGTCTTAGCTTCGGCTGACGGCAACTAGCCCGGCTCCGGGCGTCGATCAAGGATCGCCGGTAACGGGCGGGTATTGGTCACATCTGCGGAGGTCGCCCCACCGCGCCGCGCGGTCGCCACCGAGAAGAGAATGTTCCCCAGTCCGCGCACCGAGTGCGCGTCCGTCGAGCAGACGACCTTTGCGCCTGCTCGTAGCGCGTCGCGGACATGCTCTCCGCGGAGATCAAGGCGATCGGGAAGGCCATTGACTTCGAGCGCGACTCCTTGCTCCAGCGCAACTTCGAATACGCGCTCCAAGTCCAGCGCATTCTCCGGACGGCGGTTGACATAGCGGCCCTTCGGGTGGCTGAGGCAACGCACGTACGGATTACGGAGCGCCTCCTCAACCCGCTTAGTCATCTCCCTCCGCGGCATCCGCTGTCCACCATGGACGCTCGCCTGTACCCACTCGAGCTCGGCGAGGACGTCGTCCGGGAGGTCGAGCCGTCCGTCGGGGAGGATGTCGCATTCGGTTCCACGCAAGACACGGAACGGCGCAAGCAGTTCATTCGCGGCCGCGATCTCCTCTCCCTGGCGGCGAACGTCGTCGGGAGCCAGTCCGCGGACGGCGCCGACGGCGGGCGTGTGGTCGCAGATCGCGAGATATTCGTACCCCCGTCCTTGCGCCGCACGGCCCATCCCCTCGATACTCGCCCTGCCATCCGACCATGTCGTGTGGCAATGGAGGTCGCCGCGAATGTCTTCCAGCGCCACGAGAGCCGGCGGGTCGCCGCGGAAAGGCTCCTCACGCAGCTCTGGCGGACACCACGGTACCCCCAGCGTGCGAAAGACGGACTCTTCGTCGGGCCCCTGCGGAATCGGCTCGAGCGCGGCGACGTACGCCTCCGAGCCAGTGGCGCGGACCAGCGCGGTCCCGAAGGACGCCGGATCGGTGACAACGACCTCGAGTGGTACGCCCTCCACCGACACTCCCACCGCCCGCCACTCCTCCCGGTCCGCGAGCGCGACGATTTGCGGCAGCGCGATGAAGCGCTCCAGCACCGAGGCCGGATCCCGCGCAGGACAGACCACCGACAGGACCTCGCACGAGTCGCGCCACCGCCTCACGTCACCTGCGATCTGCCCGCCGAGAGCGGCGGCGACACCTCCGACCAAGTCCCGGGCGCGGTTAAGAAGGAGACCGCGCCTGGGACGCGGCTCGCCCTCGCGCCCGAGCGCATCGAGCAGGCGCGCCTCGGTCTTCGGCCCGATCCCTGGCGCTGTTCGCAGGCGCCCCGCGGCCGCGGCCTGGCGAAGCTCGTCCGCAGTGTGGACATTGAGGGCGCGTGCAAGCTCAAGCGAGCGCTTTGCCCCGAGCCCGAGGTAGCGGCCGAGCCCGACGAGATCTGGCGCGAGCTCACGCTCGAGCTCCGCTAGCTCCGCGATCGCGCCCGTCTCAACCAGCTCAGCCAACCGTGCCTCGATCCCCGGGCCGATCCCGCGCAGCTCTCGCGCCCGATCCGACCTGACGAGGTCGGCAACTGGGAACTGTGCGTCACGGATCGTCTCGGCGGCCCGGCGGTAAGCGCGAATCGTGTACGGGTTCGCGTCGGCGAGCTCGAGCAACGATGCGAACGCATCGAGGCGGTCGGCGATCTGCGAATTGTCCACGGATTAGAGTGTCCCCGGTTCGCCTGGGAATACTTGCGGAAGCCCGCGTCCAGAGCAGGTTTCCGTTAGTCGGGGCGACTGGATTTGAACCGGCGGTGCCGGGGTTACTTCGAGGTGACGTGGGCGACCACGGTGTCGCTGCGCTGTGGCAGGTTGCCGGACCGGACCGTGATCGGCAGGTCGATGTCCTTGCCGGCGCGCGTTCCCTTAACGACCTTCACGACAATGGTGAGGGAGGCGGAGTCGCCTGAAGCCTGCGTTCCGGCGTCATATCCACCGCCGATCACGTGCGGCGTGACCTTGACCCCGGCGTCCAAGTACTTGACCTTGAAGTGCCTGTTGCCACCCCTCCCAGTGACGACGAGGCCGTCGGTGGAGAGCTGGGCGTCGTTCTGGACCAGAGCGGTGAACTTGACGGCGTCGCCTGGCTTGGCCTTCGCCGACACCGTCTGCGCGGCGTCGTCGTTGTAGATGTCGTTGCCGACGAGCGGGCGATCTTTCTTGGCGATCTGACCGTCGACCATATAGTCGTCCTCGACTGCCCCGACGTCACACGCCCCGTTGGCGGGGATGGGACGGTCCACGCCGCGCTGGTCATCGCCCACGTCGCACTGGGCGAACGGGATCGCGTCCACCGCCGCGCTCCCCGATCCGAGCATCATCGTTTGCGTCGGGCCTCCGTCGTCCTGCAGGAATCCGAGCGCCGGGTCGCCGGTGATGTTGGTTCCCGAGGTCGGGCAGGTGCCCGCAGACGACGCCGGGAAGATGTTGTTGTAGCCGCCGTCGACGATGGTCCCGTTACAGGCGATTGCGGTGGACCCCGACGTGTCGACGATCGTGCTTGCCAGGGTCAGGGTGCCGCTCGGGTCCTTGCCGACGACAGGGTTCCCGGAGGCCGGAAGATTCAGCCGGAAGGTGTCGTGGCGAAGCATCACGGCTCCGCTCGTGGACATGTCCATCGCCGCCGATCCGGTCTGCAAACCGCCTACGTTCTGGATGAAGGTGGTGTTCTCGACGGTGCCGCCGCCGGTGCCGCTGAAGCCGATGGCGCCGCCCCCGCCAAATTGGCTGGTGGCGGAATTGCTGTAGAAAAGCGAATGGTTCACGTTGAGCGTGCCGGCTGTGGCCCAAATGGCCCCTCCCGCGGGGCTTTTGTTTCCCTCGTTGAGCGTGGCTGCGCCGAACGTGGAGTCGCTGATGGTCGCGGTTCCGTTCGACCCCCAGAGGATGGCGCCGCCGTCCGTCCCTGCCACGGTCGCTGTGTTGGACTTGAAGGTCGAGTTCTGGACGACGAGGTTCCCACTGCTGACCTGGACGGCGCCACCACCGTCGGCGGTATTCCCCTGGTTCACCACCCCGAAGGAGGAATCGATGACAGTCGTGAGGATCGTCGAGTGGATCGCGCCGCCCACGTCCTCGCTGGAGTTCGAAGCCAGCGAGGAGTTGGTGACGGTGATCGTCCCGCCGCTCAGGCAACCGCCGAATCCGGCGGCGCTGTTGTTGTAAAGCTGCGAGTTCGTAACCGTGATCGTCGGCGCGGCGACGCAGGCGCCATGGCCACTCGTGACCAGGTGGTTGCCGTCGATGGTCACGCCGGTAAGGGTCACAACGCCCGTGCCCTTGATCGCGCCCCCGTCCTGACTGGAGGCAGTGACGCCTTCTAGCGTCAGGTCGTTCAGCGAGAGATTCGCATCAGCGTTGAAGATCCGGGAGGCGCTGCCGGCCTCGATCGTGATTCCGGGAGACGAGGCCGGTCCGTTGATGATCAACGGCTCATCGGAGGCGACGTTCATCTGCCCCGCGTTCAGGGTGACCGGTCCGGTCACCGAGAACTGAATCGTGTCCGAGCCGACGTTGGCGGCCGCGCAGTTGTCGACGTTCGAGTTGGTGTTCGCCGCCTGAACTGCCTCATAGAGTGTGCAGTTGCCGTTGACGGTCGTGTCCATCGCCGTCGTATCGACTGTGATCGCCGACGCCGCCGAGGCCAATGCCAGCTGCATTGCCCCCACGGTCGCTACGGCAAGTAGGACCCGCCTCACGTGGGTGTTCTACCACTCCACCGGCTGGCTGGCAAGGCCAGCGGAGCGGGCGTAACCACCCGCTGATCGATGATGGCTCCAGAAATCGAATCCGCTCGGGACTCATTGGATCAGGGGCAATACGCGGTCTTCGTAAGAGTCCCGCTTCGCATGGGAAGGGGCACTTTCGCCACGGCTACCATGGCGCCGTGCGAGGCCTCGTCGCGATCCTCCTAGCGAGTCTTCCGCTGCTGGCGGGATGCGGAGGCGATGATGTTCCGGATGCTCACCAGCTCCCACTCGCGGACGCCGTCACCGTTGCCGCGGAGACGACCCGAGATGGCGACGACAACTCCCGGTTCCTCGCGATGGTCCTGACGGCGCCGGTCGACATGAGCCCGAGCGAGATCAACCACGCGGAGGTCGCCGCGCTGCGAGCGGAGGGTTGGAGGATCAGGCGCTACCGCGACGGAGATGCGAATGCATATGAACGGGACGGTGAGCTCTGGGCCTTCATTGGGCTCGACGGTGGTTGCCAAAGGCTCATCAGCGAACAGCTCGGGGCCGAGCCGCAGACCTCCCATATATGCGCCTCGCTAGGGCAGTAGCGCTTCTCGTCCGAAGCGGCCACCCTGCGCTGCTAGACGTGCTGCACGATGGCGATGACGCCACCCGCGATGAAGCACCAGCCCACAAAGACGTACCAACGCTCCCAGCCTGAGGCGCGTGTCACCACTTGGCCATGCTCCTCAAGCAAAGTGGGGAGGACAACTGAGTAGTAACGTGTCACACGAACGCGCCGATGACGGTCGCGGCAACCCCTTGCCCCACACGTCCTCCGAACGCCGCCAATCCAGCGAGCCCCGCGGCCGACACGAGAAAGAGGATGAATGCCAATGCGAGCTTCGGCCCGCCCATCGCGCCGAATCGTAAGCCGTCGCCGTGTTCGCTTCTCATCCGAAGCGGAGCTTCTGAGTGACAGGGTCAAGCGGTCGCTGGCAGCTGCCTCATCCCAATCGCGTTGCCGTCCGGATCCTTGAAATAGGCTCGCTTGAGGCCGCTGGCCAGCGTAATGACCCCCTCGACCTCCACGCCGCGGCCTCTCAGCTCGTTGACTTCGGCTTCGATGTCCTCGACCTCGAAGGCGGCCACCGTGCGGTCGATTGCGACCATCGGCCGTCGGTACAACGCGAGGCCGGTTCCATCGCCGCACTTGTAGCGGACCGTCTCCTCCACTTCGACCTCAACGGTCAAGCCCAGCTTGTCCTCGTAGAAACGCCTGGCACGTCCCATGCCAGAGACCGCCAAGGTCGGGGCAACACGCGCGTCGGACTTCTTGAGCCAAGGCCGGGACACCCGATCGCGATGCTGTCGATCGGCTGCCGTCACCTACATGCAGATCGCCGTCATCGTGGCCTTGGCCGCTGTCGATCCCGCCAGCACCGCGGCCGCTGCGCGCAGCGCATCGTCGGGGATCGAGTCCGCGTCGCCGAGGTCGTAGGGCATGATCTTGTACGGACGCACGTTGGCGGCCGGCGCCTTCGCCAGGCGGATACCGCCCGCGCTGATGTGCCGCGAATCGGGACAGGCGGAGGCGGTTGAGTCGAGGACTGCGCTTGGGGTGCCGGGGGTCATCGTGACCGGGCCCGCAGTTACGTAGCGAGGCCCCTCGGTGATGCAGATCGCGGACACGTGGATCTGCGCTTTGGGCGTGTCCGAGACGTTGTAGATGCGCACCCTCCAGCCGTCGTCAGGCGCGTCGCCCCGATCGCGGCCATCGAAGGGGAAGGAGGAGTTGACGTAGGCACCATCGGGCGCCCCGGGGTGCCCAGGTATCCCGGTGGCGTAGCCGCCGCCGGCGCTCACGTGGGTGCCATTGGGGCACCGCAGCCCCACGGTCCTCGCGTGACCGACCGCCACCTTGGCGGCGTTGGAGCGGTATGCGGGCTTTTGCTGCCGGCAGACAGCGATCACGTCGATCGGCTTCGGGGACCCCGAGACGTTCCAGATGCCGGCCCCCCAATAGTTCCCGCCCTTGGCATCGGGACGGACGGGTTCGGTGTCGATAAGGCGCTGCTCCGCTGGGCTGCCGCTGAGCTCCGCACCGCCTCCGACCAGGAAGGTCCCGGATGGACACTCCGCTGAGCCACCCCTGTAGCCCGGCGCCGAGACGGCAGTCGACTCATCAAAGATGTAGGTGAGCCCGCCGACGGTTCCGAGGTTGACACTCGCGGAAGCGGGGGAGGCTCCGAGGGCGAGCGCGGCGACCGCGGCGACCGCGCATGAGAGGACGGCGTGCGCGGCCCTGGCTGAAAGCGGAGTTCTTGTGCTGGGGCGATTCCCTGCCATCGCGTGTTCCCGTTCTTTAGGTTCGAAGAGTGGTGACGACCGACCCTGTCACAGCGGCGGGGGTGAGTCAAGGATGTATCGCTTTCCATGCGAAGCGCAATGTTCGGCTTCGGCGGCTGGGCGCACTCGCTCGACAATCCGTGGGTGGTAGCGGGAGATGAATCGGGCCCCCAACTCGTCGAGAAGCCCGCTCGTGGAGCGGGCTTCCATCCTTGCAGGTCCCCGAAGTCTCTCCGAAGGCCCGAGGGTGGGCTCGACCTAGGGCTGGTTGAGCAGGATCGAGATGCTGCCCACCCCCATTGCTACGGCCAGATCGGGCCGCCGATCGGCGTCGAAGCCCTTGGCGACCAGGCCGACCGAGCCGCCGTCCTCCAGCGACAGATCGTCTTGGGGTCGGAAGGTCCCGTCGCCGCGGCCGCGGAGGACCGACACCACGTTGGGGTTGGGAGATGCCTTGGTGAAGGCGACGTCGCTGTGGCCGTCGCGGTTGACGTCGGTGGTCACCACGGCCAACGAGTCGCCGCCCGTCCCGACTGGCACCCCAGGTTTGAACGATCCATTCGCCTTCTGGATCAGCACGTCGACCCCTTCGGTCCCGATTCTGGTCGAGGCGACCAGATCGGGCCGTCGATCCTCATTGAAGTCGGCACTGGCGAGGCCGTAGGGATGGGAGCCGGCGAGATAGCTCGTCTGCGTGGCGAACTTGCCGCCGCGCCTGCCCTTTAGGACCGAGACCGAGTTGCCGTCCTCGTTGGCGGTTGCGAGGTCGACCCGTCCGTCCCGGTCGAGGTCCCGGGCGATGACTCCGGCCGGCTTCGCGTCCGTCTCGTAGGGCTTGGCCGGGCCGAACTCGCCGTGGCCGTCGCCGAGACTGATCCCGACGGCGCCAAGGTAGTCGCTCATCGCCACGTCGAGCTTTCCGTCGCGGTTAAAGTCGCCTGCGGCGAGGCCGCTGCCAGAGAAGAGATCCGGATCGCTGACCACCGGGTCGGCGAAGTGGCCGTTGCCCTTTCCCTTGAGGAAGGCGATGTCGCCGACGTTCTGCTCGGCCGCCACGAGGTCGATCTTGCGGTCGCCGTCGAAGCGACGGGCGACGATCACACCGCCGCAGTCGTGACCGGTCTCGTCGAATGAATCCTGGAACCCACCGTGACGCTTGCCGAGCAGGATCGACACCAGGCTCTCCCCGCCCGGGCAGGTCGAAACCGCGAGGTCCGTGCGACCGTCCCCGTCGAAGTCGCCATCGGCGATGAACTGCGGGGAGGCGGCAACCGGGTAGGGCTCCGCATCGGCGAACCCACCGGCAGCCCAGGCGGCCCCGGTGGCTCCGACCGCCACCAGGCCGAGCACGAACGCACCAAGGCGCTCAGTCCTAGGGCGCTGCCACGACCTGCGTTCCGCTACACGTTCCCCCCGCATTCCTCACACAGGCTAGCGGCAGGAGGTTCAAGCCAGCAGGACATCGAACCCGAGAACTCATAACACCGAGGTCGCGGGGTTCAAATCCCGCCCCCGCTATTCACAAAGCCCCGCAAACGCGCCTTCCGTTTTCCGCCCTGACAGCTCGCTGCTCCGAGGTACGGCGGGGTACCAAGCTGCTCAGCGATGTACAGCGGGTCGAATCCATCCGCCGCACGCAAGCTACTGAAATGCCCGCGGGAGCGAGTGCGGCCTGACACGCTCAGTATTCAGAGCTGGCCGCCCCTCACTCGGTCGAGTTCACTCGTCATCCGTAGTTCGAGGCTGCGGCGGAGGTTCCGCCATCCCCCAGGCATCGAGTCCACCGTCCACAAGAAGGCTCGACCCAGTGATGTAGGCGCCGGCGGCGGTGGCGAGGAAGGCGATCGTCTCTCCCACCTCCTCCGGCCTGCCGAGACGGCCGAGCGGAACCTGCATGCGGGCCGCCTCGAGCGCATCCGGTCCGTACGCCGCAAGGCCCTCAGTGTCGATGTTGCCGATGACCACGCAGACCGATCGGATCGAATAGCGGCTCCATTCGAGGGCCAGCCCCTGCGCGAGGTTCTCGAGCGCCGCGCGCGCCGCGCTCGCGTGCGTGAATCCGGGGATGCCGCGGCGAGGGGAGAACCCGGTGAAAACGACCAGCCCGCCAGCCCCCGGGATCATCGAGCGGGTCGCAATCTCGTGCGTGAGCTCCCAGGCCGCGTCGATCGCGAGCCTATGGACCACACGCATTCCCTTGCCAGTGATCTCCTCCGCCGGTGCCGTGAACTGCCCGCCCGCGTTGTTCACGAGAACGTCGACCGCACCGAAGCGTTTGAGCGCCGCATCGACGAGGGCCCGCACCTGATCGGGTTCGCGAACGTCGCACCGCAGGGCCAAACATTCGGCGCCGCTCTGCTCGAGCTCTGCCTGGACATCGGAAAGCGGCTCCTGCCGGCGTCCGCAGATCACGACGCTGGCTCCACTCTGCGCGAGAGCGATCGAGGTGGCCCGCCCGATCCCGGTGCCACCGCCGGTGATCATGGCGACCTTGCCGCGGTTTGCGTCCGAGGCGAGTGCGCCGCTCATTCGCCGCGCCAGACCGGATCGCGGCCCTCTGCGAAGGCTCGCGCGCCCTCCTCCGCATCCGCAGACCCCATCGCCCGGTCGTAGGCCGGGATGCCGCCGTCGCGCAGGGCCTGAAAGCCCTGCTCGACGGTCATCCCCTCGGTCGCGGCGACGATCGCCATCACCGCCCGGGTGGCGAGCGGAGCCGTCGCCTCGATCTCGGCCGCGAGCCCGTGTGCTGCCTCCAACAGCCGCCCGCCCTCGACAACTCGGTTGACGATGCCCCAGCGCGCGGCCTCGACGGCATCGATCGGCCTGCCGGTGAGCAGGAGCTCCATCGCGAGCGCCCGCGGCAGCCGCCGCGTCAGCCGCAGAATGCCGCCGGAGTCGGCGACAAGGCCCAGTTTCACCTCGGGCAGCGAGAAGCGAGCGTCGGGCACCGCTACCACCAGGTCGCAGGCGAGCGCGAGCTCGAACCCGCCCCCCGCCGCGTACCCGTTTACGGCGGCGATCACCGGTTTGTCAAGATCGAACAGCTCGGTGAGCCCGGCTAGCCCCCCCAGGCCGAAGTCCTCCGGCTCGGCGGGATCCCCAGCCGCGAAGGCCTTGAGGTCCCAGCCTGCGGAGAAGAAACGCTCGCCGGCCCCGGTAACGATGGCGACCCGAAGGTCCGGGTCGTCGCGGAAGGCGATGAACGCCTCGCCCATCGCCTTGCTGGTCGCCGAGTCGATCGCGTTTGCCTTCGGGCGATCGATCGTCAGCTCAATCGTCGCGCCATGCCGCTCGGTCCGGATGGCCATGCCCTGACCCTACGCCAGTGCCGCGTGACCCCACATCAGATCTCGCCTCTACCGTCCCCTAGCGCCTCGGCCGCCGCGTTGAGGCGGAGCCGGTCGAGCCGGCTGCGCTGATCGCGAGCGCGGCTGGCGAGCCGCTCGAGGTCGATTGCGTCCGGCACCGCTGCCGCGCCGGAGGCAAGCGCCTCCCAGAGCCCGAGCTTAGCGGTGACTCCCAGCATCAAGCCCTCTAACTCGACCATCCGGCTCAGCGGGGAATACGAGAGCCATGTCCCGTTACGTTTCAGTCGACCGACCCTCTCAGCGACCCAGGCGGCCGTGTCTTTGAGCCGGGCGCGAGGGACCCGGAGCTCGTCCATGACCCGCTCGAGCTCGCGCAAGTCCTCCTCGATCTCAGTCGTGATCGCGTCCAAGTCGGGGCCGTAGGCGTTGCCGCGATTCGATTTCGCCGCCCGGCGCGCCAGCTCTACTCCTACGACGGCACCAGCGTGGTGATCCTGTAGGTACACGTCGAGCAGCGTCACCGATACGCCTGTAGCCGGGGGCTGATGGCGGCCCTGGGGATCATCGCTGGCGGCTTCCCGGAAATCCGCGGCGTTAACAGAGGCGAGCCGTGTGTGTGGAATCTGGCCGTGCCCGTTACGGAACCCGTGGCACGGGTAGGCGCCGGTCGAGCGGAGAGAGGAGTCAGCCATGGCGGCATGCGACGTCTGCGGGAACGAGTACGACAAGGCCTTCACGGTGGAGACCGCGGGCGGGGAGCACCACACCTTCGACTCACTGGAGTGCGCGATCCAGGCGATCGCACCGATCTGCGGCCACTGCTCGTGCCGAATCGTCGGCCACGGCGTCGAGTCGAATGGCTCGATCTACTGCTGTGCCCATTGCGCCCAGGCCGATGGCGAGTCCGAGCTCGTCGATCGCGCCTGAGAAAGCGGACTCAGGTGATCTGAGACGACCTCATCGTGCGTGAGAGCAGGTCACAGCACCGGACAGACCCGCCTCGAGGGATCTCATAACCCGGAGGTCGCGGGTTCAAATCCCGCCCCCGCTACTACGAAAACCGTCTGCAAATCAGGCGGTTTTCGTCTTCTTGCGCTCGGACTTCGCCCGAATCCGTTGGCCTTCGCAGGCCTGGCCCCGGCGATCCGCGCGGCCAGCGTGTCGCCGACCGAGGCCCTGCGCACGGTCGGATGGGGCCTCGACGCAGCCGCCCTTGATCCGCCTGGCGCGCCTGACGGGACGGGCGTGACGTTTGGCTTGCTCTCGTGAACGCAGCATCACGAGGTGCGTGTAACGCTCTGAGGCAAGTTTCGAGTGGAGGGATTCCGCAGGAGGCAATGTGATGACGAACGACAAGGTCGGAACCCAGGAGGAGTGGCAGACAGCGCGCGACGAGCTCCTCGCGGAGGAGAAGAAGCTCACCCGCCGCAATGACGAGCTCGCGCGCCAGCGACGCGAGCTCCCCTGGGTCCCGATCGAGAAGGAATACAGCTTCGAGACCGAGGGAGGGACGAAGTCCCTGGCCGAGCTCTTCGGCGGGCGTTCGCAGCTGCTCATCTATCACTTCATGTTCGGTCCGGGGTACGAGGCGGGCTGCACCGTCTGCTCGTCGATCGTCGACAACATCGATCCGAACGTGGTCCACCTGGGGGCAAGAGATGTGACCATGCTGCTCGTTTCGCGGGCTCCGCTGGAGAAGCTCCGGGCTTACAAGGAGCGGATGGGCTGGCACATCGAGTGGGTCTCGACCGCCGGCAACGACTTCAACCGTGACCTCGGCTTCACGCACACGGAGGAGGAGCTGCGTCCGTTCCTGGAGGGCGAGATTCCCCCTGAGGTCAAGCAGATGGCGGACAGGAGCGGCACCGACGTGGCGGGATACGTGACGGAGGGCCCGGGCCTGAGCGCGTACAAGCTCTCAGACGACGTCGTCTATCGCACCTACGTGACCACCGCCCGCGGGCTCGAGCCGGCGATGGGCTACTACAGCCTGCTGGATCGCACGCCGACGGGGCGCAAGGAGGACGAGCCCAAGCACTGGCTTCGGCGCCACGATGAGTACTGATGGGTACGGCGACCCTCAGTCGCACGGCGCCGCGGTCCGGGCCGGCCCATAACCCGGTGTCAGCGCGTTCGTGCCCGAGCTCCGCAACATCGCGATCATCTCCCACGTCGACCACGGCAAGACAACCCTGGTGGACGCGTTGCTGCGCCAGGCAGGCACCTTCGCCGCGCACGAGCAGCTCGTCGAGCGGGTCATGGACTCAGGCGAGCAGGAGCGCGAGCGCGGGATCACGATCCTCGCCAAGAACGCCTCCCTCACCGTCACGCGGGCGGGCGGAGACGAGATCAAGATCAACATCGTCGACACCCCGGGCCACGCCGACTTCGGGGGCGAGGTCGAACGGGGGCTCTCGATGGTCGATGGGGTCCTGCTCCTGGTCGACGCCTCCGAAGGCCCGCTCCCGCAGACCCGCTTCGTGCTGCGCAAGGCGCTGGAGCAACGCCTGCCCCTGGTCCTCGTCGTCAACAAGGTGGACCGGCCCGACGCCCGCATCGACGAGGTCGTCGACGCCGTCTACCAGCTCTTCCTCGACCTCGACGCCACCGAGAACCAGATCGAGTTCCCGATCGTCTACGCCTCGGCCCGGGAGGGATGGGCGGCGCTGGAGTCCGACGCGCGCGGCGGCGACCTCTCGCCGCTCTTCGAGACGCTGATCGAGTGGATCCCGGCGCCGAGCGGCGATCCCGAGGCGCCGCTTCAGGCACGGGTCACGAACCTCGATGCATCCCCCTACCACGGCCGCTTGGCGGTCTGCCGGGTGCACGCCGGCACGATCCGCCGTGGGGCGGAGGTCTCCTGGTGCCGACGCGACTCGAGCGTCCGGCGCGCCCGCATCGCCGAACTGTTCGTCACCGACGGGCTCGAGCGGGTCGCGGCCGAGGCCGCCAGTGCCGGCGAGATCGTGGTCGTCGCGGGCATCGAGGAGGTGACGATCGGCGAGACGATCGCGGCGCTCGAGGAGCCCCGGGCTCTGCCCCTCCTCGCCGTGGACGAGCCCGCGCTGGCGATGACGATCGGCGTCAACACCTCGCCCCTCGCCGGCCGATCGGGCCAGCGGCTCGCCGGCCGCCAGTTGGACGAGCGCCTCCAGCGCGAACTGGTGGGCAATGTCTCGATCCAGGTCAAGCCCACCGCGATCGCCGACGCATGGGAGGTGCAGGGCCGCGGAGAGCTACAGCTCGCGGTGCTCGTGGAGACGATGCGCCGCGAGGGATTCGAGCTCACGGTGGGCAAGCCGCAAGCGATGACGAGAGAGATCGACGGCGCCCTGCACGAGCCCGTGGAGCGCCTCTCCATGGATATCCCCGAGGACTACATGGGGGTCGTCAACCAGCTCCTGGCGCTGCGCAAGGGGCAGATGGAGGACATGGTCAACCACGGCACCGGCTGGGTGCGCCTGGAGTACTTGGTCCCGGCCCGTGGCCTGATCGGCCTGCGCAACGAGTTCCTCACTGAGACCCGCGGCACCGGCATTCTGCACTCCACGTTCGAGCGCTATGAGCCCTGGCATGGCGAAATCATCACCAGGCCCACCGGCTCCTTGGTCGCCGACCGCCGTGGCACCACCGCCTCCTTCGCGCTCATGAACCTCCAGCAGCGCGGCCAGCTCTTCGTGGGACCGGGCGAGGAGGTCTATGAGGGGATGGTGGTCGGAGAGAACGCCCGCGCCGAAGACCTCGACGTGAACCCGACCAAGGAAAAGCAACAGACCAACGTGCGCGCCGCGGGCGCCGACGAGGCCGTGCGCCTCGTGCCCCACCACCGCCTGTCACTGGACCAGGCGCTGGAGTTCATCCGCGACGACGAGTGCGTGGAGGTCACTCCGGAGACCGTGCGCCTGCGGAAGGTGGTGCTGCCCGCTGTCGAGCGGGTCAAGCTGGGGCGGAAGGGGCGCCGCGGGGCTGGGGTGGAGACGAGATGAGTCGCGCGCGGACATGTCGCAGAGACGCCTGGCTCATAACCCGGAGATCGCGGGTTCAAATCCCGCCCCCGCTACTAACGAAAACCCGCTCGGTGAGCGGCCGTTCGTAGTTCAGGGGAACACGGGCAGGCTCCGGGCGGGCATCAATTGGGCATCAAATTGCCCTGGTTCCGCCTAGCGCCGGGATATCGAACTAGGCCGCCCCACTGGTGGAGGTCGCTATCGGGAGCTGAAGTCGCTCCGCGTCCGCAAGGCCTCCCGCACGGACCGGCTCAAATCCTGCCCCGGTGACCAGCCGTTCGGCCACCAGCCCGGCGCACCCCTCACGACGCCGTCATCCGTCATCCGGAAGGTCCTCCTGGATCATCCGCTCATTGCCGTGGATGTTGACCGAGCGCAGGCCGTCGGGGCCAGCGAAGAAGCTGTGTGGTGTTTCGGGAGGGACGACGATGATCATCTCGGGCTCGGCCTCGACTGTGTCCGCGCCGACCACAAACGTGGCCGAGCCCTCGTGGATCACGAACGTCTCCTCGTACGGATGCGTGTGCAGTCCCGCCCCCCCTTCCCGCGGGAACGCGGCTTACGAAGAAGGACACGCTCGCTCCGTGCTCGTGGCCCTCGAAGCGGGCGGTTCTCCCGGGGGTTGGGGCAAGGTCATCGACCTTGAGTGCGGCGAGACGAGTCGAACCCCCACGCCCCGTGAGGGGCACAAGCCCCTCAACACATGAGCCATTTTTCGGCGCGCGCTCGCAGCGCTATCGCTACTCGCGCGGAACCGAAAGTGCTACTTCTCATCCTATGCATGGGAGACGGCTTCAGCCGGTCGAGCGCGGAGTTGACCTCCATATACGGGGTTAACCCCACGCTCGGCGTCTCGGCAGCGGTAGGCGCTTTCCATGCAAAGCGGAATGACCAACGCCTTGGTACCGCTTTGGTACCGGCCGCTGCGTCCGTTCCGTCCAGATCATCTGCGCGCGGGGACCCTGGGGACGCGCGGACGCTCAGGGACGCATCTACACCTATCGCCCGTCGGCTGGGGGCCGAAAGGTCGCTGGTTCAAATCCAGTCGCCCCGACTCTGAGCACCGGTCACGCGGCCGCTCAGCACTGCCCATCCCCGGCCGCCAACATGTCCAGATGGCGCAGTTCGAATTCGAGGTCAGAACACCGTCGACCGACGATCTGCCAGTCGAGTTCAAGCCCGGAACCCTGCGCCGGCGCGTCCTGCAGGCCCTCGCCGCCCTCGCCCTGCTGTTCGCGATCGTGCTGTTCACGCCTGGGCTCGGCGAGGTTCGCGACCGTCTCACGGACGGAGATCCGGCCTGGCTCGCGCTCGCGGCGGCGTTCGAGGCTCTGTCGTTCGCGTCATACGTCTTGATGTTCGGGCCGATCTTCTGCACGGGCCTGAGCCGGGCGCGAAGCTGGCAGATCGGGGGCTCGGAGCAGGCCATGGGCTCACTCGTGCCAGCCAGCGGCGCCGCCGGCCTCGCCCTGGGCGCTTGGATCCTCCACCGCGGGGGCATGAATGCCGAGCGCATCGCCCGCCGGTCGGTCGCCTTCTTCGTGATCAAGAGCGGCACCAACTTCGTCGCCGTGGCCATCCTGGGTACCGCGATGGCGCTCGGCCTCGGGCCGGAGCTGTCGCTCTGGTTGACGGCTTTCCCGGCGGTGATCGCGACGCTCGTGCTGGCGCTGGTGATCGCGATTCCGCGTTTCGGACCCGGTTCGACACAGGCGCCGGACGCGCTGCGCCTTCGCCGCTGGGTCGCCGTCGCCCGTCGGGCGCTGGTCGATGGCACAGCCGAGGCAAAGCTGATCCTGCGCTCGGGAAACCTCGCCGTGCTGGCCGGAGCCATCGGGTACTGGGCCTTCGACAACGCCGTGCTCTGGGCGACGTTCCACGCCTTCGGGCTCTCCCCGCCGCTCACGGTCGTGCTGATGGGCTATCTGATCGGCCAGCTGGGCGGCCTGCTTCCGATACCCGGCGGTATCGGCGGGATCGACGGCGGGCTGATAGGGACGCTGATCGTCTACGGAGCGCCGGCGGCTGGCACTGCCGCGGCAGTGCTCGGGTATCGCGTGATCCTGTTCTGGCTGCCGCTGATCGCCGGGGCGATCGCATTCGCCTTGCTGCGCCGCGACATGCCAGGTCCCTACGAGCTGGCTTCGTGCGCGCCGGCAATCGCGGCGCAGTCGGGCTGACACGGGCTCCTGCGCTTCAGTGAGGCTGGGGGGCGAAAGGTTGCTGGTTCAAATCCAGTCGCCCCGGTTAATGGAAGCTTCCAACAGGGTTCGGATTTCGTGCGCCGACAGTGCTACGGGGTCGCTCTTCGGGGCCTGTGGAGGCGCTGGGCATCCCGATACTCGATGATTGTGGTGCAGGCGGTTCGGGGGTTCGAGTCCCCTCGCTCACCCTCAGCAATCAAGCCAGGGACCGCGCGGGGCCAGCTCCGGAGGTCGCGCCTCGAGGCGCCAAGCCGGACTCCGAGGCGAGCCAAACTGCGCAGCACTCAGGTCCAGTTTCGTTTGCCGAGGCTCCCCGTGGTTGTCTTCGCTCCTCGAGCAAGCGGATCGTCAGTCACGCCGGCGAGCGTGCGTTGCCGCTCGGCTCGGCGAGCGGTGCGAGGTCGCAGGCCGCGGAGAAGCCCTGTGCCTCGATGCCGAGCGCGGTGTTGTTGCGGCTGACCAAGTTCGCCCCCCCGATGATCGCGGTGAGTTCCACGAGCGCGGGCGCGCCGAGCCGCTCGAGCAACCGCGCGGACATCTCATCGGTGACCGTGGGCGGTGTCTGGGTCATCATCAGCGCCGAGATATCGGGCGAGCAACCGGATGGCCAGGCCGCGATTGAGCGCTCGACGCTCGCCGTGCCGCGAATCCCTACGTGGCGACCAAGCCCCCTTGCCCGATCGAACTCGACTATCCCGAGGGCGCATCCCGAGTAACCACGTAGGCGCGGGGATCCGGAGGCATCGCGAGCTACTGATTCCCAGAACGAGAGCCCCCCTGAGTACCAGGGGGGTTTTTCTCATTGTGGGGGTGAAATTTGAACCCACGACACTCCGGGTTATGCTGGGCCGTGCCGGAGCTACAGCGCCGCTATGTGATCGGGCAACGGTGCCGGTCGACCGGTGTTCGAGTCGAGACAGACGTAGCAAGTGCTGGCCCGGGCGACCTGAGTCGGGCCGACCCACGCGTCGTAGCAAGCCCGGACAGATCGTTCGGTCAACGACTCCAGCCTGACCTCGACCCGCAGTTCGTCGTCGGCGCGCACCGGCGCCAGATAGCGGACGTCGACGGCGGCGACGGTTAGTGCGCGAGCGCGCCCGAGGCTGACGTCGAGCGCGCCGAACCGCTCACGCCAGCACTCGATGAACGCCGCTTCAAAGAACTCCAGGTATCGCGGGTGTCCGAGCATCGTGCTTGCCGCGCACTCTTGCGGACGGACCCGCTGCGAGTAGACAAAAGCGGCCGTGTCGTGCTCATCGGTCATCCGCTGGTGAGTCACGTGGCCCGCCGTCGGACAGCGTCGCTAGATGGGCAAACCGGGGCGGTTGGAGGACCTCGTCTAGCTCGAAGCTCCCAGGGCCGATCACGGATGATGAGGATGCCGCCTCAGGGTGCCGCGCCGGTGTGCACCCGCCAAGCCCGCCCGATCCCTCGCATCAACGGTGGGTACACGATCAGGTGTCGCAACGGCATGATCGCCGCCATGTAGGCGCTCCCGAGCAACCCATTCGGCTTAACCAGAACGGCCATCTGGCCGCGGTAGCCGCCGGTCCCGTCCGGTACCCAGCCGATGTGCATCACTCCGTGAACGGTCCGGTTGACGACCTCCGCCGCCCACTCATCGTCGAGCAGGTAGAGCGAGGTGAAGGGAAGCGTGGCGAAGTTCGGGCCGGGCGCGTCGCGCAGATCGACCGGCAACCGGTCGCGGAGGGTCGGCCGCTTTGAGCCGTGGCCGGCGTCCGGGTCATCCCAGCCGAGCAGCTCCCCGACCTTCCACCGGATCGCGAAGAGCGCGCGGGCGGCCCGGGAGGGGTTCGTCGAGGTATCCCCCGCGGCGATCTGTTGCACCAGCCGAGGGAAATCGTCCGGGCCGCCTGGGGTCGGCAGCGCCCATACGTCCTCGAGCCGGAAGTCGTGGGTGAGTCCGTGGATCCGCCAGGGCCGAGTGGTGTGCGCGGTGTTCGGGAGTCTCACGATCAGTCCCGGCGGTCCAGGCACTTGCCCGCACGCTGTTGGAGGCGCTCACGCAACCGCCACGCCCAGCTCGCGTTGCACTGCGGGAACCTCGGTCTTCATCGCTTCGGCGAATGCGAGCGCCGCGGAGAGGGGGCGGACCATCACCGTCAACTCGTCGATCAGCCCGTCCTCGCCAACGTGCAGGAAGTCGCACCCGTGCAGTTCACGGTCGCCCACCCTCGCTCTGAACACCAGTGCGTGGTCACTGGCACCGCCGGCACCGATCTCGCGTTCGAACTGAAAATCATCGAGGACGCGATCAGCGGCGCGGAGGATCACGCTGAGCGCCTCGCGTCCGTGGTAGGGGCGAAACACGACCGGGCTGTTGAAGACGACGTCCCGCGCCACCAGCTCAACCGCTGCGTCGGGCTTGCCCGCTTCGAGTGCGCTGCGGAACGGATGCATGCGATGCCTTTCTGTCGGATTGCCTCTCGGAGCGTTCGTGATCGAGTCCAAGCACGCCGGCGGCCGCGCGCGCCGCCAGCGCCTCGTCGTGCGGCGGCTGTCCGACGATGACCGCGCCTTCGGTGGCGCCGATGAAGGCCATCGCGACGGTTCTGGCCGGCGGGCCCGCGGGGATCTTTCCCATTCTGCGCCCCGCCTCGATCAGTCTGGTGCAGCGCTCAACGAGGCTGTCGGCCGCCTGCTCGAGGCGCCGCCCGACGGGGAGGTCCTGAGCGCCGAAATCGAGCCTGAGCGCCATCGCCACCCGGGCGAGGTCTTGGCGGCAGAAGACTGCGTGACCGCGCGCCAGGGCGTTCAGCGCGGCGACCGGATCGCGCTCGCGGTCGACGAGCGGGCGAACCTCATGGCTCCATGTCTGATCGACCAACTCGAGCACCGCCAAGACGAGCGGCTCGTTGTCCTTGAACCGGTGATAGAGCGCTCCGCGGGTGTGACCGGCGTCGCGCGCCTCGCATCCGCGGCCTCTCATGAGGGCACCGCGTCGGGGCCAAGTCCAAGCACACCCGCGACCGCGCGAGCGGCCAGCAGCTCGTCGTGTGGAGCCTGTCCGGGGAGCGTGATCACGGCGCCTTCGAGCGCCCCCCAGAACGCGAACGCAACCGTCCTAGCGGGTGGGCCGGGTGGAACGGACCCATCTCGGCGCCCCTTGTGGATCAGGCGCGCGACGCGCTTGACGCCAGCCTCTGAGATTCGCTCGATCGCCCGTCCCACCGGATGGTCCTGGCCGCTGAACTCGACCCGCAGCGCCATCACGACGCGGGCGACGTCTCGCCGGCAAAAGACCGCGTGACCGCGGGCCAGGGCGATCAGCTCAGCGACCGGATCTGGCTCCTCCTTGGCCGGCTCGCCCACCTCGCGCATCCAGTTCTCGTTCACCCACTCGAGCACCGCCAGGGCCAGGTCCTCCTTGTCCCTGAACTGGTGATAGAGCGCTCCGCGGGTATAGCCGGCCTCGCTCGCAACTCGTTCCAAGTTGAGGTTGCCGTAGCCGTAGTGGGAGAGCCCCCTCGCGGTCGCCTCGAGCAAGGCGCCACGCGAACGCGCGCTTCGATCCGCCTGCCTCCGGCGGCCACTCGCGGGACCCGTCGCCGTCGACGGGACACGGGCGTGATAGTTACGTACGTGCATGCTCGTATGTTACCTTAGTCGTCGGTGCGAGCACGCATCGAGCTACCCACTACCGCTGGAGGTTCCAATGCCGATGGTCGAGCTGACAACCACCAAGGGTGCCCTGGACGAGGCGACCAAGGAGCGGCTGGCCGGCGAACTGGCGACGATCGCCCTCGAGCTCGAGGCCGCGCCGCTTGACTTCGGAGACGACCCGGACATGCAGGCTCTGGCTTGGTCTTTGTCAATGAGCAGGACGTCTTTCTCGGCGGCCGGCGGCACGCCAAGCCGATCTACCGCGTCAGCGTGACCATTCCCGAAGGTGCCCCGGGCATCTTCGGCCCGCTGGCCGAGAAAGGCCGCCAAAAGCTGATCAGGCGAGTGACCGAGGCGGTCCTCGCGGCCGAGGGAAGCGAGAACACCCTGGTTGAGGCCCACCGGGTCTGGGTCCACCTGCGCGACCTGCCCCATGGCCACTGGGGCGGGTTCGGCGAGGTCGTTGATGTCAACGACGCCGCCGCCTACGCACTCAAGACCGGCGAGCCGGACAGTAAGACCGAGCGCATACGCCGTGCGGCGGTGGAGTCCATGGGCGCCGTAGCCGCTGGGTAGTACGGCTTGGCTGGCGATCCGCCAGACATCGATATCGACGGAGCCCGCCAGCTGAGGTCGATTCCCATTCGACCGTAAACCCATGAGCCCGGAGGTTCAAATGAACCCAGAGGCCACCGATCAACCCCGACCGAGGACGCGCTCGGAGTCGCGAGCATGTTCCTCGCGGTCTCGGGATCATCGTGTTCGCGCTCTTCCCGTTGCTGCTTCCTGGGATCGCGGTTCTGGCACTGTTCGCGGTCCCGCTCGCGCCGCTGGTGGTTCCCGCGGTCCTAACCTGGGCAGTGTTCGCGGCCGCAATATTCGTCGTCCGGATCGTGCGCGGGAGAGCCGATCGGCGGGCCGCGCGAACGCAGGCCCGGCTCTCGCCCTAGCTGAGCAATCGCCCCTTGCGGGGGGCGTTAGTCGGCTCCCGTCGCCGCTTCGGCCTCGGCCAGCGATTCTGCCGGGAGCAGCAGCCAGGCCGTCGCGATGGCCCCAGCCATCGCGACCACGGCGCCTACGATCAGCGCGTTATGCAGGCCGTCGACGTACGACTGGAGGTTCCCTCCCAGCGCCGCATCGGCGGGGACGAGGGTTCCCAGCGCTGCGATGCCCACGGCCACGCCGGCTTGGCGGAAGGTGTCGTTGGAGCCGACGGCAAGGCCGCTTTGCTCGCGCGGCAACGCATCGAGCGCCAAGGAGCTCGCGGTCGGGTTGAACAGGCCCGTGCCGATGCTCGTCACGAGGAGCCCGGGGAGGATGACTGTCCACGACGAATCGACGCCGACCAGCAGCATGCCGGCCAGGCCAACCGCCACGAGGGCCAGCCCGATGCTGGCGAGCTTCGCCGGCGACGCCTTCGCCCCGAGCTGCGCCGTCATCCCCGAGACGACGAAGACGAGGAAGGTGCCGGGCAGGTAGACGAGCCCGGTCTCGATCGGCGACATGCCAAGGACCGTCTGCAGGTAGAGAGTGAGGTAGAGGAACACCGCGAAGAACGTGGACGCGATCGCGAACACGGCCACCTGCGGCCCGGCGAACTTTCGCTGGCTCAGCAGGCGGAGCGGCAGCATCGGCTCGCGCGAGCGCTCCTCGATGACGACGAACGCCGTCAGCAGCACCGCCGCTCCGACCAGCGCCGCGACGATGCCGGTGCTCCCCCAGCCGTCCTCGTTGCCGCGCAGGAGCGCGAGCACGAGCAGAAAAAGTCCACCGATCAGCGTGAGCTGGCCGGGCAGGTCGATCCGCCTTGGGGTCGGGTCCTGGCTCTCGGCGACCGCGCGCTGCGTGATCCAGAGTGCGACGATGCCAATCGGCAGGTTGATGAGGAAGATCGCCCGCCAACCGAACAGCTCGGTTAGCGATCCGCCGATGAACGGCCCGAGCGCGAACGAGGCGCCGATCGCAGCGCCATAGATGGCGAGCGCCTTCCCCCGGTCGGCCGGGTTCGGCGTGGCCTCGGAGATCAGCGCCAGCGCCGTCGCGAACATCAGCGACGCTCCGAGCCCCTGGATCGCCCGCGAACCGACGAGCATCTCGATCCCGCCGGCCGCTCCACACGCCACGGAACTCACCGTGAAGACGCCCAGGCCGATGGCGAAGAGCTTCCGCCGGCCCAGCCGATCGGCAATCGCACCGGCGGTGAGAACCGTCGCCGCCAGCGGGATCGTGTAGGCGTCGACGATCCACTGAAGCCCGCTCAGGTCGGTGTCCAGGCCGCCCGCGATGTCGGACAGCGCCGTGTTGATGACGCTGATGTCGAGCATCAGCATCGCGGTCGCGAGGCAGGCGACAGCGATCGTGAGCGCGCTACTGGACTCGTTAGGACGGCTCAATTCGACTCTCCCGCAGGCGAATTCGTAACGGCATCGGGCGGTATCGCCGGATGGCGCAGTCGCACCTTGCTGCCGGCCTCCCGCAGCCGTGGGACAAGGAGGCGCCCAAACGGCCTCTGCCGCCGGTGACCAGGATCAGTCCGTCCCCCCAAGGGAGCGCAGGTACTCCTCGTAGGTGATCTGGCCCACGGCCTGGTCTGGGCATAGGTTGAACCCGTCTCGGAAACCCTGGGCAGTGCGGCCGACCGCGGGCAACTCGAGCACCCAGAGTCGTCGGCCGAACACTTTCTTTTGCAGCTGTGCGACGTCGCGCATGGTGAGGATCTCCGGTCCGCCCATATCGGCGACCCGTCCGCTTGGCTCCGCTTCGACTAGGTCGACCAGTTGGTCCGCGACCTCACTGGCATCCAGGAGCTGAACCCGAGAGCCCTTCGGGGCGACTGCCAGGGGGCCTAACGCGTACTTCGAGATCAGGTAATGGAACTGGGTTGCGCGCAAGATGGTCCAGGGGAGGCTGGATGCGCTCAAGACCTGCTCGGCCTCCCACTTAGCGCGGTAGTAGTAATAGGGGATCCGATCGACGCCTACGATCGAGATGTAGAGGAGGTGGGGGCGAGCATCGTGGGTGGCGGCGATCAGGTTGCGCAGCCCCGAGACCTCCGTCGTACGCGCCCGCCATAGAGGACTGCTGGCGCAATGCACGATCGTGTCGACGCCCTCGACTGCCGCCCTCAGCCCCTTGCCCGATCGAAGCTCGCCGCGAAAGCTCTGGACGCCATCGGCCCCCGGGCGCTCGCGACGCGACAAGACCCTGACCGCGTTCCCATCCGCGGCCAACCGTGAGACGACACGGCTCCCGAGCACTCCAGTGCCTCCGGTCACGAGAACGGTGTTCATCGTCGACCTCCCGCCGATTGCCCGTTTTCCGCGGCAAGCTGGTTGGGAGGGCGATCGCGAGCAAGCAGAATGAGAAGCGCGATCGGGAGGAGGACGGTGGAAGCAAGGGCGACCAGGTTGGCGGCACCATCGCCGGTCCGGTAGGGATCGAGGTTGAACACGTGCCACACGGCGTGCGGCGCGGCGAACGCGAGCCAGGCGATTAGCGCTGAGCCGACGAAGCTGCGCCAAAGGCTCCGTGCGGCCGCGCCGAGCAGTACAGCCGTGGCGAGATACAGGGCGCCCAGGTCGCGGGTCAGGTGCTCGTTGTATGGAGGGAGCAACTCCACCCGAACCAACCCGTCGCCGGCCGCCTTACCCTCTTCGACAAGCTCGTCGTAGATGCCCACGTTCTGGCTCCTTACAGTCGATAGTAGAGCAATACCTCTACTATTCCAGATCGAATGGAGCGTCCGCGGTGACCAAGCGGAGTGAGGCGCTGTCGAGGCTCGAGCTCTCGGCCGGCACGATCGAATATCGCGACACGGGCGGAGACGGGCGCGTGCTGGTGCTTGTGCACGGTGTCCTTATGGACGGCGGGCAATGGCGGGAGGTCATCCCGTACCTCACCCCCGAGTACCGCTGCATCCTGCCGACCCTTCCCTTGGGTGGGCACCGCCTCCCGATGAGGCCCGAAGCCGATCTCTCCCTCGCCGGTCAGGCAAGATTGCTCGCCGAGTTCCTCGAAACGCTCGATCTGCAAGAGGCCACGCTCGCCTTCAACGATTGGGCGGCGCCTCAGATCCTCATCGCCGACGGTCTCGCAGCGCGGATCTCCGGGATGATCTTGGTCGCGTGCGAGACCGCAGGGAACTACCCCCCTGGGCTTCCGGGCAAGAATCTTGCCCTGCTGGGATCGATCCCGGGCGCGCTTCGCCTCGCGCTGGCCGCGATGAGGCTGCCGGCGGTGCGGAGGACTCCGTTCACGTTCGGCTGGATGGCCAAGCACGGGATGCCGGCCGACCTCGTCGAGGGATGGATCCGCGGCCCGTGGAGTGATTCGGCCATCCTTCGAGATGCCCGGCGCTATATCCGAGGCACGCGGGAGGGCCGGCGGAAGCTGGTCGCGGCAACGCGCGAACTGGGGCGTTTCGGCGGCCCCGTGACGGCGGTGTGGGCTGCGGAAGACCGCGTCATGCCGAAGAGCGAGGGCGAGACGTTGGCGTCCGCCTTCCCGAGGTCTCGACTGGTTACCGTCGATGACAGCTACGTGCTCGTGCCGCTTGATCAGCCAGAGCGGCTCGCCCAGTTGATCCGTGAGCACATGGATTGGGCGAAGACCGGCGGCTAACGTCGTCGCCCAGGTTCGTCCTCGCCCGCTGATCGATGCCACTCGACGTCGTCGCCTTCGTGCTGCTCGCGGCGGTCCTTCACGCGAGCTGGAACGCGCTCCTCAAGCCCGTCGACGAGCGGCTTGAGGTGTTCGCCCTCGGCGGTGCCCTGCTTGGCCTGCCGCTGGCCGTGGCGGCGCCGTTCGTCGAGCCGGCCGGTGACGCGCTGCCGTTCGTCGCCGCCTCGATCGTCGCGCACCTGGTCTACAACCTGCTCTTCACCCGTTCGTATGCGGTCGGTGAGTTCAACCAGGTCTATCCGCTGGCGCGCGGGCTGTCGCCGCTGCTGGTGGCGGTTGTCGCGGTAATCGCGATCTCCGAGCGGCCGAGCGGCGGCCATCTCGCCGGCATCCTCGTGATCAGCTTCGGCCTTGCGATGCTCGCCGGGCGGCCGCGGACCCACGAGCGGGTCGCGATCGCCCTGGCGCTGGCGACTGGAGTCATGATCGCCGCCTACAGCGTCATCGACGGGATCGGGGTCCGTGAGGCTGACGACGTGTTGGCCTACAGCGTCTGGCTGTTTGCCGGTGAAACCATGCTCACCGCGGGCTACGTCGGCCGTCGGATGCGCGTCGCGCTGGCCCGCTGGCGGCGCGCCATCCTCGTCGCGGGGCTCTCTTTAGCCGCGTACGGGACGGTGATCTGGGCCCAACTCCATGCGGCCCTCGGCGGCGTCGCCGCGCTGCGCGAGACGAGCGTCATCGTTGCGGCGCTGATCGGTGCGCTCGTCTTCGGCGAGCGCTTCGGGATCAGGCGGGTGATCGCCAGCGTCATCGTCGCCGTCGGGGTCGCGCTGCTGAGCGCTTGACCGCACCGGCGCACGTCATTGGGCCTGCCAGATCCTGTCGCCTGCCCAACCTGGACCCAGCGGTCGAGGTGCAGAAGTTCTGGGCGGACAACCTGTCGCTGATGAGGGCGGTGATCGCTTCGGTCAGCGTCGGGTTCCTGTTCCTGGGCCTCTATCTGGCGTGGATCCTGGCCGTCAGGCTGTGGTGGCTTGCACATCAAGGCGACTCGCAGGCAGCGGTCCGACTCGGAAGCGGTCGGACGCACCGGGCCGGCGACAGCGAGCTCAGCTTCAAGCCGCGCGCTTCTAGAATGAATATTCTATAATACAACACAAGGGATCCGACAGGGCCCACCAATAGAGATCGGAGGTTTTCATGAGCAATGCAGAGGTCGTGTTGGCCGTCATCCGCGCAGTCGAGGAACGAGACGCTGACGCGCTGTTCGAGCTCTATCACGATGACGTCGAGCTCCACGACGCACCGTCACTGCCCTACTCATACACCGCACGCGGCAAGGCAGCGATGCGCGATCAGCTCGAGATGGCCCCCGAAAGGACCTGGCTCGGTACCTGGGGACCGCTACAGCCCACCGAGTCGGAGCGGCGGATGGATCCGCGCGTGATTGCGTCGGACGGCGACGAGGTAACGGTGCTCTACACCACGCGGGCTGTCGCCCCCGACGGCGAGCGCTTCGACTCGCCCGTCCTGGGTCTCTACGAGGTGCGCGACGGCAAGTTCGCTCGAGCGCAGATGTTCCATTACGACACCGCCGCGATCCTGGCGTTCCTCGAGCGGGCCGCCACCTCAGAAGAAACCAAGGCCGTCGCCTAGCGGGACGCGCGACCACCGCACGCAGACGAACTAGGCGGAGTCCTGCGCGCCCTTCAGCGGCTCGTCGATGACCGCGGCGACTGCGCGGGTCAAATCAGCCCGCAAGCCCGGCGGGAGGCGCGTGCCGGCAATGAGATGGCGCCGTACCGCGCCGTAGGGAAGATCGAAGACGGCGAGAAGCGTCCGATCGAGCGCGACGCGAGTGCGTCGGCCGTAGAGCCGGCGCGCCAGTTGCACGACGCCGCGCTCGACGGGCTTGTTGAGCTCTTCGAGCTCTTTGGCAAGAGCATCGCTTGGCGTCGCGCGGAGGAGGTCCTCACGCCGAAAAGTCACCAGCAGCTGCGCGTCCGCGGGGTGGTCCTCACAGAAGTCGAAAATCGAGAGCGCTGCTTCTAGCGCCGCCTCCTTGGCATCTTCGCGCTCCAGCGCCGCGACGAATGAGGCTTGCGATCGATAGACCGCTCGCATCCAAAGCCTTGCTATCAAATCGTCCCGAGAGCCAAACCGGTGGTAGATGGATCCAGTCGGGGCACCGCTGGTATTGGCTATCGCTTCCATGGTCGCGCTGCGCGATCCGTCCTCGAGCAGAAGATCACGTGCCGCATCGAGCATCGTGTCGGTGGCGTGTAGCTCTGGCCGGGGCATCAGGAACTCGCTGCCCCTAATACTAAAATGGGAGCTCTATTAGAGGGCCCTTCGAGATCTCAATATGGTCACATTCTTGCGCTCGCTGCAGATGTTTCAGCCGCCGAGGGTCGCTCGGGGAGCCGCCGCGAGGCGCTGTGGCCAAGCTACCGCCGCCGGTCAAGCCTCGGGCTGTTGCGACTCGTACTGGCTCTCGAGACGGGCGTAGTGGCCGCCGGCGGCGCGGAGCTCGGCCGGCGAGCCCATCTCGGCGATACGGCCGTGGTCGATGACGACAATCCGGTCGGCGCGCTTGATCGTGCTCAGACGGTGGGCGATCACGATCGAGGTCCGCCCTTCCATCAGGCGCTCGATTCCCTGTTGGATCAGGCCTTCCGTCGCGACGTCAATGTTCGAGGTCGCCTCGTCGAGGATCATCACCCGGGGGTCGCCGAAGATCGCCCGCGCGAGCGCGACCAGCTGCCGTTGACCAGCCGAGAGGCCGGACCCGCCCTCGCCGATCGGGGTATCGAGACCATCGGGAAGCGCCTCGAGGATGTCGAGGATCCCGGCTGCACCGGCTGCCTCCCTGGCCTCCAGCCTTGAGCCGCGGCCCCAGGCGATGTTCTCGGCCACCGTGCCCTCGAACAGGAAGGCCTCCTGGGGGACGAAGCCGACCTGCGCGCGGGCCGACGGCAGGTCGATCTGCTTCAGGTCCGCTCCGTCGAGAAGGATCCGTCCCCTCTGCGGCGCGTAGAACCCCATGATCAGCTTCACGATCGTGCTCTTGCCGCATCCGGACTCGCCGACAAAGGCGACGCTCTCGCCCGGCTCGATCTCGAGACTCAATCCCCGCAGCACCCACCTGTCCTCGATGTAGGCGAAGGAGACGTCCTCGAACGAGACCGCTCCCTTGATCTCGGGCGCGGGCTCGTTGCCGGGAGCTGTGCCGGATCCTCCGGCGCGTCCAGCAGCTCGCCGATCTGCTGCAGCGCGCTCACGCCCTGCTGAAGCGACGAGAACAGGCCCGCGAGCTGGGGCAGTGGGGCGAGCGCCTGACGCAGATATGCGGTGAAGGTGACCACCGTGCCGACCTCGATCACGCCGCCGGCGACCTGCGTTGCGCCGAAAATGAGCACCGCGGCCACGGCGAGCGCCGTCGCGACGTCGGTGCTCGGCCCGAACAGCCGGACCGCCGACAGCGGCACCGAGTAAGCCCGTTCGCTCTCCGCGGTCAGCTTCAGGAAACCGCCGATGTGTCGCTGCTCCTGTCCGAAGGTGCGAACCACGTCCCGCCCCGCCAGCCCCTCCTGTGCGTAAGCGGTGACCGTTCCCAGCGCCTGGCTGGCCTGCAGCCAGCCCGGCCTCGCGCGGCGCTCGATCACGATCGAGAGTGTGGCCAGGAAAGGGAACACGAACAGGCTCACGACCGCGAGCCTCCAGTCGAGGAAGACCATCACGATGAGCGTCCCGATCATGATCAGGAGGCTCGAGGCGAGCTGATTGATTCCGCCGGTGACGAGCCTCGAGAGCGACTCGACGTCATTCGTCATCCGGGAGATCATCTTCCCGGTGCTCTCGCGGTCGTAGTGGCTCATCGGCAGGCGGTGGAGCTTCGCGGCGATCCGCTCGCGAAGCTCGCTCAGAGCCTGCATCCCGACCACCCCCGTGGCGCGCGCCTCGACGAAGCTTGCGACCCATGCGACCGCCAGTGCCCCCACCAGCGCCGCGGCGATCACGATCAGGCCGGAGCTCGAGCCGGTCACGATCACGTTGTTGACCACGAGGCCCGCCAGGTAGGGGGGCACCAGCGCGGCGGCGGTTGACACCACCGTCGCCGTCACCGCGATCGCGATCAACCTCCGGCGTGGGCGCAGTAGCTCTGCGATGAGGTGGGGGCCGGCCTCGGAGGACTTGCGCTCCTCGGCGCTCACTCCGCACCCACCAGCTCGCGGTACTCCTGACTCGTCTCGAGCAGCTCGGCGTGAGTGCCGCGCGCGATCACCTTCCCGCCCTCGAGCACCACCACCTGATCGGCGCGGCTCAGCAGGACGGGCCGGTATCCGACCATGATCCGGGTCGGAAGGTCCTCGGCATCCGGCCGGTGGAGCTCCTCGACCGCGGCCGCCTCGGTGAGCGAGTCGAGAGCGCCGGTCACGTTGTCAAGCAGCAACACCGAGGGGTGAGAGAGAAGCGCCCTGGCGAGCGCCACCCGCTGGCGCTGACCGCCCGAGAGGCCCGCGCCCCGGTCGCCGAGCATGGTCTCGTAGCCATCCGGTAGCTCGGAGATGAAGTCGTGCGCCTGGGCGCGGGCGGCCGCAAGCTCGATCTCGTCCATCGAGGCTTCCGGGCGCCCGAAGGAGATGTTCTCGGCGATTGTGCCGGCGAACACGAATTCGTCGGATCCCGCGCTTGCGACCGCGCCCCGAAGGCCGGCGAGGTCGATGTGCTCCACCGGTTCGCCGCCGATCCTGACCGAGCCCTCGTGCGCCTCCGTGAGACGGTTGACGAGCCTCAGCATCACCGTCTTGCCGGATCCGGTCTTCCCGACGACGGCGATGGTGCCGCCCGGCGGCACATGGAGGTCCACGTCCTCGATTACAGTGTCGCCGTCCGGGGATGCGACGTGAACGCCCTCGAGCTCGACGCCGGCCGGGCCCGGCGCGAGCGGGGTCTCGCGGACGCTCGTCTGCACCGGCTCGGCGAGACCGGCAGCCACGCGCTCGGCGCAGGTGATCGCGAGCTGGGCTTGGCCCAGGACCCTGCCGAGGATCTGGATCGCGGGCACCAGCATCACGAGGTAGGTGTAGAAGACCGAGAAATCGACCACCGAGAGGCCACCCTGGATCGCCAGCAGCCCGCCGACGACCACCACGATCGCCGAGCCCAGGTTGGGCAGGATCACCAGGGACGGCATGTACAGGGCCACGGTTCGGTTCGTCGCCAGCGCCTCCCCCAGTACTTCCTGGTTGGCGGCGCGGAAGCGGCCGAGCTCGTACTGCTCGCGAGCGTCGCCCCGGATCGCGGCGACTCCCATGATCGTCGCCTGGATCAGACCCGTGACCTCCGCCATCCGCTGCCGCTGGCGCCCCACCATGGGCCCGGCGACCCTCCGGAAGCGCAGGATCGCGAGGACCGCCAGCGGAGCCGGGACGAGGGCCAGGACGGCCAGCAACGGCTGGATCACGATCATCACCGCGGCTGCCAGGATGAGGACCAGGACCGCCCAGACGAGCCGCGAGAGCTGCAGGCCCAAAAACGAGGAGATCGGGATCAAGTCCGCCGTCACCAAGGTCACGAGCTGCCCGGTCGGCTGCTGGTGGGCGACCCGCGGCTCGATCGCGTGCAGGTGCGCGTAGAGGCGGTCACGCAGCTCGCGCTCCACCCGGAGCGACAGCTTTCCCGCGAGCACCTCCTGGGCCGCATAGAAGCCGGCCAGCACGATGCCGAGGGCCGCGATCAGGACCGCGGTCACGTCGAGGTCGGAAGTGAGGCCCAGCGTGATCTGCTGAATCGCGCGGCCGATCAGCAGAGGCAACAGGAGCGTCCCGGCGACCTGGGCCGCGGAGAGCAGCGAGACGGCTGCGACCCGGCGCCAATGGGGGCGAAGTGCCCAGACGAGGAGGCGGATCGGGGTGGTCGGCGGCGCGTCGTTCATCGCAGCGAGGTGAACGAGAGATCCCAGCGGCCGAGCTCCTCGTCGACGATCCCCTTGACGTCCTCGGAGCGCAGCAACGGGTAGTAGTCCCAGACCACCGGGATGCCGGGAGCGACCGACGTCACCTCCCGGTCTGCCTCGGCCCACTCCTCCGCCCGGTCAGCGGCGCCGGTGGTCGTCGCCGCCTCGTTGATCGGGACATTCACGGTGTCCTCGTCGAGCAGCGAACGGTTGGAGTTCCCACGCTCGCGGATGTTGAAGCCGGCGAACAGGGGCGGCAGGATGCTGACGGCGTCGTCGAAATCCTTCGTCCAGGTCGCGTTCAGGCACACGTCCGGCGTCGTCGCCACGGTCGAGCACAGCGCTTCCGCCCGCTCGGGGGGGACGATGCGAATGTCGATCGGGATCCCGAGGGTGCGGAACGCATCGCGCACCGAGCCCGCGATGTCGTGCGTGAACGTGTCGTCGGTGCCGATCGCGACCAGCGATTGGTCTCCGTCGTAGCGTCCGGACGGATAGCCCGCGGTCCGCATGTAGCTGCGCGCGAGCTCGAGGTCGCCCCGGGGGTGGGAGAGGAAGTCGAACCCAGGCCCCTCCACGCCGCCGGCCTCCTCGAACCCCGGTATACCGGGCGGTATCCAGTGGGTGGGGATTTTCCCCACGACCGCGCCGCCGAGCGCCTCTCTCGCGCCCTTCTGGTCGAAGGCGGCGGTGACGGCGCGGCGCACGTTGACGTCATCGAGCGGCGGCGCCGTCGTGTTGAGGATGATGAACACGATCACGCCTGCGTGGGTGAGGCGAACCTGATCCGGCGTTCTCGCCAGCGCCTCGTGGAGAACGTCGGGACTGGCGGCGAAGTCGCCCGAGACAGAGGCCCGGCCATGTAGGACTTTCTCGCTCGCGATGTCCGTGTCGGCCGCCGGCTTGACCGAGATCCGGTCGAGGAACGCCTGGCGGAAGTCCGTATCCGGGTCCCAGGAAGGGTTGCGCACCAGGCTGACGGCTTGCGCTGCCGGGCCGGGGATCAGACCGCTTTCCCCGGGCTCGAATCGGTACGGCCCGGTGGCCACCTGGTGGCGGGCGTACGTGGATTCCGGTTTCTGGTCGAAGTGGGACGCGTACTCGCGCGGGACCGGTGCCGTCATCGGCATCGTCATTGCCTGCGCGATCGTCCGGGCGACCGGGTCGGCGAGGTCGATCACGAGAGTGTCATCGTCCGGTGCCTGGAGCCCGGAGATCGACTCCGCCTTGCCCTCGCTAAACGCGTGCAGGCCGCGGATCTTTTTCAGGTAGTACTGGGCGTAGGGCGAGTCGACGCTTGGCAGGAAGCCGCGCTCGATCGCGTAGACGAAGTCGTCGGCGGTGACCTTGCGGTCCACCGGCGGTCCGAAGCTGATGTCGGGGCGAAGCGTCAGCTCGAGGTGGGTGCTGTCGTCCGATATCTCGGGCGGGCCCAGAGCGAGGTCCGGGACGATGCCGCGACCCGGTTGGAAGGCATATGGGGTCCGCACCGTCGCATGCAGCAGCGACGCGTCGAAGGCGGTCGAGTGCCGGGACGGGTCGAGGTCCCCGAGCGGCTTCACGGCCAGTACCCGTAGCGTTCCGCCGCGATTGCCGCCGATCTCGTGCACGCGCGACAGCAGGACGCCGGCGATGGCGAGCCCGGTGACGACGGCGAACGCGACCGTCAGGGCGGCGCCGATCACGATCGGCCGCCGGGCGGGCTTCTCTACTTCGTTCACACGGTTGGGATTCGCGTTCGCCGTCCTTGGCTGCGCGCCATCGTATCGGCGCGTCGCGGCCCTGCCTAGAAGTCCCCTTCTGCGAGCCGGAGCCGGGTTGCCGGCGGGCGCGCTCGAAACGCCGCAAGCCAGTTCGGGTGACAGCGGCATGCGGCGTCGCGCTCGTAGTAGCAGGCGAAGCGCGGCACCGGCTCGAAGCCCGATGAGATGAGCGCTCGCTCGAGGTCAACCGAGGCGACCAGGATCATCTCCGCTCCGAGGCGCCAGGACTCCTCCACGACACCCGCCGTGATCTCGCCGCCGATGCCGCCGCCGCGGTACGCGGTCGCGACGACAGCGTCGGCGAGCCCGTAGATCGGCATCGGCGGGTCCGACTCGAGCCGCACAACCGCAGCGTGGGCGACGATCGCCTCGCCGGCGCGGCCCACGACCCGGCTGACGGGCTCGAGTGTCCGCCAGCCACGGCCCGCGTACTCGGCGCCGCGCAGGCCGAACTCAGCCGCTATCAAACTCACGATGCCGGCGCGGTCCGCGTCCACGAGCTCCGTCTCCGGGATTACCTCGAAACGAACGTCGGCGCGTGGCGGACGCGGGCGGTACGGGGATCTGTCCGTGCTTCGAGGCGAGAAGAGCGTGAAGCCTCGGCCCTGAAGTGATGAGCCCCTTCCGAGGACGTTCGGCTCGAAGCCACGCTCGCGACTTAGCGCGACCAGCGGTTCGATCAGCTCCACGGTGCTCGCGCAGTCGCCTCGAAGGGCACCTGGTCCGAGGGAGTCGTGCATCACGATCACCGCGCCGTCCTCGATCGCCGGCGATACGCGCTCGATCATCGTCGCGACGCCGTCGCCACGCCAGTCGGCGGGGTCGGCGGACCAGCCCGCGAGGCGGAGTCCACGCGCGGCGGCGACGTCGGCGGTCCAGACCGCGAGGCCGCCGCCCGGTGGCCGCCAGTGGCCCGCCTCGATGCCGAGCTTCGAGAGCTCCCGGAGGCAGGCATCGATGTCGGCCTCCGCCGTCGCTCGCCAGCAGTTCGAATGGAGGACGTGGCGCATGCAGTGAGCCTCGATCTGGTGGCCGGCGTCGCACATCCGCGCGACGAGCCCCGGGTGCGCGGCGACCCGTTCGCCGACCACGAAGAAGGTCGCGCGCGCGTTGAGGCGGTCGAGCTCCCTCAGGATCCGAGCCGTCCAGAGCTCATCCGGCCCGTCGTCGAAGGTGAGATGCACCGCGCGTCCCATCAGCGGCCCCCGCTAAAGCAGCAGGAATCGGCCCAGTCCCGACCGCTCGCCAACCACCCGCAGTCCGTCGTCCATCGCCCGAGCGAACGCATCTGCCATCGCACGGAGCGCTCGATACTCGGCGTCGTCTGCAATCGCGGCTCGAAGCTCGCTCTTGGGGCGATCCGTCGTCTCCAGGAAATACGAATACTCATCGAGCGCTGCCTGCATTGAGTCCTTGGTCTCGGGGACCAGCTCAGCGACTCTTACGGCCCGGCGCACCGGCGTCAAGGCGGGCAGCTCTCGCGCATGCGCGCGCGTGATCCGACCCTCCTCGACGCCCGCCAGCAGGAAGGTCAGACCGTTGAAGCACGTCCAAAGCCTGTTGAAGCGAAGCTTGAGGCTGGCAACCCGGTACTCGACCTTCAGTTCCGCAACCTGGCCGGCTCGCCCGCCGTCAGGGTCGTTCGCGGCTTTCGCCTCGTATGAGTCGCGTCGCTGGGCCTCGTAGTGGAGACAAAGCGTCTTCCAGTAGCGCACGAGGTCGTTCATGAGGAATACGGGCCGGAACTTGTCTCGGTCAGCGCCGCGGGCATAGGCGCTCACGATCTCGTCGACGCAGCGCGCGTATGCGTCGAGCCCGACCAGGGCCTCGCTTTCCACGAGGAGAAGCATTCGAGCGGCAAAGACGTTCGTCAAATCGTCCCTCGGCGATCCAAGGAGCCGAAGAAGCTGCTCGAGGGAATGGAACGGCAGGTATTCCCCTTGCCTCGAGAAATTCGCATAGGCAAGCGGCTCACTATCAATGGGAAGCTTCTGGAATCCGGCTGCCCTCGCCGCTCTGATCAGGTCGACGAGCAGTTCGATTCTTCCCAGGTTTCCTAGCCGCTCCTCCGGCTTGGCCACGTCGATCAGAAAGACATCGAAATCACTCTGACTCCCGAGCTCGTGGCGCCCTAAAGAGCCGGTCGCATAGATCGCAATCTCTGGATGCCGGCCCTCCACGAGCCCATGAGCTTTAAGTGCCGCGTTGAGTTGCTCCAGCTTTTCCGCTGTCGCCTTCTCGCGATTCGCCAAGTGCTCGGGGACGCTGATCCCGGCGTCCGTCACACGCGCTCCATCAGGTTCGGGGGATGGAAGTCGCGCTCGACACCGCGCGCGCGGCGGAGATGGCGCCCTCTCGGTACCGGCGACATGCACCCACCGCCGTAGCCAACGAGGCGGCCAGGATCAGTGGCGATAGCGCCAGAAACGACGGAAGTAAGCGTGGGGCGCCGCGGGAGATGCGCCGAAGTGTCTGTAGCCAGCCGCGCGAGGCATAACGAACGGACGTCGCGACTGCCGACGGAATGGTGCGCGCCGTGGCCGGCTGAATTGGCGCTTCCAGGCCGTGGGTCTGCACGCATTCCGCCAGTCCTCGTCCATGAGCGTATGCGTGGGCGAAGATCTCAGCTAAGCGGGTAGAGCCGTGATGGGCAATCACCGCCTGGGGCGCAAAGCCCACGCCCATACCTGCCTGGACACACCGAAGGTTGAACAATGTGTCCTCGCCGGTGGAGGTGTCCTCTGGGTAGTAGCCCGCCCGTTCGAATACGGAACTGGCGAACGAGAGGGCGTGCGGCGCAGCCTGCCGCGCCAATATCCGACCTTCAGGAATGAGCGCTGAGTACTCCAGCAGGTACTCCGCCGACGCAACGGGGTGACGCGGGCGGCCGTTCGCTATCGCACCGCCCACCAGGTCATAACCCGCCGCGTGCAGACGCGCGCGCTCCGACAGCCAGCGAGGAGTGGCCACGCAATCGTCAGACATGAACGCCACGAAGGCTCCGCGAGCATGCTCTAACCCTCGGTTGCGCGCAGCACCGGGGAAGAGGCGCTCGCGTGACCGAACGATTCGCACTCCTGGAAAGCTCGCCATCGCCTGCGTCGCGCACGATTGCGGACCGGAATCCACGACCACGACCTCAAAACTCCGGAAGTCCTGTCGCCGCAGAGACTCGAGTGGGACGTGGATTCTGTCCCGCGCGTTGTAGGCGGGAATGATCACCGAGAAGATCGGCCGGTCGCCGCCGGTCACTTCCAGTGCCGACCGGGTCGCAGCTTCCTGTCGCATAGGCCGACGACCACCCCGCCGTGGTAGGCAATCCGCGCGGGAATCGAGTGCCAGGTCCCGCCTCGTCGGACGTCGACAACGCAACGCCTGATCGCGCGCCACGAGTTATCGCGCCAGGGGTGCGGTACGAGGCGTATGTCGTGTCCTCGTCCGATCCAGCGACCATTTTCGGCAATCTCGTGGAGGCTGGAGGGACTGAAGTGAAAGCACTTTGCACCCACCGCTGCGACAGCCAACTCGCCGAGTTTGGGCGCCAGCGTCATGTCTTCCCCGTAGCCGACGTTGTCATAGCCGCCGCAGGCGAGGAAGCAATCTCGTCGGACGGCTCGAAAATTCTCCCAGTGGTCCGGGAACGAGTCGGGCAGGAGTCGTCGCGAGCCAAGCCGGCGGATCCTTCCGTAGGCGACAGCCCACGAATTTTCGGGATTTCCCAGATAGATCTCCCGGGTGAAGGTTCCAGAGACCCCCTGAGTCCGAATCGGGAGTGTCAAGTCCTCGATGAATCTTGCGTCCACGCTCATATCGCCGTCGAGGAAGACGATGATGTCGCCGGCGGCACGGCGAACCCCCAGGTTGCGTGCCATCGCCGGTCCTTTCTGGGTCGTCCGTACGACAGTTGCGCCGAGCGACGTCGCGATCGACGCCGTCGCGTCCCGCGAGCCATCGTCCACCACGACGATCTCGTCCGGAACGACAGTCTGCTCGGAAAGGGTCCGGATCAGCCGGCCGATGTGATCCGCTTCGTTGTGAGCCGCCACCACGACGCTGACGGCTTCGCCAGACCTCGTCACGTGTCCTCGAGCTCGCGGCGAGGATGCCGCTCGCCGATTGCACGCGCTTCCGCTTCCCACCTGGCGCGCCGTGCCTCCTGCACCGAACGTCCCATGGGCGCCGACTATATCCGCGCGCAGCGGAAGCGGCTTTCGGGATAGGCACTTGGAACCGAGCGGTCTATTCGCCCGAAGCGGGCTAGTTCACCAATCGCGTTAGCCGACAGGGACTACTCAGTGGCTTGGGGACTCAGGATCAAAACCTCGACCGCATAGTCCGGATCGGGCGAGTGGTCGCTGAGCATGCAGAGCGCAGAGCGGCCAGTCTCCTTCTCGACCAGCGCAATGATCTCCTCGCGCATCAGGTCCTGCAACCTACGGCGCATCGCTCTGACCGTCTCGCGGCTCCCGTCCTCGGTGAGTATCAGCTCGGCCTTCGTGAGCCCGTCCTGCAGGATGGTGACGACGAACTCGTCGCGCAGCCACGTCTTCGCTTTGACGGGTCCCCGGCCAAGATACTTTTTGTAGATCCCGACCATCCCGCGCGAGATCTCCAGTGAGGGCGAACGGGGGCCGCCGTCACGAGGCTCGTCCCTGTGGACGGATTGCGTCTCGATGTGATTCTCTCTCGCGTCCTCGCGCGGCTTCTGCGCAATGGATCGAAGGGCGCGAATGAATCACCCAGAGGCAGTTCCTTAGCTTTCAGACTACCCCTTGACTGTCGCGATATTCTCGGCCTAGGGCCAGCGCCTCAGCAGGGCTGTGGTTCATGGACATACGCGAGCACCGTCCGGACCTCAAGGGGTCCCGCGGGACTCCCGGTTGCTTCGGGGACCGAAAGGAGGAAGCCGTGTATTCGCATTGTCCCCGCTGTCGTCTCACAAGACATCTCGACCCGCTGGCGAGCGTCGGCTGTTGCCCTCGCTGCCTCAAACACGGGGAACTGGTCGAGCTGATCGAAGTCGAGACCAGGCCCGTCTTCACGACTCCGCTTCGGCCGAGCACTACTACCGAAACCGCATCAAGTCTTCACCGCGCCTCCTCACCGGTGCAAGGGCCGCCTAAGCCTCAGACTCCAGCGCGCCCTCGACCGGCCGTAAGTTGAGAATCCCGGCGAGGGCCACTACCCCCGCGAGGGCCAGGAAGACCTCAGTGCCGTACCCGTCGTCGAGCAGCGAGCCGATCAGCGGGACCAGGGGCACGGGGAGCGCCGTGCCGATTAGGCTCACGAGCGCCACGGGTTCGGTCGGCTCGGCGGGGTAGAGGCGCTGCGCCTGCACGATTCCGATCCCGTACGGGACGGCGAAGCCGATCCCGGCGGCGACCACGGCAATGAGCGCAAATCCGAGCGAGTCGTCGAGCGCGAGGATCGCGAGCCCCACGGCGGCCAGAAGGGGGGTGACCCCGACCAGGAGCACCGGGCTAACGCCGCGTTGCGCCAACCGGCCGCCCTCCTCCCGGGCCGCGGCGGAGACGCCGAACATCACGAAGCTGAGCACGCCCGCGACACCCACGGCGAGTCCGTTGTCAACGCTCAGGTAGTGGACGAGCCAGGAGCCGAGTATCAACGGCACCGAGAAGACCGCGATGAAGAGCGCGGCGAGCCGCCACACCCGCGAGCTGCGCAGCGCGAGCCTGAGGAACCCGCCGCCGCCGGCTTGACGCGCGTAGCTCGGCCCGCTGCGCCCGATGAGGAGCGGGATCGGCGAGGCCGCCACTGCGGCGGACAGCAGAAACGTGAGCCGCCAGTCGACATCGAGGTCGCCGAGGATCGCGCCGACTCCGAGCCCACCGGCGATTCCGAGCTGAACCGCGGCACCGAAAAGTCCGACCCGCTCCACGCCACCTGTGGCCCTGGCGAAGACGGGCCCTGCCACCACCGCAATGCCGACACCAAACCCCGCGACCGCGCGCCCGATCACCAGGCCCGCGAAACCCGGCGTGACGGCGAAGATCACGTTGCCGACCACGCAGAGGATCGCTGCGAGGAGGAGCGTGCGCACGATCGTGATGCGCTCGGCCAGCAGTGGCGCCACCACGGTGCCCGGTACCGAGAATCCGAGCAGGAGCGTGCCGGACAGCAGGCCAATCGTGGGGAGGGAGATGTCGAAGTCACCGCTCAGGTCGACGACGACCGCGCCCACGTTGCCGACGCACCAGGCGGAGCCCAGCGCGATCAGAAATACAGCGAGACCCTCACCGCGCGCGCCGTGCCGCCCGGTCGCCTCGTGTGGCTCGCTTCGATCCGGAGCGGGCGTCACTGCGCGATCATCCCAGGACTCACGCGGGGCCGGTTCGACCCCTCCGACATCGTCAGCTCGGTAACGCTCCGCAACCTCCAGGGAGGATGCTGAGCCGGGCAGCCGTGGCACCGCCTCGGTGAGCTGCTCGCCGATCGAGCATGGCCGGGGTCAAGTCTTGAGCTCGACCTCCTGGCTCCAGAGGAAGACCCGGACTTCGTCTCCCATGCCACAGATGATGCCCACGGCGCTTGCGGGACCGGGCTGAAAGCTGTTCGCGTAACCGGGATCGATATCGAGTGACCAGGTCTTGCGGGGCTTGTTGAACTTGTCGGGCGAGGTCGCCATGCCGGCGACCTTGTGCCCCTTCTGCGAGATCGAAACGGAAACCAGGGACTCTCGCTCACCCGCTTCCCACTCGAACACTCCGCGAGCACGGACGGCGCCATTCACGATTTTCAGCGGCGACTCGAAGTTGGATCGCATTCTCTCGCCTCCTCGGGTTTTGCTCAGCCTCTCACGCCGGCATCGAATGCGCAAGAAGCGCCCGCGCCCGCTGGGCGGCAACAGTGTTTCCCTTCCGTGCGTACAGGCCCGTCGCCTCGGATAGACAGGAGGCAGCGCCCTCCTCGTCTCCTGCCATCTGCAGAACCCGGGCGCGGGCCACCAGCGCATCGCCATGATCGCTCAGCCAGTCGGTGCGCTCAGCGAGTTCCACCGCGTCGCGACTCGTCCGGTCAGCCTCCGGGAACGCCCCTCGCCGGGCCAGCAGCTGACCCCGCACCGCACGCCAGGTGATCTGCGCCGACAAGTCGTCGGCAGGCGCCGCCTCCTCCGCAGTTTGCGTAAGCGCCCACGCCTCATCCAGGCGCCCCTGCTCATAGGTGACATGCGCGAGCATCGCGGCGGTCGTGGCCAGCAGGGCGCGCTCTCCCATCTCCGTCAACCGCTCGTAGCCGACGCGGAGCACAGCCTCCGCACCCGCAAGGTCTCCGGCGGCCAGCGCCACGATGGCCTCATCATGCGAGACGGCGCTGTGCATGGTCGTCGCGCCCAGCTCGGCCATGATCGCCTTGCGCTCGGCGAGCAAGCGGCGGGCGATCTCGAACTCACCGCGCATCGCTCTCAAGGCCGCAAGGTGGTCGAGGACGAGGGCTTGGCTTCGCAGATGGCCTCCGAGCTGCGCCCGGATCTCCTCGCAGCGGGCGATCGCATCCGCGACGGGAATGGGGCCGATGTGAGCGGAGGATGCGAGCCAACTCAGCGCGTCGGCCCAGCCGCGCTCGTCGGCCGCGCTCTGGGCGTGGGCGACCGATCGCTCCCAGGCTGCGTCGGCGTCGGCGGAACGCGCCTCGATCCAGTGAACGAGGGCTCGGAGCCGCCACAGCCGGCCGAGCCCCAGATCGTCCCGCGTCTCCTCGAAGGTCGCCCGCAACGACCCGAATCGGTCGCGCAGCTCGCGAGCCGCCTCGTCGGTGTCCACCTGCAGCCGAGCGAACAACCGGATGACCCAGGCGTGGGCCTCGGCCACCGGGTCCCCGCGGTCGCCCGCTTCGGCCACGGCCGCGTCGAGGAGCTCGCATGCTTCCGCGAGCCGACCCGCCTCGGTGAGAGCTCCACCGAGTTCCGGGAGGAGGAGGCCGCGCTGTGGATCGTCCTGCGGGAGTAGGGCGACACCACGCCCGAGGAGATTGATCGCCGCATGTGTGTCGTCGCGGGCGATGGCAGAACGACCGGCGATGCCAAGCTGGCGAGCGGCCCGGGCGCCGAGCGGCCTGTGGCGCTGGGCTGCGGCGGGCTGCAGCTCCATCTGCCAGCGGAACGCTTGCTCGAGGTGGTAGCCCGTGAGCTCCGCGTGCTCGCCGGAGTCCGTGCCGGCCCGATCCTCGAGCCACCCCGCGTACCGTTCGTGAAGGTTCGCACGCAGCTGCTTCGGGATCAGGCTGTACGTGGCGTCGCGGATCAGGATGTGTTCGAAGCGGTAACCCTCCTCGTTCGGGAAGTCCGGAGGGCCAGGACGGATGAGCTGGCGGCGGATCAAACCCTGAAGGCTCGCATCGAGATCCCCGCGGGCTTCTTGCGTAAGCAGCTCCGAAAGCGGCGCTCGGTGGAAGCTTCTCCCCTCGATCGACGCCCGCTCGATCACCTCGCGCTCGCCGCGCGGAAGTCGGTCGATGCGGGCTGTCAGGACCGCCTGGACCGTCGGCGGGAGGGTCGCCGCGGCGTCCCCGAGCTCCTCCCGGAACGCCACCATCTGCTGGAGGAAGAAGGGGTTGCCCTCCGCGGCCGCGAGCAGCTTCGTATGTTCCGAGGCGGCGAGAGCCCTCCCGTGTGCAAGCCGGTCCAGCAGCTCGTCCGATTCTCCCGGGGAGAGCTCCGTCAGGCGGAGCAGCGTCGTGCGATCCGCCGCCTGGTCACCCCACTGAGGGCGTTCGTCGAGGAGCTCGGCACGAGCGAGGCAGAGGATCAGCAGCGGGACATCCGCCGAGAGTTCAGCGAGGCGCGCCAGCAGATCGAGAAGCGCGGGCTCCGCCCAATGGATGTCCTCGACGACCACGATCAGAGGCTCGCGCTCGGCGACCCCCTCCAGCAGCCTGCGCACTCCCCACTGGGCTTCCTCGGCCGAGACCGCGCCGGACGAGATGCCCGTGGCCCGCGCTACGAAGGACGCGACGCGACGCGAGTCCTCGGTTGGGGTGCCGCCGCCAATGAGAGAGGCGAGCGCCGCCTCACTGGCTGCTGCAGAGAGTTGGCGAACGATTTCCGCGACGGGCCAGTAGGTGATGCCCTCGCCGTAAGGCAGGCAACGCCCGACCACTACCGTCGCGCGCTCGCCCAGTTCGTCGAGGAAAGCCGACGCCAAGCGCGACTTGCCGATCCCGGCGGGGCCGAGCACCGTAACCAGTCGCGGGCGCCGCTCTGAGCCCACCCTGCGCATGGCATCGCGAAGCAGGCGCAATTCGGGTGCCCGCCCGACGAACGGCGTCTCCGGGGCCATGATGGGGCCGGCGCCTGTGCGCTGGACCGACACGAGCCGCCATCCTCGGACTCGTGCGGCCCTGCCCTTCACCGCGAGAGGATCCAGCCGCTCGAGGTGTGCGGCAGGCCTGATCAACTGCGCGGTTTCCGCGCCGACAAGGACCTCGCCGCGCGTGGCCGCGCTCTGCAGACGCTGCGCGACGTTGACCGCATCACCCACGATGGACGTCGTGCCGTCGACAGCAGTGCCCACGCTGGCCTCGCCGGTGTTGAGCCCGGTGTGTATGTCGAGCCGCACACCCCACCTGCGCGCCAGGGCGTCGTTGAGGCCGGCGAGGGTGTCGTGCAGTTCGAGCGCGGTGCGCGCCGCGCGCAATGCGTCGTCTTCATGGAGGACCGGCACACCGAACACCGCCATCACGGCGTCCCCGATGAACTTCTCCACGGTTCCGCCGTGGCGGGCGATCACCTGCGTCGCCTCGACGAACCACTGACGAATCAGCTCATGCAGCGACTCGGGATCGAGCTGCTCTCCCAGCGCGGTGAAGCCGCTCACATCGCAGAAGAGGACCGTGACCGTTTTCCGGGCGGCGGGCACGCCCTCGCCGAGTGGAAGCGGACTCCCGCAGTTCGAGCAGAAGCGCGCTCCCTGCGCATTCTCCCCGCCGCACGTCGCGCACGCGGCCACGGGGGCAGTCTATGCCGCCGGGCTGTCCGCGCTGCGCTGGGCCGGCTCCTCCCTGAGGAGGCGGTGGAGTTGCTCGACCACGACGGATCCCTCGCCCACCGCCGAGGCCACCCGCTTGGTTGAGCCCTGCCGGACGTCCCCGACGGCGAACACGCGCGGCAGGCTCGTCTCGAGGATCAGTGGCGGGCGCTCCAGCGGCCAGGATTCCGGGACCTTTCCCTCTCGCAGCAGATCGGAGCCCGTCAGCACATATCCCCACGAGTCCCGTTCGATCTTGGGCGGGAGCCACCCGGTGTGGGGGTGGGCCCCAATCAGGACGAACAGGCCGCCCGTGTCCACGGTCTCCCGCTCTCCCGAGTCCAGGTCCCTGAGCACCAAGGCGTCCAGCCATCCGTCCTCGTCGGCGACGGCGTCGACTACCTCGGTCCGGCACCGAACCTCGACGTTCGGCGTCGCACCGAGCGCGTCGCGCAGGTAGCGGGACATGCTGTCGGCCAAGTCGCTGTCGCGGACCACCAGGGTCACGCGGCTTGCGTAGCGCGAGAGATGCAGGGCGGCCTGGCCGGCCGAGTTTCCGCCACCGACGACGAACAGAACCTCGCCGCTCAGCGCCTGGCCCTGTGTGCTCGCGGAGTAGAAGACACCCGTGTCGGTCATTTCCTCCAGGATGGGCACGTCAAGCTCGCGGTAGGCGGCGCCAGTGGCCAGGACCACGGCAGCCGCGCTCACCTCCTCGCCTCCAACCTCGAGCAGCAGGCGGTCTCCTTCCGGCTGAAGGGACGTCACCTCCCGCATCAGCAGGAACGTCACGCCGAACACCCATGCTTGCTGATAGGCGCGCTGCGCGAGCTCGCCTCCGCTGATGCCCGGTTGAAGCCCAGGTAGTTGCGGATCAGGGAGCTGGAACCCGCCTGCCCGCCGATCGACTCGCGCTCGACCACGAGCGCGCGGAGTCCCTCCGAGGCCGCGTAGACGGCCGCGGTGAGGCCGGCAGGGCCGGCGCCCACGATCACTACATCGAAGTCGCGCTCGGCGCCGAGCTCGGTGTTCACCCCGAACCCCCGCGCGAGCTCGCGGTTGGTGGGGTTGACAAGGGTCGGTCCGTCTCGGATGATCGCGATCGGTCCCTCGGCGGCGTCGTGGCCGGCCGCATCGAGCAGCTCTCGCCCGCGCTCGCAGTCTTCCTTGACGAACGCATGCGGAACGCCGTTTCGCGCAAGGAGATCTCGCAGCTCGTGTGTCCGGGACGCCCACTCGCCGCCGACCAGAGTGATCTCACTCTCGACGGGAGAGCGCAGCAGCGCCCATTCGTAGAGGAACTCGGAGACGATGCGGTGAAACTGCTCCTCTCCGGGGCGAACCGGCTTCAGCACGTAGTAGTCGAACCGTGACTCGGCCATCCCGCCGATCATTCCGCTGGACCGCTCGGGATGCGCCCAATCTCCCCAGTGCACGAGGAGTCCCCGTCTCGCGTGCGGATGCAGCCGGTGGACTCGCGTAAGCAGCTCGGCCCCACCTAGATCCGGCATCTCCTGGTCGGCCAGGACGAGCGCCACCTCCGCTCCTCCCGTTCGAGCGTCCTGCAGGATCTCGAGCGCTCGCTGCGGGGAGCGCTGGCAGACGACGTCGTAATCCGCGCCATAGCGCTGCTTCAGCTCGCGCGTCAGCCTGCGTAGGGCTTCGACGTCGTCGTCCACCGCCACGATCAGCGGCTTGCCCTGTCTCTCATCGGCCCGCGGTCGGTCGGTGTTCTCGGCGTCCGTTGCCATGGTCCGTTCTCCCGATGGTATTGCCGCGGGATAGGCTCAGCAGCAGGGTGGTTCAGCCCGGGGAAGAGAGAGTGGGAAGGAGTCCCGCCGTTTGGGGGATCGCGCTGGCGCTCGTCTACTTCGGATCGGCGAAGCTCGGGCTCGCGCTTGCCTTCGCGACCCCGAGCGTGACCGCGATCTGGCCGCCCACCGGCCTCGCGCTGGCGGCGCTGCTGCTGGGAGGAAGGCGACTTTGGCCCGGGGTTGCGCTCGGAGCGTTCCTTGCGAACGTGACGACCGACGTCCCGCTGGCGACCGCCATGGGGATCACGGTCGGCAACACCCTCGAGGCCGTGGTCGGCGCGTCGCTGCTGACCTGGTCCGGTTTCCGCCCCGACCTTCGGAGGCTCCGTGACGTCTTCGGCCTCGTGGCTCTCGCCGCGGTTCTCAGCACCACGATCAGCGCGACGATCGGGGTCGCAAGTCTCAATCTCTGGGACGCGCCCTCCCAGAACCTTTGGACGGACTGGAGGGTCTGGTGGCTGGGCGACATGGGTGGCGATCTGCTGGTGGCCTCCTTTCTGCTCGTTGCGGTCACCCATTGGCCGTACCGAGAAGTGCCCGGCAGGGGCATCGAGGCGCTCCTCCTCGCCGGCACCCTCGTGGGCGTGGGGCTCATCGTCTTCAGCCAGTCCGCGGGGACCGCATATGCGATCTTCCCTCTCCTGATCTGGGCCGCCTTGCGCTTCCTGCAGCCGGGGGCGACCGCCGCGGCGCTCGTCATCGCCACCATCGCCGTGGCCTTTACGGCGGACGGCTTGGGGCAGTTCGTGCAGCCATCCGAGGACGACAGCCTCCTGCTCGCGCAGACCTTCTCTGCCGTGTGTGGCCTTACGGCCCTGGTCCTGGCCACGGTCACGGGTCAGCGCTTCCGTGCGGAGCGGAGGACGCGCCAGATCGCGGACGCGCTTCAGGGCAGTTTGCTTCCTCCTGAGCTCGCCGAGATCCCCGGTCTCGAGGTCGCGACCTGGTATCGGGCGGGAAGGCGCGAGCAGGAGGTGGGCGGCGATTTCTATGACCTGTTCGCTGCGGAGCCTCAGCGATGGGTGGCCGTCATTGGCGACGTCTGCGGAAATGGACCGGAGGCCGCCTCACTGACCGCCCTCGCCCGATACACGCTGCGATCCGTCGCCGGTCGCGAGACCTCGCCGAGCGAGACACTCGAGCTGCTCAACAAGGCGATCCTCGAACAGCGGAACGATCAGCGGTTCATGACGGCGGCGTTGATGCGGATTGCGGCTGACGGTCACGAATACCGCGTGACCGTGAGCAACGGGGGCCACCCTTGCCCTCTTGTGGTTCGGGCGGATGGGCGCGTCGAGGAGATCGGGACCGCGGGGACGTTGCTTGGCATCTGGGCCGATCCCAGGCTGGAAAACGACGACGTGACGCTGACGTCCGGTGATGCCTTGGTGCTCTTCACCGATGGGTTGAGCGATGGCCGAGATCCTGAGGATGATCCGATGGGCCGAATCCGGGAGGCGCTCAGCTCGACCGCAGGTGCGGGGGCGGGGGAGATATGCACGAGCCTAAAGCGGGCCGCCCTGGCCTCCGATGAGGGACATACCGATGATGTGGCGGTGCTGGTGCTCGCGGCGGAAGCCGCTGGCAGGGGAGAACGGGATCCCAACTTGATCGACGTCGCCCTGGAGCCGACCCCCGGGAGCGCGGCTTTGGCCCGCGCGGCCGTCGCGCCCCTCGCCGATGAGCTCGGCCCGCAGGCCTATGAGGATCTGCGACTCCTGGTAACGGAGCTCGTGACGAACTGCGTGAGACACGCCGGGTTGAGGGGCCCCGAACGCATCCAGCTGCGAGTGCAGGTGGGGGCTGACGTTCTGCGCGTGGAGGTTCGAGACCCGGGCGTCGGTTTCGAGCCGCGCCTGGAGCAGCCTCGGCCGGATCAGGTTGGCGGCTGGGGGCTTCACATCATCGACCGGCTCGCGGACCGCTGGGGGCTCCAACCCGGGGAAGCCGGGACGGCGGTATGGCTCGAGAGGGACCTGAGGCGGCGGGTCTAGCCCGAGCCGGTCGGGACCTCGTCGACGAGCTCGAGCCTGGCGGACACGTCGGTAAGCGCCATCACTCGCTCCACCGAACCGGACGGCCCGACCACGACGAGGCTCCCGCCCACGTTCTTCACTCGGCGATCGGCCATCACCAACGCCCGGAGCCCCGAGGAGTCCATGAACGTCAGGTCGCGCAGATCCAGGGCGACGATGCCGTCCTCGCCGTCCAACTCGCCCTCGAGCGTTCGCTCGAACAGGTCGACTCCGCTGAGATCGAGTTCCCCGATCAAGCGAAGCACGCGGGCCTCGCCCTGCCGGGAAGCCTCGATTCGAAATCGGTCCGAATCGCTTCCTCGCCTCATGAGCGCAGCGTACGGTAAGCGGTCGCCGTCGACCTGGTGCGGCTGATTGGGGGATTGCCGCGACCGATTAGTCGACGCCTCCCCGCTCGTCTCATGAGGTAGACGGTTCTCGGAGGGAGAACCTGCGAGCAAGGAGATCCGAGTGGGCAAGCTGATCGCGACGACGCAGGCCACCGTTGACGGCGTGATCGATCCCGTCGGCGAGTGGGTGCAGCCGGACGGGGACCACGCCGAGTACTCGTTCGAGCGCCAGGCCAGGTCCGCCGGGCTGGTCCTCGGCCGCGTGACCTACGAGGGGCTGGCGGGATATTGGCCGAAGGAGTCTGGGAAGTGGGCGGACATGGTCAACCCGATGCGGAAGTACGTCGGCTCGAAGACCCTCTCCGGCGAGCTCGAGTGGAACGCGACCTCGCTCGAGGGCGACATCGAGGATTCAGTGCCCAAGCTGAAGGACGAGGTCGACGGTGACCTGTTCATGCACGGAAGCGGCGAGTTCGCCTACGCCCTCGCGGAAAAGGGCCTGATCGACGAGTTCGAGGTCTACCTGAACCCGCTCGTCTGGGGTGAGGGCAACCTCCATGTGCTCGGTGACCGGGGGACGGTGCGACTCGAGCTCGACGACGTGAAGCGCTTCGACTCCGGGGTCGTTCTACTCACGTACCACCCGGAATCCTGACTGCCGCCGACCGGCTCGTCGCACGGGTGAAGGCCGCCTAGCGTCCGGCGAGCGCGGCGCACACCGCGCGCACCTCGGCACGCCTCAGCTCCGGCAGGATCTCCTCGGTGAACTGGATCGTGATGGTGAAGGTGGCGGAGCGCCTGCCGTTCGGCGTCGAGGCCGCGAACTGGGTGTATCCGGCGGGGATCGAGCCGGTGTGCCCGACCATGGTTCCGCACCGGGTGCGGTAGCGGAAGAGGCCAAGCCCGGCGGCGTTCTCGCCGGGGCCGGGCGGATCCGACGCCCCGCCGTCGAGGAACTGCCGCTGCTCGTGCCGGACCTCGGGGCCGAAGAGCTCACCGGCCGCGTAGCCGCGGGCGAAGCGATTGAGGTCAGCCGGGGTCGAGACCATGCCGCCGGACGCCCATGCCCAGCCACCCCAAGCGATCCCGGCGTCGACGGGCGGGAAGAACTGGCTGTAGTCCTGTGGGGCGCCCTGGTCCCACAGATACCCGTGGATGAAGGGATCGGGGAGCAGGACGCCCTGCGGCATGCCGGTTCGGCGGAGGTCGAGCGGGGTGGTCACCTTGGCTTGCACGGCGTGCTCGTAGCTCGCCCCGCTCACCGTCTCGACCATCATCCCGACCGCGATGTTCTCGGAGTTCGAGTACTTGTACCCCGCGCCCGGCGGGAAGCTGAGCGGCAAGCCAGAGGCGTAGCCCAGTAGCTCGGCGGGCGGGGGAGCCACCTGCGGGGAGTCGGCAAGCGCCGCGCCGAAACCGGGGGCCTGCGTGTAGTCCGGCATGCCGCTCGTGTGTTGGAGGAGCTGGCGCAGGGTCATCGGATGCCACGCAACGGGGAGATCCGGCAGGAGATCGCCGACTGTGTCGTCGAGGGAGAGGAGGCCCTGGTCCACCATCGCGAGGGCGACCCCCCCCGAGAACGCCTTGGACACGCTCGCGATCCGCATGTGGTTGCCGGCTGCAAGGCGGCGGCCGGTGGCCACGTTGGCGACGCCCGCGGTATGAACCTCGCGTTCGTCGCCGCGCTGAATCACCGAGATTGCCCCGGGAGGGCCCTCCGGGAGCTCGACCAGGTCTTCCAGCGCCCGGTCGAGCGCCCGGTCGGTCGCCGCCCGCCCGCCGGCCAGCGCGGAGCCTGGGCCGGCGACGGCGAGGCAGAGGAGCGAAACCATGAGTGCGAGGGTTGCCCCGCCGCGCCTCCCGCCCCTGGAGCGAGGCCACCTCCCTTGGCCAACATCCATGAGGAGAGCATACGGCCGGCGCGGAGGCGCCAGCAATCGCGCTTGTCCGCGAACTGTCCATGCCGGCGGATCGTCCGGGTTGCTGCCACGCTGTCGGCGTGAGGGACCTCGTCCGCCGACTCGTACCGTTTCCAATCCGGCGCGCCGTCTGGCGGCTTCGGCGAAACGTCCCCCGCATCGCGCAACCGCTGTCGGTCGCGCTTCCCCCCGCGGCGCCGCCACAGCGCCCCATTCTCGTGGTCGGCTGTCCACGCGCCGGGACGAGCGCGCTATACGAGTTGCTGGTGCGCCATCCGGGCCTGCGATCGATTCACAACGAGGGACACATCCTCTGGGACCCGTACCACCACCCGAGGGACCGAGGTTGGGACTCGGATGCGCTCGGCGCCGAGGACGTGAGCGAGCGCGAGCGCGCCTACATCTATCTGGCGATCCGCATGTTCGCGCGCGGTCGTCGCTTCATCGACAAGACGGCGGAGAGCTGCCTGCGAATCCCGTACCTGCTCGAGCTTTTCCCCGACGCCACGGTCGTCTTCCTTCGCCGCCGCGCGGCTGGCAACGTGAACTCCCTGATCGAGGCGTGGAGGGCGAGGCCGCGCTTCGTCAAGTACCGGCTGCCCGAACGCCTCGATGGGCTGGGCGAGATGAGCGGGAACCGCTGGAGCTTCGCGCTCGTCCCCGGATGGCGCGAGCTGCGCTCCGCGCCGCTCGAGGAGATCTGCGCTCGCCAGTACGTCGCGTGCAACGAGGCGGTCCTGGAGGCGCGTGAGAAGGTGGACCCCTCGCGGTGGCTCGAGGTGACGTACGAGGACCTCATGAGCACCCCAGCGATGGTCGCGAAG
>Ga0126312_10000024_pt1 | contig 54221 bp, 56 predicted proteins | sample Plot104A_FD_92537 | JGI IMG/M metagenome (GOLD analysis project Ga0126312, IMG submission 92537) | Serpentine soil microbial communities from UC McLaughlin Reserve, CA, USA - Plot104A | ecosystem: Environmental > Terrestrial > Soil > Grasslands | place: USA: UC McLaughlin Reserve, Lake County... | reverse complement strand
GCGCAGCTCCACGCCGGGAAGCGGCTTGCCCATGGATCCCGCCCGCGTCGACTCGCCGATGTGCGCGCCGGTCATGTGGCCGGTCTCGGTCTGGCCATACCCCTCGGCGACCTCGAGGCCCCAGGCCTCGCGGTATGCCTCGAACGCCTCGACGCCCAGCGCTTCCCCGGCCGAGATCGCCCGGCGCAGGGAGCCGACCGGGCGAAGGCTTCCACTCGAGGCGAGGACGCGATACTCGGTCGGGGCCTGACAGAGCACCGTCACCGCCTCGCGCTGACAGATCTCGAGACGCTCGGCGGGATCGAAGCGGGCGTCGCAGATCAGCGCCGCCGCCCCCATCAGCCACGGGGCGATGAACACGTTGCGGGCCGACTTCGACCAGCCCGGCGCCGTGGTCGTCCAGACGAGGTCGCCATCCCGAGCGCCGACCCAGTGCTCGGCCTGGCCCCGCTGGGCGCCGAGATAGCGAACGGGGTGGAGGGCCGCCCGCGGCTCGCCGGTCGTGCCCGAGGTGAAGACGATGAGCGCGGGATCGCCCGGATCGAGGTCCGCGACGTCAGCGGGGGTCTCCTGCGGGCGATCCTCGTCGAGCGCGGCAGCGGCCTCGGCCATGGTCATGCACTCGACGCCGCCCGGCATCTCGCCGAGTAGCTCCTCCTCGCCGACGCACAGCGCGGGGCCGGACACGCCGATGCGGTGCTCGAGGTCGCCGCGCCGAAGCTGCGTGTTGCAGGGCAGCGCGACCGCGCCCATGCGCCAACAGGCGAGGAGGCTCAGCACCCACTCGACGCGGTTTCCCACGAGCGTCATCACCACGTCGCCGCGATCCACGCCGCGGGCGGCGAAGGCGCCCGACAGCCCCGCCGCGCGGGCGCCCAGCTCGCCCAGATGCCACAGGCGCCGCTCGCCCTCGCGCGCGATCGCTACGAGCGCCGGCTTCGATGCCGGATGGCGCTCGATCAGCTCGGCGACGAAGTTCACGAGATGGCCGCGGCCCAATTCATCGGCGGCGTAGTGTGCCGGAGAGGCGACGAAGGAGGAGCGGATGGGAACCAGGACCAGATATGAGCCGGGGACCTTCTCGTGGATAGACGTCGGCACGACCGACCGGGAGGCGGCGAAGCGTTTCTACGAGGGCCTCTTCGGCTGGGACGCCGTCGACAACCCCATGGGGGAGGAGGGGACGTATTCGATCATGCTGGTCGATGGCGAGAGCGTCGCCGCGATCTACGACCAGCCGCAGCAGCAGCGCGAGGCCGGAGTGTCGCCGTTCTGGTTCTCCTACGTCACCGTCGCGAGCGCCGACGACGCAGCCGTCGCGGCGAAGGACGCGGGTGGGTCCGTCCACGCCGAGCCCTTCGATGTATTCGAGGCCGGCCGGATGGCCGTGATCGCCGATCCCACGGGCGCGATGTTCGGGGTCTGGGAGGCGCGGGAGAACATCGGTGCCGGCCGCGTCAACGAGCCAGGTTGCCTGACCTGGAACGAGCTCGCGACCAATGACGTCGAATCGGCATCGAACTTCTACACCGAGCTCTTCGGCTGGTCGATCGAGGAGATCGACACCGGGGGAGGGCCGCGCTACTGGTCGATCGGCCACGAGGGCGGCGCATCCGGTCAAAACGGCGGGATCCGCGAGCTCGGCCCGGGCGAGGAGGGCGCGCCGCCGTTCTGGACGCCCTACTTCGGGGTCGACTCGGTGGACGGCGCGCTCACCAAGGCCGGCGAGCTGGGTGGGGAGACCATCATGCCGGGCACCGACATCCCGACGGGCCGCTTCGCAGCGCTCCGCGACCCCCAGGGCGCCGCGTTCGCGCTCTTCGAGGGCCACCTCGACGACTAGATCCGCCTCAGCAGTCGCCACGGATCGGGATGGGCGTCCAATCGCCTCTTGCCATTCGGGTTCCGAGCCGATGGAAGGCCGATGGAAGCCTCGGCGCCGAGTGCGACGCGCATCGATCCCCCGACCCCGCCCGGGGCCGCCGCTCCGTGCGCGGGCGACCTGCTCCCGGCGAGCTCAGCAGCCCAATCCGGGATCGAGGTCGGTACGGGAGGGCGCTCGCGCGCCACGCCGTCGCGCAAGGCGCTCCACGTCTTGGTCGGAGTGCTCTCCTGGGTCGGGTTTGGGGCCCTGTGGATCTGGCAGCTCGACGTCAGCGTCCCGTCGGACTGGGGGTTCGCCGTGGCCGGGCTGGTGGTGCTCCTCGCGACCTACGGGATCTACGTCGTGGCTTGGGTCGCATGGAACCGCAACATCTACCGACGTCGGCACCGGCGGACGGAAGCGGTTGAGATCGAGGTCGGCTTCGAGCGGGACGCGCTCGGCCGGTCGATCAACGCCGATCCGCGGCTGGTTCTGCATCCCGGTGAGGTGATCGTCACCGTAAGCGACGACGAGCAGGTCAAGCAATACGTGGCGGTGCGCTGAGATGGCCGAGCTGATCCACGCAATCTCCGAGCAGCCCATCTATCTGCTCGCGATGTTCTTCCTGGGCACCTATCCGGTGGTCACCGGCCTCTACTGGATCGCGGGGAGTCTGTACTTCTCGTTCCACCGCGAGGGCGACCACACCGAGTTCTACGCGATCGACGAGTTCCCGTTCGTGTCGGTGATCGTTCCGGCCCACAACGAGGAATCGGTGATTGAGGAGACGATCACCTCGCTGCTCGCGCTCGATTGGCCGGCGTACGAGGTGATGGTGGTCGACGACGGCTCCACCGACCGGACCCGCGAGGTGCTCGAGCCGTACGTCGCGTCGCGGCGAGTCCGGCTCCTCGTCAAGGAGACCAACGAGGGCAAGGCGATGGCGTTAAACGACGCGCTCCCGCTGCTCCGTGGCGAAATCATCCTGCTCGTAGACGCGGACGGGAGGCCTCGCCCGGACGTGCTGCGGTGGATGGTTCCGCACTTCGTGCGCGTGCCGCGGCTTGCGGCCGTCACCGGCAACCCGCGCGTCGCCAACACGACGACGCTGCTCGCCAAGCTTCAGGCCATCGAGTTCTCCGCAACGGTTTCCGTCCTTCGCCGGGCTCAGGCGACTTGGGGCCGGCTCATGACCTTCTCGGGTATCTGCACCGCGATGCGCAAGAGCGCGGTCGAGCGCGTGGGCCGCTTCCGGCCCGAGATGGCCACCGAGGACATCGCCCTCGCCTGGCAGCTTCAGACCGACTACGCCGACGTCCGGTACGAGCCGCGGGCGGTCTTCTCGATGCAGGTCCCCGAGACCATGGGGGCCTGGTGGAGCCAGCGTACCCGCTGGGCGCTCGGGCTCGGCCAGGTGCTGCGCGCCAACGCGGGCATCTGGACGAGCTGGCGCAAGCGGCGCATGTGGCCGGTGTGGCTGGAGGCTTTCGGCTCTGCAGCGTGGTCGCATCTCTTTTTCCTCTCAGCGTTCTTCTGGGTGGCCGCGATCGGGGTCGGCGTCTATGGCTTCGCGGGCAACCCAATCCCGAACTTCTGGGGCCTTTTGATCGCCAGCGTCCTCGTTATCCAGATCTCGATCGGCCTGTGGCTGGACGGGAGCTACGACCCGGCCGTGCGCCGATACGCGCTCTGGATTCCGTTCTACCCGATCGCCTACTGGATGCTGACGGCGGCCGCCTCCGTCCGGGGCATCGGCGTGGGGATGCTGCGACGGCCGAGCGGCGCCGTCACCTGGACCTCCCCGGAGCGCTTCGAGGACGCCTGAGCGTCAGCGCCGCAGCTCGGTGCCGTCGTAGAGCTTCTTGACCACGACGGCGCCGGGCGGCGTAGCGTCCAGGCACAGCTCGCACAGCACGCACTCGTCGAGATTCTCACTCACGACCTTCACGCCGTCGTCCGCCGCGAAGATGTCGACCGGGCAGGCCTCCTCAAGCTTGTCGGCGAGCTCGGCGTCGCCGGCGATCTCCTCGGAGACCTCGACGTCGATGAACACGCCGTCCTGGGTGGCCATCAGGCGGCCACCCCCAGCGCGTCCTTGACCCGGTCGGGGATCTCGTCGATCCGCTCGACCACCGGGATCCCCGCGGCCTCCAGGCGGGCGATCTTCTCGGTCGCCGAGTCCTCCTTGCCCTCCACGATCGTGCCCGCGTGGCCGAAGCTCATCCCCTGCATCTCCTCGTCGTCCATGAACTTGCCGGCCATGAAGGCAACGATGGGTAGGCGTGAGTCGTTGGCCTCGCGCCAGTCGACGAGCTCGGCCTCCATGCGTCCGCCGGGCTCGGTGTAGATCACGATCGCCCGCGTGCCGTCGTCCGCCTCGAAAAGCGGCATCAGCTCCGCGTAGGTGGAGCCGATGATCGCGTCGCCGCCGATCGAGACCGCGGTCGAGACACCCAGCCCCGCGGCGGTGAGCGACGAGGAGATCTCGGTCGTCATCCCGCCCGAGCGCGACATCACTCCCACGGGCCCGGGCTCGTAGGCCTTCGCTGCGTCTTTCGCCGGGCCCCCGATGCCGCCCATCTTGCAGACCCCTGGGGCAATCAGCCCGAGGCAGTTGGGGCCGATGATCCGGGCGTCGCGAAGGTTCGCGAGCTCGACCATCTCCGCGACGTCGCGGCGCGGGATGCGCTCGGTCACGACGACGACCAGCTTGATCCCGTTCTCGATCGCCTCGAAGACCGCGTCCTTGGTGAAGCCGGGGGGGACGGTGACGACGGAGCCATCGATCGGGCCGCCGTGGTTCAAGACCGCCTGCTCCACCGTGTCGAACACGGGCACCCCATGAACCTCCCGGCCCTTGCGGCCCGGGGTCACGCCGCCGACGACCTTGGAGCCGTAGTCCAAGCACTCGCGCGTGAGGTTCACGGCTTCGCGCCCGGTGATCCCCTGGACGATGAAGGTGAAGTCCTCGGACAGCAGGATGCTCACGCCGCCCCCTGGATCCTCTCGACGGCCTCGCCTGCCGCCTCCCACATCGAGGTCGAGCGGTCGCGGAACTCGATCCCGTATCGCGAGAGGATCTTCGCGCCCTCCTCCTCCCACGCCCCCGGGATCCGGAAGACCGCGATGGTCTCGGCCGGGTCCTTGCCGAGTTCGAGGCAGGCCTTGATCACCCCGCGGGCCACGATGTCCACCCGCGTGTTGGAGACGATCGACATCATCACCGCGATCTTCTCGACTCCGTCCTTCTTCAGTACCTCCATCGCGAGGCCCTTCGACTTCGCAACGGAGGGGTTCCCGCCGATCTCGGCGTAGTTCGCCGGTTTCCCGCCCTGGCTGCGGACCGCGTCGGTCAGGGTCAGCGAGCCGCCTCCGGCGCCGATCACCAGGCCGAGGTTGCCCTCGAACCCGTGGTCCTTGCCCTGGATCACGCCGCGGTGGTCCGCGCTGTCGATTGCCTTGACATTGCGCTCGAACTCCGAGGGCTCGTAGAGCTCCCGCGGCTGGTCACTCGTGATCCCGAGCTCCTCGAGCGCCTTGCGCTGCCTCGGCACGGCCTCGTCCTCCAGCTCCATGTGCGCGTCGAGCGCGACGAAGGAGCCGTCGGAGAGGCGCGCGAGCGGGTTGATCTCGGCGAGAGTCATGTCGTAGTCGCGCTGGAGGCGGGCGAGCCGCGCGAGCACCGCGGTGGCGCGGTTCAGCTCGGAGCCGGTCATCCCTACCGCGGCGACAACCTGCTTGGCCTGGAAATCGGAGATTGGGTGAAGGTTCGAGAGATGGCCGCGGCCGACGTGGTCAGGGTGCTCCTCAGCCACCTGCTCGATGTCGATCCCGCCCATGTCCGAGAACAGCATCATGGGCCGCTTCGCGCGCCCGTCCCAAAGCACCGCGGCGTAGTACTCCTGGGAAACCTCGGCCTTGGGGTCCACCAAGACGCCGACGGGCATGTGGCCGCCGATCTCGAGCTCGAGGATCGCCGCGGCGTGGGACTCGGCCTCCTCGGGGTTGTCGGCGAACTTCACGCCGCCGGCCTTCATCCGGCCGCCGGTCAGCACCTGTGACTTGATGACCGTCGGGCCGCCGATCCGCTCGGCCGCGGCCTTGGCCTCCGCGGCCGTGGTGCAGAAGCCGTACTCGGTGACCGGGATGCCGGCCCGCTCGACTATGCGGCGTGACTCGTACTCGTAGAAGCGCATCGGGTCTCGCGCGGCGCGATCGGCGCGAGCGCGGCGCGGAACCCTAGCGCCTAAGGCCGACCCGGCGTCGAGGGCACCTCGAGCGCGGCGGCGATCTTCGGCTCGAGCTTCGCGCGCTTTGCAAAGGCCGGGTTCCCTCGCTTGGACCAGTTGACGCGAACCGGGCGGCGCTCGCGCAGAGCGTGCCAGGTGGCATGGTCGATCTCCCCACTCGCCGCGATGCCGTGATCCTCCTGGAACTGGCGGACGGCGCGTGCGGTCCCGTCGCCGAAGATTCCATCCACTCCGCCGGGCTTCTTCCCCCAGGCGAGCAACAGCTCCTGCGCGACCACGACCACGTCGCCGCGGTCGCCCCGATTCAGCCGTGGGTAGGAGTGGCCGCCATCCGGGAACGGGCCATCGAGGCGGTGCCCGATCACCCTCCACTCGTGGGCGCTCGTCTCCTGCCACGACCACCAGCTGATGCCGTTCGCGCCGTAACCCTTGGCCCGGCGGCGGAACTCACGGAGCCGATCGGCGGGCGGGTTCTGGTAGGTCTGGCCGAGCGGATAGATGGGGCGGTGGTAGGGGCGGTTCCAGCGATAGGTGTGGCCGAGCGAGGCGGCTGGTGAATCGCCGATCGTGTGCCAATAGACCTGCGGGACGTTAAGCGTCGCCCCGCCCTTCGCCATGAACACCGAGTAGGGCAGGCGCAGGTGGTAGTCGACATAGGGGAAGCTCGTGAACCCGATTTGCGCTCCGCCGGGCGCCCTCTGCCGCAGGACGTCCATGAACTTGTCCGCGGCCGCGTAGCGCCCCTCGTATGAGGACTCGGCGTCGATCACGAGGCAATCGGCGCCCTTCTTGATCGCGTCGACCCCGCGAAGCGCCTCGGCCCGCGGGCTGTTCCCGTAGACGAACTGCCAAGCGCAGACGCGCATGCCGCGGTCGTGGAGGCCGTGGACCAGCGACGAGGAGAACTGCGACCAGGCGCTGCCGCCGTCGGAGCTCTTGATCAGCACCAGGTGGAAGTTGTGGTTCTTCGCCTTGCGCGCGATCGCCCCGGCCGATCCGCCGGACTGACTCACGTACCAGATCCACATACCGTTGCCGGACAGGGGGCTGCGGGCGTTCGCGCCGGGCGCGAGTCCAAGCGCCAGCACGAGCGTCGCGATCGCGATCGTGAGTATGCGACGGGTCCCTGCCACCCACGGTCAAGCGTACGCCTCCCGCCGGCGTCAGGCGAAGAGCCCGTTTCATCGGGGTGAGGCGAACGGCTTGTGCCCTTCGCAACGAGGCACGGGCCCACGGCCACCGCCGCGTACGGCAGAATGGGACTACGCCCCACGGGTAGCCTCGCGGGGCGTCGCCAGTTCTAGGCACCGTTCAAGCAGGAAACAAACGAGAGGACTGATTCCTTGACCGCCGCCGCCACCGAAGCTCCGACGAAGAACCGCCGGCTCATCGAGTGGGTGAAGCAGGTCGCCGAGCTCACCGAGCCCGACTCCGTCCACTGGTGCGACGGATCGGCTGAGGAATACGACGAGCTCTGCCAGAAGCTTGTTGACGGCGGGACGTTCGAGCGGCTCTCGGATGCCAAGCGCCCGAGCTCGTATCTCTCCCGCTCGGACCCCGGCGACGTCGCCCGGGTCGAGGACCGGACCTTCATCTGCTCGGAGCGCGAGGAGGACGCCGGTCCGACGAACAACTGGCGCGATCCCGCCGAGATGCGCGAGACCATGAAGGGCCTCTTCCGCGGCTCGATGAAGGGACGCACCATGTACGTCGTCCCGTTCTCGATGGGGCCGCTGGGCTCGCACATCGCCCACATCGGCGTGCAGCTGACGGACTCGGCCTACGTCGCCGTCTCGATGCGGATCATGACCAGGATGGGCAAGGGCGCCCTCGATGTCCTGGGCGACGACGGTGCCTTCGTCCCCTGCATCCACTCGTGTGGTGCCCCGCTCGCCGACGGCGAGGAGGACGTGGCCTGGCCCTGCAATCCCGACAACAAGTACATCGTCCACTTCCCTGAGTCGCGCGAGATCTGGTCGTACGGATCAGGCTACGGCGGAAACGCCCTGCTGGGCAAGAAGTGCTTCGCCCTGCGGATCGCCTCGGTGATGGCGCGCGATGAGGGCTGGCTGGCCGAGCACATGCTGATCCTGAAGCTCACATCGCCGGAGGGCGACGTGAAGTACGTCGCCGGAGCGTTCCCTTCCGCGTGCGGAAAGACCAACCTCGCGATGCTGATTCCGACCCTGCCCGGCTGGCAGGTCGAGACCGTCGGCGACGACATCGCGTGGATGAAGTTCGGCGACGACGGGCGCCTCTACGCGGTCAATCCCGAGGCCGGGTTCTTCGGCGTCGCTCCGAACACGTCGCACAAGACGAACCCGAACGCGATGGCGACGATCGAGCGCAACTCGATCTTCACCAACTGCGCGCTCACCGACGATGGTGACGTCTGGTGGGAGGGGATGACGGGGGAGCCGCCCGAGCACGCGATCGACTGGAAGGCCCGCGATTGGACGCCCGATTCGGAGGAGCCCGCCGCACATCCCAACGCGCGGTTTACCACCCCCGCCGCCCAGTGCCCGGCGATCGCCGACGAGTGGGAGGACCCCAATGGCGTGCCGATCGACGCCTTCCTGTTTGGCGGCCGCCGCGCCACCGTTCAGCCGCTCGTCACCGAGTCGTTCGATTGGGAGCATGGAGTATTCCTCGGGGCGACGATGTCGTCCGAGACGACGGCGGCGGCGGCCGGGGCGGTCGGGCAGCTGCGCTTTGACCCGATGGCGATGCTGCCGTTCTGTGGCTACAACATGGCCGACTACTTCGGTCACTGGCTCGAGATGGCGCGCAAGCACCCCGACCACATGCCGCGCATCTTCGTCGTCAACTGGTTCCGCAAGGACGCCGACGACAAGTTCATTTGGCCCGGCTTCGGCGAGAACAGCCGCGTGCTGGAGTGGGTGTTCCGCCGCTGCGCCGGTACCGCCGAGGCCGTCGAGACCCCGATCGGCCTTGCGCCGGCCGACGGTGAGATCAACATCGACGGGCTCTCGCTCGCCGACGACGCGATGAGCAACCTCCTCACGGTGGACGAAGACGCGCTCCGCGCCCAGCTCCCGCAGGTGGAGGAGCATCTGGCCCGCTTCGGCGACGATCTCCCCGACGAGATCGGCCGCCAGCTCGAGGCGCTCAAGGAGCGACTCTCCTAGAAGGCCGCCGTGGCGTGAGCGTTAGCCCGGGCCTCCACCTCGCCGCTTTATTGCCCGCAGCGCGGCGATGTCGACCCGATCCTGGTCTCGGCCCGCCGCCTCCTTCATCGCGAGGAGGTCATCGATCGATGCGACCAGCACCGGGACACCCGTGATCGTGGTCCGCTTGGCATGCGCGCGGAGGTCCTCATAGCTCTTCACGCCAGGGACGCGGCGATGAACGTCCAGCCAGCCCAGGGAGGTGTCCAGGGTGAGCAGCTGCACTCCCGCCAGCGTCCGGGCGTCGGGAACGAACGGCACGTCGTCGTCGACGCCTCGGAGGCGGCCCTCCATCGCGACCAGCGCGTTGCCTAGTGCTTCGAGGTTTGCCGCATCGTCCGCGAGCGCTATGTCCAGATCCCGGGTTGCCCGCCCGTAGCCCTGGGCGATCACGGCGATCCCCCCGATCACCACGAAGTCCACGCCGGCCTCGGTCAGACGCCGCAGCATCGCACGCGGCTCGAAGTTGGGCCAGACCGTCGGAAGCTGATTCTTAGGATCCATCGGGGCGCAGCGCCGCACCGCCGGCCTGCTTGAGGAACTCGTAGAAGCCCTCGAAATTGCGGAGGCGCTCGTCGGGCGTCAGCCGAAGGTCGGCCGCGATCGTCGTCTCGTCAATACCGGGCCCGGGCGCGAGCTCGGCGCTGAGCTCGTGCCCCGTGGCCGCGACGGCCCTTTCGAGGGTTGCGAGACGCGGGTTCGCGCCGCGGCGCTCCAGCCGGGCGATCTCAGACTGGCTAACGCCCAGCCGTTTGGCGAGCTCGGCCTGCGTGAGGCCGGCGGCGTTACGCGCTTCGCGAAGGAGCGCTGGGGCCTCGAGCATGGTTATAGGTTATCACCAATATCGGTTAAACCCGATATCAGCAGCGTCGGTGCGGGCGACACGCGACGAGAAGGCCGCGAACCTGCGGCTGAGAACAGGGCGAGCTGTCAGGCGTCGGTCTCGGCGGCGGCCGGCGCGGGATCGCCGCCGTTCTGGGCGAAGCCGTAGGCCTCGGCGAGCTCGGGGTCCTTCTCGGCGAGCAGCTCGGCGAGCGTGACCATCACCTTGCACTGCTTCCAGGTTGCGTCGTCCTGCATCTTGCCGTCGATCATGTGAACGCCGGCGCCGTCGGGGATGGCCTCGAGAACCTTCTTTGCGAACAGGACCTCGTCGACCGGCGGGCTGAAGACCTTCTTCGCGATGTCGATCTGGGCGGGGTGAAGCGACCAGGCGCCGACGCAGCCGAGCAGAAATGCGGCGCGGAACTGGGTTTCGCAGCCCTCGGTATCGCGGATGTCGCCGAAGGGGCCGTAGAAGGGGAGGATCCCGGCCGATGTGCAGGCGTCGACCATGCGGGCGATCGAGTAGTGCCAGGGGTCCTGCTGCGCTGACGCCCGCGGCGCATCGGGGTCGTCCGCGTGAGGATCGTCGATGACTCGGTAGCCGGGGTGGCCGCCCCCGACGCGCGTGGTCTTCATTCGCCGCGAGGCGGCGAGGTCGGCCGGCCCGAAGCTCATGCCCTGCATGCGAGGGCTGGCGGTCGCGATCTCCTCGAGGTTCACGACGCCCAGCGAGGTCTCGAGGATCGCGTGGATCAGAATCGGGCGCTTGAGGTTCGCCTTCGCCTCGAGCTGGGCGAGGAGGCGATCGACGTAGTGGATGTCCCATGCGCCCTCAACCTTCGGGATCATCATCACCTCGAGCACGTCGCCGATCTCGGTGACGATCTCGGTGGTGTCGTCGAGAACCCAGGGGCTCTCCAACGCGTTTACCCGAGCCCAGAGGGCGGTGGAGCCCAGATCCGACTCCTTCGCGGCCTTGATCAGGCCGGCCCGAGCGGCCTCCTTGCGGTCGACCGGGATCGCGTCCTCCAGGTTGCCGAGCAGGATGTCCGTCTGCTTCGCGATCTCGGGTGCCTTCGCGACCATCTTCTCGTTCGAGAAGTCCAGGAAGTGGATCATCCGCGAGGGCTTCACGGGGATCTCCATGAGCGGTTCGGGTGCGCCGATGGCGAGCGGGTGGCCGAATTCGCGGGGGTTGCGCAAGGTCGTCTCCTGGTTCGGTTGCGGCGCGCGGAACGGTAGCGGAGCGCTCACGTACGCTGACGAGGTGAGCATGGAGGTCCGCGCGGCGCAGCCGGGGGATGAGGGGCGCGTGATCCCCCTGTACGAGTGGCTGTTCGCGCCGCCGGGGTCGAGGCCCGCGAGCTGGCATCCCAAGCGGGCCGAGGTGGCGCTGCGCCAGGCGATCGACTCGCACGATGCCGCGATCCTCCTGGCCGACGATGGCGGGGAGCTGGTCGGGTTCATCACCGCCTACCAGGACCTCCACTCCGTGCGTTTCGGCTACCGCGCGTGGGTCGAGGACTTCGCCGTCCATCCCGACCGCCGCTCCGAGGGGATCGGCAAGGCGCTTCTCGACGCCGCGAAGGGCTGGGCCCGGGAACGCGGCGCGACCCATCTCGAGCTCGACTCGGGCGATGACCGCCATGACGCCCATCGCTTCTACGAGCGGGAGGGCCCGAGCTGGACCTCGCGCTGCTTCGCCTGGGAGCTCTAGCCACTCCCCACGAACGTCCCTCTATGGGCGCTATGGCGCCCATTCCGGGACGTTCGTGGGGAAAGCTGGCGAGGTGTTACGATATATCGCGATAGGTGATGAAACTTCGCATCAGGAGAACAACATGCACAGGACACGACACTTCCGAGGCCGTCACATGAGCCATCGCGGCTTCTCACACGGCCATCCGCACCGCCGGCGCCACCGCGCCCGCCGCGGCGACGTGCGCGGCGCGGTGCTCGCGCTGCTTGCCGAGGAGCCGATGCACGGCTACGAGATGATCCAGCGGCTCGAGGAGCGCACCGGCGGGCGCTGGCGCCCGAGCGCCGGTTCGATCTACCCCACCCTCCAGTTGCTCGAGGACGAGGGGCTCGTGAGCGCCGAGGAAGTCGACGGCCGCCGGGTCTTCTCACTCACCGACGACGGCCGCAAGGCCGCCGAGGAGCGAGGCGACGGACCCGCCCCATGGGAGGGCGGCGAGGAGTCATCCGTTGGCGAGCTTCGAACGGTCTTCTTTCAGGTTGCCGCCGCTGCGAAGCAGGTCGGCAGCGCCGGCACGGAGGAGCAGCTCAAGCGAGCCGCGGGCGTTCTCACCGAGACCCGGAGGAAGCTGTACTCGATCCTCGCCGAGGACTAGGGGTTCGAGCCCGGCGACGCGGAGCGCCTCGACGCGATCGAGGTGGAACTCGGCGCGGGCGATCTGCCCCGCGTCGTTGAACTCGAACAGCATCGCGCTCGGCTGACTCATCTGTACGCCGCCGGTGTGCGTCGTCGCCCATGGCCCCCATTTCCCGCGAAGCCCTTGACGAGGTCGCGGGCCATCGCCCTGGTGTCGGGCTGAGCCATGCCCGGAAAGTATCCTCTGCCGCCCACCGAGACGAGAAAGGACCCATGGCCGCAGCGACCGCGACCCTCACCGAGAAGACCGACGAGCAACAGGCGATCACCGAGATGGTGCGCCAGTTCGCCGACAACGAGATCATCCCGGTGGCCGAGGAGTTCGACCATGAGGACAAGTTCCCCGAGGCGATCGTGGAGCAGATGAAGGAGCTCGGGCTCTTCGGCGTCACCATCCCCGAGGAGTACGGCGGGATGGGGCTCGACCTGACGACATACGCGATGATCGTCGAGGAGCTCTCGCGCGGGTGGATCTCGATCTCGGGCGTCGTCAACACCCACTTCATCGGCTCGTACCTACTGCTGAAGTTCGGCACCGACGAGCAGAAGCAGAAGTACCTCCCGCGGATGGCGACGGGGGAGCTGCGCGGGGCCTTCTCGCTGTCGGAGCCCGAGGTGGGGTCGGACGTCCAGGGGATCAAGTCCACGGCCAAGGAGGTCGGCGACGGCGAGTGGGAGATCAACGGCCAGAAGATGTGGGTCACCAACGGCCTGCGCTCGGGCCTCGTCTTCGTGCTGGTGAAGACGGACCCGAAGGCCGACCCGCCCTACAAGGGCATGACCTGCTTCATCTGCGAGAAGGAGCCGGGGGCGGAGGAGGTGCCCGGTCTGAGGATTCCGCCGAAGATCAAGAAGATGGGCTACAAAGGCGTCGAGTCCACGGAGCTCGTCTTCGACGGCTTCAAGGTCACGAGCGACCAGGTCCTGGGCGGCCCCGACGGAATCGGCAAGGGCTTCGGCCAGATGATGGACGCGCTCGAGCTGGGCCGGGTGAACGTGGCGGCCCGCGGCGTCGGCGTCGCGCAGCGCGCGCTGGAGCTGGCGCTCCGCTACAGCCAGGAGCGAAAGGCCTTCGGCAAGCCGATCGCCCAGCACCAGGCGATCACCTTCAAGCTCGCCGAGATGGGCACGCGCCTGGAGGCCGCCCGCCTTCTGACGTTGAAGGCCGCGCGGATGAAGGACGCCGGCGAGCGCTCCGACATCGAGGCGGGCATGGCGAAGCTCTTCGCCTCGGAGGCCGCGCGGTCGAACGCGGAGGAGGCGCTCCGCATCCACGGCGGCTACGGCTACTCGAAGGAGTACGAGATCGAGCGCATCTATCGCGACGCTCCGCTTCTTCTCATCGGGGAGGGGACATCCGAGATCCAGAAAATGGTGATCGGGCGAAAGCTGCTCGAGCGGAACAAGATCTGAGGTCGGTCCCGTGGCGACCTCCACATCCGAGCTGATCAAGCAGGCGGTGGCGGGACTCCAGAGAGAGGTCCCGCAGCTCGCGAAGCTGAAGCTCACCTTCGGGCTCGAGCTCCGCGGGCGGGGTGACATCCAACACTTCCGCGTGGAGCTGCCGGGCCCCAAGGTTTCCAAGAGCTTCGGCGAGGACGAGCGCCTCAAGGTCTCGATCCCCAGATCCCATTTCAACGAGCTCGCCGCCGAGGGCCGGGTGAGCCATTGGCATGAGGCCTACGACCACGGCCACATCAAGGTCGAGGGCGACCCCAACGTCCAGCGGCTGATCGGCAAGCTGATCGCCCAGGCCGAGCAGCGCGCCAGGCTCAAGAAGGCGCGCTGAGCGGGCCGTCCGGCTCGGCTACGATGCCGCGCCGGATGAGCGACGAGGACAACACACTGATCACCGACCAGGCCGGGCGCGAGGCCACTGGGGCGCGCCAGTACGGGCGCTATCTCGAGGAGTTCGAGGTCGGGGCGACCTACAAGCACTGGCCGGCGAAGACGGTGACCGAGGCCGACGACCACATGTTTTGCCTCATCACCATGAACCACCACCCCCTCCACATCAACGACGTCTACGCGGGCGAGTCGCAACAGGGCCGGAACGTGGTGGTAGGGCCGCTCGTCTACTCGCTGGCTGTCGGGATGACCGTCGGCGACGTCTCCGGTAAGGCGATCGCCAACCTCGCCACCGAGGAGCTGAGCCACCCGAACCCGGTCTTCCACGGCGACACCCTGTACTGCGAGTCCGAGGTGCTCGAGGTCCGCCCCTCGCAGTCGAAGCCCGACCGGGGCGTCGTGAAAGTCCACACGCGCGTCTACAAGCAGACGGGCGAGCTCGTGGCCGAGTTCAAGCGCGCGGTGCTCGTGCCGCGAAAGCCGAACGGCGACGCCGCGGGCCCCGAGGGCGACGTCGACTAAGCCTTGCGCCGAACGTCCCGGAGTGGTCGCTATGGCGACCATCGAGGGACGTTCGGTGGTTTATTCGGGGTCCGCGGCCTCCGCGGCCGCCTCGAGCGCGGCTTCGAACGGCGTGCCCGGGACGCCGCCGACGCAGGGCGAGATCGCTCCCGCCTCGCGATAGCGCTCGACCGCGGCGCCAACCTCGCCCGCCGTCCCGATCCCGGCCAGCTCGGCGAGGTAGCGATCCGAGATCGCGGCCTTCGCGCCATCCACATCGCCGCTGCCCATCGCCTCGTCGTAGGCGGCGACCTCGTCCGCGAAGCCCGAGCCCTCGATCATCCGGCGGTAGAAGGGGAGGCTGAAGTACGTCAGAAGGTCGCCGCGGGCGCGATCGCGGGCCGCGTCGGGGTCATCGGTTACCGCGGCCGGCACGGCGGCAACCACGTCGAAGCCCTCCATCGACCTGCCCACCCGCTCGCGACCCTCGCGGACGGCGGGGATCACGACCTCGCGGATGTAATCCGGCACGCAGAGCCAGAGCATCACCCCATCGGCGATCTCACCGGCCAGCCGGAGCATGTTGGGCGAAAGCGCAGCGATGTAGAGCGGCAGCTCCCCACGCGCCTCGTATCCTATGAACTGGAACGCGGTGTTGAAGAACTCGCCCTCCGGTGGCGACTCGCCGCGGAAGATGGCCCTCAGGATGGCGGCGTACTCGCGCATCTGCGTGACCGGCTTTTCGATCTTGGAGTCGAACCAGTGCTCGACCGTGACCCCGTGGGAGACCCCGATGCCGAGCACCATCCGCCCGCCGGAGTGCTCGTCGATCGTCGCTGCCGCCTGCGCCATGGCCACCGGCGTGCGGGCGAAGATGGAGGTGACGCCCGTCCCCAGGCGCACGCGGTCGGTCGCCACCGAGTAGGCCGAGAGGACCGCGAAAGGGTCGCGGCCGGCGATGTGGGTCACGTAGACGGAGTCGAGACCAAGCGAATCTGCGAGCCTCGCCCTCTCGATCCCCTTCTCGAGCGACTTCCCCGGGGCGATGAACGCGCCGACGCCGGACACGATGGGGTTATATCCGCACCGTGCCACCGGACGTCGAGCAGACGACGGAGATCCCTGCGCCCGCCGGGCTCGTATGGGAGCGGGCGGTCTCCCCTGAGGGGATCAACCATGAGCTGGCGCCGTTGCTGCGGATGACGATGCCGCGCGGGCTGCGGGACGCGACGCTCGACGACGTCGCGGTCGGCGAGCCCCTCGGGCGAGCGTGGATTCTGCTGTTCGGATTCCTGCCGGTTGACTACGACGACCTCGCGCTGGCGGAGCTCGAGCCGGGGCGCCGCTTCCTCGAGCGCTCGTCGCTGCTCTCGCTGCGCTTCTGGCAGCACGAGCGCGTGGTCGAGCCACTGGGCGAGGACACCTGCATGCTCACCGATCGCCTCACCTTCGAGCCGCGGATCCCCGGCACGCGCGGCGTCGCCCGCCGAGTCATCGGCTTCCTCTTCCACCGCCGCCAGCGGCGGATGGCGGATTGGGCTGCCGAGCGCTAATGCGCCTCGTCGGCCGCGTGGGCCGGCGGGCGGGATTCCTCGGCGAGCGAGGTGAGCTCGAGGACGCCGCGCGAGGCGACCTCGAGGACCTCCGTCGCCTCTTGGGATGAACGCGCGTAGAGCTCTACGAGCAGGTGGATCACGATGCGTTCCTCCTCGTGCTTGTGGAAGCGCACGTGGGTGAAGAACTCGCGGGTGCCCTGCTCGCCGAACGCCGCGTAGGTGAGGGCGTCGGCCGCCTCGGGGCCGGAGCACGTTTCGACCATGTCCTGGTCGACGTTCACGGTGCAGGAGGCGACCCACGGAGTGCCGGCGACCATCCGCTCCCAGCGGTCCTCGACCGGCACGACCTTGCCCTCGTCAATGGTCAGATGAGGCTGGTCGTGCATGCAGTCCATGCACTGCACGACGGCCTCCTGGATCTCCTCGACCCGCTCGGCGGCCTCGCCTGAGTCGGGGTCGAGCCGCAGGATCGCGTCGTAGTGGACCTGCGCCTCGAGGCGCTGGGACCAGCAGCGGTAGCAACGAAGCCAGGCGCTCTGATCGCCGTTGACGCCTTCCATTACCTACTCAGCGTAGCCGGGGGCAGAAGCAACTCGGTCAGCGTAGCTCGCCTCGCAAGAGCGAGTACGAAGCCGCGTCGTGGCGCCCGAGAGATCACACCGCGCCCACGTTCAGCGGCGACGGCCCAGTACCCGTGTCGCAATATGACTCCTCCCAGTTGATGTAGACGATGATCGGGAACTCGATCCCGCGGGCTGGGCGGTCGGGCAAGGCTCAGGCGGGGGAGGGGGCGGGCGCCTCGACGCCGTTGCGCTCGGCGACGAGTGCGGCGATCTCCCCCATGATCCGGTTGAGGTCGAAGTCCTTGGGGGTGTAGACGCCCGCGACTCCTGCCTCCCGCAGCCGCTCGGCATCGGCGGCCGGGATGATGCCGCCGACGACCACCGGGACGTCCGCACCCTCCGCCTGAAGCAGGCGCACCGTCTCCGGGACGAGCTGGAGGTGGGAGCCGGAGAGGATCGAGAGCCCGACGACGTCGACGTCCTCCTGGATCGCGGAGGCGGCGATCTGCTCCGGCGTCAGGCGGATCCCCTGATAGATCACCTCCATGCCGACGTCGCGGACGCGTACGGCGATCTGCTCGGCGCCGTTGGAGTGGCCGTCGAGGCCCGGCTTGCCGACCAGGATCCGCACGCGGTGCCCCAGGCGTTCCGAGACGGCCTCCACGCGCTCGCGCACGGCCTCGAGCTGGGAGCCATTCGCCTGCGCCGCGGAGGCCGAAACGCCGGTAGGAGCGCGGTAGTCACCGAAGACGTCACGCAAGACACCGGCCCACTCGCCCGTGGTCGCCCCGGCCTTGGCCGCCTCGATCGTCGCGGGCATGATGTTTGCGCTCTCGTCGCGGGCGACCTCGGCGAGCCTCTGCAGCGCCGCGTCTACAGCGGGCTGGTCGCGCTCGGCCTTCCATCGCTCCAGCGCGTCGGCGCACTCGCGCTCAACCTCCGGATCCGGGGTGAGGATGCCGCCGTCGGCTCCGGCGGTGAGCGGCGAGTCCTCGGTCTCGGTGAAGCGGTTCTGGCCGATGACCGGTAGCTCCCCGCGCTCGATCCTCCCGACCCGCTCACGGTGGGACTCCACCAGGCGCGCCTTCATGTAGGGGACGGCCTCAACGGCACCGCCCGAGTCGGCGACGACCTTCATCTCGTCGCGGGCGCCCGTGACGAGCTCGTCGGTGAGCCCGTCCATCACCACCGAGCCCTCGAAGATGTCCGGGTACTCGAGCAGGTCCGTCTCCATCGCCAGCACCTGCTGGATGCGCAGGCTCCACTGTTGGTCCCAGGGACGCGGGAGGCCAAGCGCCTCATTCCACGCCGGCAGCTGGATCGCGCGGGCGCGGGCGTTGCGGCCCATGGTCACGGCCAGGGCCTCAAGCACGATGCGCTGGACGTTGTTCTCCGGCTGGGCCTCGGTGAGCCCGAGCGAGTTCACCTGGACCCCGTACCGCATGCGAAGGAACTTCGGATCGGTCACGCCGTAGCGCTCGCGGCCGATCTCCTCCCAGATCCGCCCCATCGCGCGCAGCTTCGCGTGCTCCTCGACGAAGCGCACGCCCGCGTTCACGAAGAAGGAGATCCGCCCGAAGACCTTGGGAAAGTCGTCTTCGGCCACCTGGCCGCGCGCCTTCACCTCGTCGAGGACGGCGATCGCCGTGGACATGGAGTAGGCGATCTCCTGCACTGGCGTCGCGCCGGCCTCCTGAAGGTGGTACGAGCAGATGTTGGTTGGGTTCCAGCTCGGCATCTCGTTCACGGAGAAGGCGACGGTGTCTGCGATCAGGCGCAGCGAGGGGCCGGGCGGGAAGGCGTAGGTGCCGCGCGATAGGTACTCCTTGATGATGTCGTTCTGGGTCGTTCCCTTGAGCTGGGGGCGCTCGAGCCCGTTCTCCTCGGCGACCGTGACGTAGAGGGCGAGCAGCCATGCGGCGGTCGCGTTGATGGTCATCGACGTGTTCATCTCGTCGAGCGGGATGCCATCGAGCAGCGCGTGCATGTCGCCCTTGTTCGCGATCGACACGCCGACCTTCCCGACCTCCCCGCGGGCGAGAACATGGTCCGGGTCATAGCCCGTCTGGGTGGGAAGGTCGAACGCGACCGAGAGGCCCGTCTGCCCCTTGGCGAGGTTCCGGCGGTAGAGCTCGTTCGAGCGCCGCGCGTCGGAGTGCCCCGCGTAGGTGCGCATGACCCAGGGGCGATCGGGCTCGGGCAGGCGATGCTTAGAGCCCATCCGAAACCCCCAGGCGCACCCGGTTGCGGCCCAGGACACATCGCTGGGCACACCTGGAGCTTCCGGATGGGCTCTGGGCCATAGGGGTAATTCTACGGTTGGTGACCGCGACCCCCCGCCAGATCGACGTCATGCACCTGGGCCGCGATCGCGTCATCGCGGCGCACGAAACCCGAGGCCTGATCATCGACCCGGGTCCCACCTCCTGTCTCGAGGTGCTCCTTGGCGGGCTCGAGGACGAGCCTCGAGCGCTTCTGCTGACGCACATCCACCTCGACCACGCCGGCGCCAGCGGCGCCCTCGTCGAGCGCTTCCCGGGCCTTCGGGTGTACGTGCACGAGGTCGGCGCGCCGCACCTGACGGATCCCGAGAAGCTGCTCCGCAGCGCTGCCCGCCTCTATGGGGAGGAGAACATGGACCGGCTGTGGGGGAGGGTGGTACCGGTGCCGCAGGCGAGTCTGATCGCGCTCGAGGGCGGCGAGACGGTCGAGGGCATGCGGGTCGCCCACACGCCGGGTCACGCGAGCCACCACGTCTGCTACCTCGACGAGGACACGGGCGACTGCTACGTCGGCGACGTAGCAGGGGTGCGGATCCCGCCGGGGGATCTGACCATTCCGCCGACGCCGCCACCCGACATCGACGTCGAGGCGTGGGACCGCTCGATCGAGCTCGTCCGTGCGTGGCGCCCGGACTGCCTGCGCCTCACCCACTTCGGCGCGGTTGCGGATGTCGACGCCCAGCTCGATGCCATCGGCGATCGGCTGCGTCGGTGGTCGGGCCTCGCCCGCGAGGGCGATCGAGCTGCGTTTCTTCGTGCAATTGACGCCGAGCTTGGCGCGAGCGACCCGGACACGGCCGCCCGGATCCGCCAGGCAGCGCCGCCGGAGCAGCTGTGGATGGGGCTCGAGCGCTACTGGCGCAAGCGCTCAGATCGGGCTGCGTAAGCGCGATCCGGCGTCGCCAGTAGCTACGCTGCCGATGCCGTGGGCTTTCTGGCGCAGGTAGGTAGGGCCGGCACACGCCGTGTGCCGGCAGAGGCGTGTAAGGCGGGCGTAGCCCGCCGCACGTGGTTTGGGCGGGGAATTCCGGGGCTGATCGGCGCCGCGGCGCTGTTGGCTGCCCTGGCCGGGACCGCGTATGCGGCCGTCGACATCTACTCCAACGGGTTCGGCTCGCGTCAGGCCTTCCGGGAGATCAAGTCCGCGGGTGGCGGCAAGGGCTGCGAGAAGGCCTGGAACAAGAAGCACGACCAGATCCGCATCGAGCTCAAGCGGGCGCCGGGCGATTGCACCTACACGCCCCCGGTCCAGGGCGATGGCCCCAAGCCCGACCATCGATTTGCAGCCAAGGGCAAGATCTCGAAGGGGACCAACAAGAACATCCGCGAGGGCGCGTACCTCACGGTGTCGGTTCGCGTCGGCGGTGGAAAGCGCTACGAGCTGCGCGTCTTCCCGAAGGGTCAGGAGTATGTCCTCCGTCGCCAGCCCAACGCGGTGGGCTTTCCCGCTACCGGCACGAACCCGGACATCGGCAAGATCGGCAAGAGGAACGCGCTGGTCCTGACGGCGAACGGGAACGAGCTCAGGGCGAAGGTCAACGGGACCACACTCGACACGATCACCGACACGAACGCCAACGAGATCACCGGCGCCAAGCTCCAGTTCGGCATCGGCAGCGAGGCGGACAGCAAGAGGAACACGATCGGCACGTTCACGAGCCTCGTGGTCTCGGTTCCCAACCCGTAGCTCCGACAAGGGTCGCGATGACGACCGAAACGATCGAGCGGCCGAGAACCGGCGGGCCCGGCTCCGGGCTCGGCGGCAACTGGAACGTGATCGTCCTCAACGACGATCACAACACCTTCGACCACGTGGCCAAGACCCTTGCCCGCGTGATCCCCGGGGTCAACGTCGACGGCGGGTACCGCATGGCGGATCGCATCCACAACTCCGGTCAGGCCATCGTGTGGACGGGGCCGCGCGAGCCCGCCGAGCTCTACTGGGAGCAACTCCAGGCGGCCGGGCTCACGATGGCGCCGCTAGAGCAGCACTAGCGCCGCTCCGCGCGGCCATTCGTGCCCGGGGTCTCCAGGACGACTCGGAGCATCTCGCGAGGCCCGGCGGTTCGCTTGAACGGGTCCGCGATCATCTCGCCGGTCGTCATCGACGCGGCGGCCAGCAGGCTCCCGTTCTCCTCCACCCCGACCAGCGGCGCGGGCGGGGCGATGGCCGAATCGAGTTCGGCGAGTCTCAGCACCCGTTCGAGGTCGGCCTCCCCGAGGTGCCGGACCGTGAGCTTTCCGTTTCCATTCCTATTTCCGTTTGCGTTTCTCATTGCCCTCCAGCTGTGAAACGAGTGGCCCGCGCCGCGTGTGAGGCCGGCCTTGCTCACCAAGCTTGGAGGGGGCCGGGCATTAGCGCAACAGGAATACCTGAGATACTTGATAAGGTGAGCTTATGCTTGACGTGAAGAGGCTTCGCATCCTTCGGGAGGTCGCCGCCCGCGAGTCCTTCTCCGGCGCGGCGGACGCCCTCTACCTCTCACAATCAGCGGTGAGCCAGCAGGTCGCGACGCTCGAGCGCGAGGTGGGAATGCCGCTGCTCGAGCGAACGAACGGCGGGCCGAAACTCACCGATGCGGGACGCACGCTGGTGGACCACGCCGACGCGGTGATCGCCCGGCTGGAGGAGGCAGAGCGCGAGCTTGCGGCGATCGCTGGCCTCGAGGGCGGACGCCTTCGCCTCGCGAGCTTCCCTACGGCGAGCGCGACGCTCGTGACGCGCGCGGTGTCGGACTTCCGCGAGCGCTACCCGGGGGTGGAGCTCCAGCTGTCCGAGGCGGACCCAGAGGAGTCGATTCCGGGGCTCAAGCGGGGCGAGTACGACCTCGCGCTCACATTCGACTACCCCTTCGCCCCCGATGAGCCCGACCGCGACCTGGAGCGACGGCTTCTGATCGAGGAGCAGATGCAGGTGGCTCTACCGCCCGGGCACCGGCTCGCGAAGCGGAAGGCCGTGAAGCTCGAGGACCTCGCGAACGAGGACTGGCTCACGGGTGTGAGCAACGGCTCGTGCCGGCTCCACATCCTCACGCTCTGCCGGGCCGCGGGCTTCGATCCGAGGATCTCCTTCGAGAGCGACGACTACCAGGTGCTCCAGGGTCTGGTTTCGGCGGGGGTGGGCGTCACGTTGATGCCGGACCTCGCGCTCGCGGGCCGTCATCCGGAGATGGAGCTGCGCCCGGTCAGCCCCGGGTCGCCCGTTCGCCGCGTCTGGGCCACGGCGCTGGCCGCGGGCTCCCGCGCCCCGGCCACCGACGCGATGCTCGACGTGCTCGACGAGGTCGGCGAGCGTTTCACCGCCGGCCCGCTGCGCGCGGTTGCCTAGCCCGGCGCTTCCAGGCTCGCTCAGTCGCCGGCCTCGGCCGTGACGGCCTCGGCTTGACCCGCCGGCGCGTCGCCTCTGGCCTCGGCGGCGACCGTGTGCCACACGGGCAGGACCGGCTTGTTGAAGTAGTTCACCGCCTCCTCGCGCAGGGCCGTGATCTCATCCGAGGCCCAGTAGCGCTCGAAGTCCTCGCGCGAGTTCCAGTGGGTCACCTGGCGGAAGTGCAGCGGGTCCTCGTGGTTGCGCGTGAGGTAGGCGACGGTGGCGCCGAAGGCCAGGGCGCGATCCAGCGCGGGCCGGTAGATCTCCAGCCAGCGGTCCGAGCGAAACGGGTGGGTGCGCCAGTCGATGAAGTTGACGTGGTCGGCCATCGGGCGCGGATCCTATCGGCGCCGCATCCGTCTACGCACCCACCTCCGCGCGGATCGCCCCCGGCCCTTCCTCGTGCCTGCCCTCTGTCTCGTCTGTCGCGCCGACCATGATCGAGATCTTCCCCAGGTGCTTGTTCTCGTGCAGGAGCTGATGCGCCTCGGGGACCCCGTCGAAGCCCATCGCCTGCCAGAGGACGGGCCTGATCTTGCCCTCGGCCATGAGCTGATTCGCGCGGGTGCACTCATAAGCGTTGGCGAAGTGCGAGCCGAGGATCTCCTTCTGCTTCATCCACAGGTAGCGGACGTCGAAGTCGAGGTTGTAGCCCGAGGTCGCGCCGCAGATGACGACCTTGCCGAACGGCTTGACGGTGAACACCGAGGTTGGGAAGGTCGCCTGCCCGACGTGCTCGAAGACGATGTCGGGCGCGTCGCCGAGAATTCCCTTTACCTGCTTCGCAAACGCGCGGGAGACGGCGAAGCGCTCCTTATCCGCGGCGGGATCGGCCGCCGGATGGTTAGCGTCGGTGCGCATCATCTCGCCGAACTCGTTGCGGTTGATGTAGCCGACGGCGCCGAGGTGCTTCACGAGCTCGCCCTTCTCGTCCGAAGAGACCACGCCGACAGCGTTGGCTCCGGCCGCGGCGCAGAGCTGCGTGGCGAACACGCCGAGCCCGCCGGCGGCGCCCCAGATCAGGACGTTATGGCCCGACTGGAGGTTGCAACGGTCCATCAGCATCCGGTAGGCGGTGAAGTAGGTGAGTCCGTACGCGGAGGACTCGACCCAGGAGAGGTTGTCGGGCTTCGGCAGCAGCTGCTGGGCCTGGACCTTCGTGAACTGGGCGAAGGAGCCCCAAGTCGTCTCGTAGCCCCAGATCTCCTGGCTGGGGGCGGCCATCGGGTCGAGGCCGTGGACCTCGACGTCCTCGTAGGAGGCCTGATTGCAGTGGATCACCACCTCGTCGCCCGGCTTCCACCTGGTGACGCCCTCGCCGACCTTCCAGACGATCCCGGATGCGTCGGAGCCACCGATGTGGTGGCCGTACTCCGGATGGTCGCCGTAGTTGAAGACGGAGACGGGCTTGCCGAGGGCGGCCCACACGTTGTTGAAGTTCACCCCCGCGGCCATGACGCGGACGATCACCTCGAACGCGCCGGGGTCCGGGACCTCGATCTCCTCGATCTGGAACGCGTCCTTGGGCTCCCCCTCACGATCCTGCCGGATCACCCAGGCGGCCATCGTCTCGGGCAGCGTTCCTGGCTCGACGTCGAGCTTGGAGACCTCGGCTACGTCAACGGCCACGTGTGAGTCACTCCTTCGTTGGGACGGAATACGGGCGCGCGGCATCGTAGCGGCGGTGCGGAAGAATGCCGCCGATGGAGGTCTGGACGCTCACCGAGGGCGGGCAGCCGGCGGAGCGGACCGCCGAGCGGCTCGTGGCGTTCCTGGGTGAGGCGAAGCGCTCGCTCGAGCTCGCGCTCTACGACGTGCGGCTCCCGGATCCCGTGGGGGCCGGCGTCGCCGGAGCGCTGCGGTCGGCGGGCGAGCGCGGGGTCGCGATCCGCCTGCTCTACAACGTCGACAGCGAGCGCCCGCCGGCGATTCACCCGCCCCCGGCGACCGAGCCGGAGCTGTGGGACGGCCTGCCGCTCGAGGCCGTGGCGGTGCCCGGGGTCCCCGACCTGATGCATCACAAATACGTGGTGCGCGACTCCGCCGCCGTTTGGACCGGCTCGGCGAACTGGACGATCGACTCGTGGACCAAGCAGGAGAACGTTTTGGCGACGGTGGAATCGCCCGGGGTCGCCGCCGCGTACCATCGGAACTTCGAGGAGCTGTGGGAGCACCGGGACGTGGAGCGAAGCGGCAACGCCGAGCCGCAGCTCGTGGACGCAGGAAGCATCAGGGCGCGCGCCTGGTTTACCCCAGGCCATGGCCCTCAGCTCTCGCAGGCGATCGCGACGGCAATCGGCTCGGCGAGGCGCCGGGTGAGAATCGCCTCGCCCGTGATCACCTCGGCACCGATCCTCGGCACCCTCGATGAGGCGGCGGCTCGCGGCGCGGACATCGCCGGGGTCGTCGACGAGCCGCAAACGGACATGGTGTTCAAGCAGTGGGCGGAGAACCGTGTCTCCGCGTGGAAGATCCCGTTGCTCGCCAGGGCGCTCAGCGAGCTCCCCTTCTCGGGCAAGCAGTCGACGCCGTGGGGACAGGGCACGGTCCACGACTTCATGCACGCGAAGGTGACCGTCGCCGACGACGTCGCCTTCCTCGGCTCGTTCAACCTCTCGCGCTCCGGCGAGGCGAACGCCGAGAACGTGCTCGAGGTGCACGACGCCGGGATCGCCGAGCGGCTGGCCGCGTTCGTCGACGAGGTTCGCGGGCGCTATCCGGAGACGACTGTCCCCGAGCAGGCGATGTCGACGATCCCCTGAGGTTCGTCGCACAGCTCCGCGATGTCCATGTCCTCGGGGGAGATGCGCCCCTCGTCGAGCAGTCGCGCCCGGATCCAGTCGAGCAGGCCGGACCAGTAGTCGGCGCCCACGAGCACGACGGGGTGGGCGACGGTCTTGCCGGTCTGAACCAGGGTGAGGACCTCGAAGAGCTCGTCCAGGGTCCCGAATCCCCCTGGGAAGACCACGAGGGCCGTCGAGTAGCGCACGAACATCAACTTCCGCACGAAGAAGTAGTGGAAGGTCATCGAGACGTTGCAGTAGGGATTGATTCCCTGCTCGTGCGGCAGCTCGATGTTGAGCCCGACCGACGTGGCGCCAGCCTCTTGTGCGCCGCGGTTCGCCGCCTCCATGGTCCCCGGGCCCCCACCGGTGATCACCGCGAACCCGGCGTCCGCGATCGCCGATCCCACCCGGCGAGACAGCTCGTACTCGGGATGGCCGGGGCCCGTTCGCGCCGAGCCGAAGACGCAAACGGCCGGGCCCAGCCCGGCGAGCAGCTCGAACCCGGTCTCCAGCTCGTGACGAACGCGGGCGAGGCGTTCCTCCTCCGACTGCGTCGCGCGAACCGAGGCCTCGTCGGCCTGGATGATCTCCTGGTCGAGCGTTGTGGGGAGCCGAGGTCCTGGGTGCGGTGTCATCTGGCGATTTCTAGTCGCTATTCGACTACAAGGCGACACGGTAGGGGCCGGTGGGCGCCTGTCAGCTTCCCGTCCGAGGGCGCGACTACTTTGAAGAGTCCCGATGGAAGCGAGCGAAAGACCACAGCTACCCCTGGATGCCGGCGACGACGGCTCGGTCCGCGCGATCGACGATCGCCTGGTGATCGAGCGCCTCACGGTCACCGACGAGCGCGCCGCGCGCGTCGTTCGCGAGCGCGCCGAGCAGGGCCGCACGCCTGCCGAGACGGTGGGTAAGGCGATCGAGATCGGTGCCCGCGTCCTCGACAGCGAGGAGACCGCGGCGAACGTCGACTACGTGCGGGCGGAATTCGAGCGCCACGCGTCCGCGCTTCGGGAGCGCCTCGGCAAGACGCTCGAATCCGGAGACCAGCAGCTGGCCGAGCGCATCGCCCAGAGCTTCGACGGCGAGCGCGACGGCTCGGTTCCGCAGGAGATCGAGGAGCGGGTTCGCACCGCGCTCGAAACCCAGCGTGAGGCGCTGCTGAAGCTGTTCACGGCCCAGGATGGCCACAACCCACTGTTCGACTTCAAGGACGCGATGGTCAAGGTCTACAAAGAGCTCGGCACCAGCCAGCGCGCCGAGGGCGAGGCCAACCGAAAGCGCATCGAGGAGCTCACCCAGCAGATCATTGAGCTGAGGGAGCGCGATGAGGCGGATCGGCGCGTCGCTGAGGAGGCCGACCGGGGGACCGCCAAGGGCCGAACGTTCGAGGAGCTCGTCCACGGCGCGCTCGAGGAGATTGCGAGCGCGCACGGCGACGTGGCCCACCACACCGGCGACGAGTCCTCGGAGTCCGGGGGCAAGAAGGGCGACACCGTCGTCGAGATCGGCGCGGTGCTCTCGAGCCCGGTCGCGACGGTGGTTTTCGAGGCGAAGAACAAGAAGCTCTCCAAGAACGACGCATGGCCGGAGCTAAATGGCTGCATGGCCGAGCGGGATGCGGCCTATGCCGTGCTGGTCGTCGCGGGCGAGGACAAGATCCCCTCGGGCCTGGAGGACCTCACCGAGTATCAGGGCAACAAGATGATCGTCGTCCTTGATCGCGAGGAGCCCGACCTGCTCGCCCTGCGGCTCGTGTACCGCTACATCCGCGCGCGGCTGCTGGCCCAGGGCGACCATGGGCTCGAGGTGGACGCGGCTGGGGTTCGCGACGCTGCCGAGGAGGCAGCCGCGCGCCTCAAGCGGGCGAACCGGGTCCGCAAGTCACTCACCGGTGTTACCAATTCGGCCACGGCTGCCCGTGAGGAGTTCGACGAGATGGTCACCGACGTCGAGCGATGCCTCGAGCGGATCGAGAGCCTCGTCGCCTCGGCCGCGGTCGAAGCCGTCGAATAGCTACGGCAGCAGGAGGTCGCCCGACGAGCTTTTGCGCGGGGGCCCCACCCTGAGCTGGGCCGGCGCCGCGTCCGAGCGATCGCCGGCATTGACCTCGTAGTCGCCCTCGGCCAGCGAGGCCTTCAGGTTGCCGACGCCCGCGGGCGGGATGTCATTGCCCTCGACGTTGTCGTCGGGGTCGGCCCCCACAAGCGTCAGCCGAACGGGATCGTCGGACTGGTTCGAGACGGTGATGTTCACCAGCCCGGCGCCGAACTTGTCCGGCGAAATGAGGACCTGGTCCGAGTCGACCTTTGCGGTGACCACGATCGGCGCCGCGGGCCTGGGCTCGTTCTCGAAGTCGTCTGAGCCGCAGCCGGCGATGGCCAGCGAGGCCATTGCGAGCGCGGCGACGGCGCCGGAACGGCGGCTGTTCGAGCGAAGAACCTCCCTCACGCCCACGCGGGAAACCCTAGTTCAAGCGGCGGTGTGCTGCCGCAGTTGGCCCGCTCAGAAAGGCAATTCGACGATCTCGGCCGAGTTCTGCTCGCCCACGGCCACGCGGGAGCCCGGCTCGGCCTCCCGCCGGACAACGGCCAGAGCGACGGGACCCAGGGCGGGGCTCAGCACCGCGGTGCCCACGCGGCCGACCTCCTTCTCGCCGGCGACGATGGGGTCGCCGTTCGCGGCGGGGGCGTCGAGCCGCAGGCCGCGAAGGTAGCGGTTCGGCTTGCCCCTGTAGTGAAGCCGCGCCACCGTCTCCTGGCCGATGTAGCACCCCTTCTCAAAGCTCACGGCGCGCTCGTTGATGCCGGCCTCCTGCGGCATGGTCGCACTGGTCATCTCCCGCCCGAAGCGCGGGCGGGAGCTCTCGACCCGGATGATCTCCGTCGCCTCCTCGCTCACCTCCGGCAAGCCGGCCCCCTCCAGCAGCCGCAACAGGGCATCCCGATCCGACGCGCGCGCGATCAGGTCGACGCCCGCGTCGGTGGCAACGCCCAGCACGTCGACGCCTGCCCACGAGCGGAAGCTCTGCGCGTGCTCGGGGCCGAGGCCCTCGAACCCGGTGGCGTGGGCGGCGCGGGGGCCGATGACCGACACGATGACCCATTCGCCGGTGGCGTCGGCCACCTCGAGGTCCCGCCCGACGCTGTACATGGTCAGATGCCTCATCACGGCCGCAGCTGCGGCCGGCTCGAAGTCGAGAAACACGTCGTCGGAGTGCAGGATCAGCACTCGCAGGTCGCCCTGGATGTGGCCCTTGCGGTCGAGCAGTGCGGCGTAGCACCCCTGGCCGGTGGTAAGCCCCTCAAGATCGTTGGTCAGCTGCCCCTGGAGGTACTCGATCGCGTCGGGGCCACGCACGTGCGCCATGCTGCGCTCGCGGACGATGAATCCGGCCTCCTCGCGCAGGGCTCGGTACTGCCCGTCCAGCTCAACCGTCGCCGCCGCTTCCACCCGACCGATTGTAGGAACCCCGGGCCCTCGCCGAACGTCCCGGAGTGGGCGCTATGGGCGACCTTCCGGGACGTTCGGGCCGCGCTCTGAGGTTTTGATATGTCAAAATCTTGGTTGCGATGGCTAGAAAGATGACTCGGCGCGGAATGCTGGCCACCGGGGCGGTCGCGGCGCCTACCCTGGCGGCGCTTCACGAGGTGGTTCCTCACTCGGGGCTGCACCACGCACTGGCGGGCCACGGCGACGGCACCGCCCATGCGGCGATGGAGCACGGCCAGGCGGGCCACGGGGCGATGAGCGCCCCGGGGATCGCGATGCACAATTCCTTCGCCGGCTCCGTCGACAACGAGGCCAACGGCTTCGACCCCAGCGAGCTGGTCCGCGACTTCGACCTCGGGAGCACGAGCAGGCTGCCCGACGGCCGCACCCTCCGCGAGTGGACCATCATCGCCCAGGACCGCGAGATCGAGGTCGCCCCCGGGATCACCTACCCCGCCTGGACCTACAACGGCCGCGTCCCCGGGCCGACCCTTCGCGCCCGCCAGGGAGAGCGACTGCGAATCCGCTTCGTCAACGGGTCGGATCATCCCCACACGGTGCACTTCCATGGCATCCACCCGGACTTCATGGATGGCATGCCGGGGATCGGCGAGGGCCGAGGCGGCGGGCAGATCAAAACCGGCGACGCCTTCGTCTACGAGTTCGACGCCGAGCCGTTCGGCGTCCACCTGTACCACTGCCACGCGATGCCGCTCGCGGCGCACATCGCGAAGGGGCTGTACGGCGCGTTCATCGTCGACCCCGCCGAGAGTCGCGAGCCGGCCGACGAACTGGTGATGGTGATGAACGGCTTCGACACCGACTTCGACGGCGAGAACGACATCTACGCCGTGAACTCGATCCCGTTCCACTACGTCGAGCACCCGATCAAGGTGAAGCGCGGTGAGCTCGTGCGGATCTACCTGGTGAACCTCCTCGAGTACGACCCGATCAACTCGTTCCACATCCACGCGAACTTCTTCGACTACTACCCGACCGGAACGCGGCTCGAGCCCACCGAGTACACCGACACGATCGTCCAGGGCCAGGCCCAGCGCGGCGTCCTAGAACTGCGCTTCCCCTACGCGGGCCACTTCATGTTCCACGCCCACAAGACCGAGTTCGCCGAGCTCGGGTGGCTTGGGTTCTTCGAGGTGGAGGAGTGATGGAGGCGAAGGCCGAGGCTGCCGGTCGCCCGGCTTTCGCGGGTGCTCCGGCCTGGGTGCTCGGCGCGATCCCTCTCGCTCTGATCGCCATCGCGCTCGGGGCGTTCGCGCTGTTCGGTGGCCCTGGGCTCGGTGACCGCCCCGGCCCTCCGGTCGAGGAGGTGGCCGTCGAGCGCACCGTCCTTCATCCCGGCGAGATCGAGCTTCAGCTCCGAAACGACGGCCCCGACGCCGTCCGGATCGCTCAGGCTTCGGTGAACGACGCGTTCGTTCCCTTCGAGGCCTCGGGAGGGGGGGAGATCGGCCGGCTGAGCTCGACGACGATCACGATTCCCTACGAGTGGATCGAGGGCGAGGGCTACGCGATCACGCTGGTGACCTCGACCGGGGGGACGATCACGCACGACATCCCCGTGGCGGCCGAGAGCCCCGATGCCGACGCCGGCTTCTTCGGGTTGATGGCGCTGCTGGGCCTCTACGTCGGGGTGATCCCGGTGAGCCTCGGGATGCTGTGGCTGCCCTTCGTGCGGCGGGTCAGCCAGGAATGGCTTCGCGTGCTGATCGCCTTTACCGTCGGGCTTCTCGCCTTCCTCGTCGTTGACGCCGGCCTGGAGGGGCTTGACGTCGCGTCGGCGGCGCCGTCCGCGTTCGGTGGGCAGGCGCTCGTGTTCCTCGGGGCGATCGTCGCCTACCTGGGCTTGTCCGGCGTGGACGCGTACCTCAAGGGCCGGCGCGCATCGGGCGCCGGCGCGGCGCCGGCGGCGGCCTATCTCGCGCTGCTGGTCGCGATCGGAATCGGGCTGCACAACCTCGGCGAGGGCCTGGCGATCGGCTCCGCGTATGCGAGCGGCGCCCTCGCCCTCGGGACCTTCCTGGTGGTCGGCTTCGCCATCCACAACACCACCGAGGGGCTGGCAATCGTGGCCCCGATGGCAGCGGCCCGGCCCACGCTCGGCCGGCTTGTCCTGCTCGGCCTGATCGCGGGGGCCCCCGCGATAATCGGGGCCTGGATCGGAGCCGCAGCCTTTAACCCGAGCGCCGCGGCGCTCCTCTTCGGCGTCGGGGTCGGGGCGATCCTCCAGGTGATCGTCCAGCTGACCCCGTCGATGCGCGACGACGAAGGGCGGCTCCTGCACCCAGCGGCCGTCGCGGGGCTGCTCGCCGGAATCGGCGTCCTCTACTTCACGAGCCTGCTGGTGGCGGGATGACGCAGGCGCACTCAGGATTCAGGCGCGATCCCGCCGCGGCGAACACGGAGGCCGTGGAGGACTACGCGAAGGCGATCCACGCGCTCTCGCACCGCGACGAGGGCCCCGTGTCGACCTCGGCTCTCGCCGGGCGGCTGGGTGTATCGCCGGGGTCGGTCACCGCGATGCTGAAGCGCATGGGGGAGCTGGGCCTCGTCAAGCACGAGCCCTACCACGGGGTGATCCTCACCGGGGACGGAGAGCGGGTGGCCCTCGAGGTGATCCGCCACCACCGGCTGCTCGAGTCGTACCTGGCTGAGGCGCTCGGGATGCCGTGGGACCGCGTCCACGACGAGGCCGAGGTGCTCGAGCACTACATCTCGGAGGACCTCGAGGAGCGGCTCGCCAGCGCGCTCGGAGACCCGGCCGTCGATCCCCACGGTGATCCGATTCCCAATCGGGAGCTCACGCTCGACGAGGGTGGGGGCACGCCGCTGGCGCGATTGGAGGCCGGCGAACGCGGGACGTTCACGCGCGTATCCGACTCGGACCCGGCGATGCTCCGCTACCTCGCCGAACACGGCATCCGCCCGGGAGCGAAGCTGGAGGTACGCGAGCGCGAGCCGTTCGGCGGCGCCCTGACCATTCTGATCGGGCGGGCCACGCACACGATCGGCGAGGAGCTCGCCGAGCGGATGGTCGTGGCTGCGGGATCGGGCTAGCGGACCTGGCCCTCGCCGGTAGGCTTGGCGGCGATGGCGCTCGCCGACGACTTCCGCCAGATCGTCGGTTCACTTTCCGACGATTGGACCGATGTCGTCTGCGACCTGCGGATTCTCGACGAGAGTCGCTACGTCGACGCGGCGGTCCTGCTGAGCCAGGTGAACGCTCAGCCCTACTCGAAGGCGGACTGGCACTGGCGGCTCAACGTCGCCCACCGCTTCGGCCACGCCGCGGCGGCCGAGACCGTGATCGGCACCCTTGAGCTCCTCGACGACGAGGGCATCGCCGGAGAGCTCGTGCTGCGCGATTACCGTGAGGGCCGCGCCGAGGTCGTCCAGATGTGGGGCCGGCCCGAATCCGTCCGCCGCGAATTCCACCAGCGCCGCAACCTCTAGCGCCCCTCTGGCGGTTTCCTACAGAAATACCGAGGTTTCCCGCCACTAACGCCGGGGGAGGGCGAACGTGTCGGGGATTCGGGGCGGCTGATCGACGATGCCGTGCTCGGCGTCCCATCGGGCCCACTCCCTCAATGCCTGCTCATCGAACCGACCCGGCGGAGTGAAGGCATCGGCCTCAAGCAGCGCATCGAGCTGAGCGCGCTGCTCCTCCTCATCAAGCCCATCCACGGCCGAAACCAGCGCGTCGAGCGCCGCATCGGGATCGCGCAGCGCCTCGCGATAGCCCCCCTCACTGCCCCGAACGGCATCCCGCACCAAGTCCCCGTCCGAGCTGAGCGCCTCCCCGCTGACGCAAAGCACCAATTCTGGATACCGCGGCGCCCCATGGTCGTCCACCCGAAACTCGCGCGTGGGAACCTCAAGGCGCCGAAGCACGACCCCCTCCGCATTCCAAAACGCCGTCGCCGAGTCAACCCTGCCACTCGAGAGCGCCGCGATCGAGTCGAAGCCGATGGTCACGCGGCGCACCGAACCGGGCTCGACGCCCCCGGCCTCCAGCACCGAATCGAGCACGGCGTCGTCGGAGGGCAGGCCGGTGACCCCCGCGATCGTGCCCCCGAGGTCCGTTGGCGTTCGTATCGCCTCGCGGTCACCGGCGATCACCGCGGCGAGCGGGCGTTGGACGATCGGCATCACGCCCACGAGATCAAGCCCGCGCTCGCGCGCGATGGCCAGATCGTGGATGTCCAGGATCGCGAAGTCCGCGCGCCCGGCCGCGAGCAGCTTCGGGGCGTCGGTCGAGGCGGAGGGCTCGCGGACCTCGAGGTCGACGCCGCGGTCCGCGTAAAGGCCGTCGGCAAGCGCGGCATAGATGCCGCTGTGGACGGCGTTCGGCTGGAAGTCGAGCACGAGGGTCGCCTCTCTTGAGGCGCCCGGTTCAGCACCGTCGCCGCCACAGCCCGAGAGGGCGATGAGCGAGGCGACGGCCGCCAGCGACGCGACGACCCTTCGCATGTGAAGGCTGAGAATACGCAGCGCGCAGGGGGTGGGCGCGCCGCGTTCAGGGCGGACGGCTAGTATCCGCCGCCGTTCAAACGGACCGAGGAGGAATGCAGTGCAGGATCGAGGTCTAGCGGCCTACATCGCCGAGCTTGTGGGGACGCTTTTCCTGGTGTTCGCCGTCGGGTTGGTGGTGACCCTCTTCGTGGCCACCTCGGCCGACGCCCAGAGCGGATCCGACTTCGCGGTCGTGGGCCTCGTACACGCCTTCGTCCTCTTCGGGTTGATCCTCGCCTTCGGGGCCGTGTCCGGCGGCCACTTCAACCCGGCGATCACCATCGCCGCCGCCGCGCTGCGGCGGATCGACCCGCTCGACGCGGTCGTCTACATCCTCGCCCAGCTCTCGGGCGGGGTGCTCGGTGCGCTGCTCGTGAAGGGCCTCCTGCTCGACGAAGGGCGCCTGAGCCACTACGGGGCGGCGAACATCAGCCCCCTGCTCGGAGGGGACTTCCAGGGCATGATCGTCGAGGCGATCGGAACGTTCCTGCTCGTCTTGGTGGTCTGCTCCGTCGCGTTCAACCCGCGTGCCCGCCAGGAGTGGGCGCCGCTCGCGATCGGGGCCACCCTGGGCATGGCCGTGATGATCATGGGCCCGCTCACCGGAGGCTCTTTCAACCCGGCTCGCTGGTTCGGCCCTGCGCTGATCGGCGACGACTTCGGAGGCACCTGGCCGTACCTGCTTGGGCCGCTCCTCGGCGCGTTGGTCGCCGCGGCGCTCTACCGCTTCGTGATCGCGGGCCCGCAGTACGCGCTCGGGCCGGAAGCGCCCACGACGGATGCCCGAGCGGCCGTGCAGGCCGTCAAGGACGCCGAAACCAGAGTCGAAGGCGGCTAGGAGTCCCGCTCCGGGGAAGCCGGCCCGGGTAATGCGCAAGGCGGGATTTGCGGTGGTGGCGCTGGTGTGCGCCGTTTCGGTGAGCGCGGCGCAGGCCACGACCATCAAGCCGACCGTGAAGAGCGACGACTCGGCGACCAACGGCAATTGCACCGTGCGGGAGGCCGTCGATGCCGCGACGACCAACCAGCCCGTCGATGCGTGCCCCAAGGGGCAGAAGAAGCAGGCCGACAAGATCCCCCTCCGACGCGGGACCTACTCCCTTGCCGGCGCGGACAGCGACGATGACAACGAGACGGGCGATCTCGATGTCGAGGGCGGCGGCCCGCTTCAAATCGTGGGCCGCGGTATCGGGAGGACCACGCTCGCGTCCCCCGGCGGCGATCGAGTGCTCCACTTCCTTGAAGGTCCGACCGGGTCCCCGGCAAACGTGAGGCTGGGTGCGCTGATCCTCGATGGGGGCAGCCCGGACCTGTGGGGCGGCGTGATCCAGGCGGAAGACATCGCTGGAAGGCTCACGCTCGATCGGGTGAACGTGCAGGACGGCGCGTTGCAATTCGGCGGTGGCATCTGGATCAACAGCGGCAAGCTCACGGTCAAGCGAAGCGTGTTCGAGGGCAACAGCGCGCGCGTTAGTTCCACGGGCTTTCCCGGCGTCATGGCGATCGGTGGCGCGATCGAGCTTGCGGGTACCTCCAGCGCCAAGATCACGGACACGACCTTCTTCGACAACAGCGCGATCACCAACGACTCGAGCGCGCTGGGTGGCGCTATCGCCCTGCAATCGAACGCGGACGCGGTGATCCGCCGCTCGCTCTTTGAGGGCAACGACGCGTACTCCTCAAGCGCCAACACGGGATCGACCCGGCTCGGGGGCGCGATCTGGATGAGCTCGTTGGGCACCCTCCGCGTCGTCAACTCGACCTTCTACCTCAACCGGGCCCTTGGAAGCGGGGCCGGGGCCCGAGGTGGCGCGTTCTACGGCGCCGCAGCGGGCTCGACGGAGTTCGTGCACTCGACGTTCCTCGAGAACGACGCCACCAGCGGAACGACGTTCCTCGTCAATGACGGCTCACTGGAGCTGTCCCGGTCGGTCGTGCAGCCCGACGGGGTGACAGCGGCGTGCGGCGTTCTCGCCGGCGACTTCCACAGCAACGGGTACAACGTTGCGCCGAACACGTTTGGGTGTGACCTCGAGGGCCCCGGCGACAAGCTCGCCGACCCGCTCCTCGACGACAGCCCCGAGGACAACGGCGGGCCCACGGAGACCATCAAGCTGAAGAAGGCGAGCCCTGCGGTCAACCGAATCCCGGCCCCGAAGTGCAAGCGGGCGCAGGGTGAGGATCAGCGCCGATACAGGCGCCCGGCCGGCAGGCGGTGCGACTCGGGGGCCTATGAGCGCGGCGCGAAGCGCCGCTGAGCCCAGCCGAGAGCGCGGCTTCGGTAGCGTCACCGGCGTGCGCCGGGTCACCTTCTCGCGCAACTACACGCTGTCGCTGTCGCGAACATGTCAGTGCTACTGCAAGTACTGCGCGTTCGCCACGCACCGGCCGCACCTCTATTCGCCCGACGAGGTCGCCGAAAGGCTGGAGGAGGCGACCCGGCGCAACGCGAAGGAGCTGCTCGTCCTCACGGGTGAGCGCCCGGAGGTGAACGCGGAGGTCGCCGAGCGGCTCCGGGGCTACGGTCATCCGGACTTCACCTCCTACGTCATCTGGGTGTGCGAGCGGGCACTGGAGCGGGGGCTGCTTCCGCACACGAACCTCGGCGTCCTCAGCCGGGAGGACCTCGCACGGCTGCGTGAGGTCACGGCCTCGCAGGGCCTGATGCTCGAGTCGGCCTCCGAGCGCCTCATGGACACGGTCCACGCCGGCTCGCCCACGAAGCACCCCGCGCGGCGGATGGAGACGATCGACGCCGCCGGCGAACTCCGCATCCCGTTCACGAGCGGGATCCTCGTCGGCATCGGCGAGACGGAGGACGAGCGAGTTCAAGCGCTCGAGGCGATCGCCGCCTCGCACGAGCGCCATGGCCACATCCAGGAGGTGATCCTCCAGAACTTCGTCCCGCATCCGCGGTACTACGGGGCTGAGGTGGCGAACATCGCGGACGAGGCAGCGCGGCGTCGCTGGCAGGGCGTTGGCAATGAGGGCGCCGAGCCCGTTGACATCGAGGTTGACCGGACTATGTCAGGCAAACCCCGATCTCAAGGCGCAAGCGCCGAGGCGCCTCCCTCATGGCCTGCCTGGGCGACTCCGATCACCCTCGACGACATGAAGGTGCTCATCCGCGAAACCAAGCGCCTCATGCCGGACGTTGGCATCCAGATCCCGCCGAACCTCGCCGACTGGTGGGACGAGCTCGTGGAGGAGGGCGCGACCGACCTCGGCGGCCTCTCCGCGAACGGCGACCACATCTCACCCGAGCACGCCTTCCCGAGCCCGCATCAGGTCCGAAAGCGCCTGCAGCCGAAGGGCTATGCCCTCACCGAGCGCCTGTGCGCCTACCCGCGCTACCTGGATCCGGGCTGGATGGGCCAGGGCGTGCTCGACGTGGTGAAGCTGAAGTACTGGAGCTTCATCCCCCGCAGGGGCTCGGGCCGCCGCAGCGAGCGCTCGATCGAGCCCGGCCTCGCGTCGCGCGCGATCGAGCGGGGGCGCGACGGACACGAGCTATCGGAGGACGAGCTCGAGGCGCTCTTCGCCGAGACGCGCCCGGAGGTCATCGAGGAGATGCGATCCGCCGCCGACTCGTTGCGAGCCGAGCTCGCCGGGGACGTCGCCACGTTCGTCGTCAACCGCAACGTCAACTTCACCAACATCTGCATCGTCGGCTGCGCCTTCTGCGGATTCGGCCAGGGCAAGCGCTCGCCCGACGCGTATCACGTCCCGGAGGAGGACTTCGCCTCCCGGGTGCAGGAGGCCGTGGACTTCGGCGCGACCGAGATCTGCATGCAGGGCGGCATCCACCCCGACTACTCGCTCGAGCACTATGGGCGCTGGCTGCGGCTGGCGAAGGAGGTCGCACCGCAGATCCACCTGCACGCCTATTCGCCGATGGAGGTCCACTACATGTGCGAGCGCTCGGGCCGTTCGCCGGACGCCGTCTTCGAGTATCTGCGCGAGTGCGGACTCGGCTCGACGCCCGGGACGGCCGCGGAGGTCCTGCACGATGGCGTGCGCCAGCGGATCTCGCCGAACAAGCTCCCCGTGGGTCGCTGGGTCGAGATCATCGAGGCCTGCCACCGCTCGGGCCTGCGCTCGACCTCGACGGTGATGTTCGGGCACATCGAGGAACCGCGCGAGCTGGCGCGCCACATGCGAGTGGTGCGTGAGCTTCAGGAGCGGACGGGCGGGATCACCGAGTTCGTGCCGCTCAGCTTCATCCCGTACCAGACGCTGCTCGGCCGCACCCACGGAATCGAGGAGATCTCGGCCGACGAGAACCTCAAACACACCGCCGCATTCCGGCTCGCGCTCGGACGGACGATCCGCAACCTCCAGGCGAGCTGGGTGAAGATGGGCCTCGACGCCGCGACCGAGAGCCTGCGCTGGGGGGTCAACGACCTGGGCGGAACGCTGATGGAGGAGAACATCTCCCGCATGGCGGGCTCGCGCCACGGGGTGCGCCTCGAGCCCGAGCAGCTCATCGACGCCGCGCGACGTGCCGGCCGCACGCCCGCCCAGCGCACCACGCTCTACGACATCGTCGATACGTACTAAGCGATGCGGGCGATGGTTCTGGAGCGCGCGAGGACGCCGCTCGGGGCCCACGAGCTGCCCGACCCCTCGCCCGGGCCGGGGGAGGTGCTCGTGCGGGTGAAGGCGTGCGGGGTCTGCCGCACCGATCTCCACATCGTCGACGGCGAGCTGACCGAGCCCAAGCTGCCGCTCGTGCCCGGCCACCAGATCGTGGGCGAGGTCGTCGGGGCTGGGCAGGGGGCGGGGCGCTTCGCCATCGGCTCGCGGATCGGGATCCCGTGGCTCGGGTGCGCGTGCGGCGAGTGCCGGTACTGCACCAGCGGCCGCGAGAACCTCTGCGAGCGCGCGGTCTTCACGGGGTACGGGCGCGACGGCGGGTACGCGGAGTTGGCGGTGGCGGATGAGCGCTTCTGCCTTGCGCTTCTGGGCTCGTACGGCGACGAGGATGTGGCGCCGCTGCTCTGCGCCGGGCTCATCGGCTACCGCTGCCTGCGCGCGTGCGGCGATCCCGCCAGCGTTGGGCTGTACGGCTTCGGTGCCTCGGCGCACATCGTCTGCCAGGTGGCCGTCCACGAGGGTCGCCGCGTGTTTGCCCTGACCCGGCCCGGCGACACCCGTGGACAGACGTTCGCCCGCGAGCTTGGCGCCGAGTGGGCCGGCGACTCAGAGGAGGGACCGCCCGAGCCGCTGGAGGCGGCGATCGTTTTCGCGCCAGTTGGTGCGCTCGTCCCGGCGGCGCTTCGTGCCGTTGCTCCCGGCGGGACGGTCGTCTGCGCCGGCATCCACATGAGCGACATCCCCGCCTTCCCCTACGCGGATCTGTGGGGCGAGCGGTCGATTCGCTCGGTGGCGAATCTCACGAGGCGCGACGGCGAGGAGTTCATGGCCATCGCCCCGCAGGTGCCGGTGCGCGCGACCACCACGCTCTACCCGCTGGAGCGGGCGGTGGACGCGCTCGACGACCTGCGCGCGGGCACCCTCCACGGCGCGGCGGTCCTCACCCTGTAGCGCCGAACGTCCCGCGATGGGCGCTATAGCGGCCATCCACGGACGTTCGGCGGTGTCTTGGGGTTAGCGGAAGAGGTCTTCGGACCTCGCGCGGCGCAGCGGCGCCGCGCCCGGGCCGTCGTCGGCCGTGACGTGCCGGCCGAGCCCGCGCACGACGACGGCTGGCGTCCCGGAGGCCTTGTCGCGGGCCAGATCGGCCGCGGCGGCGACCTCGTCTGCGATCGCCACCTCCGTCGCCTCGAGCTCCTGCCCGCTGCGATCGGGTCGGCCGCGCCAATCGTCCAGCGGGGCGAGCCCCGCGCAGCCGATCGCGACGTCCGCCAGGCCGATCCGCCACGGACGCCCGAAGCTGTCGGCGACCACCACGGCGGGTGCCGCTGCGGTGAGCTCGCGAATCTCGGCCCGGATGCGCCGTGCCGACGCGTCGGCGTCGGCGGGCAGCAGCGTCACGGTCTCCGATCCCGGGACGTTCGAGCCGTCGACCCCCGCGTTGGCGCAGATCCAGCCCTGCGCGCTCTCCACGATCAGGACGCCGCGCTCAGCGCGCACGACGGAGGCGGTCTCGGCGAGGATCAGCTCGACGAGGCGGGCGTCCTTGCCGAGCTCTGCCGCGAGCCGGTGCGCTCGCTCGCCGGGCTCGATTTCGCTCAGGTCCCGGGTCCGCCCCTCGGCCTTCGAGACCACCTTCTGCGAGACCACGACGACGTCATCAGCGCCAAGCGCGGCGCCGGCCTCGGCGGCCGCCCGGCAAACGAGCGCGCCGATGGCGTCGCCACCCTCCACCTCGGGAATCCCCTCGATCGGGACGAGCTCGACCACTCAACGGCCCTCATCCGGCGCGCGTCCCTCGGCCTCCCGCACAGTGACGGACTCCGGAGCGCTCGGCGAATTGGCGAGGGCTCGCGCCGTCTCGGGCGCCCGCTCGGGCTCTGAGCCCAGGGCAGCCGTGAGCTCGGCGAGGTCGTCGGGAGTGTCGAGGTCGAGGGCAAGCGACGCCAGCTCCTCGATGGCCACCTCCATGCCGCGGCGTTCGGCGAGATCGACGTGTCGCTCACGGCTGTCGGGGCCGAAGACGGGCCCGATCGCGTCGGGGGGCGAGAGCAGCAGCCCGTTGGTCCCCGTCCCGTGCCGGTCCGGGATCACCGCGACCCGGCCCGGCCGCATGCGGACGAGGGCGTCGTCGAGCTCGCGTTGCTCCAGGAGCGGGCAGTCGCCGGGAAGCAGGGCCGCGCACTCGGCGCCGAGCGCGATCGATCGGATGATCCCGAGCGTGGCCGCCTCCGAGTGCCCGGCGTCCTCGGGGTCGCGGAGCACCTCGATCGGCGTCGTCGCCCGCTGTGCGTGGCGCAACGCCAGGCGTTCCGCGCGGCGCTCGCCCGTCACCACGATGACCCGCTCCACCGACTCCGCCTCTGTGATCGCCCGCAGCACGTCGGCCAGCATCGCCTCGATCAACCGAGCGCGATCGCGGTCGAGGATCGACCCGAGGCGGCGCTTCGCGGCGCCAAAGCGCTTCACCGGCAGAATCGCGCTGGCTCTCACAGGCCCGCGGCCAGCTCGAGGACTCGATCGGCGAGCGCCCGGCGGGAGTCGGCGTCGTCCATCAGCGTCGGGCAGGTCAGCAGACGAAGCCCCGAGGGCGGCTCCGGATCGCCCTCGTCGAGGATCATGGCGTCGAGCAGGCCCTCATACAGCGAGGCGACCCCGGCCGCGGAGACCGGGCGTCCCACCGCCGAGAGGAACTCCTCGGTGGGCCCCTTCATCGAATGCCCGCCGACCAGCGGGTTGACCGCGATCACGGGGGCGCTGGCCGCCTTGATAGCCCCTCGCACACCCGGTACCGCGAGGATCGGCCCGATCGAGATCACCGGGTTCGAGGGGCCGACCACGATCGCATCGGCGCCGTCGATCGCCCCCAGCACCTCGTCGGTGGCGGTGGCTTCCCCGATCCCGTCGAGCTCGACACCCTCGATTGGCGCCCTCCCGTGGTCGAGGATCAGGAACGCCTGCAGGCCTCGTGGGCCGCCCGGCGTGAGCACCCTGGTTCGGACTCGCTGCTCGCACATCGGCAGCACGGCCGCCACGGCTCCCAGCGAGCGCGCGATCTGCGCTTGTGCGGCGGTCAGCGTGCCGCCCTCGGCCATGAAGTGAGTGCGGTAGAGGCAGGTCGCGAGGTCGCGGTCGGTGAGCTCGAACCAGCCCTCCGCCCCGAGGGCGGCGAGCTGCTCGCTCACCACCGAGGCGTCGTCGCGGAAGCCGTATCCCTTGTCCTCATCGATCACGCCGGCGAGCCAGTAGGTGACGAGGTCGGGGTCGGGGGAGACGTGGAGGCCGTGGATCTCCGTGTCGTCGGCCGTGTTCGCGATCACGCTGAGATCCGAGCCGCAGGCGGCCTGGAGCCCGGCCGCGAGCTTGCCGCCGCCGGTGCCTCCTGCGAGCAGCGCGACCCTCACGTGCCGGCCCCGCCGCGGATCACGCCCACTGGTCGGCGTCCGGCAATCCCGTGAGCCGGATGCCGGCGTGAGCCTTGTACCGGGTGTTCACCGAGATCAGCATCGGCGTGAGCTGCTCGACGATCCGCGCCATCTCGAGCGCCCCGGCATTAACCGCCCGGAGGCCGGGGATCGCCTCGATGAGGGCCGCGACTTTCGCCTTGTCTGCCTTGCGATCGCCGCAGATCAGCACGTCCTCGCCAAGCTCCTCATCCGGGTCCGCAAGCCGAGGCGCGCTGACGGTATGGAGGGCGGCGACGACGGTGACCCCGTCGGGCGCCATTTCCTGCGCCTGCTGGGCCGCCGAGCCCTGCCAGACGCCAAGCGATCGGGTTGCCTTGCCGCTGACCGCGGCGGCCAGGGGGACCGTGCAGTCCACGAGTATCTGCCCGGGCTCCAGGGCTTCGCGGAGGTTGGTGAGGTTCTCAGACTGGGCGCGAAACGGGACGGTGAGGAAGACGACCGGCCCGCGCTTCGCCGCCTCCGCGTTCTCGAGACCGTCGACCTGCGCGGCCGGGGCCGACTCGCGGACGCGGTCGGCCGCCTCCTCAGCCCGCTCGGCGCTGCGCGACCCGATCGCGACCGCCTGCCCCGCCCGCGCCCAGCGCATCGCGAGCCCCCAGCCAAGGGCGCCCGTTCCGCCGATGATGGGGATGGGCTCAGTCATTACCGGAAGCGTATGCTCCCCGCCGCGATGCGGCTGGAAGGACGCACGGCGCTGGTCACGGGCGGCGCCCAGGGGATCGGCGCGGCGATCGCGAGGCGCCTGGCGGCCGAGGGAGCCGACGTGGTGATCGGCGACGTCAACGCCGAGGGCGCCGGCGTGGTTGCGGCCGAGATCGGTGCGGCGGCAACCGAGCTCGACGTTACGCACCTCGACTCGGCAGAGGCGGCGGTGGCGGAACACGGGCCGTTCGCCATCCTCGTGAACAACGCGGGCACCGACGACTTCGCCTTCTTCACGGAGATGACCCCGGAGCGCTGGCGCCGGCTTCTCGAGGTCAACCTCGAGGGTGTCTTCGCCTGCACGCACGCGGTTCTCCCGGCGATGCAGGAAGCCGGCTACGGCCGGATCGTCAACATCGCCTCGGAGGCCGGCCGGGTCGGCTCGAAGGGATCCGCGGTCTACTCCGCGGCGAAGGGCGGGGTGATTGCGTTCACGAAGGTGATGGCGCGCGAGAACGCGCGCTACGGGATCACCGCCAACGCGATTGCCCCGGGCCCGATCGACACCCCGTTGCTGAACGCCGCTCGCGGCTTGGGCGAGGTCGGGGAGAGGATCATCGAGACAATGAAGTCCGGCACTCAGATGCGACGGTTGGGCACGCCCGAGGAGGTGGCGGCCGCAGTCGCGTTCCTCGCCTCCGACGATGCCTCCTACGTGACGGGTGAGACCCTGGGCGTCTCCGGCGGGCTGGGGATGGTCTAGAGGGCGCTAAGGCAGCCGCATAAGCTCAGAGGCGTGAGCGAGCTTCCGCAGAGCGTCCGCATCCGCGAGGTCGGGCCGCGCGACGGGTTCCAGAACGAGCCCGAGGTGATTCCCACGGCCGAGAAGGTCCGCCTGATCGGGATGCTGGCCGACGCGGGGCTGCGGCGAATGGAGGTGACCTCGTTCGTGCGCCCCGACGTGATCCCGCAGCTCGCCGACGCCGAGGAGGTGCTGACGAGCTACGAGCGCCGCGACGGCGTGGCCTACTCCGTCCTCGTTCCGAACGAGCGCGGGCTCGAGCGCGCCCTCGCGCACCGGGACCGATTCGACGAGGTGAACCTCTTCCTCTCAGCCTCAGAGACGCACAACCAGAGGAACGTGAACCGCTCGATCGCCCAGTCCCTCGAAGGGCTCGAGCGCGTTATCGCGACGGCACGCGCCGAGGGACTTCGCTGCGAAGGCGTCATCTCGACCAGCTTCGGCTGCCCCTACGAGGGCGAGGTCCCGCCGGGGCGCGTCTTCGAGATCGCCGAGCGCCTCGCCGGCGCGGGGTGCGAGGAGATCGCCTTCGGCGACACGACGGGCATGGCGAACCCCCGGCAGGTCACCGACTTCTTCGCCGCTGCGCGGGAACGGCTGGGAGGCCCGGAGCTCACCGCGCACTTTCACAACACCCGCGGGCAGGGCTTGGCCAACGCCCTCGCTGCGCTGGAGGAGGGGGTCGACTCGTTCGAGTCCGCCTTCGGCGAGCTGGGCGGCTGCCCGGTCCCGCCCGGCTCGACCGGAAACATCTCGACCGAGGACCTCGTCTCGATGTTCGAGGAGATGGGAGTCGCGACTGAGGTCGAGCTGGACCAGCTGATCGAGGCATCCCGCGCCATCCAGGACGTGCTCGGCCGCCCGCTGGGCGCGCACGTCCTGCGCGCAGGGCCGGTCGACTGGCATCGCGAGGGATAGGGTTCGTCGCATGCGAAGCGACGCCTTCCGCACGGCCGCCGAGGCGAAGGACTTCTCGGCCGTCGACGAGCTGTTCACCGAGGACGTGACCTTCCGCAGCCCGGTGGTCTTCAAGCCCTATGAGGGGCGCGACGCGCTGAGGGTGATCCTGTCGGCCGTCGTCCAGGTCTTCGAGGGCTTTCGGTACACGGACCAGATCGAGGACGGGGACGTCGCCACGCTCCTCTTCACGGCGAGCGTGGGGGAGCGCGAGCTCGACGGCATCGACATCCTTCGCTTCGCCGACGACGGCCGGATCCGCGAGCTGATGGTGATGGTGCGCCCGATGAGCGGCGTGCACGCGATCGCCGACGCGATGCGCGAGCGGTTGGAGGCCGCGGGCGCCGTCTAGCTCGATCGCACGGGCAGCTCCGACGCCCGCCCGTCCGCGCAGAGCGCGAACAGGCCCGGCGCGAGACGCTAGGGTCCGCCGCCGCAAACGAGCAACCCGGAGGATCAATGGAAATCGAGAAGGTTGGTGTCCTCGGCTGTGGCCTCATGGGCCATGGGATCGCCCAGATCTGCGCTCAGGCCGGCTGGGATGTCGTCGTGCGCGACGTCGATCAGGGCCGCCTCGACGCGGGCATCGGCAAGATCGAGAAGCAGCTTGCCCGGTCGGTCGAGAAGGGCAAGCTCGAGCAGGTGGATGCGGACGCGCTGCGAGCCCGAATCAACCCGACGCTCGATTACGCGGATCTCGCCGATTGCGACCTCGTGATCGAGGCGATCACCGAGGACCTTGGCGCGAAGGTCGAGATGTGGAAGGAGGTGGACGGGATCGTCAAGGAGGGCGCGGCGTTTGCGACGAACACCTCATCGCTCCCCGTCGCCGACCAGGCGGCCGCCACCTCTCGGCCGGAGCGCTTCCTGGGACTGCACTTCTTCAACCCCGCTCAGGTGATGCCCCTTCTCGAGGTCGTGAGCGCCGACACGACGTCGGACGAGGCGGCGAAGCTCGGCTTCGATCTCGGGGGGAAGCTGGGCAAGACGACAGTGGCCGCCGGCGACAACCGGGGCTTCATCGTCAATCGCCTGCTCGTCCCCTACATGCTCGACGCGATCCGCGCCCACGAGCAGGGGGTCGGCTCGATTGAGGACATCGATACCGGGATGATGGCCGGCGCAAGCCACCCGATGGGGCCGCTCACGCTGGCCGACTTCGTCGGGCTGGACACGCTGGCATCGATCGCCGCCGTGATGCACGAGGCCTACGGTGCGGATCGCTTCGCCGCGCCCGCGACGCTCCAGAAGCTGGTCGACGCCGGCCATTACGGGCGAAAGTCGGGCCGTGGCTTCTACGACTACTCGGGGGAGAAGCCGGTGGCGGTGGATCCGGGAGCCTGAGAGGGTCGGCCCGCCACCGGCGGACGCAATTCGATAAACCCCCCGGGAATGCCCCTGAGGGGCTTTAGCCCCGAAAGCAGCATGTGAGGTCGCCGCGAGGCGACCGCAAGAGATTCGGCGAGAAGGAGAGCGCATGGACAGGGACTCGATCGAGCGCATCAGGACCGCCACGTTTTCCGTAGCCCGCCGCGGCTACGACAAGCGCGAGGTCGATCGGTTCCTCGAGCGGGTCGCCGAGTGGCTGGAGAGCGGGGGCGATGACGACTCCCGCCGCCAGCTCGTGCGCAACGAGCTGGAGCGCATCGGCCAGGAGACAGGCAAGATCCTCGTCGACGCCCACGATGTGGGCGAGGGCATTCGTGAGCGCGCCGACGCCGAGGCCGCCCAGATCGTCGACCAGGCGAGGGAGGAAGCGGACGAGGTCCGCGAGGCGGGCGACCGGTACGCGAGCGGCCAGCGCGCCGAGGCGGACGCGTACTCCGAGCGCGCCCACATCGAGGCCGACGAGTATGCGAACGAGACGCGTGGCGAGGCCGACTCGTACGCGGCGAAGACTCGCAACGACGCGAACGCCGAGGCCGCGACCATCCGCGAGGACGCCGACGAGTACGCGGCGGCGACCCGCCAGCGGGCCGACGAGGGGTCGGAGCGCATCATCAACGAGGCCGAGGCGAGCGCCCGCCGGATGAACCAGGACGTGACCACGCGCCGCGAGGAGATCGAGACCGTGGTCAGCGACCTCGAGGAGCGGCGCCGCACGGTGATCGAGGACATGCAGCGCCTCTCGACCGAGCTCACGGGCACGGCGAGCCAACACGAGCCGCGCGCGCATCCACAACAGCGCGAGCTCGAGCCGGAGGAGATCGAAGACGCCGAGCCCGCGGGCTCCCGTTCCAGCGAGTAGGCGTCCTGCCCGGCCGGGCGGCCGGCGGGCCTAGACTTCTCGCGGGATGAGCGAGACGCGCGAGGGAACCGACTTCGTCCGCGCTCTCGAGGCCGCCTACGCCGGCGGCCCCGAGCGCCACCACCAGAAGACGGCCGGGCAGGGCAAGCTGCCGGTCCGCGAGCGCATCGAGCGGCTCGTCGATCCGGAGTCATTCGCCGAGGAGGCCCTGCTCGCCAACTGGGACCAGGAGGGCCTCGGCGCCGACGGCGTCGTCACGGGCCTGGCGCTGATCGGCGGGCGCAAGGTCGCGCTGATGGCCAACGACCCGACCGTGAAGGCCGGCTCCTGGGGACCAAAGACGGTCGAGAAGATCCTGCGCATCCAGGAGCGCGCCCTCTCCCTCGAGATCCCGATGGTCTACCTCGTCGACTCGGCGGGCGCGCGGATCACCGATCAGGTGCGGATGTTCCCCGGGCGCCGAGGGGCGGGCCGAATCTTCCACAACGAGGTCCGGCTCTCGGGCCGGGTCCCCCAGGTGTGCCTTCTGTTCGGCCCCTCGGCCGCGGGCGGCGCATACATCCCCGCCTTCTGCGACGTCGTGATCATGCGCGACGGCAACGCCTCCATGTACCTGGGCTCGCCGCGGATGGCCGAGATGGTGATCGGCGAGAAGGTGACGCTCGAGGAGATGGGCGGAGCGAGAATGCACACCGGCGTCTCGGGCTGCGGCCACTTCCTGGCGAAGTCGGACTCCGACGCCATCGAGACCGCCAAGCGCTACCTGTCCTACATGCCGACGAGCTGGCGCGAGGCGCCTCCGGCCGCGCCACCCGCCGAGCCCTCCTCGGAGAGGCCGGTCTCGGAGATCGTGCCCGGCGACGAGAAGACCGCCTTCGACGTGAAGGAGCTGATCGCCGCCGTCACGGACGCCGACTCGTTCTGCGAGGTTCAGGAGCGCTGGGCGAAGGAGCTCGTGGTGGGCTACGCGCGCCTCGACGGGCGGGTCATCGGGATCGTCGCCAGCCAGCCGAAGTTCAAGGGTGGAGTCCTGTTCGTTGATTCGGCGGACAAGGCCGCGCGCTTCATCCTCACCTGCAACGCCTTCAACGTGCCGCTGCTCTTCCTGGCCGACGTGCCGGGCTTCATGATCGGTACGGACGTGGAGCGCCAGGGCATCATCCGTCACGGCGCGAAGATGATCTCGGCGGTCAGCGAGGCAACGGTGCCCAAGCTCTCGGTCATCGTGCGCAAGGCGTATGGCGCGGGCCTCTACGCGATGGCGGGCCCGGCGTTCGAGCCCGACTGCTGCATCGCACTTCCCACGGCGTCGATCGCCGTGATGGGGCCGGAGGCCGCGATCAACGCCGTGTTCTTCAACCAGGTGCAGGCGATCGAGGACCCCTCGGAGCGCGAGGAGTTCGTGCGCGCCAAGCGCGACGAGTACGCGGCCGACATCGACATCCTCCATCTCGCCTCCGAGCTCGTGGTCGACGCCGTGATCGAGCCCGATGAGCTGCGCGCCGAGCTGATCCGCCGTTTCGCCTTCGCCGAGTCGAAGGATCGGCGCTTCAGCGAACGCCGGAACCCGGTCACGCCGGCCTAGCCGTGGGCCGGCTGGCCGTCGTCGGCGGGAACGCGACCGCCGGCCTGGACTTGGCGGGGGCCGACTGGCTGACCCTCGATCGCCACGGCGAGGAGTACACGCTGCCGGACCGCATCGACCACGCCTCGAACATGCGGCGCCTGCTCGACGAGGGCTGCGACAGGGTCCTCGCGATCTGCTCCGTCGGCGGCCTTCAGCCGCAGCTCGGCCCGGGGACGTTCGTTTGCCCAGACGACTTCATCGCGCTCGACACGTCGCTCACGACCCTGGAGGGGCTTGAGGCGCACCGGGTTCCGGGCTTTGACTCGCGGTGGCGAGAGCGCGTGCTCGAGGCTTGGGCCGGCACGGCGCAGACACCCCTCATCGACGGAGGCGTCTACTGGCATGCCCTGGGCCCGCGACTGGAGACGCCGGCCGAGATTCGCCTGATCGCGCGCGACGCCGACGTGATCGGCATGACGATGGCCTCCGAATGCGTGGTGGCGGGCGAGCTCGGCCTCGCCTACGCCGCGATCTGCGCGGTGGTCAACTACGCGAACGGCGTCGGCGAGGAGCCGCTCACAATGGCCGAGATCGAGGAGGGCGCGTCGGCGATGCGATCCACACTGGGCGACGCTCTCGCCGCGCTCCTTCCCGAGCTCGCCTAGCCCCTAACCTCCCCGCATGGGACTCACGGTTACCGGCGCCACGCTCGACGGCACCGAGGTGGGTCTTCGATGTGAAGGAGCTGACATCGCGGCCGTGGGTCCCGACGTCGTTCCCGAAGCCGGCGACGAGGTGATTGACGCCCCGGGGACGGCGCTTCTTCCGGGCCTGGTGAACGCCCACACGCACGCCGCGATGACCCTCTTCCGCGGCTACGCCGACGACCTGCCACTCATGGAATGGCTCGAGCGCCACATCTGGCCGGTCGAGAAGCGGATGTCCGACGAAGACGTCTACTGGGGAACCCGTCTCGCGTGCGTCGAGATGATCCGCACCGGCACGACCTCTTTCTGGGACATGTACTGGCACGCGGACGCCGCCGCCCGCGCGGTCGAGGACGCCGGCATCCGCGCCGTGACGGCGGCCCCGCTGATCGACGACGCCGATCCCGAGAAGTCCGAGCGCGCGTGCTCCGACGCCGAGCGCAGCCTGGATCGGATCGCCGAGGCAGGGGGAAGCATGGCGCGCCCAGGATTCGCCCCGCACGCCGTCTACTCCGTCAGCGAGCGGTCGCTGCGCTGGGTAGCCGAGCGGGCTGCCGAGCTGGACATCGCCGTGCAGATCCACCTGTCCGAGACCGCCGAGGAGGTGGAGCACTGCGTGGCCGAGCACGGCATCCGCCCCGCGGAGCTGCTGGACCGCTGCGGCCTGCTGTCGGAGCGCGTGATCCTTGCGCACGGCGTTCACCTGGACGACGCCGAGTTGGAGCTGATCGCCGAGCGGGGCGCCACGGTGGTAACCAACCCGGTCGCGAACCTGAAGCTGGCCGTCGGCGGCCCATTCCCCTACCGAAGCGCCCGCGAGCGCGGCGTCGCTCTCGGCCTCGGTACGGACGGGCCCGGATCGAACAACTCCCTCGACCTCCTTGCGGACGCCAAGACGTTCGCCCTGCTCCAGAAGAACGAGGCCTCCGACCCGGCCGCCGTCACCGCGGCCGAGACCCTCGAGATCGCGACCGGCCAGCGCTCAGGCCTGCTGGGCGGCCGACCGCTCGCGGCCGGCGGCCCGGCCGACTTCCTGCTCGTTCGAGCCACATCTCCCGAGCTCGCGCTCGGCACGCTTGACGCGGGCCTCGTGTACGCGGCTTCGGGCTCGATCGTAGACACGACGGTCGTTGCGGGCCAGGCGCTCATGCGCGACGGCGTCGTCGACGGGGTGGACGAAGTGATTGGGCGAGTCACCGAGCAGGCCCGCGGGCTTGGCTTGATGACGTGACGGAAGTCGATCTCGGGCAGGGCGGCGGTGTGCTTCGAAAAATTGGATTGCCCTCGCGTGCCGGGGCAAGCGTCCGCATTCACGATTCAATAGGCAGACCCCCCGCGCTCGCTCGGAGAGCCAGCGCCATCTCCAAGCGGGCATCGGAGTCGTCGAGGGCGTCGCCGAGCAGCTCGCGCAGGCGCTCGAGGCGGTAGCGAACGGTCTGGGTGTGGACGTGGAGCGCCTCGGCCGTTGCGCGGACCTCACCGTGGGCGTCGAGCCAGGCGCGCAGCGTCTCCAGCAGCCGGTCGCGCCGTGCTTCGGGAAGCTCCGACAGGGGGGCGAGCCGCCGGTTTGCCAAGTCGCGGGCGATCGTGGGGTTGTCGAGCAGCAGGAGCGCCGCGAGATGCTCGTCCGAGTCGATCAGCTGGCCGTCGCCGGCCATCCGCAGTGCGAGGGAGGCCCGCCGCGCGCTCTCGAGGGTTTCGCCACAGGGGACCGGATTGCCGACTCCCGCGCGAACCGCGTCCAGCGCGCGGGCGATCTGAGGCGCTTGTCCGGGGCCGCGTGGGTCCGGGACGATCGCAATCGGGGCGCCCTCCATCTCGCCGAGCAGCGAGTCACCGGGCAGGTTCCGGATGACCTGTTCGGGATGCTCGGCGTCGAAGGCGACCGCGGCGACGTGTGCCGGCACGGGCCATTCCGCGTCCGACGCCGCCGCCTCGATCGACTCGGTGCTGGGGGGCGGGTCGCGCAGAAGCAGGTCGACGAGCCGGCGGCGGCGCGCCTCGCGCGCGCCGGCAGCCAGGGTCTGCTCGCGGGTGAAGCCCTCGGCTGAAGCGGCGGAGATCTCGTCGATGTAGGCGAAGATCGCCTCGGCAAGCGTGTAGAGGTCGCGAGGGTCGAGGCCGGCGCGCTCGCCGGCGTCCGCCAGGCCTCGCCAGGCGACCTGCGCGCCGGCGCGATATGCGGTGAGGAGCGCGTCGAGGCTGCGCCCGACCCGGTACTCCCCACGGCCGAACTCGACGTAGGTCTGGCGCTCGGGCAGCCCGGCGTCCGAGCCGGTGACGACCAGCTCGACGAAGCCATCCAGCGCCTGGCTCACCCCCCGGCGAACGTTCTCCTCGACGCCGGCGCGGTATTCGGGCACGGCGCGCTCGACGGCGCTGATCACCTCGTCGCCCAGCGCGGGCAACGCCGGGCGGAGCGCCTCGGCGACGGCCGGGTCGATTTCCCGCCAAGCCGGGCGCAGGCGGGCTCGGGGACCTTCCTTGTGGGATTGAACAAATTCGGGCACGCCGATCGTGATCAACAAGCATAGAACCGATGGCCCTGCTGTTCATACGCTCAAGGCGATGCACGAGATGACCAGGGCCGAAAAGGTGACCAACCTGCTGGCGATGGTGCTGCCGTTCGTCGCGACGCTGGCGGCCATCGCGCTCCTTTGGGATGAGGCGGTCGGCTGGAGCGACCTGGCGGTACTGGTGGCGATGTACCTCGTGACCGCCTTCGGGATCACGATCGGCTACCACCGGATGCTGACGCACCGGGCGTTTGAGGCGCCGGCGCCGGTCCGCTACGGCCTCGCCATCGCGGGGTCGATGGCTGTTCAGGGCTCGGTGATCGCATGGGTGGCGGATCACCGCAAGCACCACGCGTTCTCCGACGCGGATGGGGACCCGCATTCCCCGCACGGACACGGGCCCGGGGCGGCGGGAGTGCTGCGCGGCCTCTGGCACGCGCATGTCGGGTGGTTGCTGGACGGCCACGGGCGTGCGGACTGGAATCGTTACGCCGCGGACCTGATGGACGACCCCGGGATGCGCCGCATCAACAGGGCGTTTCCGGCCCTCGTCGGGCTCGGGCTCGCGATCCCGGCCGCGGCGGGATGGCTGCTCACCGGCACGCTCGCAGGGGCCCTAACGGGCCTGCTCTGGGGCGGGTTCGTCCGCGCCTTCTTCGTCCATCACGTCACCTGGAGCATCAACTCGGTGTGCCACTTCATGGGGACCCGGCGGTTCGTCACCGATGACGAATCCCGCAACGTGTTCTGGTTGGCGCCGCTGTCGCTCGGCGAGTCGTGGCATCACAACCACCACGCGTTCCCCCGCTCGGCCCATCACGGCCTGCGCTGGTGGGAGGTCGACCCGACCGGCGCTGTGATCAGCGCCATGGAGCGGGTGGGGCTGGCGCGAAACGTCGTGCGGATCAGCCCCGAGCGGCAGGAGGAGCGCCGCACGGCCGGAGTGCGCAAGGTCTCGCTCAGCGGCGGGTAGCTAGAGCCGCGGCGAAGTCGACGAACCAGTCGAGGGCCTCGGGGTTGGCTAGGGAGTCACGGCTCGCGGCCTTCGAAGCGGGCTCGCCCATCAGGATGCGCTTCACCGGGATTTCGAGGACCTTGCCCGACAGCGTTCTCGGCACCTCTGCGATCTGAAAGATCTCGTTGGGCACGTGCCGCGGCGAGCAGCGATCGCGGACCTGCCGCTTGATCTCCGCGGTGAGGGAGTCGCTGAGCTCCTCGCCTTCGCGCAGGACGACGAAAAGCGGCATCCAGCCCTCCGTGCCGGGCCTGGGGACGTCGACGACAAGGGCGTCGACAACCTCCGGCACGGCGCTGACGGCGCGGTAGATCTCGCTCGTGCCTATGCGGATGCCCTGGCGGTTGATGGTCGAGTCCGAGCGGCCGTAGATCACGGCCGTCCCGCGGGAGGTGATCTCGATCCAGTCTCCATGGCGCCACACGCCCGGGTAGTGCTCGAAGTAGGCGGCGCGGTAGCGCGAGCCGTCCTCGTCATCCCAGAAGCGGACGGGCATCGAGGGCATCGGCTCGGTGATCACGAGCTCGCCGACCTCGTCGACGAGCGGTCTGCCGTCCGGATCCCAGGCCTCGACCTTGGCGCCGAGCGCGCGAGCCTGAAGCTCGCCACGGTAGACGGGCAGCAGGGGGACGCCCCCGACGAATGCGGTACAGACGTCGGTGCCGCCCGAGGTCGAGAAGAGCCAGGTGTCCGCTCCGACGTGGTCGTAGATCCATTGGAAGCCCTCCGGGGCGAGGGGTGAGCCCGTGGAGCCGAAGGCCGCGAGCCGGCTGAGGTCGCGCCCGGTGCCCGGTTCCGTGCCCGCCTTCATGCAGGCGGCGACGTAGCTCGCGGAGGTGCCGAAGCACGTCATCCCGGTGCGCTCGGCCAGATCCCACAGGACGTTCATGTCGGGGTGCCCGGGGCTGCCGTCGTAGAGGATCACGGAGGCGGGGGTCAGCAGGCCGGAGATGAGGAAGTTCCACATCATCCAGCCGGTCGTCGTGAACCAAAAGATGCGGTCGCCCTCTTGGCCGTCGACGTGGAGACCGAGCTTCTTGAGGTGTTCGAGGAGGATGCCGCCGTGGCCCTGGACGATCGCCTTGGGAAGGCCGGTCGTGCCGGACGAGTAGAGCACCCAGAGCGGGTGGTCGAAGGGGACGCGCTCGAAGCGAAGCTCCGCGCCGGCGCCGGATTCCTCCACGTCCCGCCAGGTGATGCCGTGAGCGAGTCGGGAGGGGTCGGCATCGGGGTCGAGGTAGCGGAGGAGAACCGTGCGCTCGACGGTTGGCATCTGACGCTCCAGGTCGGCCACGACGTCGAGGCGGTCGAAATCCCTCCCTCCGTAGCGGTAGCCGTCGACGGCGAGGAGCACCTTGGGCTCAATCTGCGCGAAGCGGTCGACCACGGAGCCGACTCCGAAGTCGGGTGAGCAGCTCGACCAGATTGCCCCGATCGAGGCCGTGGCGAGGAAGCCCACCAGGGCCTCTGGACAGTTCGGGAGGTAGGCGACGACTCGATCCCCGCGTTCGACTCCGAGCGAGCGCAGGCCCTCCGCGAAGGCGGCGACCGCTTGACGGAGCTCGCCTCGGGTGATCTTCTCCACTGCGCGTCCCTCGGCCGCGTGCTGGATTGCGAGATCGCCGTCGGAGCCGACGCGTAGGAGGTGCTCGGGATAGCTCAGCTCGACGCCGGCGAACCACCTGGCGCCAGGCATCACGCGCTCCTCCAGCACCGTCTCCGGGCTGCCGCTCGCCTCGACGTCGAAGAAGTCCCAGATCGAGCGCCAGAACCCCTCGAGCTCGGTGACCGACCACTCCCATAGCTCGGGATAGGAATCGAAGCTCATGCCGCGCTGGCTCGCGAGCCAGCTCATATAGCGGGTCATAGCAGCCCGTTCCATGCGCTCGGCCGAGGGTTCCCACAGTTTCTCCCCGCGATTCACGGGCGCTTCATATCACTGGCTACATCCGGCGGCCCACGTCGCGGTCGAGGGCGCGGACCAGGGAGAGCGCGAAGGAGTGGGCGCGGTCGAGCGCCTCAGGGTCGAGGCTCTCGGGCGTGTCGCTCGCGGTGCGGTAGCCGGGGGCGGGGAAGCCGTCCTGCGCGAGCCCTGTGAGGACGATCGCCTGATGCCCGGCGAGGGTCGCTAGGAGGGCGTCGGTTCCCGTGGCCAGGACGGCGGGCGCGGCGTCGAGGCCCTCGTCGGCGACGCCGGTGGCGACGGCCTCGCACAGCTCGGCGAGGCGGCGGTCGTGCTGGTAGGTGATCGCGAGGC
>Ga0126312_10000023_pt1 | contig 54997 bp, 54 predicted proteins | sample Plot104A_FD_92537 | JGI IMG/M metagenome (GOLD analysis project Ga0126312, IMG submission 92537) | Serpentine soil microbial communities from UC McLaughlin Reserve, CA, USA - Plot104A | ecosystem: Environmental > Terrestrial > Soil > Grasslands | place: USA: UC McLaughlin Reserve, Lake County... | reverse complement strand
GAGCACGAACAGGGCCCGTAGGCCGAGGAGTGCGAAGACGTTCCCCATCCAGATCAGCAGCGGGTCGCGGGTGATGGCGAAGGCAGCCGGGATCGAGTCGATCGCGAAAGCGATGTCGGCGAAAACGATCGCGGCGAGGCAAAGGAAGAGCGGCGTCGCGTAGCTGCGGTGATCGCGGCGGACGAACCAGCGGCCACCGTGGAACTCCCCCGTCACCGGATACACCCTGCGGACCAGGCGGACCATCAGGTTCCGGTCCGGATCGACCCCCTGCTCGACCCCTCGGTAGATGCGGTAGGCCAGCGCGAGCAGCGCCACACCGAGCAGGTAGACCACCACATGGAACTGCTGGATCAGCGCCGTACCACCGAGGATGAAGCAGCCGCGCAGCGCGAGGGCGGCCACGATCCCCCAGAACAGGAGCCGCGGCCGGCGAGCGTAGGGCACCCCGAAGTAGGCGAACAGGATCAGGAAGACGAACAGGTTGTCGAGCGACAGCGAGCGCTCGATCAGGTAGACCGTCGTGTACAGGACGGCGTCGTCGCCCCCCTGGAAGATCAGGACGGGGATCGCGGCCAGTAGGCTCACCACGAACCAGCCGATCGACCAGATCGCGGCCTCGCGGAAGCTCGGCTCCCGCCCGCGCGCGAAGAACTTCAGGTCGAGCCATAGAAAGACGAAGAGGGCGGCGATCAGCGCCGCCCAGGGGACTAGGGACCCGACGTCCATCTCTGTGACCTTAATGCTCCCCGCCTCGATGCCTGCGGCGTTGATTTCGGCGGGAAGAACCTAGAGTGAAGGCATGCTCGGCCACATAGCGGTGGGCACCTGGAGTGGTGGGCGCTTCATGCGCTTCGGGGAGCCGATCTCAGAAGAGCAGCTCGAGGCGCTGCTTCGCCCCGGGGGCGGCATCCGCACGGTCATGACGGCCGACGCCTACGGCGCCGGCGAGGCGGACGCGCTGCTCGGCCGCGCGCTCGCGGGCATGCCGCGCTCGGAGTACGCGCTCGTGGGCGCGGTCGGCCACGACTTCTATGTGGGGGAGCGCCAGGGGGCGAAGGGGTATCCGCGCTTCACGGATCGAAGGCTCCGCGCTCCCGAGGGCTACCGCGACTACCTCCGAATGGCCGTGGAGCGGAGCCTCGAGCGCTGCGGCGTCGACTCGTTCGATCTCCTGCTGCTCCACAACCCCGACCGGCGCGGCTTCGAGTCGCCGGCGGTGTGGGACGGGCTTCGCGAGCTGCGCGACGAGGGCCTCGCACAGATGCTCGGCGTGGCGCCCGGCCCGGCCAACGGCTTCACGCTCGATCTGATCGGCTGCTTCGAGCGCTACGGCGAGCTGATCGACTGGGCGATGCTGATCCTCAACCCGCTCGAGCCCTGGCCCGGGGAGCTGGCCCTGGCGGCGGCGAGCCGGTTCGACGTGCGCGTCGTCACGCGCGTGGTCGACTACGGCGGCCTGTTCCACGACGACGTGCTGCCGGGGCACCGGTTCCCCCAGAACGACCACCGCGGCTTCCGGCCCGACGGCTGGATCGAGAGGGGCAGGGAGAAGCTCGAGCGGGTGCGGCCGATCGCCGAGCGCCACGGGCTCACCGCGTTGCAGCTCGCATGCGCGTGGAACCTGGCCCACGACGGGGTCGAGTGCGTGGCGCCCACGCTGATCCAGGAGCCCGGCCCCGACGCCAAGCCGATCGAGCGCAAGCGCGAGGAGCTGGCAGGTGTGCCGGCTGCGCCGGTCCTCACTCGAGAGGAGGTCGCGGAGATCCGCGCCGTCGGCGACAACCGCGGCTGCATGCTGCTGAAGGGCGCCACCCCCGACCACGAAGGTGAGGAGGCGGCGGACCGCTGGGCGGTTGGGACGGAGCAGGCCGCCGTGGCCGAGCGCTGGGGAATCGACCCCGAGCGCGACCTGAGGCGGTCGCCGGCTCACGTGTAGGCGGCCGTTGTAACCGGCAAAGGGGTTTAGTAGGTTTGGGGGCCGGGAAGACTGCTTTCGTGGAAGAGCTTGTAGGGGGCATCTGGCGCTGGACGGCGCCTCACCCCGAGTGGCGACGGGAGGAGGAGTGGACCCACGAGGTCGCGTGCTTCGCGCTCGAGCACGAGCAGGCGCTCTTGCTCATCGATCCCCTCGCGCCGCCCGACCCGAACGCCTTCTGGCGTGAGCTCGACGGGCTGATCGAGCGCTCCTCCGGCGTGCTTCATGTGCTGATCACCCTGCCATACCACGTCCGGAGCACCGAAGACGTCTACGCCCGCTACCGCGGCGGAGTCGATGTGAAGGTTTGGGGTCATCCCGCCGTCAGGCGCCGCCTGGAGCGCAGGACGCCGCTCGAGGTCATCGGGCCTGGGGACGAGCTGCCGCTCGACGCCCGAGCGTTCGCGATCGGCAGCCCGCCCCGGCATGAGATGCCCATCCACCTGCCCTCCCACCGCGCGCTCGCGCTGGGCGACAGCATCGTGGGCGCAGACGGTGGGCTCCGGGTGTGGGAGACGGTCGACCGCGGCCGGAGCGCGAGCTGGTACCGCGAGCGTCTGTTCCCGACGCTCGAGCCGCTGCTCGAGCTGGACATCGACCATGCGCTCGTGACCCACGGCCCACCGGCAATCGGAAACGGCCGCGCGGCGCTGTCGGGGGCCCTCGACGCCGAGCCCTGGAGCTATCGGGACTGACCTCTCGCCGGGCGGCGCGGGGGCCTGGCGCGCACAGGGGCCACGCTGCCGCGCGCCAAGCCGTATGCGACGGCTGCAAGTACTTTTCGGCCGCTACTTCTGGTGCAGCAGCTCCGCGCAGCGCTGGAGCGCGTCGGTGTCCTCGGGGCGCGCCTTGTCGAGGCAGTCTCCGTACGCGCGGAAGTTCTCGGCGTCGGGAGTGGTCTCCGTCGAAGAGTTCGGCGCCGCCTGGTTGCCCTCCGGCGCCGGTTGGGGCGTCGTGCCGGTGCCCTCTGACCCGCCGCCCGCACCGAGTCCGCTGAGCGCAGCGCCGCCGCCGAGGGAGCGGGTCAGGTCGGAGAGCGGGCGGGCGCTCGCAGGCGCCTCGATCTTCTGGTTGCCGTCCACCTTCTCGAACTGGACCGAGAACTCGAGCGAGCCCCCCTCGATGCCCCCGAGCTCCTTGCGGCTGTCCTGCGGCACGTCGAACTCGATGCGCCCGGAGACCCGCCGGATGATGTCGTCGTCCTTGCCGACGTAGACGTCGAAGGTCGGGTCATTCACCACCTCGCCGATCTTGCGGATGTCCTGCGAGCTGAGTGGCTGGGGCGGCTGCTGGCCGGTCGCGCCGCCGATCGCGGCGACCGACCGGCGGACGAACTGGTTGAGGTTCCGCATTACCGCCTCGACGTCCAGCGTGCCCGAGACGTGGCGGGTCTTGACCCCCGCCACATCCGCCTCGCCCTCGGCCTTGCCCTCCGAGAGCCACGTGCGCGGATCCAGCCCGAGCGCCCGCAGCGAGCCGCGCCGACCGCTCTTGTTGGCGATCGCCTCGTTTGCCTTTCGAACCTGCGACTGCGGCTGCTCGTAGTAGACGTCCTGGAACTTCACGAACGCGCGGTCGCCGGTCGAGAGGAAGCCGGTGGTGACGGTCTGGCCGCCGCCGTCGGCGCCGATCTTCAGCTCGAGGTCGACCGACGGCAGCTTCCCCTCGTTGGTGCGGAATGGGCCGCTGGCCTCGATCCGCACCGGCTGGTCGAGAGCCGAGCTGCCCTTGAGTTGGAGCTGGGCCTCGACCTTCAGGTCGGCGCTCTTGATCTCGTGCCGGAAGGCGGAGTCCAGCAGCCCCTGGGCATCCTGCTTGTCGTCACCTCCGCCGCCGCAGGAACCGAGCACGAGCATGGCGAAAAGCAGCAGGAACGGCAGGCGACCCACGCGCCGCAGAGTAGCTGAGGGACCGCAACTCGCCGCCACCAAGCACGTTGCATAGCCACATGGGGTACATCAAGCGAACCCTGGTCGCCGCTCCGATCGCGGCGGCGCTCATCGCGACCCCGGCCCAGGCCGGGGAGGTCATCGTCGTCGACGGCGACCACGCGGTGCGCAAAAACGATCCGGCGGTGCCCACTCGGGCGGAGATCGAGCTGGGCGACGCTTCCCTCGCTGCCGAGACGGCGGGTCGCGGCGGCGCCGCGCCGGCGGGTCGCGGTGCCGCGGCGAGCGGGCGCGGCCGTGCCTCGGCCAGCCGGGCACGCTCCGCGACACGAGCGCGCGCCGCCGGCAGCGCGAGCGCCCGCCGCGCGGTCGACCGCGCTATCGGCCGCACCCGCGGCGTCAGCGCCGCCGACAAGAAGCGCTGGCAACGCTCGTACGCGCTCTCGCTGCGCACGCTTTCGCGCCTGAGCGGTGCCCGCGCCACCCAACTCCGTTACGTGATCTCCTCGGTGGAGCGGCTCGCGCTGAACGGGGCGCTGAGCGCCTCGCGGATGCCGGTCTCCTTCCTCCAGCTCGACCGCAACCGCCAGTACTGGCGAAGATTGCCGTTCCTCGCCCGCGAGGATCAGGTGACCTTCCGCGGGAGCCAGCTCGTGTACGAGTACTTCCCGGGCGAGGGGCTCCAGCTCCATCCGCTCAACACCTTCAAGAAGGCCAACGCCCTCCACGGCTTCTGCGAGCGCAACGAGCCGAACTGCGATCGCGCCGCGCTTCGGTCGCTGCTGGACGAGATGACCGGGCTGGCCCCCCGGCGCTCGCCCCGGTTCATCGCCTGGGAGTACATGTTCGACTTCGGCGGCGGCTCGCCCCCGTGGATGAGCGCCATGGCGCAGGCGACGGGCATCCAGGCCTACGGTCGGGCGGCGCAGCTGCTCGGCGAGCCGTCCTATATCAAGACGGCACGGAAGGCCCTGGGGGCGTACGAGACGCCTCCTCCGGTCGGCGTCCGCACGGGCGGCCCGCGAGGCGGCGTCGCCTACCTCCAGTACTCCTTCGCCCCCAGGCTGTACATCTTCAACGCCTTCCTCCAGACGCTGATCGGGCTGTACGACTTCTCGAAGCTTGCCCCGGACAACCACGCCGGCGAGCTCTTCCGCCAGGCCGAGCCGGAGGCGCGCGCGGAGGTGCCGTTCAGCGACGTCGGCGACTGGTCGCGCTACTCGTACGCCGGCGCCGAGTCCACTGCCGAGTACCACGAGCTGCTGCGCGAGCTCCTCGAGTCCATGTGCATTCGCCGGCTCGGCGATATCTACTGCGACTACGCCAAGCGCTACCGCGGCTATCAGGTCGATCCGCCCGAGCTGCGGTTCGTCGGCCCGAGGATCGCGCCCGAGGACGTCACGACGAGCATCCGCTTCACCGTCTCGAAGCTGTCGGCGGTGGAGGTGAAGGTCTACAAGGGGACCAGCCTCGCCTTGAGCCGCCTCGCGACCTTCCGGCGCGGCAGCGGCTCATTCGCCTGGCGCCCGAGCTCACCCGGCCTCTACTCCGTCCGCCTGGCCGCGAAGGAGCTCCGTACCGGGCTCGGGAAGCGGGACCGGGTGAGCGGCGAGATCGAGGTCGAAGCGCACTAGGGGTCGGCTAGCGGGCCTTCTGCCGTTGTGGCGCGTCATCCGGGGGTGCGTGGGTTTGGGATCAGTCATCTAGGATCTGCGCCTTCATGGCGCCCCGAACCATCCTGTACACCGGGAAGGGCGGCGTCGGGAAGACGAGCGTCGCGGCCGCGACCGCGCGACGGTGCGCCGCCGCCGGGCTGCGCACCGTAGTCCTCTCCACCGACCCCGCCCACAGCCTGTCCGACTCCCTGGAGGCCGAGCTGGGCAGCGAGCCGACCGCCGCCGGACCGAGCCTCTTCGGTCAGGAGGTTCAGGCGCAGACTGAGATGGAGCGCAACTGGGACGGCGTCCAGGAGTGGCTCGGAGACCTGCTCGCCGAGCGCGGAATCGACCGCATCTCGGCCGAGGAGCTGACCGTCCCGCCCGGCATGGACGAGCTGTTCTCGCTCCTGTGGATCAAGCGCCACTACGAGGAGGGCGAGTTCGACTGCGTGATCGTCGACTGCGCGCCCACCGGCGAGACGCTCCGCCTCCTCTCGTTCCCCGACGTCGTGACCTGGTGGCTCGAGCGGATCCTGCCCTCGCAGCGCAAGCTCGCGCCCTTCGCGCGCACCCTCTTCGACATGCCGCTGCCCGGGGACGCCGTGTTCGAGGACGTCGAGCGGCTGGCGCGCAACCTCGTGGCGATGAACGGCATCCTCCGCGACCGCTCGCGAACCACGATCAGGCTCGTAACGAGCCCGGACCGGATAGTTGTGAAGGAGGCGATGCGGACCTTCACGTACCTGAACCTCTACGGCTACCTGACCGACGCGGTGGTGGTCAACCGCGTGTTCCCGCCGGCGGTCGCCGACGGCTACTTCGCCGCCTGGCGGGAGGTGCAGAGCGAGCAGATGGAGCTGGTGCGCTCGGCGTTCACGCCCGTGCCGGTCCTCGCGGCGCCATTCTTCGAGCGCGAGGTGGCGGGCCCGGAGATGCTCGACCGGCTGTCGGACGCGCTCTTCGACGGCGGCGACCCGGCGGAGGTGTTCCACGACCAGCTCACCCAAGAGCTCGTGACCGACAACGGCCGCGCCACCCTGCGGCTGCCGCTGCCGTTCGCCGAGCGGCGCGAGCTCGAGCTGAAGAAGATCGGGCTCGAGGTGATCGTGCGGGTGGGGACTCATAAGCGGACGATCATCCTGCCGCCCGCGCTGGCGGCCTACGCGGCGAGCGGCGCCCGTTTCGAGGACGGCGCGCTCGAGATCGAGTTCGAGAGGGATCGCGATGCAGAACGAGCCGGCTGACCGCTCGGGCGGCGAGCGCCCGGATCACGAGCCCGCGGGCGGCGGCGACAGCGAGCCTCCGCGCGCGGATCGCGAGCCGCCGCGCCGCAACCACGACCCCTTCGATGGAGCGCCGCCTCCTCCCCCGCGCGGTCGCTCCTTCGATCCGGCCGCCTTCTTCGTCCTGCTCGACGCGCTCCGCCGCGCCGCCCCACGCGAGCTCGAGGCCCAGGTCACGAGACTGATCAGAGAGTTCCTGCTGACCGTCCGTTCGCTGATCGACTGGTACCTCGAGCGCCTCGATCGCCCCCGGCGGGAGCCGGAGGTCGAGGACATCCCGATCGACTAGTTGAACCGGGGCAAGCCCTTCGGTCCAGCGTCCTTCAGGATCAGTCCCCAGAGCCGGCGCACGACGGCCGGGTTGCTCCGGGCCACATTTCGTCCCTCGGCGCCCAGGCGGAAGAGCCGCTTCACGTGGCCCTGGTTGTCCGCGATCAGAAGCCAGCGGCCGTCGCTCGCGCAGACGTGGTCGTTGTAGCTGGCGGTGCGGTAGCTCCGCTGCTCGGCCGGCGGCTTCCCGTCGAGCAGCGGGGAGAGGTCGACGCCGTTCATCCCGCCGGGCGGCTGGAAGCCGAGCTGCGAGATCACGGTCGGGCCGACGTCGTGGGTCGACGCGTAGTACGACGAGGTCTGCCGCGCGCCCTTTCCGGCGGGGTGGCGAATCATCATCGGCACGTGGGTCAGCTGCTCGTGCATCTCCGAGTAGCGCTTCCCGACCCAGCCGTACTCGCCGAGCAGCACGCCGTGGTCGCTCAGCAGCACCAGCAGCGTGTTCTCGGCGAGTCCCAGGTTCGCCAGCCGGTCGAGGAAGTGGCCCAGCCAGACGTCCACGAGCGTCACCTCGGCCGCGTACAGCTCTCGCATGCGCCGCAGCAGGCCCTGCGACAGATTGAGGTCGCGGTACTTGGCGGCGGGCGTGGGAAACGGCTGGATCGGCTCGACCCCGCTGTAGTGCGCGGGGCCGTAGATGTCGACCAGCCGCTGCGGAGCGTCCCACGGCTCGTGCGCGTCGAAGGTGTCGACGACGAGGGCAAACGGCTGACGGGCCTGCGCCCATTCGATCCAGCCCATGCCCTTTCGGAAGACCTTGGCGGAGAGATAGTCCTCCTCCCGACGGCGTCGAGGATTCCCGGCGAGGTAGGCGCGCATGCGCGGCTCGGCCCGGCTGCCTCGCAGCGAGGCCGGCAGGACCTGGTCCACCTCAGCCGTGGAGACCCTTCGCCTGGGCTTTCGCCGTAGGGGCACCTGGCCGTCGACGAGGTCCACCCGATCGAACTTCGAACGGAAGCGCTTGTGGACGGGCAGCAGCAGGTGCGGGTTGTCCGTGACGTAGCCGACCGTCCACCCGCGGTCGTGGAGGAACTCGGTGAACATCTCGCCGTCGCTGCCGACGGGCTCCCAGCCAGGCTGCGGCGGAAGCCCCTTGTAGGCGTGCCAGCCGCGGAACGGAAAGGTGCGCCTCCCCGCCATGATCGCCCGGCGGGCGGGGATCGTGGGCATCCCCTCGGGGTACGCGCGGGTGAATCGCAGGCTCTCGCGGGCGGCCTTGTCGAGGGTGTCGGTCCGCGCGCCCGAGCCGTAGATGTGATCCGCCCGGAGGCTGTCCATGACCACGACAACCACGTTCATCGCGCCTGCCGGCGCCGCGGCCCGCCGCGGCTTGGGCGTCTCCGCCGCCTTCCCCTCGTCCTTGTCGCAGGCCGCCGCCCCGAGGAGGGCGAGGCCGGCCGCCCCGGCGCCGCCGGCGCGGATGAGGTCGCGTCGGGTCAGGTCGCGCGGCATTTCCCTGGCTATCGCCGGCCTTTGCTTATCTCGATCGAGCGGATGGCGTGCTCGTCGGGCAGCTTCTCGAGCACCTCGCGCACGACGCGCGCGACGTCGCGTTCGTCGTGGCCGAAGTCGTCGAGGAAGGACTTGAGCGCGGTCCAGGTGATCTTCAGCTGAGCAGGCGTCAGGTCCAGTCGGTAGGCGATCTCGTCGGGCCCGATCAGGTGTAGCTCTTCGTCGGCCATGGCAGGCTGGAACAGTACACGCGGGCTCCGGTGCTACGGACGGATCTCGCCTCGACACACGCCGAGGGGGATATACCCTTCGGCTCGTGGCCAAGACCTGGGTGCTGACGGGATCGATAGACAACTTCCGCGTTACCCGCGAGCGCGACTTCCGGGTGATCGGCGCCAAGGAGGGGCGACGCCGGATGGCTGAGCAGATCGAGCCCGGTGACAGAATCGTGTTCTATGTGACGGGAGTGCAGGCGTTCGGTGGGGTCGTGCGCGTGACGGGCGAGATGTACGAGGATCGGGCGAAGATCTGGCCAGGAAAGAAGGGGAAGCCCGACGCCTATCCCTGGCGCTTCGAGACCGAGCCCGAAGCGGTGCTCGAGGAGGATGACTTCGTGCCGGCCGTCGAGCTCGCGGGGCAGCTCGAGCACGTCCGCCGGTGGCCCGCCGAGCACTGGCAGCTGGCCTTCCAGGGCCAGCTGCGGACGGTCTCCGACGCCGACGCGCAGCTTCTCGAGCGGCGCATCCGCGAGCGCGCCGGCGCGGCGGTGTGAGGGACGTGAGCGGCGCGAGCGACATGAGCCGCGCGATCGACCCGAGCGGCGCGATCGACGTGGGCGGCGTTAGCGACGCGAGCGGCGAGGGTCGGCCCTCGATGCCCGCGCGGTGATTCACACGCGGCACTACTCGATCGAAGAGGCGCGCGCGACCCTTCCCCGAGTGGTCGAGCTGATCGAGCGGATGCGGGGCGCACGCGCTCGGCTCAGCGACCGCGAGTCGCGGGAGGCGCTCGCCGAGGCGGGTGCGACGAACGGCGGGGGATCCCCGGGACGCACGGTCTCCGAGGGATTCCTGGAGCTGCGCGAGTCGATGCAGGAGCTCCGCGAGATGGACGTGGTGCTGCGCGACCTCGACCGTGCGCTGGTGGACTTTCCCTCCGTGCGCGACGGAGAAGAGGTCTACCTGTGCTGGCAGGAGGGCGAGGGCGAGATCGCCTTCTGGCACGAGCCCGGCGCGGGATTCGCCGGAAGGCGTCCGCTGGAAGATGGCTGACGAGGCGCGTCGATCGACTTCTGACCGCGTGGGATCGGACCGCGGGAACCGGGCAGCGTCAGACCGCGGGAACCGGGCAGCGTCAGACCGCGGGAACCGGGCAGCGTCAGACCGCAGCGACCGGGCGAGCTGGGACCGCCCACGCCGGGCGAGATCAGCCCGCGCGCCAACGAGCGTCGCCGCGCAGCTGCGGCGCGCCGTTCGCGCGTTCGGACTGCTGAATCTCGAGCAGAAGGCGGCGGCGATCGGCGCGCTGCTGCTCGTGGTCAGCACCTTCGGCCCGTTCTCGTTCGTGGAGGCCGCCGAGGTCCTGATCGGCCTCGGCGTGCTCGCGCTGCTGCTCGCCCGGGCGGAGGGCAAGCGCTTCCACCTTCCATTCGGCGACGGCACGATGATCGCGGGCGTCGGCATCTGGGCCGGCGCGCTGATCGTCGTCCGCCTCTTCGATCGCCCGCTCGGCCAAAACCTGCTCGCGCTCGCGTGCGCGGCGATCCTCTTCCTTGCGGGAGCGCGCGAGCGGGCGAAGCGGCCCGCCGACGACCTCCCCGCCGAGCACACGACGCCCCCGATCCGTCGCCGCGACGAGGAGCCCTGGCCCGCTCGGGGTCCAGATGCCGAGCGGCCGGCCGACCGCCGGCCGGCCGTGGGCCCCGCGCGGGCACGCCCGGAGCGGGGGCCTGCCGGACCAGAGGAGGATTCGGTTCCCCCCGGGGAGTCCACGGACCCGCTCCCTCCCCCCGGATTCAAGTCCTATCGGGCAGGCGAGCAGCTGCGCCTGGCCGAGGAGAACGCAGACGACGAGCCGACGGGACCGCCCGCGAGCGATCACCCCGACGACGCCTGAGGCAACGACAGCGCAGGCAGCCGAGCGCGGGGCCGGTACCCTGCGGCGCCCGGGCGCCGCGCGGCAGCACCTAACCAGCCGGCGGGATCGCCTGCCGGAAGCGGAATCGGAAGTCGGGGTCGACCTGCTTCTTGATCTGCCGCAGCCGCGGCAGGTTCGACGCGTAGTAGGCGCGCTGCCAGGTCGTGAGCGAGGGATCGATGTAGTTCTGGTAGGCCTGGCCCGAGACGAACGGGCGCAGGGCACGCCATACCCCGTTGATCCATGCCTTGCTCGCCGACCCGGCTCCGCCGCCGAAGTACGCGCCGTACTGGAGCGAGAAGAGCATGTCGCGGTGGACGAAGGCGGTCGCGTCCGGCGCCGGCCGGTTGTAGGCGCCGCCGTACGCGTCGAGGATGAGAGCCCCCGACCCTGCGGACGGAGTGCGCTGGCGGCGCTCGATCCACTCGATCATCGTTCGCCGGCCGCGCGCGGGGAGCGGCCTGTCGAAGTAGTCGGACTTCGCGTAGAAGCTCTGGCGGGGCAGCTGGCCGCCGCGGCTCGTGCCCCGGGTGTGGCAGGCGTGGAAGCCCTCGTCGACGCAACCGGCCCAGCGCAGCACGAGCGCCATATAGCTCGACGTTCGGACGCTCACGTTCGCGCCGCCGACCCGGGTGAGCGGTCGGATCAGGTTGCGAAGCGCCGAGGCCGACCCGAAGTACTGGCCGAGCGCGGTCACCCGGGGCGAGCCCGAGCCGCCGGTGGTGCCGAGGCTGAAGATCGAGGTGAGGGCGGCGGGAGCGTGGGGTGCAAAGCCCTGCCAGGCTGCCAGCGCGTGGGCCGCCGCGGCCCACGGCCACGACATGAAGAACCATGCGGCCCGCGGCGCGGGATGAGTCTGGAACGTCAGGCTGGTGACGATTCCGAAGTTGCCGCCGCCACCGCCCTGGCAGGCCCAGAGGAGGTCCTCGTCGTTGGTGGCGTCGACCTGGCGCACGCGGCCGTCCGCCGTGACGATCGTGACCGAGCGGATGTTGTCCGCTGTCAGGCCGTACTTGCGGCCGGCGAGGCCGTGGCCGCCACCGAGGGCGAGGCCGCCGATGCCGACCGAGGGGCAGGAGCCGCCCGGCACCGTGAGACCGCGCCGAGCGAGCGTCGAGTACATGTCGATCAGCTGCGTCCCGGCGCCGACCGTGGCGAGGCCGTTCGAGACCCGGACGCCGTTCATCCGGGAGAGGTCCACTACGACGCCGGTCGAGGTCGTCGAGTAGCCCGCGTAGCTGTGCCCGCCCGAGCGCGGGACGACCCGCACGTCGAACCGATCGGCCCACCGGACGACCGCCGCCACGTCGTGCGTGCCGACCGGCTGAACCACTGCGTCCGGCCGCGCGCCGTCATAGCGGAGGTTGTACACGAGCCGTGCCGAGTTGTAACCGGGCGTGCGCGGAAGGAGGACCGGTCCCTTGACCGCCGAGCGGAGCGCCCGGGCCGCCCGCCGGGACAGCGACGGACCGGCCACGAGATCGGCGAGCGACTCCCCCGGAAGCGCGACCGCGAGCGCGCCCGCGGCGGCCCCGGCGAGGAACTCCCGTCGATCGAGCCCAGCCACCTCGCCATGCATACCACGAGACACCCCCCGCGCGCACGGGGGTGCCGCGCGGGCAGGTCGTCAGCCGACCCGGATCACGTCGCCGCGGCGGCGGCTTTGCCGGCCTTCACCCGCGGGCCCACCTTGCGGTGCCAGTCGCACGGCGACTGGCGGGCGCTCTCACGGGTCACCCCGACGAGCGGGCCGCCCGGGCAGTCCTCGGCATCCACCCGGCGGCGTGGATTGACGATCCCAAGGAGACCGAGTATGCCGCCCAGCGCGACGAGCCCGGTGGCGATCCCGATGCCTACATGGAAGGCGCTGATCGACGCGTCCTCGGCGGCGTTCGCCACCTCGTTCTGCACGTCCTCGGGCGCGTCCGCCACCACGACGTCGGCGAGCGGCTGCTTCTTCGCCTCCTTCACCGCGGCGGCGACCTCGGGCCGAGACGTAGCCGCTCCCAGCTCATCGACCAGCGACGACGCAAACGACGCCGCGACAAGCGCGCCGACGGCCGCGATCGCCACCAGACTCGCGACGCGGGCGATCGCGTTGTTCACCCCGGACGCTATGCCGGCGTTGTGCTCGTCCGCGTCCGCCAGCACGGTGGCGGTGAGCGGCGCCACGGTCATCGACAGTCCGAGCGCGAACACGAGCAGCCCAGGCAGGAGATCAGTCAGGTAGTCGACGTCCGCGTCCAGCCGGAGGAACAGCGCCAGCCCACACGCGGCGATCAGCGGCCCCACGCCCATGAAGAAGCGCGGCCCGTAGCGGTCGGCGAGCGCGCCGAAGCGCATCGAAAGCGTGAACATAACCAGGGTCACCGGCAGCGTTGCGGTCCCGGCGGCGAGCGCGCTGTAGCCCGCCACCTGCTGCAGGAACAGCACGAGGAAGAAGAACAGCAGCCCCAGGCCAGCGTACATCGAGAAGGTCTCCACGTTGCCGATCGCGAAGTTGCGTCGGCGGAAGAGCCCCAGCGGCAGCATCGGTTGCTCGGTGTGAGCCTCCCAGGCGAGGAACCCGGCGAACATGGTCGCCCCGAGGACCAGCGGCAGGAACACGGCGGGATCGCCCCAGCCGTGGAGCGGCTGCTCGATGAGCCCGAAGGTCATCCCCGCCAGACCCAGCGCGCAGAGCGTGGCGCCCGGGACGTCCACGCGCGCGTCAGCGGCGCGCTCGCGCCCGGCGGGCACCACGCGCAGGATCAGCATCATCGTGACGATCACGACCGGCACGTTGATCGCGAAGATCCAGCGCCACGAGGCCGAGTCCACCAGCTGGCCGCCAATGAGCGGTCCCAGCACGGTGCCGATCCCGCCCCACGCGGTCCAGGCGCCCACCGCCTTGCCGCGTTCGTCCGGCGGAAAGACGGTCACGATCGTCGCCAGCGCCGCCGGGGTGAGCAGGGCCCCGGCCACGCCCTGAAGCGCCCGGGCCAGGACCAACAGCTCGATCGTCGGCGTCAGCGCGGCGAATAGGGAGGTCAGCCCGAATCCCGCTACCCCAAGCGCGAACACGCGCCGCTCGCCGAACAGGTCTCCGAGCGACCCGCCGATCAACAGGAGGGAGCCGAGGGTGACGAGATACGCGTTCGAGGTCCACTGCTGACCCGCGAGCCCGCCGCCGAGATCGTCCTGGATCGCGGGCAGGGCGACGTTGACGACGGTGGCGTCGACGGTGACGACGGTCGTGCCCAAGATGGCGGCGACGAGCACCAGACGCTTGCGCGAGGCCGTCATCGGCCCAGATGGGTCCGCGCGCAACTCGGCGGCCATCAGGGCGAGGCGCCGTTCACCGAGTCGGCCGGGCGCGGCCCCGGACCGACGTACTTCGCCGTCGGCCTGACCAGCCGTCCCTCGCGCTTCTGCTCCATGATGTGCGCCGCCCAGCCGGCGACCCGCGCGCAGGAGAACATCGGAGTGAAGAGCTCGGGCGGCACGTCGGCGAAGTCGAGCACGACCGCCGACCAGAACTCGACGTTGGTCGCGAGGACCCGGTCGGGCTTGCGCGCCCTGAGCTCGGCGAGCGCCGCCTCCTCGAGCCGCTCCGCCAACTCGAGCCGCGGCGCGCCCACCTCGCGGGCGGTCCGGCGCAGGACCCCCGCGCGCGGGTCCTCGGCGCGATAGACCGGATGGCCGAAGCCCATCAGGCGCTCCCCGCGGTCGAGGACCTGGCTGACGTAACGATCCGCATCGCCCGTCCGGTCCACGTCGTCGAGCATCTGGAGAACGCGGCTCGGCGCGCCGCCGTGCAGCGGCCCGGAAAGCGCGCCCACGGCCGCGGACAGCGCGGCGGCGACGTCCGCGCCGGTCGAGGCGACCACCCGGGCTGTGAACGTCGAGGCGTTCATGCCGTGCTCGGCGGCTGAGATCCAGTAGGCGTCGATCGCCCTCACGTGGAGCGGGTCGGCCTCGCCGCGCCAGCGGATCAGGAAGCGCTCCGGGATCGAGCGGGCCTTGTCGATCTCCCGCTGCGGGATCGGACGCCTGCCCACTCCCCGCGCCGATTGCGCCACGAACGACAGCGCCATCACCGACACCCTGGCGAGGTCGGCGCGCGCCTGCTCGTCCGAGACGTCGATCAGCTGTCCCAGGCCCCACTCCGGACCGAGCATCGCGAGCGCGGACTGGAGGTCCACCCGAGGATCGCCGGTGCGCACCGCGAGCGGATGCGGCTCCGCGGGCGGCAGCCCGGGCTCGTAGCGCCCGTCGACCAGGAGGCCCCAGACCTTCTCGAAGGGCACGCTGCCGACGAGCTCCTCGATGTCGACGCCCCGATACCGCAGCGAGCCGCCATCTCGATCAGGCTCGGCAATCGACGTGTCGAAGGCGATCACGCCTTCGAGCCCGGACGGAACCTCGATCAGCGCCACTCGGCCTCCTTCGACGACGTCGGTACCGCGCGTCGCCCCCGCGGGCGCCGCGGCCTGAGGATACTTACCGGCTAGGGCCAGCCCGGCGGGACGCGGCTTCAGGTCATTCCATCCGCTGCCCAATGCCGAGGAGGTTCCCCTCGCTGTCCCGGAACCACGCCGCTCGCTCGCCCACCCCGCCCTTGCTCGGGTAGTTGCCCTCGACCTCGGCGATCCCGTTCGCCGTTCTAAGTCCCGGGAAGTCGTACTCCTCGAACATCACACCGCGCTCGCGGAGCGCGGTCACGGTCACCTCGATGTCGTCGACCTCCCAGCCCATCTGCGTGTGCGCGCCGGAGGGGGCGCCCGCGGACTCGAACAGGGCGAACTCGCCGCTCCGGCACTTGTAGAGAAACCCGCCCGGTCGCTCCTCGACCGGCTCCAGGCCGAGCTTCTCGGCGTAGAAGCGCCGGGCGCGCTCGAGGTCCTGCGCCGGCAGCCTCGTCGCGGCGTCGCCGCCCACGAGAAGCGGCGTCTGTCGGACGCCTCCGCCTCCGCCAGCCAGCACCGGCTTCACGTCGACGATCGGCGTCCCGTCCACCGCCTCGAGGCCCCGCGCCCGGGCTCTGCCGCCGTCGATCGAGAGGACCTCGACCGGGTGCAGCCCGATCGGGTTGGGCCGGTCGGCGGAACGCGTGCTGAACACACCCCGCATGGGATTGGCGGGATCGTCGCGAGGGTGGACACGCAACACTTCGCGGTCGGCGCGATCGAGCCACGTCACGACGATGACCCGGTCCCCGGGCCGGATGCCGTCTAGAGCGTCGAGGACGGCGGACTTGAACACGAGCCAGGCGTCCGGTGCCCCCTCGTCGCCCTGCTTGGGCGCCGATCCCGTGTCCGTCAGGGAAGACTCGACCCTCCCGATGGGTGTCACCTCGAATCTCATTGCTTGTGCCTCCTCGGCGTTGCGGGGGATTCTCGGGAGACTTACCCGCCCGCGACTCGGTCGCTCACCCGGCCGCGACGCGGTCGCTGACCCGGTCGCCCACCGCGATCCGGCCGCCGCGCACGATGTCGGCGCGCAGGCCGCCGCGGTGGACGAGCCCACGCAGCACGCCGGGGTGCGTCAGGGACTGGAGGGTGCTGCAGGGCTCGCACCACTCCTCCCCGACGCACTCGACCTCGCCCACCGTGAAGCGCTTTCCGACCAGATCGTTCAGGCTGACCCCGCGCGTCAGCACCTGGCGGCGCGACTCGGCGGCGGTGAGCTCGATACCGGTGTCGGCCTGAAGTCCCTCGATCGCCTCGGCCTCGATCAGCGTCAGGTTCTTCGCGCCGAAGTAACGGTCGCCTCGCACGCCGTCGACCGTGACCTCCACGGAATCGACCGCCTCCGGCAGCTGCTCGTACTCGGGAGACACATGTATCGCTTCGACGAGGCCGGGCATGGCCACCAGAGTAGCCTGCCGCGTCATGCGAATCCTGGACGAGCGGGTGGAGCGCTACCTGCACGAGCTGCGGCCGGAGCGCTCCGAGTTGATGGCGGAGATGGAGGCGCTGGCCGAGCGCGACTCGATTCCGATCGTGTACTGGGAGACGGGCCGGCTGTTGGCGGCGCTCTGCAGGGCCCTCGATCCGGTGGTGCTCGAGGTCGGCACGGCGATCGGCTACTCGACGCTCCACATGGCCGAGCAGCTCTCGGGCGGGCGGGTGGTGACACTCGAGCGCGACCCCACCCGCGCGGAGCAGGCCCGTGGCTTCCTCGAGCGCGGCGGCGTGGCCGATCGCGTAGAGCTGGTGGAGGGCGACGCGCTGGAGACGATCCCCGGCCTCGACGGTCCCTTCGATCTGCTGTTCGTCGACGCGAGCAAGGGCGAATACCCGCGTTACATCGAGCTGGCCGAGCCGAAGTTGTCGGAGAGAGCCTTCATGGTGGTCGACAACCTGCTCATGATCGGCGAGGTGGCCCTGCCAGAGGACGCCGAGACGCGCTGGAACCCCGATTCCCTGGCCGCGGCCCGGACGCTCAACCGCGAGCTCCTCCAGAGCGACCGCTGGCTGGCCTGCGTCCTCCCGGTTGGCGACGGTGTCGGTCTCGGCGCTCGGCGACGGGAGGACGCGCCTCGGTGAAGATGTTCGTGGCCGGCCCATCCGGCGGTCATCCGCGCCGGTGGCTAGCCGAAGCGGCCGACCGCAAGGATGAAGGCCACCGTTCCGACCAGCACGATCGTCACGCCGATCGCGACCAGCGTTCGCGACCTGGTCAGGTGTCCGACGGTGCCGATCGCGAAGCCCGCGAACATCAGGATGAAGCAGGCCGTGAGGAGGCTTCGGAGGTCATCCGGTCCCTCCTGACCGAGGCCGGGGAGGTCGATGGCGAGATCGGTCAGGAGCAGGGGCAAGGGGCGAAAGTATCCTTCGGGCGCATGAGCGAAGCGCAGCTCAGCGGCGGGCCTGAAGCGCCCGACGTCTTCCAGACGATCGACGAGGCCCGCACCCGCCTGGCCGACGTCGGCTACCTGGCGGACGAGCCCGCGACGCTCGTCTCCTTCCTCGCCGCCCGGCTCGGCAAGCCGGTGCTGGTGGAGGGCCCCGCGGGCGTCGGCAAGACCGAGCTGGCGAAGGCGCTCTCGCGCGCCAGCGAGCGCACCCTGATCCGGCTCCAGTGCTATGAGGGTCTCGACGAGGCGAAGGCGCTCTACGAGTGGAACTACCGCAAGCAGCTTTTGAGGATCCAGACCGAGGCTGCCCCCGAGGGCGAAGCCGGTCCCGGCTGGCAGGACGTTCGCGACGACATCTTCGGCGAGGAGTTCCTGCTCGCGCGGCCACTGTTGAATGCGATCTCTGCCGCCGCCCCGGTGGTGCTCCTGATCGACGAGATCGACAAGACCGACCAGGAGTTCGAGGCGATGCTCCTCGAGGTGCTCTCGGACTTCCAGATCTCGATCCCGGAGCTGGGCGTGGTCGAGGCGCGGACGCGCCCGCTTGTCGTGCTCACCTCGAACAACTCGCGCGAGCTGACCGAGGCGCTCAAGCGCCGCTGCCTCTACCTATGGCTCGACTATCCGACGGTCGAGCGGGAGCTCGAGATCGTCCACCTGCACGCCCCGGAGCTCGACCAGAAGATCGCGCGCAAGCTCGTCGAGGTCGTGCACATGGTGCGGGCCCTCGACCTGAAGAAGCCGCCCTCGATCGCGGAGTCGATCGACTGGGCGCGGGCGCTGCTTCTGCTCGGCGCGGAGGACGTCGACGGGGCCGTGCTCGAGAAGACGATGTCGATCATCGTCAAGCACCGCACCGACCTCGATCTGGTCGCCGAGCGGGTGGGCGTCAAGCTCGGCGAGGGCTTCCTGGGCGCGCAGCGCGCCGGCTGATCAGGCCGACCGCACCACGCCCGCCGACGCGCAGGTGACCAGCGCGAGCCGGAGGTCCTCGGGCTCGACTCCGCGGAGGTCCGGGTGGTTCGTGTCGATCTCGACGTCGCCCGCCTGGGCTTCTTCGATCCCGAGCGAGCGCGCGCCGGCCCGGCAGAGCTCGCTCCAGAGGTCGCCGCTTCGGGAGAGCAGGGCCTCGCGGGTGAGGCCGGCCCGGCGGGCGAGCGTCTCCAGCTCGCGCGCTTCCTCGAAGGGGTCTATCCGGACCTGCGAGTCGCTGCCGATGGCGAGCGGAATTCCGGCGTCGCTGAAGGCGATCAGGGGCGGATGGCCGTCCCCGAGGTTGCCCTCGGTGGTGGGGCAGCTGACGACGGTCGCGCCTCGCTCGGCCAGCAGGGCGATGTCACGCGCGTCGACGTGGATGGCGTGGACGACGCTCGCGAGCGGGCCGAGGAAGCCGGTGCGGTCGAGCAGCTCGATCGGCGAGCAGCCGTGCTCGGCCCGAACCTCCTCGAGCTCGCGCGGCTGCTCGGCCGCGTGAACGTGGCGCACGAGGCCGTGGCGCTCGGAGTAGTCGGCGATCGCCGCGAGCCAGTCTGCGGGGACGGCGCGGGGTGAGTGCGCTGCTACCCCGACCGTGATCCCGTCTTCGGACTCGGCCCAGGCGCGCAGCTCGTCGACCCGTTCCAGGTATGTCTCGACGTCCGGGTCGCAGAAGCGCCGCTGTCGCTGCTCGGGCGGGCGGCCGGGGCCGGCCCGAGCGTAGGCGGCGGGAAGCAGCACGATCCGGAGGCCCGCCCGCGACGCGGCTCTAGCGACGGCCTTGGCCGTCGCGCCCGGATCGTCGTAGGGCGAGCCGTCGGGGCGGTGGTGGACGTAGTGGAACTCGCCCACCACGCCGTATCCGGCGGCCGCCATCTCCGCGAAGGTCGCGAAGCTGACGCGCTCGATCGACGCGGGATCGAGCTCTCCGGCAAGTCGGTACATCTGCTCCCGCCAGGTCCAGAAGTCGTCATGGCCGCCAGACCGCTCGGCGCGGCCGCGCAGGCCGCGCTGGAAGGCATGGCTGTGGGCGTTTGGCATCGCCGGGATCCTCATTCGGCGACCTCCTCGACCAGGCGTCGGAGCAGCTCGACTCCGAATGCGGCGGCTTCCAGGTCGACCGCCTCCTCCGGCGAGTGGCTCACGCCAGAGGGATTTCGTACGAGCACCATGGCCGCCGGCACGCGCGCCGCAAGGACGCCGGCGTCGTGACCGGCGTAGCACTCGACCTCCCGGGCGGGCTCGCCGAGCTCGCCGCTCAGCCGGGTCAGGCGCTCGCGCAGGCCGGGATCGAACTCCGAGCCCGCGTTCTCCGACTCAACCGACAGCGTGATGGCGACTTCGGTCCGGTCCGCGATCTCGGAGGCAACTCGTTCGAGTCGCGCCCGCCAGCTGCGAACCGCCTCGGGCTCCGGCGCTCGGGCGTCGAGCCAGACGCGAGCCCGCGCGGGCACGGTGGTGAGGGCATTCGGCTCGACTTCGATCCGCGAGGCGGTCGCGACGAGAGGGGGCTCCGGAACGAGGTCCTGCGCGGCGACGATCAGCCTCGCCGCTGCGGCGAGGGCGTCGCGGCGCTCCGTGGGCGGCGTCGTCCCGGAGTGGCCCGCCCGGCCGGAGAGGTCGGCTCGCAGCCGCAGCCGCGCCACGAGGCGGCGGACGATCCCGACCGGACGACGGGCCTGCTCCAGCTCAGGGGTCTGGTCGACGTGCAGCTCGACGAAGCCCCGCAGCCGCGAGAGCCACTCGGACCCCGCCGCCAGGCCGGCGGGGTCGACCCCCGCCGACCTCATCGCGTCCGCAAGCGACACGCCGTCGACGTCCAAGCGCGCCAGCACCGAGGGGTCGAGGGAGCCGCTCAACGCCCGGCTGCCGAAGGTAGGCGTGTTGAAGCGGGCGCCCTCCTCGTCGGCGAAGGAGATGACCGCGACGGGCACGCGCGCGCCTGCCGCGACCTCGAAGGCCGCCGCCACACCCAGCGCGCCGTCGTAGGAGCCGCCCTGCCGGACTGTGTCCAGATGCGACCCGAGCGCCCACCACGGGGGCGGAGCGTCGGGGACGGCCCACAGGTTGCCCGCTGGGTCGCGTTCAACCCGCAGCCCGGCGGCAGCCGCCTGCTCGCGGAACCAGCGGCCGGCGGCCTCGTCCTCTGCGGTCCAGGGCAAACGCGTGGTCCCGTCCGGGCCGCCGCCGATCGGAAGCAGGCCCTCGAGCCGGGCGGCCAGGAAGTCCACGCGGCTCATCCGGAGAGGGCCCACAGCCGGCGCGCCAGCCGCTCGAATGCCGACGGCGCGCTCACCCCGAGCCCACCCGCCACTCCTGCCCCGGGCGCACGTAAACGACCCGCCCGCCCATCAGCACCAGCGCCACCGGGTTGCGGCCGAAGCGGTAGGGCACGTGCTCCACCGGGCAGTCGAGCACCAGGAGGTCCCCCTGCTTTCCCGGCTCGATCGAGCCGAGGTCTCCGGAGCGGCCGATCACGTACGCGGCGTTGAGAGTGACCGCCAGGAGCGCCTCTCGCACGCTCCAGCCGTAACGCCGCACGGCCAGGCCCACCACCAGCGGCAGCGACAGCACCGGCGAGGTGCCCGGGTTCAGGTCGGTGGCGAGCGCGCAGATCGCTCCGGCGTCGGCCAGCCCACGCGCCGGTGCCACCCGCTCGTCGCCCAGGAGCTCGGCGCCGGGCAGCAGCACCGCCGCACAGTCGCTGCGGGCGAGGGGCTCTAGGTCATCAGGATGCAGGCAAGCCAGGTGGTCGACCGAGCGCGCGCCGTGCTCGAGCGCCACCGGCACCGAGCGGCTGGTCGAGAACTGCTCCAGGTGGGCGCGGAGAGCCAGGCCATGCCGCGCCGCCAGCTCGCCCATCCGAGCCAGGTGATGGACGGAGAAGGCGACGGACTCGACGTAGATGTCGAGCGCCTCGGCGCTCACCTCCGGTGCCAGCCGCTCCACCTCGTCCATCCACCCGTCGGCGGTGAAGCCGTCCGGCACGGCGTGGGCGAGCAGGGCCGTCGACGCTGTGCGCTGGACGACGCGGTCGCCAAGCTCGCCGGCCAGCCGCAGCGCACGCAGCTCCTCCTCCGCCGACAGCCCGTAGCCCGACTTGCACTCGAAGGCGGTCGTGCCGTGGGCGAGCATCTCGAGCGCGATGGCGCCGCCCTGCTCGAGCAGCTCGCGGTCCGACGACTCGGCGAAGGCCCGCGCAGAAGCCGCGATTCCGCCGCCCCTGAGCGCGATCTCCTCGTACGGGACGCCGGTGACCTTCTGCTCGTACTCCTCCGCCCGCCAGCCGGCGAAGGGGAGGTGGGTGTGGCAGTCGACGAGGCCGGGGAGCACCGCGCCGCCGGAGGCGTCGATCGCGAGCCCCGCTCCCCCGTCCTCCTCCGCCGCGGCGATCAGGCCGCCGGTCACGTAGACCGAGCCGGCATCGAGCTCCAGCTCACCGGCGCGGTCGTGGCGGAGGAAGGGGAGCCCGTGCTCGGGCAGCCGGAGCACCTGGGCAGCGTCCCGCACCGAAACGGAAGCGGGGACGCTGGCGGCGCTCAGCGGAGGCCTCCGCGGGGCGGGCTCACCGCCGCTCGGGCATCGGCGGGCGCACGCCGGGCTCGGGCGTTCACTCCTCCCCCAGCATCGGCACGCGCACGCCGCGCTCGCGCGCCACCGCGATCGCCTCCGGGTAGCCCGCGTCGGCATGGCGCGCCACGCCGAGGCCGGGGTCGGCCGTCAGCGTGCGGCGCAGCCGGTCGTCGGCCTCCTCCGAGCCGTCCGCCACGCACACCTGGCCGGCGTGGATCGACTTGCCCATCCCCACGCCGCCACCGTGATGGACCGAGACCCAGCTGGCGCCACAGGCCGTGTTCACGAGCGCGTTCAGGATCGGCCAGTCGGCGACCGCGTCGGAGCCGTCGCGCATGCCCTCGGTCTCGCGCTCAGGTGAGGCCACCGAGCCCGCGTCGAGATGATCCCGCCCGATCACAATCGGTCCACGCAGCTCGCCCGATCGCACCATCTCGTTGAAGCGGAGGCCGGCGCGGTCTCGCTCGCCGTATCCGAGCCAGCAGATCCGCGCCGGAAGCCCCTGGAACTGGATTCGCTCGCGCGCGAGGCGGATCCAGCGCGCAACCGCCTCCTGGTCGCCGAACAGGTCGAGGATGGCGTCGTCGGTGCGGTGGATGTCCTCGGGGTCGCCGGAGATCGCCACCCAGCGGAACGGTCCGCGGCCCCGGCAGAACTGCGGCCGGATGTAGGCGGGGACGAAGCCCGGGTAGTCGAAGGCGCCCTCGGCGCCGTGCTCGGCCGCCAGGCCGCGCAGGGCGTTTCCGTAGTCGAAGGCCGCCGCGCCGGCGCGCCCGAGCGCGCGGATCGCCTCCACGTGCGCGACCGCGCTCTCCCCCACGCGCTTCAGGTAGTCCTCCGGGTCGCTCCGCCGCAGGACGTCGGCCCGCTCGACGGTGAGCCCTGCGGGGATGTAGCCGTTGAGCGGATCGTGAGCGCTGGTCTGGTCTGTGACCACGTCCACGTCGACGCCGCGCTGCACCAGCTCGGGCAGCACCTCGGCGGCGTTCCCGAGCAGGCCGATCGAGAGCGCCCGCCGGGTGGCTCGCGCTTCGTCCAGGCGGCGCAGCGCGTCGTCGAGGTCGGCGGCCCGCTCGTCCAGATAGCCGGTCTGGATCCGGCGCTCGATGCGCGGGAGGTCGACCTCGACGCACAGCGCACAGCCGCCGTTCAAGGTCACGGCGAGCGGTTGCGCCCCGCCCATCCCGCCCAGTCCGGCGGTGACGACCAGGCGCCCCGCGAGCGAGCCGCCGAAGTGGGTCTCCCCCGCGGCGGCGAACGTCTCGTAGGTGCCCTGGACGATTCCCTGACTCCCGATGTAGATCCAGGAGCCCGCGGTCATCTGCCCGTACATCATGAGCCCGGCGCGGTCGAGCTCGTTGAAGTGCTCCCAGTTTGCCCACTTCGGCACGAGATTCGAGTTGGCGATCAGGACGCGCGGCGCAAGCGGATGCGTCTCGAACACGGCCACGGGCTTCCCCGACTGGACCAGCAGCGACTCGTCGTCGCCGAGCCGCTCGAGCTCGCGCACGATCGCCCGCCGGCAGTCCTGGTTGCGCGCCGCCTTGCCGATCCCGCCATAGACGATCAGCTCCTCGGGCCGCTCCGCTACGTCGGGGTGCAGGTTGTTCTCGAGCATCCGCAGTGCGGCCTCCTGGTGCCATCCGCGACAGCGCATCACGTGAGCGCCACCTCCCCGGTGCGCAGCGCTGCGGCCAGCCTGCCGAGCTCGTCCGCAAGCGAACGGTCGCGCTCCACCCGCGGAACGTGCTCGCGCACCCGTCTCAGCGCTTCCTCCAGCGGGGCGGTCGTCCGCAGCGGACGGTGGAACTCGAGCCCCTGGCAGGCGCAGGCGAGCTCGGTGGCGACCACCCGCGCCGCGTGCTCCACGACCCTGCGTGCCTTCAGAGCGGCGAGCGCGCCCATGGAGTTGAAGTCCTCCTGGCCCGCGGAGGTCGGGATCGAGCTCGCCCCGGCCGGGTGCGCGAGCACCTGGCACTCGTTCACGAGCGCCGCCGCGGCGTACTGGGCGATCATCATGCCCGTGCCGAGCCCCGGCTCCGGCGACAGGAACGGCGGCAGACCGGCGTAGCTGGGCGAGAGCAGCGCATATGTCCGCCGCTCGCTGAAGGAGGCGAGCTCGCAGAGCGCCAGCGAGAGGTGGTCCAGCGGCAGCGCGAGCGGCTGCCCGTGGAAGTTGCCGCCGGCGACGACCTCGCCCTCGGCCGGGAACACCAGCGGGTTGTCGGTGACGGCCGCGAGCTCGCGCTCGAGCGCGGCGCGGACGTAGGCGAGCGCGTCGGCGACCGCTCCGAGCACCTGCGGCGCGCAGCGCAGCGTGTAGGGGTCCTGCACGCGACCGCAGTCGGCGTGGCTCGCAACGACCTCGCTCCCGGCGAGCAGCTCGCGCAGCCGAGCCGCCACCCGCGCCTGGCCGGGCTGAGGGCGCAGCGCCTGGAGACGCTCGTCGAAGGGCACCGTCGAGCCCTTGAAGGCCTCGAGCGACAGGGCGACAGCCACCACCGCGGCGTCCAGCAGCCGCTCGGCCTCCCGCAGCGCGATCGCGCCGGCCCCGGCCATCAAGTGCGTGCCGTTGATCAGCGCGAGACCCTCCTTGGCGCTCAGGCGGAGCGGCTCGAGGCCGGCGCGCCGGAGGACGTCGCCGCCGTCGAGGCACTGGCCATCGACCTCGGCCTCGCCCTCGCCGATCAGCACGAGCGCCAGGTGCGCCAGCGGGGCGAGGTCGCCGGAGGAGCCGACCGAGCCGCGGCTGGGGATCGTCGGCACGACCCCGCGGTCGAGCATTGCGAGCAGGAGCTCGACAACGTCGGGCCGCACGCCCGAATGGCCGCGCGCGAGCGACGCCGCCAGCAGAAGCGTCATCGCCCGCACCACCTCGGGCGGGAGCGCCTCCCCGGCGCCGACCGCGTGCGAGCGGACCAGGTTCTCCTGCAGCCGCTCGGCATCGGCAGTGTCGATGGGAACGCTCGCGAGCTGGCCGATGCCGGTGGTGACGCCGTAGACGGCCTCCCCCCTTGTCACCGCCTCCTCGACCACGACGCGCGCGGCGGCGATCCGCTCGCGCGCCGGCTCGTCGAGCGGAGGCGGGGCCGCGCCGCGCGCGACCGCTTCCAGCCGGTCGAGCGTGAGCGGGTCGCTGATCGCCACTGGGCGGGACCATATCCTTGCCCGAGTGGCAACGCGAAACCTCTACGGTGGGATGCCCGAGCCCCGGGGCCCGGCCGGCATGGCGCCGCGGCTGCTCGAGTTCGCCGACGAGCTCCGGCGCGAAGGCGTTGCGGTGGGCACCTCTGAGCTCCTGGACGCCTTCGAGGCGCTCGGGGCGGTGAGCTGGTCCTCGCGCGAGGACTTCCGCGAGGCGCTCGCGGCCACGCTCGCCAAGTCGCAGGAGGACCGCCATGTCCTCGACGTGCTATTCGACCGCTTCTTCTTCCACGCCGTCGAGCGCGAGGCGGTCGACCGCGGCTTGCGCGAGGAGCGCTTCCAGGGAGGCGAGGACCTCGACCTCGAGGCGCTGCGCGAGCGGATCCGCGAGGCGATCCGAGCCGGCTCGGACGGCGAGATGCGCGACCTCGCCCGGCTCGCGATCGCCGCGTTCGGGCGGCAGGGCGAGGGCTCGGGGGTCATCGGCGTGGACGTGCAGCGCATCCGCCGCACGCTCGGGCTGAAGGGCGAGAAGGCCGGCGCAGAGCCGCCGGACCCGGACGCCGTCCCGCGCGATCACCTCCAGGAGTTCGAGAAGCACATACGGCGCGAGCTCGAGCGTCAGATGATCGAGCGCACGCAGTCGCTGCCTCCCTCCAAGCCGCTCCGCGAGCTGGACCGCGCGCTGCCCTCCAACCCGGCGCAGGACCTCTCGCAGGTCCACCGCGTGGTGGCGCAGCTGAAGAAGCGTCTCGCCTCGCACGGACGCGAGCACCGCGGCCGGCGGCGCTCATGGCAGGTCGACGTGAGACGCACGATGCGGGCGTCGCTCCAGACCGGCGGGGTGCCGCTCGAGCTGAAGTACCGGCCGAAGCGCCCACGCCGCCCCGAGCTGTACGTGCTCTGCGACGTCTCCACGAGCGTCACCAGCGCAAGCGTGTTCTTCCTCTCGGTGCTCCATGCCCTGCATGACCAGTTCCGCAAGCTGCGCTCCTTCGTCTTCGTCGAGCGCATATCGGAGGTCACCGACGTGTTCGAGCGCGAGCGCTCGTTCGAGGCGGTCTCGCGCGCGATCGCCACCGACGCCGGGGTGGCTGACGTCTCCGGCTATACCGACTACGGGCGCGTCTGGCTCGAGTTCCTCGACAACGTGATCGACGACCTCGACCCGCGCGCGACCGTGATCGTCCTCGGCGACGCCCGCACCAACGGTCGCGAGCCGCACGCTCCCGTGTTCGCGCGGGTCGCCAGGCAGGCGGGCCGCACCTTCTGGATCAACCCCGAGCCGCGCCTCTACTGGAACTACGGCGACTCCGTTATGGCCGCTTACGAGCCCTACTGCGACGGGGTCTTCGAGTGCTGGACGACCAAGCAGCTCGAGGCCTTCGTCAACGCGATCGCTGAGCTGCGCGCCGCGGCCTGACGCGTATCGGGAGCCTGGCCGCCGAGGCGAGGGTGCGGGTGCGCTGAGCCCACGCTCGTTACACTGCATCGCTGAAGCCAGGGGGGCTCGCGGGAAGGCGGGCTGAGATAGCGCCCTCGGCGGATGAGCCGTCCGGCGCTGACCCTTCGAACCTGTGGGGTAATGCCCGCGGAGGGAGCAATGCAGACCGAGGCCGAGGCTCCCCCCCAGGAGCCTCTTTCGTTGGAAAACGTAACGCGGCGCTACCGCAAGGTCATGGCGCTCGCGGGGATCGAACTGGCGCTCCGCCCGCACGAGGTGGTGGCGGTCGTCGGTCCCTCCGGCTGCGGCAAGTCCACGCTGCTCGAGCTGGTGGCGGGGCTCCAGGAGCCCGACCAGGGGGTCGTGCGGGTGCTCGGCGCAGCCCACCCCGCCGCGCTGCGCGCCGCCTGCGGCTACATGCCCCAGCGCGATCTGCTCCTGCCCTGGCGCGACGCGCTCTCCAACGCGGCGCTCGCCCTCGAGTGCCAGGGAGTCCCGCGAACCGAGGCGCGTCGCCGGGCCGCTCCGCTCTTCGAGCGCTTCGGACTGGCCGACTTCGAGCATTCGCGGCCCGCCGCGCTCTCGGGGGGGATGCGCCAGCGCGTGGCCTTCCTGCGCACGCTGCTCGGCGGGCGCCCCGTCCTCCTCCTCGACGAGCCCTTCGGGGCGCTCGATTCCATCACCCGCGCCGGGATGCAGCAGTGGCTCGCCGACGCGCTGGTCGAGGAGCCGCGCACGGTCCTGCTCGTGACCCACGACGTCGAGGAGGCGATCTTCCTGGCGGACCGCGTGGCGGTGCTCTCGCCGCGCCCCGGCCGGGTGATCGCCGAGTTCGACGTCGACCTGGCCCGGCCGCGATCACGGCGGGCGATCGTCGCGGACCCCGCCTTCGGCGGGCTCGTGCGGCGTGCGCTCGACGCGCTCGAGACCGGCGCGCTCGAGCCGCGCTCCCCGGGTGGCCGCCCGGACAGCGAGCCGGCGCGCGCCGGCACCGGCAGCCAGGACAGCGAGCCGGCGGGCACCGGCACCGGCAGCTCGCCGGTGGAGGGCTCGCCATGAGACGCGTCCTCCTCGCCGCCGCGCTGCTCGGCCTGTTCGTCCTGGCCTGGCAGGGCGTAGCCTCGCTCCACTCCGTCGACGACCTCACGCTGGCCTCCCCGGTCGAGACCTTCGACGCGCTCCGCACCGACTGGTCGCTGCTCTGGGACAACGCCTGGGTCACCCTCGTCGAGGTGCTGCTCGGACTCGCCGTCTCGCTCGCCGCGGGGGTCGTGTTCGCGGTCGCCATGCACCTCTTCCGCCCGCTCCGCGACGCCGCCTACCCCCTGCTTGTCGCCTCCCAAGCGATCCCGATAGTCGTGCTCGCCCCGATCTTCGTGCTCGCCTTCGACTACGGCATGGGCCCGAAGCTCGCGATCGTGGCGCTGATCTGCTTCTTCCCCATCACCGTCAACCTTCTCGACGGACTGCGATCGGTAGAGCCGGAGCTCCTCAAGCTGATGCGGAGCCTGGGCGCGTCCCGCCTGCGCACGCTGCGCTCGGTCGAGCTGCCGGCTGCCCTCCCCTTCCTCTTCAGCGGCCTGAAGGTAGCCGCTACCGTGTCGGTCATCGGCGCCGTCTTCGGCGAGTGGGCCGGAGCGGACAAGGGGTTGGGCCGGCTGGTCCTGCTGGGGAACAACCAGCTACAGACCCCCCGTGTCTACGCCGGAATCGTGCTCCTGACGCTGATGGCGGTGGCGCTGTTCGCGCTGGTGGTGCTCGCCGAGCGGGTCGCCTGCCCCTGGAATCGAAAGGAAATGCCGGCATGAAACGCGTCGTGGCGCTGCTCGTCCTCCTGCTGCTCATCGCCGGATGCGGCGAGAAGAAGGACGTGCTCGAGCCCTCCGGCTCGAAGAAGGTCGAGCTGATGCTCGACTACTTCCCGAACGCGGACCACGCCGGCATCTACGCCGCCGAGGCGGCGGGGGACTTCAAGCAGGCGGGACTCGACGTCGAGATTCGTCAGCCGGCCGACCCGGCCGCCCCGATCAAGCAGGTGGCCGCCGGGCGGGTAGATCTCGCGATCTCCTACGAGCCCGAGGTGCTCCGCGCCCGCGACCAGGGGCTAAACGTGGTGAGCGTCGGGGCGATCGTGCAGAAACCGCTCACCTCGGTGATCTCGCTGCCGAAGGCGAAGATCCGCCGACCGGCGGACCTGAAGGGCAAGACCGTCGGCACCGCCGGCATCGACTACCAGAGCGCGTACCTGCGCACGATCCTGCTGGAGGCGGGCGTGCAGCCGGACACGGTCAAGCAGAGGAATGTCGGATTCAGCCTGGTCCCCTCGCTCCTGACCGGCAAGGTGGACGCCGTGCTCGGCGCTTTCTGGAACTACGAGGGCACCGAGCTGAAGCTGGAGGACAAGCATCCCCGGATCATCCGGATCGAGGACGCCGGCGTGCCGACCTACAACGAGCTGGTCCTGGTCGCGAACGCCGACGCCCTCGAGCGCGACCGAGACAAGATCCGCGCCTTCATCGGCGCGCTTTCACGCGGGACCCGCGACCTGCGCGAGAACCCCGACAAGGCGATCGATGGTCTGCTCGAGGCGAACCCGGACCTTGACCCGAAGCTCCAGCGAGCCGCCGTGAAGGTGACCCTGCCGCTCTTCTTCCCGCCTCACGGAAGGCCCTTCGGCTGGCAGGACCCCGCCCAATGGGACGCCTTCGCCGCCTGGATGAAGGACAGCAAGCTGCTTGAGAACCCGCCGGATCCGGCCGCCTCCTTCGACAACGACCTGCTGCCGGGCTCAGGCCTCTGATTCGTCCAGGTCAAGCGCTACCGAGTTGATGCAGTAGCGCTGGCCCGTCGGGCCGGGGCCGTCTGGGAAGACGTGTCCCAGGTGGCTCCCGCAGCGGGCGCAAGTGACCTCGGTGCGGGTCATGCCGTGGCTGTGGTCGCAGTGGAGCTCGACGGCGTCGGCGATCGCCGGCTCCGTGAAGCTCGGCCAGCCGGTGCCGGAGTCGAACTTGGCGTCGGAGCTGAACAGCTCGTTCCCGCAGGCGCCGCAGCGGTAGATGCCGTCCGCCTTCGAGTACGTGTAGGCGCCGGTGAAGGGCGGCTCGGTGCCCTTCTGACGCAGGATATGGAAGCGCTCGGGCGAGAGCTCCTCGCGCCACTGGTTCTCTGGCTTCTCGACCTTCTCCATCGTTTTCCCCTCGGGGTCGGGGCGTCGGACTATCGGTCCTTCAGCAGGTGGATGTCGACCAGGAACGAGCGCGACGCGGCGACGTCCACGCGCTTTCCCCTACGCCCACCCACCCGCAGCGCGGCGGCCGAGCGCGGGCGGCGCAGCACCCTCACCAAGATAAAGGCCGCAACGCCCAACAGGAAGCCTCCGGTGGCCGCGGCCACCGCGGCCGGCACGGAGACCTCACGCCGGCGCTCGACCGGTCGCGGCTCGGCCAGCACGGGCAGCGGGCGGACCTCGGCCTCCTGCTCCGGGTCCGGGAGAGCGGCTGAGTCGGGCATCGGGCGAGTGTACCCACCCGCTCAGAGGGCGGCTCGGACGCCGTCACAGCGGCCGGCTCGTACGCGCTCAGAGCGACCGCTCGTACACCCGGTACTTCTTCACGATCTTCCCGCCCATGGCCTCCATGGCGCGGTTCATCGCATTGTTGGTCTCGAGGATCCAGCCCATCTCCCCGCCCTTGATCCGGGTGACCTCGGCCATGTCGAAGTGCTCGGCATAGAGCCCCGCGGCGACGCCGGTGTGCTGGTAGGCGGGCCTGACCCCGAGGAAGCCGACCCGGCAGCGGTCGACGGTTCGCTTCCTGTTCAGGTAGTGCCACCAGCCGAGCGGCAGCACCCGGCCGTTCATCCGCTTCAGCGCCTGGTTGACGTCGGGCACCGTGATCGCCATGCCCACCGTCTTGCCATGCTCGTCCTCGGCGACCATGAACCAGTTCCTATCGAAGACCAGGTGCAGCTCGAGCGCGTAGGCGTCCAGGTCGTCCTTCGAGTAGGGCACGAACCCCCAGTTCCTCGACCAGGCCTCGTTGTAGATCTCGGCGAAGGCGTCGAGGTCGCGGCGGAGCCTGCGCCGGGTCATCTTTCGGATGCGGATCCCGTGCTTGGGCTCGAGCTGCTCGGCGAGCTCCCAGATGATCGGGAGCACGTTCTCGCGGCCGGCGATGTGGAGCTGCCACATGAACGTGTCCACCGCCTTCTCGAGCCGGGCCTGCTCGCAGAGCCGCTGGTAGTAGGGCGGATGCCAGGCCTGACGCACCATCGGCTCGAGCTCGAAGCCCTCGATCAGCACGCCGCTCTCGTCGTTCATCGTGAAGTCCATCGGGCCGACCATGCGGTCGCGTCCGCGCTCGCGCAGCCAGGCGGCGGCGGCGTCCAGCAGCGCCCGGAGCGCCTCCGGGTCCTCCTCGATCTCCAGGAAGCCGAACATGCCCCAGGCGTTCTCGTGGAACGCGTTGAAGTTCGCGTCGATCTGGGCGCTGATCCGGCCTACGGCGCGGCCGTCGCGTCGGGCCAGGAACAGCTGGGCGTCGCCGTGCTTGAAGAACGCGTTGAAGCGCGGGTTCAGGAAGAGTCGCCGCTCGATCCTGAGCGGGGGAATCCACTGTCCCTCGTTAGAGTGCAGCCGGTACGGAAGCCCGATGAAGTCGCGGAGGTCGCGACGCGAGGAGACCGGCGTCACCTCAGGCGGCACGGCGCGGCACTGTATATGCCCACGGCAATCGATCTATTCGAGAGGGCCCGGCGCCACGAGCGGCTCGAGCAGCTGCAAGCGGCGCGCGACCATGACCTCATGCCCTACTTCCGGGTGCTCGAGGGCCCGGCTGGTCCGGTCGTGGAGATGGAGGGCCGTGAGCGGATCATGCTCGGCTCGAACAACTACCTCGGGCTGACCGGCGACGAGCGCGTAAAAGACGCGGCGCGCGAGGCGCTCGAGCGCTTCGGCACCGGCCTGACCGGCTCGCGCTTCCTCAACGGCACCCTCTCGCTCCACCTCGAGCTCGAGCGCGAGCTGGCGGACTTCATCGGGAGCGAGGACGCGCTCGTCTTCACGACCGGCTATCTCGCCAACACCGGCTGCATCGGCACGCTGCTCGGTCCGACGGACACCGTGATCTGCGACTCCGGCGACCACGCCTCGATCATGGACGCGGTGTCGATGTCGCGGGCTCGGGTGCGCCCTTTCCGCCACAACCGGCTCGACAAGCTCGAGACGATGCTGGGCCGCGCCGCGTCCGACGGCGGCGGGGTGCTGGTGGTCGTCGACGGCGTGTTCTCGATGGAGGGCGACCTGTCGCCGCTGCCCGACATCGCGACGTTGTGCCGGGAGCATGGTGCGCGGCTCATGGTCGACGAGGCTCACGGGATCGGCGTGCTCGGCGCCCGCGGCGCGGGCGCGTGCGAGGCGATGGACTGCGAGGACGACGTCGACCTGCGCATGGGGACCTTCTCGAAGTCGCTCGCCTCCTGCGGTGGCTTCATCGCCGGTCCCGCCGACGTGATCGACTTCCTGCGCGTCCAGTCGCGCTCCTTCATGTTCACGGCCGCCGCCGTGCCGGCGGCCATCGGGGCGGCGCTGGGGGCGCTCCGGATCGTTCGCTCGGACGACGGACCGAGCCTGATGGCCAGGGTCCTCGACAACGCCCGCTATCTGCACGACGGCCTCGCCGCGCTCGGCTACCAGGTGATGGAGCCGAGCCGGCTGCCGAATGGCTCGGAGGTGATCACGCCGATCGTGCCGGTGCTCGTCGGCGACGACTGGAAGGCCGTCTTGCTCTGGAAGGCCCTGTACGAGGCCGGGGTCTATGTCAACGTCGCGATCTATCCGGCGGTGCAGCGCGGCGGGGCGCTGCTGCGGACGAGCGTGATGGCGACGCACGAACTGCACCATCTCGATCGAGCGCTGACGATGTTCGAGCGCGTGAAGGGCGAGGTGGAGGGCGCGAGCGCACCTGTGGATGGGGCGCCCGCGCCGGTGCCGGAGGTGGGCGCCGACGAGGTCCACTCCTGAGGCGGCCGGCTACGGTCCGCCGGCTGCTTCCGCAGCCGGATCGCGCGCCTGGGCAGGCGCCGCTTCGCCTGCGGAGCCGAACAGGCGACCGGTGACGGCGGCCAGTCCCGGCGGCAGGCGGCCGTCGGTCGCGAGCCAGGAGCCCGCGAGGATGAGGAGCAGGCCGGTGATCGCTCCTGCGGTCACCGACTCGCCGAGGATCGCGACGCCCAGGGCGAGGGCGACGGTCGGGTTGACGTAGGTGATGACCGTGGCGCGGCCCGGGCCGACCTCGGCGATCAGCGCGAAGTAGAGGATGAAGGCCAGCGCCGAGCACACCAGGCCGAGCACGACGATGGACGCGACGGCCTGCGTCGAGGGAGTGGTCCCGGGCAGGCTCGCGGCGGCGAGCGGCACAAGCATCACGGCGGCGATGCCCAGCGCGGCGGTGACCGGACCGAGCGGGTCGACGTCCGCGAGGTGCCGCTTCACGATCAGTGGACCCGCGGCGTAGCCGACGGTGGCGACCAGCACCGCCCCGGCGCCGAGAAGCTCGTCGGAGTGGCCGCCGATGTCGATGCCGACAAGCGCCACGACGCCGGCCAGCCCGACGAGCATCCCGAAGAGCCGGCTGGGCGTCGGCCGCTCCGAGCGGTCGAAGCGCAGCGCCAGGAAGGCGACCACCAGAGGCAGCGAGGCTATGAGGATCGCAGTCAGCGAGGAGCTTATGTGCTGCTCGCCAAAGCCGATGAGCGTGAACGGGATGACGATCTCGAGGGCCGCGAAGGCGGCGAGCGGCCGCCAGCGAGCCCGAAGGCCTTGCAGCGCGCCCATCTTCCACGCGATAGGCAGCAGGACCGCCGCCCCGAGGGTCACCCGGGACCAGGCCACGAACCCGGGCGAAACCTCGTCCACGGCGAGCTTGATGAAGAGATAAGGCATGCCCCAGATCACCGAGACTGCCGCGAACAGAGCCCAGCCGCGGGCGCTCATGTCAGCGCTCGCAATCCCGCCGCCGTCGCCGCCGCGATCACCACGACCATCAGCAGAGGAGCCCGGAGCAGGACGGCCACGCCGCCCGCGAGGAGACCGGCCCCGCGCTCGTCCAGCGCGAGCGACTCGCCGTCGGCGAACGCGTTCGTGGCGACCAGAGCGGCCAGCAGCGCAGGCGCGAGCAGGCCCAGGACACGCGCCGTCCTCGGCGGCAGCTGGCGCCCAGCGGCGAACACCGGCCCGGCGCCCTTTATCGCGACGGTCGCGACACCCACGACCAGCACGGTAGCCCACGTGCCGCTCACGGCGACACCTCCTGGGCGAGCGTTCGCTGCGCGTCGCCTCGGTCGGCCCGCGCGGCCGCAAGGAGGGGGTGCGGCCGCGCCAGGCCAACCAGGCAGCCGGCGGTGGCGGCTATCACCGGCACGCCGGCCGGGGTGATCGGAGTGAGAAGGAGCGCGATTCCGGCGCCGAGCAGGGCCGCGGCGGCGGCTCTTGCGGAGCGGAGCAGGGGAGCAAGCAGCGCGAGGAAGAGCGCCGGAAAGGCGGCGTCGAGGCCGAGGGTGGCGGGGTCGGCGAGGCTGTCGCCGGCGAACACGCCGAGAGCGGTCCCTGCGTTCCACCCGACGTAGAGGAGAGCGCCGGCGCCGAGGAGAACGCGACGGTCGAAGCGGCCGCCTCGGTTCGAGAGCGCCCAGCTCTCGTCCACCAGGAGCTGAGCCTCGAGGAGCCGGCGGAGGGGGCCGCCTCGGAAGGCGTCGGCAGCGGCAAGCGCCATCGGTCCGTAGCGGCCGTTGAGGAGCACCGCCGCGCCGATCGCGGCGGCGACCGTGCCTCCCGCCCCCAGCACGGAGACCGCGGCAAACTGCGCCGAGCCCGCGAAGGTGGTTGCCGACATCACGAGCGAGGCGACCGCACCCATCCCGGCGGCCTTCGCGAGCACCCCGAAGGAGACGCCGAAGGCGAGCACCGCCGGCAGGAGCGGAAGCACGGCCCGAGCGCCGTCACGGTAGGCGCGCCAGCGCGGAATACGCTTTCGCCGCGATTCTGGCATCGAGCCGATTAGGCTAGTCGCCGTATGGAGAACAAGGCCTCTCATCGAAGGATGTGATCCGAATGACTGATGCTGTCGAACTTGATTCGATCGATCGCGCCCTGCTGAGCGAGCTCCAGAACGATGCGCGGCAGACCAACAAAGCGCTTGCCGAGAAGGTCTCGGTGGCGCCCTCGACCTGCCTCGAACGCGTCCGCGAGCTGCGAGCACGAGGCGTGATCCGGGGCTTTCGAGCGGACGTGGATCCGGCGGCCATCGGCCGCCCGATGGAGGCCATCCTCTCGATCCAGCAGCGCGCGGCGGAGCGCGGCGCGATCGAGAGCCTGCTCGAGCACACGGCGTCGCTTCCGGAGGCGGTGCGCGTGATGGCCCTTACCGGTACGACCGACTTCATCGTCCACGTCGCCCTTCGCGATATGGATCACCTGCGCGAGCTGGTCTGGGCCCTCACCGAGCGACGCGAGGTTGGGCGCCTGCAGAGCTCGCTCGTACTCGTGCGCGCGGAAGGCCCCGACCTGCTCCCGCTCGACTGAGCCGTGCGAGCCGGCGGAGGTAGGTGAGCTCGCCGTTCGAGCGCTCCTGGGAGAAGCGCAGGCGGAGCAGCCCGACCAGGTCGTCAGTCGGGTGGAAGGGGTCCGCGATTGCGCGCCCGTCGGGGATGCCGATCGCGGCGCGCAGTCGGCCGTCGACATGGGCGACGAGGGCGTCGCCGTCGAGGGCTCGCCGCCCATCGAGCTCTGCGAGCCGCTGGAGGGCTTTCGCGTCCGCCGTCGTCGAGTACCTGATCGTGATGGTCTGATCCATCGAGGCTCCCTTTTGCTGGCTCGTAACCGTCTATACCCAGTTGCCGGTATAATATCACCAGCTAAACTGCTTAGCCAGTTAGATGGCTGATAGCGGCGATAAGCCGCATTGATCTGAGCGACCGAGGCGATCAAGTAATTCGAAAACCGCGAGCGAAGTGACCGAGGCAATCGAGTAACTCGAAATCGCGAGCGAAGCGACCGATTTTGGCACCCGGCGAGTCCACCCCAGAGAAGACCGCTCCACAGCCGCTGTACCTCGTCCAGCGGTTCGTCAACAGCATCGATCTCGAAAGCGGCGAGGACGAGCTCGCCACTTCCGATGCGCTGCGGAACTGGCTCGTGGAGCGGGGGCTCATGCTGCCCGACGACCGGGTCGGTGAGCCAGATCGCCGCCGCGCGCTAGACGTTCGCGAGGGTCTCCGCGCGGTGCTGCTCCAGAACAACGGGCTCGAGCTCGACGAGGCCAAGGTCGAGCGGCTCGACCGAGCGGCCCGCCGGGCGGACGTGCGCGTTCGCTTCGAGCCGGGGGCGGAGCCACGGCTCGAGCCGGCCGCCTCAGGCGTGGACGGCGCGATTGCCCGCCTGATGGCCATCGTCGCCGGCGCAGTCGAGCAGGGCACATGGGAGAGGCTGAAGGCGTGTCCGCGTGAGGAGTGCGAATGGGCCTTCTATGACCACTCGAAGAACCGCTCAGGGCGCTGGTGCAGGATGGAGCAGTGCGGGAACATCGAGAAGGCCCGGGCGTTCAGGGAACGCCGGCGAACGGCGGGCGTGTAGGGGCGGCTCGGGCATTTCGGGTGCGCCGGCCAATCGGCTGGCATGTAGGGCCGGTCCGGGAGGCTGTCGACGAAGCGGGCCGTATGTTCCCGCAACGTGACGAGCTTCCCGCGGCGGCTACTCGACGGTGTGGACCTTGAAGAGGTTCGTGCCTCCGGCGCGGCCGGCCGGCAGCCCGGCGGTGATGCCGATCTTGTCGCCCGGGTGGGCGAGTCCGGCATTGCAGGCCGCCTCGGCGCAGGCCTCGATCAGGTCGAGCGTGTTGAGCGGCTCCTCGTGGAGCTTCGGGTGCACCCCCCAGAGCAGGCGGCAGCGCCGCACGACGTCGCTGCTCGGCGAGAGCGCCAGCACGGGGGCCTTCGGACGGTAGGCGGAGATCAGCCGCGCGGTCGTGCCCGTGTTCGTAGGCGACACGATGCACTTCAACCCCAGCTGGTACACGGCACCGACCGCCCCGAAGGCGATCGCGTGGTACTGGTTGTTCGCCTGCGGCCCGCGCTCGGCCAGCCAGCGCCCGTAGGGCAGCTCTCGCTCGGTCGTCTCGGCGATCGAGGCCATCATCTCGACGGCCAACGCCGGGTGCTGGCCGACGGCGGTCTCCTGGGAGAGCATCACCGCGTCGGTGCCGTCGAAGATCGCGTTGGCCACGTCGGTGACCTCCGCCCGCGTTGGCCTAGTCGAATGCACCATCGACTCGAGCATCTGGGTCGCGGTGATCGTGGGCTTGGCGCGCCGTCCGGCTAGCGACAGGAGCCGCTTCTGGACCAGCGGCACCTCCTCGATCGGCAGCTCGATCCCGAGATCGCCGCGGGCGATCATGATCGCGTCGGCGGCGTCGATGATCTCCTCGCCGTTGGCCGCCGCCTGCGGCTTCTCCACCTTGGCAATCAGCGGCAGCTCGGCGTCCCGGCCACGCAGGTGCTGGCGAACCGGGTCGAGGTCCTCACGGCGGCGCACGAACGACAGGGCAAGGAAGTCGAGCCCCATGTCCAGGCCGGCGTCGATCAAGGCGAGATCGTCGTCGCTGACCGCTGGGAGCGAGACCGTCACGTTCGGCAGGTTGAGTCCCTGCCGTGAGGCCACGCTGCCGCCCACCTCGACCCTCGTGAGGACCTCGCCGTCCAAGATCTCGTCGACCCGCAGCCGCACCGCGCCGTCGGCGAGGTAGCAGACGTCGCCCTCGTCCACGAGCTCGGAGAAGCCCTCCCAGGCGACGGGGAGCCGCTCCGGCGTTCCCTCGACCTGCTCCGCAGTCAGTATCACGCGTGACCCGCGGCCCAGCTCAGCGACCCCGCCGGCAACCGGTCCGATTCGGAGCTTCGGCCCGGGCAGATCGCCGAGAATCGCCACGTCGCGTCCGGCGCGATTCGCGGCCTCGCGGATCCGGCCGGCGGTCTCGCCGTGCTGCTCGGGCGTGCCGTGGGCGAAGTTCAGACGCGCCACGTCCATCCCGGACTCGATCATTCGCGCCAAGACCTCCACCTCGTTCGAGGACGGCCCGATGGTGGCGACGATCTTGGTGGAGCGCATCTCGACCCCATGGAACATACCCGCATCCAGCGGGCTCCCTTACGCGAGTGATTCGAAATCGCGGGCGAAGCGGCCCGGCTGTCTCAAGTGATTCGAAATCCGCGAGCGAAGCGACCGGTTGTCTCAAGTGATTCGAAATCCGCGAGCGAAGCGACCGGATTTGTGCAAATCCGGACAAGTCACTCGTCGGCCGAAAAGGCCGCTCTTAGCGGCAGACCCCCATGTCTCTTGGTTGACGGGGCGGGAGGGAATGGGGTTTATTGAGCCTCGGCCTTTGGCTCTTGGAGTCAGTGTGAGGGAGTGGCGCCGGCGGCGGGTCGGGTCCCCTTCGTCCGGCTCTGGCCCCGCACTTCACAGACTCCATGAGCCAGATCTGAGGCCGCCGGGGAACTGCATCCGCTGAACGCACCAAAAGTGCGGGGAGGTCTGATGGGCAAGTCTGCCACGGTCAGCGCTGGTCAAGAGCAGCATCTGCGAGCCCTCGAATACGCGAATCGCGTGCGCCTGGCTCGTGCTCGGATGAAGCGCAAGATCGCAGTGGGCGAGCTGTCTGCCGCGGACGTCGTACTGAGCTCCCCCTGGCAGGCTCACAGCATGTCGATCAGCGATCTGCTGATGAGCCAGAAGCGCTGGGGGCGGACTCGCTGCAGGAGACTGCTCGTCTCCCTGAGCGTTCCTGAGAACAAGCAGGTGGGGACGCTCACCGAACGCCAACGCCTGGCACTGGCGGCGGTGCTGACCGCAAAGAACATCCCGGCAGGTACAGAGGCCGCGGCGCCCGCCGTCGAGCGGGTGCCCCAGCCGCCCACCAGGGCGTCGCTGGCCGCACGCGGACGCGCGTTGACGGCCGCCTGACCGGAGTCCCGAGTGCCGCCTCGGGGGACGATCCCCGGGGCGGCGAACGGGAGGTTCGGCGCGCGGCTTTCGCTGGCCGCGCCGGCGGTCGCGGGCCGCGCGAAGGGGCGCGGCGCTACACCGGCCGGCGGCCGAGCTCCTCGAGCGGCTCGTCGACCGTCAGTCCGGGGCCTAGGGTCGCGAGCTCGACGATGTGCCCGTCTGGGTCTCGCAGGTAGATCGACTTGAAGTAGGTCCGGTCCATCACCTCGGTGCACGGAACGGCTCGCGAGCCGAGGTAGCCGCGCCATGCGGCGAGTTCCTCCTCGGACTCGACGGCGAGCGCGAAGTGGTGGGTCGACCCGCGCCCCACGGAGCCCTCGTCGAGCTCCGGATACTCGAGACAGGTGATCAGCGTCCCCGGCTTGCCGTCCTCGTCCCCGAAGAACAGGTGCCGGGCGCCCCGATCGTCCTCGTTCACGGTCTGCTTTACGACTCGCATCCCCAGCAGGTTTCGGTAGAAGTCGACCGAGCGCTCCACGTCCGAGCAGATCAGCGTGACGTGATGCAGCCCGGCGATGCGGAGCCGGCGCTCGTTCACTGTCGCGGCGCCAGCGAGGGGCCTGGACCCTCGATCACGAAGAACCAGACCACGAACGCAACGACCGCGACGACGACGCTCACGGTCATTACCGCCTCGAGGGCGGTCTGCCCATGAGTATCGTGCCCGCGCGCCTGCTGGAGCTCGAGGTGCATGCGGTTGAGCCAGCCGAGCAGCGGCACGACCGCCACGATACTGACCACCACTCCGACCAGCATCACGAGGATGGCGAGGCCGATGGAGTCGGTTGTGCTCTCGACCTGAGAGCCGATATAGAGCCAGCCGATCGGGATCGCGATCCACAGCAAGAGTCCCGCCCCCAGCATCATCAGCAGCACGAGGAGTCCGCTGGCCCCGGCGCGCAAGAGGTCGCGCATCTACCTGAAGCCCAGGCCGCCCGAGCGCCGCTTGAAGAGCTCTCGCAGCCCGTAGAAGCTGCTGCCGAAGACGGCGATACCCAGCAGCACGAGCACCCAGACCTGAACCGGGCCGAGGCCCAGCGCCACCGCGGTGACAACCGCGAAGGCGGTCGCGCCGGCGAGAAGCGTCGAGTGCGAGCGGTAACCCGCGATGTGCTCCCGCAGCGCCAGCTCTCCGCCGCCGAGGCACGCGATCACGAGCCCGGCGACGAGCCGCGCCTCGCCACCGCTTCCACTGAGCACACCCCACAGGATCAACACGATCCCGAGCAGGATCACGAGCTCGCTGAGCGGGAAGCTGCCCCAGGGGGCTTGGGGACGCTGGTCGATCAAGGGCCGGCCCGGACGAGGGCGGGGCCTGACCGCCGCCTGACCCGAGGCGCGCTGGTCCGCCCGCTCCCGCCGGGCGGCGTCGCGCTCCGCGCGCGTGGACTCCATCGCCACGCGCTTGCGGCTACGGCGACCCATTCAGGGGGCTAAGGGACACCCCGAGCTGACGACCACGCGCCACCAGCCCATCAGCATCCCGATGAAGCTCCACCGCGGCCTCACGTGCCAGTGGCGGCAGCCGGACTCGCCGATGTCCTCGGCCGACACGCGCACCCACTTGTGACGCTCGGGCTGGAGCGTCATCTCCTCGATCAGGCGGCGGTTCTGCTCCTCGACATAGGTGCGGTCCGACAGAGCGCGGCGCGCGTGCTGGACCCGGGCGGCGAGCTCGTCGCGCAGCTCCTCGAGCTCGGCGAGCGACAGCAGACGCGGGCCGCCCCGGCCGCGGACCTCCCACTCGAAGCCCTTACGCGGCCAAGTCGAGCAGAACAGCTGGGAGAGCTCCTCCTCGAGCCGCGCCACCTGGTCGAGCAGCGTGCGACGTGCCGCGCGCTCGTCCGGCAGCGTGCGGGTGGGAACGAGCAGTCGAGCTCTCGTCTCCAGGACGTCTGGCACGTGCCTCCCCGGCAGTCGAGTGGCCATCAAGTGTAAAGGAGCACCTCCCCCGCGGTCCACAGGGCCTCCTCGACCGCGATCCGCGGCACGCCCTTGACCTGCAGGGCCACCAGCACCATCCGCTCCGTCTTCGAGGTGACGCCGGCGTCCTCGGCCACGCCGCCGAGGACGACCGCCACCGGCCGCGAGCCGTCCGCGATCACGATCTGGCGCGACGACAGCGGTCTCCCCCCCGCCAGCGTCTCGCCCGGCCGCGAGAGGCGAAGCCCGAGCTCGCTGTCGACGTTGTCGCCGTCGAGCGCGATCACCGGTACCCCGGTCTCGGCGATCGCAATGGTGAGCGCGTCGTCGAGCAGGTTGTCGCTGCGCAGCCCGCCGTGCTTCAGTCGCTCGAGCGCGATCGACTCGACCGGCGTGCGGTCGCTGTCCGGGTCGATCCCGACCTGGCGCGAGAACACCCGGTAGGCCCACGGCACCGCGTCCTGGCGCATGTGGATCACCTTCCCGCCGGTGTAGCGGTCGGCGAGCGCCCGCAGCCGCTGCTTGACCTCACCCGGGCTCCGCGCCGGCCGGGCCTCCACCGGCGCATGCACGAGGCCGAGCTGGGGGAACTCCTCCGCCAGCTCCGGCTCGACCCAGCCGTCCGAGAGCTCGAGCTCCATTGGAAAGATGAGTCTCTCAGCCTTCCGCGTGCCCGAGAGCCGGGGCTCGATTCAGCCGACGAGCCGCTCCACCCTCTGCCGCAGCTGGCCCTCGGTCAGGTTGCCGAGATTTGTGCTGCGCACGCGCCCGTCGCGGGCGAACACGGTGGCCGGGCAGACGCCGACCCCGTAGAGGTTCACGACCGCGCCGTCCTCGTCCACGGCGACGGGCTGGCGCCAGCGGCGCGCGTGGGTCAGCCCATTCGCCTCGTTGTGGCTGTCGCCGCTCAGCACGGTCACGAACCTGACGGACGGGAATTCCCGCCGGATCCGCTCCACCCGATCGACCTGAGGCTCGCAGTCGGTCCCTCGCGTGACGACGAAGGTGAGCACGACCACGCCGCGTTCGGCCGGGCAGATCGTCACGACGTCGTCCGCGCGCACCTTGCAGGCGGGCAGCGTTCCGGCGTTCTTGTTGCAGGGCCGCTTCTGGCAGACGTTCGCGTCGCCCTGCTTGTCCCCGGTCGCGCTCGGCGCCGCGAAGGCGGGGAGGCGCTGGCCGGGGTTCGGACCCTGGACCGCCTCGCCGCTGTTGGGGATGGTCTCGACGAAGAGCAGCACGCCGAGGCCCATCAGCATCAGGATGCCCACCAGCCAGGCGTACTTGTTGCCCGGCCGCGGGACCTCCGGCCGCCGCACCGGCTCCGGGTGGGTCCGGTCGCGCTCGGCGAGGCGCTCGCCGATCGAGGAGGGCTCCTCGCGGCCGAGGTCGTCGAAGCGGTCGTCGCTCACCGGGCTTCGGCGCGCCGGGGGCGCAACCCCGTCCAGAGCTCGCGCAGCCGCCGGCGCGGATCGAGGTCGCGCACCCTGAACGGCCCGTGCTGCTCGGCCCACATGAGCGCCGCCGGCAGTACGAACATGACCCCGAGCAGGGAGATCGTCAGGTCCACAACCGTCACGATGCCGAAGTCGCGCAGCATGCGGATGTCCGAGGCGATCAGCACGGCGAAGCCGGCGATCGCGGTCGCACCCGAGGCGAGCACCGCCGCCCCGGTGGAGGCGTAGCTGAGCTCGATCGCGCGCGAAGGGCCGGCGCCGGCGTCACGCTCCTGGCGATAACGAGACGACAGCAGCACGCTGAACTCGGTCGAGATGGCGATCACCAGCGCGGCGAGGGTGACCGACATCGGGTTCAGGTCGACCTCGAGGGGGCCCGGGAGAAGGCCGAGCAGGAACAGCACGCCCCCGGACCAGCCGGTGGCCAGGGCGATCGGGATCAGCGGGACCGCCGCGGCCCGCACGGAGCGGCGGACGAGGAGCAGGACCAGGAAGACCCCGACCAGGGCCGCCACGAGCGTCAGCGCCCGGCGCCAGGGCGAGGAGAGCGCCCCATTGGCCTCTGCCGCGAGCACGGGCAAGCCGGCGACCCCCGCCTCCACCCCGGCGGGCGGATCGAGCCGTCGCTCGATGTCGTCGACCACCTGCTTCTGGCGGTCGAGGGGCATCAGCCGGATCCCGAACGCCAGGTTGGCGGTCCGCCTGTCCGGCGTCACGACGCCCTGCGAGAAGTAGGCCGGCACGGCGTCGAGGAGCTGCCGAACCTGGCCCTGCCGGCCACCCGCGCTGAACAGGTCTGGGAGCGAGAGCGCGGGACACAGCTCGGGCGGGTTCCGCTCCTGGCCGCAGCGCTTGCCGGGCTTGTAGCCGTGGGCCCGCAGCACGCCCTCCTGGAACCGGGTCATCCAGCCGACTACCGCAGGCCGGGTGATGTCCTCCGCGTGGACGGTCACGTCGATCTCGCCCGACACGCCCGTCTCCTCCTGGAGCACGTTCACGTCCTTCAACGCCTGGAGGTCGCCGGGCACCAGCTCGCGCACGTCCGAGACCACCTCGCTCTGGGTGTCGAGCGCAAGCCCGACGATTGCAAGCGCGAGGCCGATCGCGAGCACCCGCCGCGGGCGCGAGAGGGCCACGCCGAGCGCCCGCCACGAGCGGGTGGCGAGCCACTCGCCGGCGGCCGAGGACCGGTCCACGAGCCGGTCACGGACGGCCTGGACATGCCGATGCTCTCCCACCGCCGCGCGCAGCCGCGGGAACGGCGGCGCGACGTCGCCCCGCCTACCCCCGAACCTCACCAGCGCGGCGAACCCCGCGCAGATCGCGCACAGGAGCGCCAACCCAATCCCGAGCACGAGGAGCGCGCCGAATCCGCGCACCATCGGCACCGGTGAGAGGAGCAGCACGAGGAAGCCGACGGCGGTGGCGACGCCCGCCGTGAGGATCGTGGGGCCACCCGCCGACGCGGCCCGGACCGCCGGGTCGGGCCCGCCCCGCTCCACCGCTTCGTCATAGCGGGCGTGGAACTGGATCGCGTAGTCCACGGCCAGGCCGATCAGCACCGGGAGGACCGCGATCGAGGCCATCGTCAGGCTCCCGCCGGCGAGCGAGAGGGCGCCGAAGGTCAGCGCGGCGGCCGCCAGGGCGAGGGCCAACGGCAGCAGCCGCAGGCGTGTTCGGAAGACCAGCGCCAGCGTCGACGCCATCACCAGCACCGCCGCGCCGAGCAGGACGATGATTGAGCGCTGCACCGCGTGCGCCAGCCCCTCGGCCACCACCGGCACGCCGGTGACGATGTAGCGGGCGCCCTCGCGCGGCTGGAACGGCCGCTGCTCGGTCGCCGTCTCGATCAGGTCGATCGCCCGCCGGCGCTGCTCGTCTGAGAGGTTCGGCCGCATCCTGATCTGGATCAGCGCCGCGTCCTTCGACGGGAACAGGTAGGCGAAGCGCGACTTCGGCACGCCGACGCCGCCCGCGCTCGAGTCGAAGACGAGCGTCGAGACGAAGTCCGGGCTGTCGATCCGCGGGACGCCCGTCAGCCCGTAGCGGAGGGCGAGCCGCAGGATGTCGCGGGTGAACTCGGCCTTGACCGCGGCGGACGCCGCGCGCGCCAGGCGTTCCTGCTCGGCGGGCGGGTCGCCGCGGTGCCGCGACAGCCGACGCGCGGCCTCCGCCGCCTTCCGCGCCTGGCCCTGGTTGGCGCGCTGGCGCCGCGCGAACTCGTCCGCGATCTGGCTGGCCGCGGTGTTGATGAACGTGCCCGGCCCATACACGACCTTCGCGGGATCCAGATCCGCGATCTCACGGCAGACCGCGGGCAGCTTGCGGAGCCCCTGCTCTGGCACGTTGCCGGAGAGACAGCCCTCGAGCCGCAGCACCCGCCCGAGGTCCGAGGTGAGCACCGTGCGCGTCAGATCGCCTTTGACGAGCACGAGCACGGCCTCGTCGCCGAAGTCCCGCTTCAGGCGCTCGGTCGCCTTGAAGCTGTCGGACCCTCGATCGACCAGGGTGTCCGTCGCCGCGCTCGGCTCGAGCCGCAGCGCCAGCGCGGCGCCGCCGAGCGCCAGGAACCCGGTAACCGTCAGGACCAGCAGCGGCCGGCGCGTGAGCGCCCCCACCACGCGGCCGAACGCATCCCCCTTCATCGAGGTCAGCTTAGTGCTGCCCTGGTGGCGCGGTTGCAGCCGAGACCTACGGCAGCGGCTGCAGCTGCGGATAGCTCCCGGTCTGGCCGACTTGTCCGCCCAGCGGCGACTGCTGGACGCAGGGCGGCCGCGCGTTCGCGTTCTCCGGCCCGCCGTAGACGAAGCGCACGATGAGCGCCTGCAGATCGGGCGGCAGGTAAGGCAGGGACGGCTCGGGCGGGGCCGGCACCGGGTTCGACGTGCAGACATAGCTGCCGTACACGTCGAAATGTCCCTCGCTCTTCAGCTTGTCGTAGCCGCCGGGCTGCGTGTATGGGTTCGAGCGGTTCGACCCGATGCGGTGCGCGTAGCCGGCCAGCATCTCGGGGTTCGTTGGGTTCGTCGTGCGCAGGTAGTGCAGCGAGCCGGTGCCCGCGAAGTCGGTCCCGGTCGCCTGGGTGGCCGCCGAGTCGTTGGCGAAGAAGGCGGCGATCTCCCGCTGGTAGAGGCCGAGCCAGTCGACGATCGGCGTGAAGTTGCGCAGGAATGGGTCGAGCCGGCCCAGGAGCGGGCGCGTGTTGTCGAGCACCTGCTCGGTGGCCGGGAGCCCGCTTCGGCCGACCCGGACGAGCGGACCCAGGTCGTTGAAGAAGCCGCGCAGGTCGGGGGCGAGGGCCTCGAGGTCGACCAGGGTGGGCGAGAGCTGGCGCGCCGCCGGGCGGAGCTGGTCGATCAGCGGGTTCGTGTTGGTCGCGAACTGGGTCAGGCGCCGGGTCGTCGCGCGGCCCTCGCGCAGGAACGTCGGCAGCACACGGAAGGTGTCCGCCAGCTCGGCGTCCCGTCGCGCCGTGGTGCTCCAGAGCCGGTTGGAGTTGACGATCAGGTCGCGCAGCTGCCCCTGGCGCTCGGTGAGCGCCTCGAACACCGCGCCCGTGTCGCGGACGAAGCCGCGCGTGGCGGCGCCCTGCGCATGCAGGACCTTCAGCACGTCGTCCGTCTCCTCGGCGAACGGGGTCAGGTTCGCGAGCGCGGCGTTGATCGCCGGGCCGCTGTTCTCGACGGCGCGCCCCTGCTGGTCGAGCCAGACCGAGAAGCGGCGGCGGGTCTCCGGGTCGAAGGTGCGAAGGATCTCGTCCAGCGCCACGGTGTCCGCCACTTGTCCCTGCGGCAGGTCGCCGCCGTCGTCGATGTCCTCCGAGCTCCCGGTCCCGGGTGCGAGCTCGACGTAGGTCTCCCCCAGGAGCGTCTTCTGGCGCAGGATCGCCCGCGTGTCCTTCGGCAACGGCGCGAAGCGCGAGTCGATCTCGAGCACGGTGTCGGTGAGGCCGGTCTGCTCGTCTGGCTCGACTCGCTTCACGCGGCCGACCGGCACGCCCGAGATGCGAACGTCGGCCTCCTGCGCCAGCTGGGTCGCCTGCGGGAACTGCACGTTCAGCCGGTAGCCCTTCGGCTGGAGGGGCACAGAGCCGCCGAAGTTGAGCCACAGGAAGACGAGGATGCCGAAGCAGGACAATCCGAAGGCCACCATGGTCAGGATCCGGGCGAGGCTGGGCGCCTGTTTGATCACGGCGACTCCCCGATCGGCGTCTGCCCCGGCGGGACGAAGTTCTGCGGGCACACCTGGCGCTCTGGTGGCGGATTGAGCAGGCGGGTGAGCATGCCGAGCCGCGGATTGCCAGCGATGATGCCGCGCAGGACGGCGTAGCTCGGGCAGCCGATCAGCACCATTCCGGCGCGGATCGGGCCGTGGGCGTCCTGCGCGGACCACAGCGAGGTTCCGGCGTGCGCTCCCCAGGCGGACCAGAACAGGAACGAGTCGCCGGCGCCGGGCGGCTCGTAGGCGAGCTCGTTGAACACCTTGTTCACCACTCCGAAGGTCCGCGTCAGGCGGGGGGTCACCGGGGCGAGATCCTTGGTCGTGGCCGCCAGGTCGCGCACCGTCGGCTGCACGTCGCGGGCGAAGGGGCGGATCTGCTTGCGGATGATCGGCGTCGTCTCCCGGAAGAACGGGCGGGTGGCGCGCAGGGCGGGCGCCAGGTTTCGGGCGAACGGCCGCAGTCCCTGGAGCGTCGGTCCGAGCTGGGCGGCGAGCGTGCTCGTCTTCCGGAGGGTCGTCGTCGTCTGGGTGAGCGCGGGCGGGAACAGCCTCAGCGCCTCGCGCAGGCTCGCCTCCTCGTCCGCGAAGGCCTCGAAGTTCGCGTTGGCGGAGTTCACGAAAGCGGAGAGCTGCCGGTCCTTCGTGGCCAGCTCGGTCGACAGCAGCTGGAAGTTGTGGATTACCCGCTTGATGTTGTGCCGCCGCAGCGCGAGCTGATGCGTGAGCCGCCGCCCGTTGCGTGACAGCGGCTCGAAGCGCTTGAGCGCCTCGCGCAGGTCCTGTGCGGGGGTCTGGGCGGACTGCTGGCCGGGCGAGTCCGTGAAGGCGCGGCCCCCCGCGTCGAGCAGCACCCTCAGGTAGGCGCGGGTGTCGCCGTCCAGCTGGGCGAGCACCTGGTCGACGTCTATGTCGGGAAGCGTGCTGCGGATCGGCACCCGACCGCCCTCGGGAAGCGCCCCCGCGGACTTCGTCCCGGGGTCGAGCGCCAGGAACATGTCCTTCAGGCCGGTCTTCGGGCGCAGCAGCACGCTGGCGTTCCGGTAGATCGGCTCGAACTCGTTCTTGATCTGCATGTCGACGACCGCGTGGCCGTCCTCGAGCCGCACCTCGCCGACCTCGCCGACCTTCACGCCGGCGATGTTCACCGTCTGGCCCTGGCCGGGCACGACGGCCTGCCCGGTCGACAGCTCAGCCTTGACGTCGTAGAAGTCGGTGCCGCCCAGCGGCACCCAATGCGGCAGGTAGAAGCGCTGGTTGGACAGGATGAGCCCCGCGATGAACAGCGACGCGGCGAACAGCACGATGATCGCCACGAACACGCGTGCTTGCTTCTTGATCTGGCGCCTCACGGGCCGCCCCCGACCTTCGCCGAGTTCAGGTCGGCCGGCCGCTGCGTGTGGCAGGCCACGTCCGGCTTGTAGGGGGGCTTCGGCGTGCGCGCCGGGCGTGTGCCGAGCGGAGCCGCCGACGCGTTCGCGTAGAGGGGCCCGTTGCGCCCGACCGGCCCGGTGGCCACCAGGTTGGCGCCGCCGCCGGCCTGGAAGCGGGTGTAGGAGCCGTTTCCGTCGAAGTTCTGGGACTCGCCGGCGAAGCCGACCATCGTCTGCCAGAACTCCCTGGAGCTCGAGATGCCCGTGCTGAGCGCGCCGTCGTCGATCTTCTGCTCGCCGGTCGGCAGCACGACGCTGTACTGGCAGCGGTCGAACGCGTCGATCTTCGGCAGGAGCGTCAGCTGCCCCTCGGTGAAGCGCGCGAAGTCGTCGACCGCCGGGCTCAGCTCGTCCACGAGGCCCTGCAGCTCGGACGGCCTGAGCAGCGCGCGCGTCTGGGCGATCCACGGGAAGCCCGCGTCGATCGTGGCCGGCGTCTCGCGAACCCCGGGGATCATCTCGAGCGCCCAGGCGCGCGTGGACGGGAAGGCCGCGTTCAGGTTGTCGAGAGCTGGCCGTGCCGCCTCCAGCACCCGCGGCAGCAGCTTCACCGTGGTGCGCAGGTTGCCCTCCTCGGAGGCCAGCGCGCCCATCGTGACGTTGAAGTTCGTGATGAGGTCCTTGAGCGTCGACTCGTTGGCGCCGAGCGCCGCGAAGATCTTCTGCTGGCCCGCGATCAGCTTGGACAGGTCGTGCATGTCCGTCCCGAGAGTCGCCTCGTTCACGATCGCGGCGCCCCGCAGCGCGTCCGCCGAGTACTGGAGCGAGTCGTTCAGGGACTGTCCAGCGGTCTCGCCCTGGGTCGAGGTGTCCTGGTCCGCGTCCTCCGCCGCCGTCGGCTCGCCGTTTATCGCCTCTCCGTAGCCGGCGAGCAGCTTCTGGAGGTTCTTACGGGTGTCCGTCTTCAGCGTCCCGAGCACCTGGTCGATCTGCACGGGAGCCGACGTCTGGCTCACCGGGAAGGTGTGGCCGTCCTCGACCTCCTTGGTCCCGGGTGTGCCGGGGTGTATGTCGATGAACAGGTTGCCCTCGAAGAAGATCCGCGGGCGGGCCTTCAGGGTCGCGTCCTCGTGGAGCGGCAGGGCCGCGTCGTCGAGCTTCATCGTGACCTTGACCGCGGGGGAGTCGCCGCCCTCCTCCTCGACCTTCGACACCTTCCCGACGTCGACCCCCGCGATCCTCACCGGCATCCCGTTCTGGATCGGCGGGGCCTCCTCGAACACCGCGCTGACTTCGAACGGACGCGTGAACGGGATGTCCTTGCTGAAGCCGAGGTAGGTGAAGACGGCGATCACGACGATCGCCACGAGACCGACCCGGAAGGCGGTCATCCGGCCGCCCTGACCGACCCGCCTCACGGCGCCGCTCCGACGGTCGCCGCGCTCGGGCCGCTCTGGCCGCTGGTCTTCGTGCCCTGGTTCCCGGGCGTGTTGCCGATCACGGTCCGGCCGACCGCGTAGCGCTCGTTGCCGGCCTCGCACTCCTTGGTCTGGCCCGGCGCCGCCGTGTTCGGGTAGGGGTTGAAGTGGGCGTGGTTATCGCGGCTCGGCCCATTGGCCGGGCCGGACGAGGGCCCGCCCTCGGCGTTCGGGCCCTCCGGGATGCCGACGATGATGAAGCGCTGGAACGTGCCGTTCGAGTCACCCTCCGAGAGCAGGCTCGCGGCGTTCCGGAACCAGAGCGTCGCGTAGTTGCAGGTGGTCTGCGTGGGCGTCAGGAAGGCGAGCGTCGGCCGCAGCGAGGACGCCAGCCTGGTGAGCTGGTCGATGCCCGCCTCGACCAGCGGGTCCTCCGAGAAGTCCGCCAGCGCGTCGAAGACGTCGGCCGTGTCCTCGTTGAACTGAATGGTGTGCGGCAGCACCCTCGCCCCCGTCTCGAACGCGTCGGCGAGGATCGGAGCGGAGCGGGGCAGCGTCGCCACCCCGGGACGCAGCTCACGGAAGAGAGCCGCGTTGTTGAGGAGGAACGGGCCCTGCTTCGGGAAGTCCTCGATGGCGACCTCCTCGCTGCGCGGGGCCTCCGTGATCGTCTCCTGGAGGAAGGGACGCGCGATGCTCGCCAGCGCCGTGAAGGTGGTGTCGAGGTTGACGAACAGCGAGGCCTGCTCCTCGGCCACCGGGGCCGCCTCGGCGGCCGCGTCGCCCAGCGCCTTGAAGAATCGGTCGAGGCGCGTCTTCGGCGAGGCGAGGTTGCGCGCCACCGGCTCGAGGTCGTCAAGCAGCGGCGGAAGGGCCGCGATCGCCGTGTTGATGTCCGTTCCGCGTCCCGCGAATCCGTTTCCGAATCCCTGCAGGTTGCGGCGGGAGCCCACCCGGGCGTTCTCGTCGAACATGTTCAGGAACTCGTCCAGCTCCACGGCGCCCGGACGGGACTGGCGGAGCGGGATCGTGGCCCCGGGCTTGAAGCCGGCCTGGGCGCTGCCCGGCGTGACCTGGAGGTACTTGAGGCCGAGCGACGAGCGTGGCCGGACCAGGAGCGTCGAGTCCGCCGGCAGCGGCTCGATGTCCTTGTCGAGCTTCAGCGTGAGCTGGGCGTAGGTGCTGCCGTCCTCATGGCGCTTCGGCTCGATCTTGGAGACGATCCCCACCCGCGCGCCGCCGATGCGCACCTCGAAGCCCTTCACGAGCTGCGCGGCGTTCGGCACGTTGGCCTTGAGGTCGTAGGTCGGCACGAACGGCAGCCCCGAGTTCGCGTTGTACGAGAGGAAGACCGCGACGATCGTGACCAGCACGGTGACCGCGCCGACCAGCACCGGGCTGGCGCTCAGGGCGGCTCCGGAGCGCCGGGTCACGTCCCGTCACCCCCGAGCAGGTAGTCGAGCGCCGGCTCCTCCGCCCGCAAGGCCTGCGACGGCCGCCCGGCGCGCTCGCGAAGGCGCTCGAGGTTGCGCGTCCGCCGGCGGGCTCGGGCGGGGGTCTCACCCTGGCCGACCAGGCCCTGGAGCAGCAGGCCTGACGGCGGGACGCTGCCCCCGCTCCCGCGCCGCGGCGCCGGCGCGTTCTGCGACCGAAGCGAGCCCGAGGCGGCCGCGGCCTCGGAGGGGTCGAAGAACGTGGCGTTGCAGCCGGCGGAGACCTCCAGCGTGTAGTTCGAGCAGGTGTTGGTGACCAGGCCGGCGCGCAGGTAGTGCCCGGTCGAGTCGAAGCCGTTGGTGGCGAGCCCGACGTAGTAGAGGAAGTCCATGATCCGCTCGATGCCGCCGGTCTTGTCCAGGCTCGCGGTCAGCGCGTCGAGGTTCTGGGAGACGGGCTTCGCGTCCTTCGCGAAGCGGCCGAGGTTCCTGATCAGCGGGTCGGCCGCGATCAGGGCCGGGCGGCCGCGCTCGAGCGCGTCGCCGAGGCTGGGGAAGCTCTCGCTCCCAGCGGTGGCGAGGCTGCCCTGGGCCGCGATCAGGCGACCGAGGCTTGGCGCCGCCGAGCCGAGGTTGCGCAGGAGCGGAGTGCCCTGCTCGTCGAATGTCTCGAGGTCGGCCATCAGCGGCCGCAGCTCGCGCAGGAACTGGGTCAGGAGGTGGATGCCGCGGCGGATGTCCGCCTGCCGCTCGGCCGACGCCTCGCCCGTCTCGTTGGCCTTCACGATGAAGTCGGAGACCCGGCGGCGCTCGCGAGCGAGCGGGGCGAGCGCGCGGTCCGAGTTCTCCGCCAGCCGGACCAGCACCCGGTTCTGGCGGGCCAGGGTGCTCACCAGATCCTCCGTCTCCCGCAGCGCCGGGTTCGCGCGGTGGATCACGTCGTTCAGCTGCACCCCCCGCCCGGCCAACCCGGTTCCGAACTCGTTCAGGAGGATCGCCAAGCGCTCGCGGTAGGGCAGGCGCATGATGTCGTTCAGGAGGTCGAGGTCGACCGGCGAGCTCGTGTTCTCGACCGGGAGCAGGCGCTCCCCCTTGCCGTCGCCCGCGTCGATCTTCGCGAGCTGCTCGGCCCCGGCGGAGCCGGGCTCGCACTCCACGAAGCGCTCCCCGATCAGCCCCTGCAGGCGGATGGTGCAGCCGGCGTCCTCCTTGAACGGCGTGAAGTCGCCGTTGTCGATGCGCAGGACGACCGCGGCCTTGTTGTCCTCGGTCACGTCCATGTGATCGACGATCCCGACCGGGACGCCGGCGACCTTGACGTCCTCGCCCTCAACGAGCGTCGAGGCGTTGTCGAAGACCGCGCGGACGAGGTACTGGCCCTTGGTGTCGTCGTCCGTGGCCTCGCGGACGATGCCGATCACTATCCAGGGCATGAGCGCCGCGAACAGCCCGAGATAGACCAGACGCCTCATGGACCAGGCGGGGTCGTGGACGTGTCGCAGCCCTGGAACGGATAGGGGGAGGAGCCGTCGGGCGAGGGCTGGACCGCCCCGCCGGGACAGCGCCCGATCTTGCCCTTCTCGAAGGTGTCGAGGCGCTGGGCGGGCGAGACGGCCTCGAGCATGCCGGCGCCGTTCAGCTGGGTCGGGCTGAACACCGGCATCACGCGGGCGTAGTGGCCGTTCGCGTCGTAGGAGCCCGCGACCTCCCCGAACTTGGTGAACCAGGCGGCGAGGTCGGGCGTATAGCCGCGGGCGTACTCGACGACGGGCTGGGCCCTGTCGAGGGTGCGGATCGCGCGCGGGAACACGGTGGAGGTCAGGCCGGCCAGGCGTGGCTGCAGGGCGAGCAGCTCGGTCAGGTCGTTGCCCTGGCCGGGCCGCCTGATCAGATCGCTCAGGTCGGCGACGGTGGGCCGAGCGTCGCGCACGAGCGGCCGCAGACGGCGGATGAAAGGCGTGAGCTCGCGCGTGGCCGGCTTCGAGACGTTCACGAGCTTCGTGAGGTCGTCGAGCGTCGAGCGCAGGTTCACGAACGTCGTGTCCGCCTTCCGCAGGGTGCTTGGGAGCAGCTCGAGCGCCCGCCCCAGGGCCACGCTCTCGTCGGCGATCGCGTCGGCGGTGACGCTCGTGTTGCGCACCAGAGCGGCCAGGTCGTCGCGTCGCTCCGAGATCGCCCCGACAGTCGCGGAGGTGTCCTTCAGGAAACGCGAGAGCAGCGCCTGGTCGGTGCCCAGCTCGCGCGTGAGGTCCGTCGTGCTGACCAGGAACGGCGAGAAGTACTTGGTGCTCTGCGCCGCCTGACGCGAGCGGCCGTCGTACCAGTCGGCCTGACCGCGGATGAAGTTGCGAAGGCCCCTACGGGTGCGAGCGTCGAGCGTGTCGAAGAGCTGGTCGAGGTCGACCGGGGCGCTCGTGTCGTCGGCTGTGATGCGGCCGCCGTCGGCCAGCTCGGACCGGCTGTTCGGTCCTGGCGCGAGCGAGACATAGCGGTTGGCGATGCCGGACAGCGAGGTCGCGCGGATCGTGGCCGTCGTTCCCTGGTGAAGCGGGGCGAGCTCGTCGTCGATCTTCATCGTCACGACCGCCTGGCCTCGGTCGTCCAGGTCGATGTCGGTGATCGTCCCTACCGGCGCGCCTCCGACCCGCACCTGATTTCCCCGTACGAGCTGGCCCGCGTTCTGGAAGGTCGCCTCGACCTCGTAGGAGTCGCCGCGCCCGAACATCGCCAGCGTGACGAGCGCGATCGCGGCGACCAGCACGGCGATCGCCAGAACGCGGGCTACCGTCGATCCCCGCTCAGCTTCGAGCGGCCTGCGAGTCCTTCCCTCTCTCTCGATCGAGTCCAAGCGGCGTCCATCGACCGACGCCTCCCACGCGAGGCCAGTATCTCATCGGTCTCGCGGCCCACGCGCCAGTCTGCGCGCCGTGTCACTCCATTCCGAGGGGTCCCTGCGCCTCCCCGGAGAGAAACTGCCTCACGAACTGGTTGTCGGAATTGAAGAGCTCGCTCGCCGGACCCGACTCGACGATCCTGCCCTTCCAGAGAATCGCTATGTAGTCCGCCACCCGGCGGGCCGACATGATGTCGTGCGTGATCACGCAGTAGGCGCCGCCGTTCTCCTCGTGCACCTCCATGATGAGCTCGCACAGGAGCGCCGTGCGCACGGGGTCGAGCCCCGAGTCCGGCTCGTCGAAGAGCACGATGTCGGGGTCCATCACGAGCGCGCGCGCGAACCCGGCGCGCTTGCGCATGCCCCCTGAGAGCTCGTTCGGCATCTTCTCGGCCGCGGCCGCCAGGCCGACCTCGCCGAGGCGCCGGGTCACGATGTCGCGTATCTCGTCCTCGCTCTTGTCGGTGTGCTGGCGGAGCGGGAACGCGGTGTTGTCATACACGTTCATCGAGCCGAAGAGCGCGCCGTCCTGGAAGAGGACGCCGAACTTCTTCCGCATCTCGAAGAGCTCCTCGTCGGCCATGTTGGGAACCGACTCGCCGTGGACGAGCACGTCACCCTCGTCCGGGTAGAGCAGCCCGACCATGTGCTTGATGCAGACGGACTTGCCCGTGCCTGAGGGGCCCAGGATCATCGAGATCTGGTCGCCCGGCAGGCCGAGGTTCAGGCCGTTCAGCACGCGGTTGCGACCAAACGCCTTGACTACGTCGATGAATTCGACCGCGTCCTCCGCGCCGTGCTCGCGCTGCGTGCCGGTGTGCCAGCGGTACTCGTCGTCCTCGTGCGGCTCACGGGGCTCCGAGATGACGCGAGTCTCCGCGGTCTCCTCTTGCGACTCCCGCTCGCCCTCGCCGCGAGTCTCCTCCCATTCGCGTGGGTCGAGTGGGTAATCCGGCTCTTCGGGCTGGTCCGCGTCCTCGTACCGGCGGTCGTCGCTTCCGTCTCCGTCCTCGTACCTGCGCTGCTCGGTCAAAGCGCTTCCCTCCTCAGCCGCCGATCGGCGCTCTCGGGTTCGAGCCCCAGAAGATCTGCGTACCCACCATCCCCACCAGGTGCACCATCACCGTGTTGAGCACCATCGACTTGGCCGTCGCGGTGCCCACCCCTACGGGTCCCCCGCTCGCGTTGTAGCCGTAGTAGCAGCCGACCAGCACGATCACCGTCGCCATGGTCATGCCCTTGATCAGGCTGTAGAACAGGTCGGGCGGGTTCTGGAACATCCAGAAGATCAGGAAGAACCCGCCCGACGACACCTCCCCGATCTGCTGCACCACCGCCAGATAGGAGGCGAAGAACCCGGCACCCACGCCGCCGAGGTACATGAACGGCAACACGATCACCGCGGCGAGCAGGCGCGTGGCGCAGAGGAACGTCATCGAGGAGATGCCCATGACCTCGAGGGCGTCGATCTCGTCGGAGATCCGCATGGAGCCGAGCTCGGCGACGATGCCGGTGCCGACCTTG
>Ga0126312_10000022_pt1 | contig 56731 bp, 54 predicted proteins | sample Plot104A_FD_92537 | JGI IMG/M metagenome (GOLD analysis project Ga0126312, IMG submission 92537) | Serpentine soil microbial communities from UC McLaughlin Reserve, CA, USA - Plot104A | ecosystem: Environmental > Terrestrial > Soil > Grasslands | place: USA: UC McLaughlin Reserve, Lake County... | reverse complement strand
TCTATTATATTGATTAAGGCCTACTGTTGCTATTCAAGGTTTTCTTGGTGGTTACATTCTCTCCATATATTTCACAGAATGATTTTTCTTGTAGATATATTTCAGCATTTTTTTCTTTCCACTTATTACAGTATTATATATAAATAAATATTATATAATAGTGGTAACGACGATGGCAGAGGCAGAAGTAACAAAAAAAAATCGAATGTATTGTTTTGGCGAGTAATATTCTATAAATTCAAAGAGAAAAGATGAAAGAAATTTACTAATGGTTATAATTGAATCACAATAAGAAAAAGGAGATAACTTTGAAAGTATAATCAATCATTACAAATACAGGATAGTATTGTTAATTAAAGACTAGAAAGGGAAAAGATTTCTGAAAAAAATTACGTAAAGTTTAATTTAATTTAATTGAATTTATTTTGTGCTCATAGTATGAACTATAACTTAATGTGTCCTATTTGTAAAAAAAAAATTATTGAACATTCAGAGTTGCAGGACAAAATATGTAGAATGATCACAATAAAGCAATTTGCAAATAATTCTCCAGGTTTTGATGTTCAGTATAGACCTTTCTTCGAAGACTAAAACTTAATACTTATTTCTAGACATGACTAAAACAATAACAACGATAATTCTATTTCTCTCCATTTGTAATGGATCAGAATAGTTATGAGTATACAAACAATGATGGTGTCATGTTTGTGACAGCAGGAACAGCAGGAGATGACTTACATAATATTGCTTATTCTCTTTCATATTATGTAATTCAAAGGACAATATGGATTCCTAAACTTTGATTTAACAAACAAGGTACAAACATTAGTATGTACATTCTATGATACAGATGATCATAATATACTAGACAAATTAGTACATTCAAAAGATTCTTCTATAAATTAGAAAAAAAGTTAATATTCATTAAAACATAACTATTTAACATAAAATTTACTTTTTAAAATTCGTTAAAATATAACTCATTATTGACTTGGTATAAGATAATATGGTTGTTAAATCCCGTATTCATTTAGAAAATATAGAAATGGAAAAAACGAAATTCATACGAGTTATTGGTTTTATAAATGGTGAAGAAAGCAAGCAAGACATTCCTATCTCTTCAATAGACAAGACTAATGATAATCTAAATGTTGAATTAAAAGTAAATAAAAAAATGACATAGTTGAAGCAGATACTCCTGATGAATTTTTTGTAGGTGCATATCAAGTAGGAAATGTATCAAAAGGATCTACTCCCATAACAAAATTTGATTGTAATGAAAGTAATATTTTAAGTACAGATAAACCTAATGTAATCAACTTATTTCAGACAGGTTCTCAAGTATACTCTAAAAGCCAAGCAGTAGATAATGCAACCTGAATAATCTAAATGGTTCAAATAGCGATAGTGTTAAAATAAAAATTATTGCTCCAATTGCAGATAAAAAGGATACTAAAAAATTAGTAATTGCTGCTATGATAAAGGGTCAAATACAATCAGCAGTTATAGAAGATGTTCAAGCAGAACTTGCTAAAAATAGTGGTAGTACAATACAAAGAACATTTACCTTTGACAGAGATACAAACATAGGCAAAATACAGATTGGAGATAGATATCATGCATGTGTTTCTAGCGAGGATTTAAGACCTCCAGAAGGAACTGAATGCGAAAAGAGAGTGGTGAAGTATTTTGATAAAAGCAATTCCTTGCCTGCGCGATAAACAATTTTTGTCATACATATTGTAGTACACCTCCTCCAAGACAAGAGTTATCACAAGAGCAACCATCATAATTAACAATACAAGAAGGTTTACACCCATAGCTACCATAAGCAATTTTGGATCTCGAGTCAAAAGATTTTGCCTTTGCAATAATGAAGATAGGAAAGAAAATAATTAACAGAGTGGATTAACAAGTCGGTTAAGGATCCTCTGCTAATCTAATGACGAATATAAAATACTTGTTAGAATTAGAAAATTTGATTATCATCTAATTCCAAATAGTAATTAGATTGATGTTTAGAGTTGTCTTTAATTTCATTTTCGGTTAAAGATAGAATTCTGATATATCATCTTCAGGCATTTCCACAAAAGATTTAGGAACAGAATAATGATCTTTGTCAACTAATCCTTTTTCTATTTGTATATTGTCTTGAGAAATGTCGTTGATTTTCCCAATATCTTTATCTATAGATTTAACATCTTTGTCTTATACCTTATCCAATAAAAGACTAAGAGTCAATTTCTCATAGTTCAATATACGCATAATTTATTAGTTTTTTGTTAAATAAATTCATGAAATAAATTCGCAGCCATTATTTTTTGTTATTAAAAAATAATATTTGAGTTATCTAGGATAACTCTTCGCTTAAATTTTATAAACCTACGAAATAAATGCTCTAATAATCAGTATTATACCACTTATTAATATATAGTTATTAACCTTATTGCAATATTTACAATGAAAATAGAATGGTAGAAAAAGAATTACTTGAACAAAAAATTGGTGAAGCAATTGGTTTAGAAATTGCTGCTCAAAAGTCGGTAGAACAACTAATGTCAAAAGGATTGTTAAAAGCAGAACATGAAAAGAAACTTATGACTATGAAAGAGGAAGCAAATACACAACAACAAGAAATGGAAGATCTAATTAAAGAAATTGCAGAAGATGAAGGATTTGATATCAAAAATATTACTTCTGTTTCTGAGGAGACTGCTCAAAAAGCATCAACAATAATGAAAACCTATTTAGGAGAAAATCCTGATACTCAAGAGGCATTAGAATTCTTATGTTTGGCTGAAGGTGCTGAAGTTACTCACTATGAAGTTCTTTCTTCTGTTACAAAAGAAGTAAAAAGTAGAAAATTTGGAACCAAAGTTAGAAATATATTAAAAGAAGAACAGAATCATTTAGAAACTTGCACAAAATTAGCAAAACAAAATATTAGTAAAGGATAGCATAAATATATACATTTGAAGAAGTAATATTTTTTCTTCTCTTCATATCTCTTTGTTCAATTTGGAATGATTAAAAGAAAATTATAGGTTTGGTCCTGTGGCTAATTAAAAAGAGTATTATAACATAATTTTCTGTAAATTTCTTTCAACAAAAACAATAACAATCAGAATAATTTATCGTCAAGCATTATATAGTATACTTAACAATTATCTTTATTCCAACAAATCGTTTACTCCAAAGAATACCAGCAATGGCATATAATTAATATATCAAATAGTGCTAGCAGCAGTAAATTGTATATTTTGTGACTATTTCTGCTTTATTATCAACATTTACACAATCACCAGAAATAAATCAAATTATATAAAATTCAGATCAACCCGCGAATTAGAAAGGCGATGATATTCAAGAAAACGCTAAAGTTGGCTCCAATGTCACTGAAGTAATAACGGATACCGTGAGAAATATTGATGAAGGACTGAAAAGATATAAAGCAATATTACGACTTTTTTATTGCTTTATAGTTTTTTATCGATAATGATTTAATTAACAAAATAAATGGATGATAAATAATATTAATAATATATGCTACTATGAGCAAGTAGAAAGTTATGATGGGAATTGTATTAAAATTTAAATTTTCCGATACAGTGTTGAATAAAGATCAAGATGAACCATCTACTCAAGAAGGTGAAACTAATACTAATAAAATAGAAGAAGAAATAATACAACCACAGGAAGAAAAAGAAGTAACTTATGAAGAAAATATACCACTAACAGAAGAAAGCAGTTTCAAGAATATCAAGCAACAATAACTAAAAAATCAGTCAAAGAAACTAAAACAGTATAAGTTCAATTAATAAGAGAAGAAATAGAAAGTATTGATAAAAGACATCCAAGTGATGAAACAGAAGCACGGCATCCTGTACAATCACCAAAGGAGATAAAAAATACCATTAAAGAGAGAAGAAGCAGAGTTACAAAAAAGCCATATGTTAAAGAAGAGGCTGTAGTAAAAAAGAATGCTTTACTGACAATAAAGAGATAAAAGAAGATGTTACATCCGAAGAATTCGATAGTTCGAATGTAAATAAAGAATAAGACAAATAAATAATTTATTTCTAATTTTATATTACTAGGTTACACTACTCCTATCATAACAAATAAACAATTATTATAAGATTTCATCTTATTATATGACATAACAAAGGTAATAATCAGGTATCCGAGATAACTATCAAGAAGCAATAGAGTGTTATGATAATAATAACAACAACAAGAGTCTATAACTAATCTGTTAGATTAGGTGGGAAGAATAAAATTATAATTAGTATGTAACTTTGTATTTTTACTGTTGATTTCATTAATAACTTTATTGATATTCATTTTAGTATTAATCATATCATTTTTTATAGTAGATGTTAATGCGGATGTTGCTCTTAGAGATATTGACATGAAAAATGATATCATTGAAAGTAAAGTGGATGAATCTATTTATGACACAAACGAAAACCGTATTATTATTGCTAATACAACTAAATGTGGTTCTAATTTAATTCCCAGTGATATAATTTCTGCTAATGTTGTAATTGGAGAAAATTTTATCAATTCAACTTTGTGGTTTTCTAATCCATTTTTTGTTAATTATCCTGAGAATGTAGTAGGAGTGACATATTCAATGACTATTGTAGATAACTCTGAAGTAAGTCTTCCTCTCTATACTTTAGCCGTTTCTTGGAGTCAAAGTTATGGATGGCAAAAAACATTATACCAACATTCCTTATCAAATAATATTAGTAGACCACTAATTCCAAATACTTACTATTCGTCCAATTTGTATGGTAATATTTCGAGTATAGAGAATGGTGAAGAATTCGGTTATGTAGATATTATATTAGATAAAACTCATAAAATCAGTTTACCTAAAGATTATAATATTTTATTTCATTCCTTAATCTTCGATTATGAATTGTGCTATAAGTTAGATTTATTTGATAAAATATTCGAGATACCTTATCTAGAGAGTTTTTTAAATTCCTCCGAAAAAATTGAGATGAGACCAGGAGAGGAAAAGATCTTTGAAATACGTGTTCAATCTACACCTGGATCTAAACCAGTTATTAATTTCTTGGACGTCAACCACTCTACTGATTTGTATTTACATTTCCCACAATCTCAAGTCCAAAGTAATTCAGATGGAATCGCATTTACTTTAGCAAAATTAAAAATCTCTCCTAATATTGACCATCATCTATACACTATTCCTATACATTATAATGTGACTGGTAAATCATTTGTTGCATATCCATTGATGTTTAAAAATACTAGAATAATACAGATAGGAGAGACTGAGCCTCGTGAAAACTTGGATTATTTAACCATCAATATCTTACCTGCTTTAACTATACCTGAACACATTGACAATTTATGGAAGATATATGGAGGAATTATAAGTCTTATAGTTACAAGTATTTTAACAGCAGCAGCAGTAATCGGAGCAGGATCAGCATTAATATATTCTAATCTTAAAAGAAGATAATTATATGAATTTTAAAGGATTTAAAATTAAATATATCGTCATGAAAAGATTTGATGTTTTAGTTAAATAATCATGGGGGTGAATGTAAACTTAACTACAACATTTAGTCTTATATTATATTTCCGTGTTAAGAGGGTAACTTTAATCCCATTATCTTAAAATTTATTTTCTTTCCAACCATTTTAATCTTTCACTTAAAACTATAATCACAGATAAATGAGTCAATACATCTCATTGGTCTCCAAGTTGATAAATAAATTAATAAATAAATAAGATCAAGTCCAAAACCCGCTAAAACCGTATGAGCAAAAAAAACTCATACAAATAGTGTTATTATATTAATATGGGCTTAGGTTTAAAGAATCTCTTCTTACAAATAATAGGAAAGAGAAAGAAAAATGATGAGAATACAGAGATAAAATAATCTTATCAATAAAAAATTCTTTTTTATTGTGATATCTGTTTTTATAGTATATAGTAACACCATTCGTATTGCCATGGTGGTCGTCGTATCTATTTGCATATTGGAAAAATTTACTTTTCATAGTAATAGGAAATGGCTTTTGAAAATAAGATAGTTTAGTAACAAACTATGTTTTTCTTACAATTTATTGATAACGTGATGATTTAAAAAAATAATACTATGATGACTTTCAGTTTATATATTTTATTAATAATAATATAATCATGACATCGGATGAAAGTCTCAAATGTAAAGAATGTGGCAGGTATTTTAATACTTTGGAGGATCTTTATGAACATGAAAAATCAGAAAAAGAAGACAAAATTCTAAGAAATAAGGATATATAGACGGTAAATTGTGGTAGACGGTAAATTGTGGAATTATACATCTAGCAAATCCATTTGCAGAGCTCAACAAAATTCGATCTTAATAAAAATTAGCCTTATTCTTAATTAAGAAATAAATAATCAAAATAAATTAATAAAATAATTTGAAAAATTTTGAAATACAGAATCAATATGTGATAATACATTATTTGTATTTTCATTTAATATTGAGGAATCAACTAAACAGTAAAAATAATCTGTTACGATGTCTGACTTAATTCTCTTCTATAATATTTTTGCCATTTGTTCTTTGTATTCTGGATTTCCTTTTATGGCTTGAAACATTATTTTTCGACTTATATCATTATCCAAAAGCACATCAATTGTCTGGGCAGCAACTTCTAGAGCAGAAAGTTTCTGTGCAAAATATCCATCTGTAAATATTGCATTAATAATGACTTTAATCCCTTTTTCATTGATATATAAATTTGTATTATTATTAGAAAAGGAAAAATGTTCCTTTTCATTTAAAGATATTTCCGTATAGGAATAATGCTAATTGTATTTATAAATAATCCTTTGATACTAGATTATAGTAAAAAGTAGTAGGACCTAAATTGGCTAGGGAATTCCGGAAATAAAAATATTATATAAATAATAATTTTTTTGTAAACCCATCATATTTGTAGAAGTTATCAAAAATTTGCTTTAATTCTTTTCCTTTGAGGTAGGTGACTATAGACATTAAACATATGCTATTTTATTTGTAGTCATGGGAGATCGACTTCAATTTGCTTTGCCATTACAATCCCTTACCAAATCATAAGGATCTAGTAACAATTCAAAAAAAATTAGATATTTTTTGATTTGCTTGCTTTGCAAATGATTTTTTTATTGTAATAAGTTGGTTTTGTGAAGTCGATAATGGTCTAATTATTTATTTTATTTGACGGTAAAAATTATAAAAATTATTTTGGACACATAATTTAGCTACTTTAATTCTAAAGATGCTCAAAATTCAATAAAAGGATATGAATATTTGTTGTGTGAGAAACAATCTACTTTGGATAACTATATTAATTATTTAGATATACTATTAACTTTCAAAGATAGATTAGATAAAATTCAAATTATTGAGATTATAAAATAAAATAATAAAATAAAAGGCTAAATCTATTTACAAACTCTCTTTGATTAGAGAATATCCTCTTGCATAATAAAAAAAATTCATATAAATTAAGATAACAATTTATTAATCATTGTTTTAAATCGATAATAATTCTTAGATTGATTAGAAAATGAGATGAAGAAGAGGCCATAAAAGATGGAAAAAACTTGAAACTGCAGAAAATGGTTAGAATGCATGAAACTATGTATAAAAATATGTTTGAATTAAAGGAGATAAGAAAATTGTTCCATCAAGACCTTGGGATAATGCTATAGGTAATTTATAGATACACATTATTTGATAGGGAATTTCATAAGTTTGCTTTAGATAATTATAGAGTTTTTATTGAATACGATAAGAAGAATAATGAAGTAGATATTATGGAAATCACGTAATGATGTTTTATTATAACATGTGATAAATATCAGGAGCACCTGTACTCCTGATCTTTACACAAAGATCAATCATACGAGGATCTTACAGTTGTCATAGACTGGGCCTATAACTATAACCCATATTGTTTGTTCAGGATATGGCAATGAAATTATCTTCAATTATTATAAAGGATAATAAAATTATAAAGAGATAATTAACTAAAATTTAAGTATTAAAACTATACTGTTGCACCACCTTAACCCAAAAGAAAGAGACCAATTCCATATCATCGCCTTCTCTATTATACTAGGCTTATTAGTAAAGGGTTATGGCTTTTGCTAATAGATGATCTCAATGTATTTTATATTTATAGAATTTGAAATAATACAAAGGAGGAAGATAACCTCTCAATACTTTACATACTTTTATAAACAATAATGAAAACACGAATAAGAAGAAGATGAAGAATTTATTATTATTTTACTTTTTAATACAATAAAGATAACTCTGTATTAAATCTTTGTAGAATCTTTGTGTAAGTTCTATTGATTTGATAAATGTATCTAAATTTTTAGTAATGATATTGTCTATAAGTTTTAACGACTCATCTCTATTACTAATTAATCTGGTATAAATATTTTTAATATCAAATTGATAATTTGTAAATCTTCCATCACCAGTAAAAAAAACATCCCAAGATAAACCGGAACTATTTTGTAATATTTGAGAATAAACAGAGTTATAAGTATTTATCATATTCTTATGGAGTTCTAGATAATAGTTGGTAATCTCTTTTGCTTCACTATTAATTCGTTCTTGATCTTTTTTCAAACTATTATTATCGTCTATTAGTAGTGTGTTTTCTTGCTTTCTGTCGGGGTCATAAATTATAGGTTCCGGTAATTTCATTTTTTGTGATTGTTCTTTTTTTGTTTCCTTATCATTCTTTTCTTTATTTTGATTTACTTTATCATTCTTCCTTGTCTTTCTTGATTTTTTATGATTAAAGGTTTGTTCAGAGGACAACACAAATGTACGAAACATACTAACTTAAAAAAAGTTGGATTAAAAAAATTACATTAGTGGTTAAATAAAATTTAGAATAGAATCAGGTTTTTAAATTTATTGAGAGAAGATGACTAAAATATCGAGAATGCTCTATTTTTACTAATATTTATTATAATTCCTAATATATCATTAATAAATCAGGCGAATGAAGTATCTAATGTTTGGTATAATCAATGTAAATCACTATGACAAATGTGGATGAGTGGGAATTGTAATGAGTTGATTTTGGTCATGATTCAATTGAATATGAATTATCAATAACTAAGTATCATGGCAATATGATTTGTGGAACGTAGTTTCATTATTAGCCGATATGTAAATTTTTTCCATGGCGATTATAAGAGATTACTGCAGATTGCAGCCAACAGTAGAGACCTAGGATATTACATCATCTATATTACCTGCAATAGTAAAACGTTCAACAGTAAATCTTATGTTTCAATAACAAATGACTTCAAGTTAATCTTTAGAAATCATTCTAGTATTCTCAAGGTTTAGTAGATAAATTTTATATTAATAGTATGAAGACAATTATTATCCTTCTACTTATTAAACTTCTTTTAGTTCTTCCCTCACTATTTGCTGAGAAGTTTTGTAGACCTATAATGGAACATATGAGATTTAATCATTCTCAATTAGCAAATAATATAGATGATATTAACAATTGATAAAAACCAATCATAATTCCGAAGCTTTAACTTTACTTGAAGGTATGGATATTATAATTGATCATATGAATACCATGTTTAATGATCTCGAATGGGGTTTTCCAATAGAGGCCATTAACACATCGATTACAAAATATTGTTAAATTTGTTTTAGAAAAATTTTTTAAAATTAGTATATAAGAAATTATTTTATGATTTTAAAAGTGGTAAAATTTAATTTAACATTAAAAACGTAATAATATCTTTTAATTTTTCTATCACTCTATTGTGATTGGTCACAAGAATAAATGCGAAATATTTAATAAAAATTGGTTTTTATTAAAAAATATTTAATTGTTAGACTTTTTTCGAATAAACAGAAATTATTCCTCAATGATTAATAACAATAACATCTTTAGATATCTCCTGTAATTAGTTTCTAAGGTAAAATTAAAAAAAATATGTTATTTAAAATCTTCTTTTTCTTATTCCTTCATTCACTCTTCCTCTACTTACTCTAAACAACTTCCTTGTCAATAGATAAAATGCTTGACTAAAAATCATCATGAAAATTCGTTTTTTCCAAGTCAATAGATATAATATCCTATAGTTTACATTCTTTATAACTATGTTTACTTATCTATTATTTAGTAGGCTTAATTTGCATAAAATTAACCTCTATTTTTTTAGATTTAATCCTGTATTAGATAAAGATATGCATCTATCGATAATTTGTGAATAAAGCTTAATATACTATTTAAATTTTTTATATCTTATTAAAATGAAATGTAACTGTAAAGTTATAACTAATCATTTCTACAATGATTTTTAAATTTAAAATAGTTATATAGATTCAATGACCAAAAATTTTGAATGTTATTTATTTGGTAAAAGAAGAAATAATTATTTGCTATCAGTATTCACTATAGAATATAATAAGTGTAGTTAAGAAAATACAAATTTAGTTTCAATAAAAAATTCTTAGATATTTTGAAAAAACTAGATATATTAACATTACAAATATATGAAAAACTACTGTAGATAATGAAAAATAAAATGAATCAATAACAAAAACAAATTATTAAAAGTATACTTTAAGGTTGTTTCAGTATTGAATAATTATATAATATAATAACAACAGCATAAAACAATCTTATTAATTTAATCTAGTTTGAAATACACAATAATAATGAAAATATTTAAAATTGATCAAAATAATTTTTTGTACTTCATTAAGTAAAGAAATTACAAATTTAACCAAATAATATTAAAGCAGCAAATGATATGTAGTATATTAAATAACAATGATCTTAATAATTAACCCTTTCTGTAAAAGTTTTATTATTTGATTAAAAATCAATATTTGGATTCTTTGCAGATCCTATTGCTAATCTTTTTTTCATGCTTTTAAATATATTGGAATTTACTCTCTCCATTTTCCATGATCATTTTTTAAACTTCTAACATCTTTCTATAATTCTTCTAAATTTCTAGATTTTAATTAAATTATTGATTTTTTAACTTTATTTCTACAATATTTTGTAACATTTAATAAGAATATATCCCTATAAATAAGTAATGGGCCGTTCAAATTTTATCTCAATGATAAAGGAGAAAATAGGAAAACGAAAAAAGAAAGTAGATGGAAAAGACAAAAATGATGTTGAAATGTCTCAAAATCCTTAATTCTTTTTGTAAATCCAAAGCTGAATGTTTATAAAGATGAAATATCTCCTAAAAATTGGTTATACATGATAATAAATATATTATTATAATATATAATTAAAAATAGAAAGTTAGTTAAATCATATATACATGTTATATCTTTATTACTATGATTTTATAATCATTATACACTATGGCTATATCTATCAGAGACAACGAATCTTTAAAGAAGAAAGAGTCTTCATTAGGAAATGCGCTTAAAGGTACAGGTATTTTTATTGGTATCTTTATTGTAGTTTATATAGTTATAAAAGTTGCTACTGGAGGACTCGGAACATAAAACTCTTCTTTTTTTACTAAATAAAATAAAAACATCTTAAAGTAATATAATTAATATCCACAAATATTTTTACAAAAAATAAAGTAGAATTAAAAAATATATAGTGATTTTGTAATTTTTATTAATGCAATTGTGATATTGCTTCAAAATTTTATTCCTAATTAAAAAGTTTTAGACTAGAAGTTGAAAAAAACAGTTATTTCAAATAAGTTAGGTCCAAATAAGTATTTGAATCCTAAACTAAAATAAAATCTGATAATAATCTTCGAAAATGTTTAATTTATCTTAATTTATGAATTAAAAGAATTATTTAATATATTGGTAAAAAAAATAATCTGATAAAAAGGGATAAAGAAGTTATCATATAATAAAATATGTGATATTCAGTCTACGCAGTCTTGAATGAAATTGAATATGTGCTTATTTGCCTATCTTATATCTTATACCAAAATATGAAAATGCAAAATTATACATTTGGCTTCATAATTGTTCTAGTTGAAAAAAGTTACATAATCAATTAGATATTACTATATTATAAATATGACAATTACCTCGATTGTAATTTGTCTATTTTATATTAAAAGAGAAGTAAAATATCAAACTAAAGTATTAAACAAATAATCAAGGTACAAGATAAACAATAAAACTGGCTGCAACAATTCCAATAACAATCAGTGCTGTTATAATGATACCTTTTTTTGTAACTTTTTTTTTAGTTTCTGTATTTCTATTCAAACTAATTAATGTAAAAGATTCAAGTATTTATTTTTTTTAATTCTCAAATATATATATATATATATATATACATTCTATTAATATTTAGGTTTTTTTCTCAATCTTCTTTCTACTTTTGCTTCCTTTTTACTACGAGATCGTTTCTCACTATAAGCATGAGTTCTTTTAAATGCCTTTTTCATCCTTTTTAATATTTTATAATTCTTATAAATACTTATTTTTTATATATATAATATCCAAATGATAAATGACCATAATTAAAATTGATTTACCTTAAGTTTTATAGTTCATATCAATTGCTATTATTATCTATTGATGCTGTCTAACCTTTTTATAAGATACACAATAATTTATGTTGTGAATAATGTCTGTATTTTAGGATCTGGTAGTACTAAATACGGTAAGCTCAATGAAAGCATTATAGAAATAGCTCTTAATGCATCAGTCGATGCAATTGAATCTGCAGGAATTTCTCCTCGTGATATTCAAGCTGGTTATATTTCAAATGTTTTTGGAGTAGCAGATAAACAAGTACATATGGCTCCAGTTATTATGAGTAATTTAGGCATATCATATGTTCCTGGATTGACTATTGAATCAGCATGTGGTTCAGGATCAGTAATGTTTAGGGAAGCATATGCAAATGTTCGTGCTGGTTTTTATGATTGCGTTTTGGCTTTAGGTGTAGAAAAAATAACTCATACTGGAACAAATCAAAGTACAACCCTTTTCTCTTATTGTTCTGACGTCTTTTACGAGGGTGGTAATGGAGCTACTTTTCCAGGTTTGTTTGCATCAATTGCAAGATCTTACATGACCAAGTATAAAGCAGATGAAGAAGATCTAGCAAATGTAGCAGTAAAAAACCATGAAAATGGTTTACTAAATCCTAAGGCTCATGTACGTAAAAAAATTACTGTCGATGATGTTCTTAATTCACCTGTAGTTGCATCTCCATTAAAACTATATGATTGTTGCCCTTTTTCGGATGGGGCATCTGCAGTAATTCTGTGTAATGAAGACTTTGCAAAGAAAAGTGGTAAACCATATGTTGAAGTTATTGGATCAGGAAGAGGTGGCTCTCCTGCTGCTGTTCAAGGTAGAAAAAATATAGATACTATTCCCAGTACTGTTACTGCTGCTAATCAAGCTTATAAAATGGCTGGAATATCTCCTGAAGACATAGATTTTGCGGAAGTTCATGATTGCTTTACAATAGCAGAGATAATAGATATAGAAGATCTAGGCTTTTTTCAGAAAGGGAAAGCCGCTAAAGCAATTAGAGAAGGTGCAACCTCTAGAAAAGGAAAGATTCCCATTAACCCATCTGGGGGATTAAAATCAAAGGGTCATCCCATTGGAGCAACAGGAGTAGGACAAATTGTTGAAGTTTTTGAACAATTTACTGGACAGGCTGGAGAAAGAACAATTAAAGATGCCCAAATTGCTTTAACCCACAATTTTGGTGCAACAGGAGCAAGCGCCGCCGTCCATATCTTTAAAAAGGTGAATTAGCATTACACTAAGCAATCCTATAAGTACAGGAGTAAGAGAAAAATTTATTGCTTCTGCACATAAATCTAAAATCTTAGCAAGAAAATGTGATGATTGTGGGACTGTAATTCTGGAAACTGTTCTCTATTGTGAAAAATGTCAAGGCAATAAATTTACTCTAATAGAATATGATGGTTTTGGAATTGTAAATACTTTTACTATTCATACGGTTCCTCCGGAGGGATTTGAGGATGTAGATAGTTATGCATGGGTAATATTTACTTTAGATAATGTTCCACTTCGAGTTTCTGGATTTCTGCCGGGAATTAAACAACCGTCGGAGCTTCCTATTGGATCAAAAGTTAGAGTAGAAGGATTTGATAAAAAACATGGATTGCTTTTGAAAAAAATTTAACCTACTGTGATCAACTTCTATTATAATTATTATTTAGCGATTAACTAAGCTTTCGAAAATCAATTTGTCTAGATAGATTAACTCTAACCTTAACATTCTAATATTTCCTAAGAAACATATGGAAAAGTATCCTCAGTTAAAATCAAAACTAGATAATGCAAGCAGTGTTGTTAACAATCAACTTGCAAAACTGAGGATGCTTGATAATAGATTTACTACTTTGGATACAGATTTACATAATAAAGTAATTGTAAATATAAAAAATGGTGATAATTTACGTGCAAAAGCACTAGCAAACGAATTAGCAAATATTAGAAAAATAAAAAATACAACTCAAAAACTATTATTAAGTTTAGAAGTAATAGTAATAAGATTTTCGACAATATCTGAATTTGCTGAAATTCTTGATACTATAAATCCAATGATTGAGACTATTAAGGAGGTTAAAGATGATATTAGAAACACAGTACCAACAGCTACTAATATTATTTCTGAAATGTCAACATTAACATCAGATGTATTGATACAGTCGAATTTGAATTTAAATTTCGATCCTATTTCTGTTCCTGTTAATTCTGATGCGATCGAAATTCTTAATGAAGTCCAAAATATTATGGAAGAAGAAACCAAGTTAAAGCTACCAGTTATACCTAATAGAATTACCAATAAAGATAAATCCTCTGTTAATAACAAAGAACTTTCTGAGAAAAACCCAAAAGTACTATTAGAAGCTTAATTCATTTCTAGATGAGGATCCATTACATTATTTGTATAAAAAACTTTACAAAGCAGTTTTAATTACTTGTTATTCATAACCGGTGCAATGGAGCGAGTACAATCACAAATAATTAATAAACCTGGATCTAAACGCGGAAGTATATTGGAATCCGCTTCGCGACGAGTCAGAATGATTTTTTCTGTTATGGCGAGTCCAAATCGTATAGATATTCTTAGAATCCTTTATTCTAAAGGTCCTTTAACTTATTCTGAATTAAAATCACTTGCTGGATTCAAATCTAAAAAAGAATCTGGAAAATTTGCATATCATTTAAGGAAGTTACTTCGTCAATCATTGGTTTCTCTTAATAAAGCAGAGAGAAGATATACCATTACTAATTTAGGGAAATTAGTATTAAGTCTAGCTCGACAAATAGAAGAAAGATCTATTGTTGAAAGTGGCAAATTATATGTTCGAACTACAAAACCATCAATTGAAGAATTTGATTCTAATAAAATAATTCAATCACTTGTGAGAGAAGCTAACATGCCTTTAGAACTTGCTCATAAAATTACCGAAGAAGTCGAAAATAAAATTTACAAACTACAAACATCTTACCTTACTTCTTCACTAATAAGGGAAACTACCAATTCAATATTAATTGATCATGGATATGATGAATATAGAACAAAACTTGCTAGATTGGGACTTCCTCCATCTGATATGATATCTCTTATTCATGAAACTAGTACAAGCGATATGGAAATTCCCGATCTTGTTGTGAAAACATCTCAATCTATATTCACTGAATATCTTTTACACAATTCTTTACCAAAAGATATTGTTGATCTACATTTAACAGGTGAGATTAATATAGGAAAAAGTGGGTTTTGGAATATTGTTCCTGATGTCATCTTTATCAATATGTCATCTGTTTTAGAGATTTTTAAAGATATTAAAGGTCGATATTTAACAGTATCAAGAATATTTCATTCAAATAATTTCCACACTCCTGAATCCGTTGTTGCAATTATTTTTTCTTTGTTAAGTCGAGAAGCATCAAGAGAAATTGTTATTGAAGGATTTCTGGATTTTATACAGAAAAAAAGCGAAACGAGTACAATTATGAAAGATCGCATAGCAAACCTTTTCTCTTTGACCTCTACTATTTCGTCTTTCGGGAGCTTTTCTCCTAATATCACATTGTCAATTAATTTAAGTAATTATGATGTATCCATTGTTAATTCATTATTGGAAGGATATGAGAAATATATAACAAGTACACCTCTTCCTACGATTGCTCTTTCGATTGTTTATGATGATCTTTTTCGTCTTGATCCATTTACAGATAAACTTATACAACTTACCAAAACAGGAGGTATAATATCATTTTCAAAAGATAAGATTCGCGGACGACATGGTTTATGTAAATCTGACGGAATTCCTACTAAAAGTACAGTTGTGACATTACAATCTTTATCAATTAATCTTCCAAGAATAGCATATCAATCAAATAAAGATGAAACATATTTTAGAGCAAGACTTGCATTATTATTAAAACCTCTGCTTTCTATAATTTCTCAACGGATTCTCTCCATTTCTGACCTTATTCAAAAAGGGACAATTCCTATAGTAAGTCAGACAACATCTAGTTTACAATTGGGAAAACTTGAAGCTATGATTAACCTAGTAGGTATCCAGGAAACTGTTTACGATATTTTGGGATACAGTCAAGAAAATAATGGTAATGAGATAATAAAAAAAATAATTCAAACTTCTGTTGATATAATCAATGAACAAAGAAAAGAAAATCAAGAAAATGCGGAAATTGGAATTACAATGCTAAAAGACGAAAGTGTAGATAGATTTAAAGACTTAGATAATGAGAAATATGGAAAATCAATAACAATAAACAATGACGAAAATATGATATCTTACTCTCAAGGATTCAAGATTGATGGTAAAGACATTTTTTCAAATTCTTTGGATTTGGATTCTTTAATACTATATTATTCATCCATCGAGAATCTTTTAAAGGGAGTCTCTATTGATATTGATATCACGAATATTACTGATATTGAAGATATAAAAAAGGTTTTAAAATCTTCTGCTAATCTTCCATTCTTTCATCTAACTCTTAATTTCTCATTATGTAATATTTGTGGAGAACGTTTTGATATTCCTAATTTAAAAATCTGTCAAAAATGTGATTCTTGTAAAATCTCTTCAATCTATAACTAATTTTTCTCCTATTTTTTAAATAATATTTCAAGGTATATTATCATTAAAAATTAAAATATATTTATTTTGCCTTATTATGTCATTTTCAAGAATCAATATCTCGCTCTAATTTAATAATTTAATTTCATCGTTATATTATTTATTCTAAATATTTATTTACAAATAGATAACTTAATTGGAAAAATTTATAAACTTTGAATATGATTTCTGAAACTTCAAATGTTAAAGTTATAAATGGTTTAATAGCAAAGTACTTTTCTTTTGATTTGGTGTTATTTCTTTAATAGGAACTCCTACTTTTTAAGAACAAAGGAATAATTTTCATAAATTTAGCTTTATATACAATATAGAATTATGTTCCACATTGAATTTTATATTTATAATATAACTAGCCAGGCATAAATTATAAATATTGTGATAAAGTGCAGACCATAACAATGTTATTATATATGTTCTATAATATATGTTCTATAAGATCCATGTTTTATAAATTTTTTATGGTTCAAAGATCATATTTAATTTCATTTCTAAATCTCCTTCTATATTATAAGTATGAAAATTTAGCTTATAATAGAATAGGAAAAGTACCTCAAAAATTTTTTCAAAATAGTAAAGTAATTTGTAATTGGATGTAGAGATATATGGGAATTTCCGAAATAGATAAAACTAAAAATAAATCTGAGTTTAAAATAAAAAAACGAGATGGCAGATTAGTTAATTTTGATGAATCCAAGATAGAGCAGGCAATTTATAAAGCTTTGATTGCAACCGGCAAACCCAATTTTCAATTATCACAAAAGCTTGTTCAAAAAGTCTTGAAAAAGATGACTCTCAATAGTACTTCATTTGATAAATCGGTCATTCCAACTGTAGAAGATGTTCAAGATATCGTTGAATCAATCCTTATAGAAGATGGATTATCAGATACTGCAAAAGCATACATCCTTTATAGACACGAAAGAAGAAAAATCAGGGAAGATAAAATGAAAATCCTCAACAAAAAGAATCTTGACGAGGTGGATAAGGATTTTGATTTAAATTCTTTACGCGTTCTATCTTCACGTTATCTTCTTCGAAATGATACTAATGAAATCGTGGAATCTCCTAAACAGATGTTTGAACGGGTTGCTATTCTTGTTGCTCTGTCTGATGTCTTACATGATCAAACTATATTCCATTTAGGGGGTAACTATAATCAAAATATATCAGAAGCAACATCATATTATAATAAAATCAATGACTTTGATCTTAAATTAAAGATTGGCTCTTATTATTTAAATAGATATCATTTTGAATCATTAATTCGATTATATGTTCAATTAGCTTCTAAAGGACAAATGAAAATATCATTTAAAGAACTTTTAAAATTAATTTTTCAAGGAAAGTTCAAAGAATATGAAGATCGAATAAAAGAATACTATGATTTAATGGTATCAAAAGATTTTCTTCCTAATACTCCTACTCTAATGAATGCAGGAGCTCGTTTAGGACAACTTTCGGCATGTTTTGTATTAGATATGCCTGATGACATGGAACGAATAATGAAAACATCCTCCGATGCAGCTATGATCTTCAAATCAGGAGGTGGTGTTGGAATTAATTATTCTGACTTAAGACCTGAAGGTGACATCGTTGCATCTACCTCTGGCGTTGCATCTGGTCCAGCATCTTTTATGCGAATTATAGATACAATTACCGATGTTGTAAAACAAGGAGGCAAAAGACGCGGAGCAAATATGGGAATTTTAGAGGTATGGCATCCTGATATTGAAAAATTTATTACTGCAAAGACAAAACCTGGAGTATTTGAAAACTTTAATGTGAGCATTGGTCTATGGGATGATTTTTGGAAGTCGCTTATCAATAAAAATAGTAATAAATACACTCTTAAAAATCCTAGAACACAAGAGCCTATAAAACAAATAGATTCACATCAATTAATAGATCTTGTATCATTAAGTGCATGGAAAAGTGCAGAACCTGGAGTTATTTTCTTTGATAACATAAATAAATACAATCCATGCATTAAAGCAAAAGAAGGACCTCTTAGAGCGACAAATCCTTGTGGAGAACAATCATTATATCCATATGAATCATGTAATCTTGGATCCATTAATTTATCTAACTTTGTCAAAAGAAAAGCTGATGGGAGGTTTGAATTTGATTGGTCAAGATATGAACAAGCAATAAGAATCTCATCACGATTTTTAGATAATATTATAGATGCTAATAAATACCCAGTTGATGAGATTGACTATAATACAAAGCTAACAAGACGAATAGGATTAGGAATTATGGGAATTGCTGATCTTTTATTTTTATTAAAAATTCCGTATGCTTCTAAAGAAGGTTATGAATTTATGAATAAACTAGCAGAAACATTAACTTATTATAGTATGGAAGAAAGTGTAGCAATCGCTAAATCTAGAGGTCCATTTCCATTATTCAAAAAGTCTGAGTATGTATCAGGGAAAATTCCAGTAGCAGGATATTACGAAATGCCTAAAGAATATCATTCTTACGATTGGGATTCATTAATTGAAAAAACTCAAAAGTTTGGGATTCGTAATTCTTGGACTACTACTATTGCCCCTACTGGAACTCTATCAATGATAGCAGATTGTTCAAATGGTGTAGAGCCAGTCTTTGCATTAGTTTTTGAGAAACGTGTTACAGTAGGCAGATTTTTCTATACTAACAAAATTTTTGAAAATGTATTACAGGAAAATGGGTTGTATAATGATGAAATTTTAACGAAAATAGCTAATAATTATGGGTCAATTAGTGGATTAACAGAGATACCGGAATGGATGCAAAGTATGTTTACAACAGCTATTGATGTTCATTGGACGGATCATATAATGGCTCAATCTGTATGGCAAAAATGGATAAGTAATGCTATAGCAAAAACTATTAACATGCCTGGTGATGTTACCGTTGAAGATGTTAAATCTTCTTATTTATTAGCTCATGAATTAGGATTAAAAGGCGTCACTGTATATAGAGATGGCTCAAGAAATGAACAAGTTTTACATATTACAGGAACTAATACATTAGAGAAGGCTTTTATTGTAAAACCAAGTCAATATGTCAAGGAATATATTAAATCTTATGTAAAAGAACCCTATGTTACTCAATACGTTTCTAAGCTATTAGAAGAGAAAAATAATAAAGCAAATGATGATGATGATGATTTAAGTCACCTTTCTATCTCTACAAGAGAATCTATGAAAACTAGTGAACATATGAAATTAACAAAACCTATACAAGAATTAAATGAAGACGAGATGTGTCCAACTTGTCACTCCAAACTCATCATTACTGAAGGTTGTAATATGTGTATTGAATGTGGTTTCAGTAGCTGTGTATCAGGTTAAATACATCCTTAATGACCACTTTTTACCAGTGGAAAAATCATATAAGACTACCAGACACTTCTTTTTCTTATAGAAAAAATGTGCTATTAAATTAATCATAAAAACTAACAATAATTGTTACGGAATAATAAATTAAAAGGGATCCTCATTTAATATTAGAGCCAATAAAGCAGAACGTAATTCTTTGCCATATGCTGCTTGTTTAAAATAAATTGCATTTTTTGTATTATCAATATTATGTGATATTTCATCTAGCCTTGGTAAAGGATGCATTATTGATAAATCAGTTTTAGCAATATCGAGTACTTTCTCATCAATTCTATAAGTGCCTTTTACTTTTTCATACTCTTGAGTATCGGGAAACCTTTCTTTTTGTATTCTAGTCACATATAATACATCTAAATGTGGAATAACATCAACCAGATAGTTATAATGTATAATATTCATGATTGCTTCAAATTCAAAAATCGATTCCTTTCTAATTGCCAAACTAGGTGGAGAAACTAAATATACATTTACATTATAATTTTTTAATCCATATAAAAGAGAATATACTGTTCGACCGTATTTTAAGTCACCAACTATTCCTATATTTAGACCATCAATACTACCCTTTTCTTTGAAAATAGTATATAAATCCAGCATTGCTTGCGTTGGATGTTCTTCACTTCCACTTCCTGCATTAATGATAGGATTAGAAGAAAGTTCGGCTGCATACCTACTTGAGCCGTCTCTAGAATGTCGAAGTACAATAACGTCTGAATACAAATCTATTATTCTTATAGTATCAGCAAGAGATTCTCCCTTCTCAATAGAAGAAAATTTTGAATCAAATATTCCAATTGAGCTACCTCCTAAGGAGGCCATTGCAGCTTCGAAACTCATTCTAGTTCTAGTGCTAGGTTCGTAAAATATATAACCTAATGTTCTTCCTTTGCCTAGTTCGCTCTTCTCTTCCGGTTTTAACTGCTGGACTTTGTCAGTCGAATCAAAAATAAATTCTAAATCGTCTCTAGAAAAATCTCGTATAGAAACAATGTCTTTCCCAAAAAAATGATTACTAGGCATAAATTAAAAGAGAATAAATCTTATTTAATAAATATTTATTCGATAACAATTAGAAGAGTTTAAGTTACTTTTGGAAAACTGTATATATATTACTATTGTTGAATGATATTTTATTTTATAAGTTCAAAAGAATTTATTCTAATAAAAGAGGATTATTCTATTTGATATCTTGAATTTCTTTTTTCCATTACTGAACTAAATATATCTATTTCTTTTAATACTGAAATCCCAGTTTTATTACCAATGATTTCAATAAGTATGATCCAATTAGGATTTTCTAATGAAACTTTATATCCACTAAGTTTATTTGCAATAGATGAAATAATTTCTTTGCTTCTTAATGATGTATGTCTTTTTTCAATTGTGATTCTGAATGAATCATTCTTGTTTAATTTTTTCATTACAATATTTTCTGCTTCTATTTCTATATTTTTAAGATCAGTGTAAAAGGACCGTTCTATAGGTATTGATCTTAGAATATATCTGAACTTCCATGGTTCTTCTGCTAATAATTCCTTATATTTTGTAGTTAATTCAAATGGATTTAAATTTGTAATTGCAAGTATTATCCCTGAAACCTTTTGAATTTCTAATATTGGTGATTCATCACCAAATCTTTGTAATAGTAGAGTTAATTCATCAAGTGCATCATATTCTCTATGTCTATACGTAGTAACTAATAAATTAAAATTCATTATTTAGATTGATGTAAAATTTCGTAAATAGTTTCCGATTTTATGATACCATGCCTTATTATTTGAAGATTGTTGGTAGAAATATCTACGATTGTGGAGCCTTTAAAAGAAAATGGATCCTTGGGTTTATTATCATCTCCAATCAGTATTACATCATATCCATCAAGCTTAGAATTCATTACTTCTTTAGCAGTAAGACAAGAATTTTCATTTGAAATATTAGCACTTGTACCAGCTAAAAAATTACAGTATTTTAATAAATTTAAAGTATCGATGTTATTTGGAATTCTTATACCTACAGTTTTCTTTCCTGAAGTCAGGATTTCTGGTATTTTATTATCATTTAAATTTCCAATTATTGTTAAAGGGCCAGGCCAAAAATAATTAGCTAATTTTCTTCCAATAACACCTAAAGATATTATTTTTTCAACAGATCTAATATCAAAAGTTAGAATAGGAAGAGGTTTATCCATTAAACGTTTTTTTATTTTAAAAACTTTTTCTACTGCCTTTTTATTATAAGGGTCACAACCTAAACCATAAATTGTATCTGTTGGATAGACTATTATTCCTCCATTTATAATTATTTCTTTGCATTTGATAAGGTGATCCTTATTTTTACAATCAAGTTTTAACATTTTAACATTTAGGTTATTATTTGAATATATACCAATTCTAAATGATGTAAATAAATTTAATTATTTGATATTTTTATTTTAAGAATTGTTTCTTCAATTTCAGATATTATGTCTTCTATCTTGCTTGGATCACTATGTATTGTACCTCCTGCAGCAAATTTATGACCTCCTCCATCAATTAATTTCAAAGCAATTGCATTACAATCAATTTTATCATTATTTCTTCTAATACTAATTTTACCATTTTTGCCATAAAATATTGCAAGATCGGCATTTGTCAGATTAAATACCTCTTCTGAAAATAAGCTTGTTTGAATATAAGGCGTAGATCTAACAAATACAACATTTAAATCATCTATTTTCTTTATCTTTAATTCTTTTAATACCTTATTTTTATCGTTGTCTCTTAAGGATTCATATTTTTTGTAGTCTTCACTCATATCAATATCCCATAATATTCCCTTAGATATTTTATGAGCAAGTTTTGATAATCTTTCGTATGAATCGTTAAAAGTTAAATAATATCTTATAATTTCAGGTAATGGGGTAAGATACTGATCTTTGAGAAAAAAATCAGTTGTATGTGCTAAATTAGCTAAATTTCTCGCATAATTATTATCTAATAAAAATCGTTCATACATTAACTCTGATGCACACTTTTTTCCTGATTCATCCAAAACCAACTCAACGAAAGGATGAATTTCATCTATTGTATTTTTAGACCATGGATGATGATCTACCCAAACAATTTCATTTTTTGTTTTGTTGGAATTAATTAAAGTGCTTTTAAAAATATTTAACAAACTGTCATTAAAACCAAGATCGGATATTATAAATATATTTTTTTCCGGAGATTCGTTTGAAAAAAAAATTTGATTAATTATTTTCATGAAGCTTCCTTTACTATAGTCTAAAAAAAAAGTTCTTGCTTGAGGATAGCGAATTAAGCCTATAGAAGTAGAAAAAATACCATCAACATCTGATTCATGAGAAAATAATATGACTCGCATTATTTTCCATTAGTTTTTTTTTCTTATAAGTCTAATTGTATTTTGAATCTAGTATAGTTTTATTTAAAGGCAATAAATAAATGAAAGTATTTTAAATAATAAATATAACTATTTTAGAAATAAATATTTTTAACTCTCCATATATTATTATCATCTTACAGGTAATTGTTATGGATTCTATTTATTATTCTCAAGCATGTAAATCTATTGCATTGCAATTAGAAAAAAAAAATAATATGTCTCTAAAAGAAATAAACAAAATTATTAGTTTAACATGTTCTGCTTATAAACTCTCTGTAATTCCAAAGAATGAACATATTATATCTTTTCTACCAAAAAATAGCAATTATAGAAGTATATTAGTAGTTAAACCTACGAAAACAGCATCTGGTGTTGCAGTAATTGCAGTTATGCCTAAACCTTATGCTTGTCCACATGGTAAGTGTATCTATTGCCCTGGAGGTATTGAATATAATACTCCTATGAGCTATGTTGGTACTGAGCCTTCAACTAAAATAGCACAGTCCTTTGAATATGATGCTTATTACCAAGTTAAATCAAAACTTAGTCAATTATATCAAAGAGGCCATAATATTACTAAAATCGAACTTGTAATTGTAGGTGGGACATTTCCATTCATGCCTGAAGTTTATCAGAGAGAATTTGCTAAAAGATGTTTTGATGCTTTAAATGATGATGATATATCTTCTACTTTGGAAGAGTCTATTATTAAAAATGAATATGCAAAGATTCGGTGTGTAGGATTTACAGTAGAAACAAAGCCAGATTATTGTAAAGAAAAACATGTGGATTTGATGTTAAAATTAGGAATAACTAGAATTGAAATAGGTGTCCAAACCCTAGATGAAAATATTTATAAACTGATTAATAGAGGGCACAACTTAACAGATGTTAAAAATTCTTTCCAAATTGCAAGAGATTGTGGATATAAAATTGTAGCACATATGATGCCAGGTCTCCCTGGATCAACAACAGAAAGTGATATTAATGGTTTTAAAATGCTTTTCAAAGATCAATCCTTCAAACCTGACATGCTTAAAATTTATCCAACTTTAGTACTAAAAAATACTGGAATATATAAAATGTATATGAATGGAAAATATAATTCGTACACGGAAGAAGAATTGGTTCATATTCTTGTAGAAGTAAAAAAGATAATACCATCATGGGTTAGAATCATGCGAATCCAAAGAGAAATTGAACCTTCGGATATTATAGCAGGCTCAAAAAAAGGAAATATACGTCAAATAGCAATGAAAAAATTAAAAGAATTAGGGGTAAAATGTAAATGCATAAGATGCCGAGAAGCAGGACTTCAAAAACTTAAAAATTATGACCAACAAGAACTAGTATTAAATAGAATCAATTACTTTGCATCTGGAGGAAAAGAAGTATTCTTGTCTATGGAAAGTAAAGATAAAAATTTATTATTTGGATTTTTAAGATTAAGAAATATAATATTTTCTCATAGAAAAGAATTATATCATAATGATAAGAATTCGGCTATTATCAGAGAATTACATATATATGGACAAGTAGTGGATGTTGGTCAAAAAAATAATTCTTTATCATTTCAGCATAATGGTCTAGGACTGCATTTAATGGAAGAAGCAGAAAAAATTTCTAAAGAAGAATTTCAAGTAGATAAACTATCTGTTATTAGTGCAATTGGAACTCGCGCTTATTATAAGAAACTAGGATATAATCAAAATGGTCCATATGTTACAAAGCATCTGAAGTAATAATAAATCTCCTATAGTGAAATAGACAAGAAGGATTTACTTAAGAAAAAAAATAAGCAAATATTTAATGGAAAAAGGCTTATTGAAAAAGTGTAATTGTAAAGGAAAATGTTGTTACAATAGTGAAATTAAGAGTAGGGAATAATTGATATTATTTCCTGACATATAATTTATTTGGAGTTACATATCTGTTTACATCTACTTGAAAAATTTCTTTTTACATTGACCAATGAGTAACTCAGAGTTACACACTCTTCTATATTTGAGCCAAATCTAATGCTAAACTAAAAAGTTGATCTAAGAATTGATAATATAAAGTCTGGAAATATTTGCTATTAGTTATAAAAAATACTTTACTAAAATTTTCCTCTTATTATAATATTATTTCTATTAATAGGCTTTGTCACCTTTTTAGTTGATTTTTCTTTCTAATTAATGTGTCAAAAGCCGGTTGATGAAATCTATGTTTAAATTTCATCGTGATAATAAAACTGAATATTGCTTACAAGGATTAAAAAATTTAGAATTCTAGTATTTATTGAGGTATATCCCTATTACTATAGACGGATTATTATCAAAGACAATATTGAGATCTTTAGTCTTTTTAAAACTTAGCAAAAAGATTTAGCAATATTATCTTAAGGTGCTATCTTGCATTAAAAAAAGATATATTTTGACATTCATTTTTATTAATATTAAAACAATTTGAATTTACCATATTAATAGCTTTTATATTTATCTATATTCTTTCATGTACAAGTTGACATTATAATTTCAAAAATAGAGACAATAACCTTCTAAATTAACATGTGTATAAATTTTTATAAAAAATCAAATAAGAATATAAAGGAACGTTAATTATTGTATTTGTAGAAGAAGATAACACCATTAACTGATAGGATTTGTAGGTAGTAATGATAGAAAATATTATTGGAAAAGGAACATGGATAGATAAAGTAGCAAGTACCATTATTTTGAGAGAAAAGAAACTAAATCGCAATCTTGATATTATTAGAGTAGAAAGTGGATTAGGAGCTTCAGGGATCCCTCACATTGGAAGTATGGGAGATGCAGTTCGTGCCTATGGAATTGGATTATCTCTTAAATATCAAGGATACAATTCTGAATTGATTGCTTATTCTGATGATATGGATGGTTTAAGAAAGATTCCTTCAGGATTCCCCTCATGGCTAGAAGATCATATAGCTAAACCTGTCTCAAATATTCCTGATCCATTCGGTGATTGTCATAGTTCATATGGATCACATATGAGTAGTTTACTTCTTGACGGATTAAATAAAGTAGATGTTAAATATATTTTTAAGAGTGCAACAGAAGTCTATAAAAGTGGTATACTGATTGATGCAATTGATCAAATTCTGACAAAGAGTGAATATTTAGGACAGAAAATTTCTGAATTCGTTGGCCAAGATAAGTTCCTAACTATATTACCTTATTTTCCAATATGTAAAGAATGTGGAAAACTCTATGTAGCACATGCACAAGAATATTTGACTAGTGAAAAGAAAGTATTATATGAATGTTCTGGAAGTAAAATAGGAAATAGAGAAATTAAAGGATGCGGTTACAAAGGAGAAGCGAATATTGGAAAGGCTGAGGGAAAACTAGCTTGGAAGGTTGAATTTGCAGCACGATGGAAAATGCTAGATATCCGCTTTGAAGCCTATGGAAAAGATATTATGGATTCTGTAAAAATCAATGATTGGGTATGTGAGGAAATTTTAATATTTCCTCATCCTTTGCATATAAAATATGAAATGTTTTTAGATAAAGGAGGAAAAAAAATAAGTAAATCTGCTGGAAATGTATTAACTCCTCAAATGTGGATGAAATATGGTACACCTCAATCTATTCTTTTATTACTTTTCAAAAGAATAACTGGAACACGACATATAGGAATAGATGATATTCCTTTATTAATGGATGAATATGATCTATATGAAGATATATATTTTGGCAAAATCAAAGAGAGCAATCAATCAAAATTAGTTAAATTGCAAGGGATTTATGAATATATTAATCATCTCAACCCACCAACTAATGGTTATAACCATATACCATATAGATTAATTGCTCAACAAACGTCACTTTTTGATGGAAAGGATCGTATAGATAAGGTATTTGAAAGGCTTAAAAAATATAGGCTTGTCAATGAAAAAACAAACGATATAATAGAGAAAATCATACTTGCTTCAAACTGGACAGATGATATTTTGGTAAATGAAGATAAATATGATTTAACTTTGGATAAAAAACATAAGGAAGCATTAATTGAGTTAGTCTGTAATTTAAAGACGTATAAAAAAAACGAATATGATAATTTATCAAATGATATACAAACATTAATTTACGAAACTTCAAAAAAACATGAAATACAACCAAGAGACTTTTTTAAATTACTTTATAAAATACTAATCAATTCTGATCGAGGACCAAAACTTGGAAATTATTTAGTCGATCTGGGAATTAATAGAGCCTGTGAAATAATTGAAAAGTATCTATAACCTCTATGTGTTTAATAATTCTTTAATTTTTTAAATAAAATAATTTTGAATATTAAAAATTTTATTATATCATATATTTCTTTTTATATTAATAGTTGAAAATGTGCTAAAAGGCAGGAACTATATTAAAAGTATTATTATTAAATTATATACTGTAATTCCGACTAATAGTTTAGTTTTGTAGTAAATAAATAAAAAGTAAATATCTAGTAATTCTAATTCTTATCTTCTTCTTTTTAGTTAATTAAAATAAATTTAATCTTTATAAAATACTAAAAAATATATTTTTTATTATCTAATTTCCCAATTATGCTTCCATTACCTTTTGAATCAACTTCTCCTATTTGGTAAACTTTCATTTTGTTCTTTTCTATTATACTAATTGTCCTGTCAACATTAGCCTTTGGGAGTATTATACAAAAACCAATTCCCATATTAAAAGTTCTATACATCTCTTTCACGTCAATCTTGCCGTCTTTTTGAATTTGCTTGAATATTCCAAAAGGAGGAGATAAATTAGAAAGATTATATCTTACTTTGTTATTTAATCGTTTTAATTTTGTAAATGATCCACCTGTTATATGTGCTAAGCCATGTATTGTGACTTTTCTATCTTTTATCAATTCCATTACTGGTTGTACATAAATTTTAGTTGGAATGAGTAATTCTTCTCCAACTGATTGAGTTAAAAATTCTGGAATTTCATCCATTGAATATTTTGATAATACTTTTCGTGCTAGCGTATATCCATTTGAATGTAAACCACTACTTTCTAATCCTAGTATAATATCACCTATCTTGATATTGTTTCCAAGAATCAACCTCTTATTTGGTATAATTCCTATAGCAGTACCAGCAAGATCAAAAATCTCATCGTTATCTCCTGCTAACAGTTCAGGTACAACAGCAGTTTCTCCTCCTACAATTGCTGTTTTGGCGAGTTTTGCACCTGCAATCAAACCTTTCACAATCTTTTTTACCAGTTCATCATTGGCCTTTTTTAAACCGATATAGTCTACAAATGCAAATGGTTCTGCCCCTGTACAAATAATATCGTTAACATTCATAGCTATACAGTCAATGCCTATTGTATCAAAACATTTCATTTGTTGTGCAACAAGAACTTTGGTTCCAACGCCGTCAGTATGTAATGCCAAAACATGATTTCCTATATTTATTAAACCAGAATAATGACCAAATCCAGAAACAATATTCCCTATTTCTTGAAAAGAGTATGATTCAGCAATCATTTTTCCAATATGTTGTTGAGTAGATCGAATTTTTTTAATATTTACTCCTGCTTTGTCATAAGTACTAATATTTGAAGGTGACAAATATATCAATATCTCACTAAATCTATTACTAATAAAATTTTTTTGCAATAGTTTTATCTCTTATATTTATAATGAATTAACAACATTTATAGCCCAAGAATTTAATTGTTAACAAAATTTAATTATTGCAAAGAGAAAGAAATATAGTTGTTTTAATCGATGTAATTATATTTATTTGTTTCTTGATAATATTAGTCTCATTGGATAATACTCAATAATAATAATAATAATAATAAGATCGATTTAATAGTAATATTTTATTAATAAGAATTGCAAATATTGAATCTATTAAATATTGTAAATTGTATTATTGAATTTATTGGAAATGAAATTACAAGGGCCAATTCTCAAGGAGTGGTATTGGGATTAAGTGGTGGAATTGACTCATCTGTTGCCTTATCTTTAGCTACTAAAGCATTGGGCAATAATAAAGTATTAGGCTTAATTCTTCCAGATAAAAAGGTCTCACAGCAAAATGATATGGATGATGCAATTGAATTATCCCAACAATTAGGTATAAACTACCATATCATAGACATTACTGAAATTAAACAAAAGTATGTGGATATATTGCCACTAGAAAAAAAATCCATAGGTAATCTTACTGCCAGAATTAGGATGAATTTTTTATATTACTATGCAAATGTTGAATATAAATTAGTTTTAGGTACGTCTGATAAAAGTGAATTGATGATTGGATATTTTACTAAATTCGGAGATGGTGCAGCCGATATTCTTCCATTAGCAGACATTTACAAAACAGAAGTAAAAGAATTAGCTAAATATCTAAATCTTCCGAAAAAAATATTGCTAAAAAAAAGCAGCCCTTCTTTATGGAAAGACCAAACAGCAGAAGATGAAATTGGAATGGATTATGAGAAAATAGATATTATTTTGAAAACTTTGACTGGAAATATTTCAGAAAATATAGATAATGATCTCCTAAAAAAAGGAATTGATAAAAATGATATATTATTCGTAAAAAATCTCTTATCACAGAATAAACATAAAATAACATTACCAAAAATGTGTATAATATCTGATTAAAATTTATAATTCCCAAATTAGATCTATAATTTTATTCCTTGTATTATTTAGTAATGTTATTCCTTCCCTAGCAGATCACTTTTAAGTAGGACAAATATCCTTCATTTCTATGGTCTCAGGTAGAGACATTAGGTTAAACAGAATTACAAAAAAAGGCAAAATGGTTTGTATTCCTATGGATCATGGAATAACCACTGGGCCAATAAAAGGTTTAGAAAATACTCCTGATATGATATATCAATGCGAAAATTCTGGATTAACATCTGTAATTATTAACAAAGGGATAATAAAGTCTATGCCAAAGACTACTAATATAGGGTTGATAACTCACTTATCTGCTAGTACTTCTTTAAGTCCTTATCCAAATAAAAAAGTACTTATGGGAAGTGTTGCTGATGCTGTTAGACACGGATCCGATGCTGTTTCTGTTCATATAAATATAGGTGCCAAAGAAGAACCTGAAATGTTAGAAATTTTAGGGATGATCTCAGATGAATGTGACGAATGGAATGTACCCTTACTAGCAATGATGTATCCAAGAGGAGAAAACATAAAAAATCCCTATGCTCCAGAAATTGTAGGACATGTTACTAGAATAGGTGCAGAAGCAGGCGCTGATATAGTAAAATCTGTTTATACCGGAGATTTAGATTCTTTTAAATCAGTGGTAAAATGTTGTCCTGTTCCAGTTGTCATTGCAGGAGGACCAAAATCTAAAACAGACACCGATGTGTTAGAAATGTGCTCAAATGCTATAAAAGCAGGTGCTAAAGGTGTTACTTTTGGAAGGAATATTTTTCAACATAATAATCCTTCTTTACTTGTAAAAGCATTATCTGAAATAATCGTAGATGAAAAAAGCTATAATGAGGTTTTAAAAAATTTTGGAAAAAGAAAAAATTAAAGAATTAATTATTGCTCCACCTTCTACAATTCCTAATTTAGAATTATTTTTAGATGAGTTAAAGGAAATTAATACATTATTCATAGAACCTACAAAAATAAAAAGAAAAAAAAATTTTAAAATAATTTATGAATCCGAACTTGCTGATATTATTATTTGCAAAACAATAGAAGATTTAATCAAAAATAAAACAAAAGACAAATCCTTGGCATATTATAAGAGAGTTTTATCTAACGAAGATCTTTCTGATATAGAAAATGCAGTCTATAAAGGTGCAAATTATATTATAGTAGATGCTGCTAATTGGAAAATCATTCCATTAGAAAATATAATTGCTAATCTACAAAATACTAAAACGAGGATCTATACTACTGCTAAAAATTCGGAAGAAGTAAGAACTATGTTTACAGTGTTAGAATTAGGAGTGGATGGTGTAATACTCTCAACTGCAAATGTTAAAGAAATAGAAGAATCTAAAAAATACCTAAAAAATAAAAAATATGAAATACAATCCTGTGAAATTGTAGATGTTAAAGATGTTGGAATAGGTGAAAGAGTGTGTGTAGATACTGTTTCAATGCTTAAAACCGGTGAAGGAATGTTAGTTGGAACTAAGTCTAATTTTCTATTTCTCTTACATAATGAATCAGCTGGTTCATCTTTTACTTCTCCTCGTCCTTTTAGAGTTAATGCTGGATCTGTATATTGTTATACTATTCTTCCAGATGGAAAAACCAAATATTTATCTGAATTAGAGTCAGGAAATGAAATAATTATTGTAAATAAAGAAGGTAATTCTAGAGTTGTATCTGTAGGAAGATCAAAAATAGAAACTAGGCCATTAAGATTAATTAAAGCTATTGGAGATAATGTGGAAGGAACTGTTATAGTACAAAACGCAGAAACAATTCAATTAATTCGTGACAATGGAGAATTATTGCCAGTTACTTACATTAAACCAGGTGATAAAATTCTTGGATACTTTAAACAGGCTAGTGGAAGGCATTTTGGAATAGAAGTACAAGAATATATTCTTGAAAAATAAATAATTTCTTCTATTCTAATTAAAAATGTAAATTGTTATTTTAGATTTATTAGTTTTATTTTTATTTTATTATATAGATACATTGTTTATTTATGATGCAAAATTTCTTTATCAGATTGTCGATTATTTTAAAGCATGGTGAATATTGATTCAAAAATTATGTTTTATCATGCAGGTAAAGCATAGCTATGTAGATAAAATTTTATCTGGTGATTGCAAAGAAATCATTTCTAAAATTCCTAATGGTTCAATACAATTAACCATAACTTCTCCTCCTTATCGAAATGCAATTGATTATAATGCACATATATCTAAAAACGGATCTTATTATCGAGGAAAATCAAATGTCAATACAAAAGAATATCTTGATGAAATGATTGATATCTTTAATAATAAAATTTACAATGCAACCAAAGATGGTGGATACTGTTGTATAGTTATAGCTAATGAAGTTGTAAATGGTACATTATTACCACTTCCACATATGTTGTTATCACAATTAGTTGAACCATTTGGTAAATGGAATCTTCATGAAGAGATAATTTGGCACAAAGTTACCGGAGGAACTAATAGATATGGTTCTTTTGTTATTAATCCCTATCCTAAATATTATAGAGCAAATATAATGCATGAACTTATTTTAGTTCTTAGAAAAGGTAACGTTAGTAGTGGAAGAACAGAAAGGAAAGAAACCTTACCTGCTACTCATGAAGAATGGACCAAGGAAATTGCAAATTCTGTATGGCATATAGCTCCAATTCCTCCTGGATATATTGAACATCCATGTCCTTTTCCTGAAGAAATTCCATACAGATTAATGAAATTATATTCTTATGAAGGAGATACAATTTTGGATCCATTTAATGGCAGCGGTCAAACTACAAAAGTTGCTTTGCATTTACAGCGTAGATTTATAGGAGTGGATATAATCAATGAATATGTTAAACTAGCTCGGTCGAGATTAAGTGAACCAATACATATTAGATCAGAAGCACTAATTGCTAATTGGAAAAAAATTCCTTCACATCATAGTATATGATTTTATATCTTTAAACATTTTTTCTTTTTAGAATACCCATTAATTAAATCGAAAAATTTTAATTTTTTCAAAACTACATTTATTAATTTAAAAATTAATATCATGTTAAATAATAATATAATGAGTATTTAACTTTGGGAGAAAAAATCTGTGTTTCAATTGGTGCAAAAACAATTAATGAATTATCTTTTTCAATAAACAAAGCGTTAGGTTTAAGCGATTTTTTCGAGATAAGGTTTGATTTTTTAGAGCAATCTGATTTCTATTCTGCAATAAAGATTACTGACTTGATCAAAGCAAGATCTGTATTTACATTAAGACCTTTACAACAGCATGGGGAATTTAGAGGAAACGAAATTGAAAGAATTGAAATTCTTAAAAAATTATATGATGTAAATCCTATGTTATTAGATGTGGAATATGATACAATAAGTGAAAATACTTCTTTAAACAATTATTTGAAAAATAAGTCTAACATACTTATTTCATGGCATAATTTTTTTAATACTCCATCAGATGAATATTTAGAAAAAAAAATTGAGGAGATGAAGAAATTTAGTAATAATATAAAATTAGTCACAATGGCAAGAAATGTTACTGATTCTTTCAGATTATTAAATTTATATGAAAAATTCGAAAATAGTAATTTAATTACTTTTGCAATGGGAGAGTATGGTATTATATCAAGAATTTTATGTACAATTTATGGAAAATCTCCTTTTACTTATGCCTCATTGGAAAAAACTATTGCACCAGGACAATTATCGGTCATAGAGATGAGAAGAATATATGAAAGAATTAATCAACATTATTTAAATAATGTCATCTCCACTAATTAAGACATATTGTATAATAGGTGATCCTGTACAACATTCCTTATCTCCTATAATGCAAAATTCTGCATTTTCAGCTCTTGGAATGAAAAACTCTTATTTTTCATTTCGTGTACCATCTACAGATCTTAAGGCATCTATCGAATCATTAAGGTCAATTGGAATTGCAGGTTTTAATGTAACTATTCCCCATAAAATTTCAATTTTAAAATATCTCGATCTATTAGATCAAACAGCCCTCAAAACAAATGCTGTTAATACTGTGAAAAATGACGAAGGAGAGTTGATTGGATATAATACTGATCTTTATGGTTTTATTCAACCTCTCTATGAAAGAAAAGTAAATTTTAAAGGAATTAAAGTTTTGATAATTGGTGCTGGTGGTGCAGCTTATGCAATTATGACAGCCCTTTCATATGAAAAAGGAGTATCTGAAGTAATTGTGATTAATCGCTCATCTTCAAATGCTTTAAAGTTAATACAACATGGATTAAAGTTAGGATTAAATTGTCATAGTGAAAATTTTAATAATCTTTCTACCTTTACTTTGCATTCTGATTTAATTATCAATGCAACGTCGGTTGGATTAAATGATGAAACAAGTCCAATAGATCAGGATTATATAAAACCTAATAGTATTGTTTACGATATAGTCTATAAACCTGTATATACTGATTTACTAAGAAAAGCTAAGGAGGCTAATGCCACAGTTGTATTTGGATATGAAATGCTTATTGCACAAGGAGCACAAGCATTTAAAATTTGGACGGGTTTGGATGCCCCTGTTGATGCTATGAAAAAAGCTCTCTTTGGAATATTTGGTGAACCTACATGACTTCTATTTTTACAAGAGCTACAGTTCATGGGGCTATTTCAATAGTTAATGCTATTGCTACTGGTAAAGGATCAGCTCTTGGAATCTCGCTCAAAACAACGGCAGAAATACATATGCAAAAAGGAGAAGGCAAGATCTTTTATAGTACTAGAAATAGCGAATTATTTAACTATATCATACATAATAGCATTCCTAAAAATTTACTTCAAGAAAATGATATTTCGTTATCTATCTCTTCTGATATACCTATTGGATTTGGATTGAAAAGTTCTAGTGCTGTTTCTTCTGCCGTGTCATTAGCCTGTTACGGATTATTGCATGATACTTTAGATGATTTGAAAGTTTTAGAGTCGGCAGTTAATGCATCGCGTAAGGCGAAAATAACAATTACTGGTGCCTATGATGATTCAACGGCGTGTTATTTTGGTGGTTTTGTAATTACAGATAATCATTCTAATATATTGATAAGAAGAGAAAATGGTCCTGTTAATTTATTATCCATTATTCTTTTACCTAATTCTTCTGAAAGAAAGAATCCTTTAAAGTTAAAGATTTTAGCAGAATTTTTTAATAAAGCATTCCAATTAGCAGAAAAATTCGATTATTGGAATGCAATGAAGCTAAATGGACTTTTAGTATCTTCTGTGATGGCTTATGATTATAGTCCAATTCTTTTATCCCTAGAAAATGGAGCTATATCTGCATCTATCTCTGGAAATGGACCATCAATAGCCGTAATTACTGAAGAAAAGAACCTCTATACAATTAGAAACATTCTAGCAAAATATGGAAAAACATTAGTTTGTAAAATTAATAATACCAAAGCAAGAGTTGAAAAAATAATTGGTTAATGTAGAAATTAGTAAATCTTTTCTTGATGGTAACATAAAATGTCCACCTAGTAAAAGTTATACCCATAGAGCAATTGCCATTGCATCTCTTGCAGAGGGAAAGTCAATAATCAATAATCCACTACTAAGTAGAGATACCATGGCAACTATTTCTGGTTGTAAAATGTTAGGAGTAAAAATTGAAAAGGCTAATGAAAAATTTGATTCTCTTGAGATCTTTGGAATGAATCAATTAGAAACACCAAAGGATATAATTAATGCAGAAAACTCGGGAACAACAATCAGAATTTTGACTTCAATGGCTGCATTAGTAAAAAATGGTTATACTATCATTACAGGAGATGATAGCCTTAAGGCAAGGCCTATGAGACCTCTAATTTCAGCTCTAAATCAATTGGGAGTTGAGGTTTTTTCCTCTACTGAAAAAGGTACAGCTCCATTAATAATAAAAGGAGGTGGAATAAAAGGAGGATTAGCCTCCATTGAAGGAAATATTTCAAGTCAATTTATTTCTTCGTTATTAATTTCATGTATTTATGCTCTTTCAGAAGTTGAAATAAGAATTAAAGGAAAACAGGTATCCATTCCATACATTACCTCCACAATCGAAACAATGAAAAAATTTGGTGTTGTCATTGAACATAACAAAGAATATTTGAATTATTTTATACCTAATGATAAATACCAACCAACTAATTTTATTATTCCTGGAGATTTTTCTACGGCCTCCATTATGATAGCAGCAGGAATTCTGGCTGGTGGAAAAATAACAATAAATGGTCTAAATTTTTATTATCCACAAGGAGACATGAAAATCATTGATATTGTAAAACAAATGGGTGGTGATATCAGAGTATATAAGGAAAAAGGAGAAGTGATTGTCAATGGATCAAATAGTTTAGATGGAATAGACTGTAATCTTGTTAATACTCCAGATCTCTTACCTGTGATCTCAATTATATCTTTAAAGGCAAGATCGCCCATGAGAATTTTTGGAATTTCGCACGCTAGATTCAAGGAAACAGATAGAGTCTCAAATATTACTAAAGAATTGAGAAAGATGGAAGTAAATATTATCGAAGAAGAAGACGAAATAATAATAAATCCATCCAACTCTTTAAAAAATGCAGAACTCGATTCTTACAACGATCATAGGCTTTTTATGGCATTTACAATAGCATCTATGTTAACTGATAAATCTATAGTTAGAGGAGCAGAATCGATAGATGTCTCTTATCCTTCTTTCCTAAATGAGATTAAAAGACTTGGTGCAAAAATAAATTTAACACAATAAATTGATAATAATACAATTACAAAAAAAATTTTTCTAACTATTAAAAGTCAATATTATATAGGATTACTATATCTTTGGATTAATTGTTATGGGTGGAAATACTCTAGGAGACAGATTCATAGTTACTAGTTTTGGAGAAAGCCATGGACGATGTGTAGGGTCTATCTTAGATGGATGTCCGGCAGGTCTCCCATTAAATGAATCTGATATACAACCAGATTTAGATTTAAGAAAACCTGGCCAATCCAGTATCACTACACAACGAAAAGAAGACGATAAAGTTGAAATTCTTTCAGGTGTCTTTAATGGTTATACAACTAATGCACCTATATGTATGATTATATGGAATAAAGACTCTGATTCACGACCTTATGATAAAATAAAAACAATACCAAGACCTGGCCATTCTGATTATCCTGCAATGGTAAAGTATGGAGGATATGCAGATTATAGGGGAAGTGGAAGATTTTCAGGTAGATTAACAGCGAGTTATGTAATGGCAGGAGCGATAAGTAAGAAATTACTAAAATGTGTTCTAGGAATAGAAACAATTGCTTATACTATACAGATAGGAGATATATCCTATAATAAAATTTCTTATGATGAAGCTAAAGAAAATCGTTATAATAATGAAGTGAGATGTCCAGATCTCGGTATAGCAGAAAAGATGAAAGAATCAATTATGGATGCAAGAAAATCAGGAAATTCTTTAGGCGGTATAGTGGAATGCGTTAGTATTGGATTACCGGTAGGACTAGGTGAACCTATCTTTTCATCTTTAGAATCCGATTTAAGCAAAGCATTGTTTAGTATCCCCGCTGTTAAAGCAGTAGAATTTGGTTCTGGTTTTGAAGGAACAAAAAAAACAGGATATGAAAATAATGATTTATTTATAAAAGAAGAAGGAAAAGTAATAACATTAACTAATAATTCAGGTGGTATATTAGGAGGTATATCTAATGGAATGCCTCTTACTATTAGAATTGGATTTAAACCTGCAGCCTCAATTGCGAAAACTCAAAGAACATTAGACTTATCTTCTGATACCTTAGTTGATCTTCAAGTTCCTGGAAGACATGATCCTTGTGTTGTACCTCGTGCTCCTCCTATTATCGAAGGGATAGTTTCTATAGTGTTATCCGATCATGCAATTAAAGCAGGCTTTATTCCTAATGTCATAAGAGGTTATTGAAATGGTTGAACAAGATAATATGGATTATTTAAGAGAAGAAATGCGAAATATTACTAATAACATTATAAGATTAGTACAGGATAGAATGGAAGTAGCAAAAAAAATTGGTAATATCAAACACCAATTGAATATTGAAATAGAAGATGAAAAAGTTGAAAATGATATAAAAAAATCTGTTATGGATCTTACCAAAGATATAGGAATGGATGTTGAATTTTCTGGTAGACTTTTAAATCTTCTTCTATTAGAATCTGTAAAATTACAAAATATTCAAAATAATAATAATAATAACAAGCCTACTCATATTGCTGTTTTTATGAAAGCTAAAGAACTTGAAAAAAATGGGAAAAAAATTATTCATTTGGAAGTTGGTGAACCTGATTATCCTCCTCCATTAAAAGTTAAGGAGGAATTATCAAAAATATATGATAACAAAAAATATCATTATACTGAAATACCGGGAATACCACAACTACGTCAGGAAATATCCAAAAAATTTTCTAATCTTAGATCCGAACAAGTTTTAGTTACACCAGGTGGTAGATTTGCAGTATTCAGTGCTATAACCTCTCTATTAAAACCTGGAGATGAATTAATTAATATTGAACCGTCATGGCCAGCATATAAAGAATGTGCTGAATTTATAGGGGCAAAAACACGATTATTGAAAACTACTATAGAAGATAAATGGACACCTAATTTAAAAACACTAGAGAGTTTAATAAACATCAATACTAAAATGCTCATTTTAAATTATCCTAATAATCCCACAGGAAAAGTACTTGATTCAAATTTAATTGAAAAAATTGTTTCTATAGCAAAGGATCATAAACTATATATTTTAAGTGATGAAGTATATTCTGATTATTCCTTTATTAAATATAACAGTATTTTAAATTATCAATATGATAAAAGTATAATGGTCTCATCTTTTTCCAAGACTTATGGTATGACGGGATTCCGTGTAGGTTATGGAATAGCAAATAATGATATAATAACAAAAATGCGTAAGGTTCAGGCTACTTCTATCACATCAGTTGCTGAGCCAATGCAATATTGTGCTTTAGCCGCACTAGATAATAATATGCAATCAAATATAGATTCTATTAAAGATCGCATAAATATTATTTGCAAAAGATTAGAACAAATGAACACAGAATATATTGTTCCAGACGGGGCAATGTATGTATATCCAAAAATTATATCTCAAAATTATTCAAGTGATATTAGTTTAGTGTATGATTTATTGGAAAAAGGAGTAGCAATTGCACCTGGAAGTGGATTTGGAAATTCTTATAAACAGTTTATTAGAATTTCTGCTTGTCAATCATCTAAATTGTTGAATGATGGTTTAGACATTCTTCAAAAATATCTTGCCTAGGGATTACAAAGTAAATTGAAAAAAATTGCTATTATTGGTGCTGGAGGACGAATGGGTTCGTGGTTTATAGAATATCTTTTAGCTAAAAACAATTTTTATATAAAAGCATATGATAAAAATATAGAGTCTATAGGAGAACAGCTGAATTTAAAAATAGAGTCTAACTTTAGTTCATGTGTCAAGGATTCTGACATCGTAATTCTATGTGTACCGGTTAGAATAATTCCAAAAATGATAATAGAGTGTTCTAAAATAATGAAACCAAATTCAGTATTAATTGATATCTCTTCTATCAAAAACAAGTCTTTTCAATCTCTATTGAAGATTCAAGATTATATTTTGCCGATTTGTATTCATCCTATGTTTGGTCGTGGAGCTTCTAACAAAAGTAATTTAAAGATTTTATTTATTCCAATTAAAGACTATAAAAGAGAAATGCAATTTGTTCAAGATCTATTTCAAAATTTTAATATCATATCATTAGAAAATGCAATTCAACATGACCGTATCATGGCTGTAGTCTTAGGATTAAATCATTATATTAATATGATATTTGCAGATATTATTGGATCACAAAAATACAAAAATTTAGAATTTTATTCTGGAAGTACCTTTAAAATGCAATGTATTGTATCGGAAAGTATTTTAAATGATGATCCTATTCTACTTAATTCTTTATTTATGGATAATCCATTTATTAAAAAAGAAATAATAAACTTCCATAGAAAACTCTTGGATTACTATCAAATTATTAATGATAAAGACGATAAAAAATTAATACAGCAATTAAAAAGGATAAAGTCCTCGATTGAAAAACATCATGATCTTAATTCTTCCTATCGGAAAATGTATAAATTAATTGATGTACTTGAATAAAACTTTATATTAAATCTAAATGACACTAAACTATTATTTTGACTTCTTTTCTAAAATCTGTATTATTATTTCAAACACAACTGATGCCGTAATAATATATATATTTCAAGATTATTTCTTTCTATTTGTGATTTTATGGATTAAGATTCCTCCTTTATTTTCTGGTTTACATTTTTTGTAGGATTAATTTCATATTTTGGTTATCTTTTTGGTTACCTATCCTTAATTATTGAGAGAATTTTGTTTACAATGTTATTTACATTATTATCATCTTCAGAAATTATATGGAAAGCAATTTTTTATCTTCATCATCTTTACTTTGAATCTCATTATTTATAGTTTATATTCTAAATAGCTTATAAAAGAGTTTTTTCATTTTATATATTCTTATTGGTCACATTTATGCCAAATGTTTCTTCAGAACATACAAAATTTACTTCCTTACTACTTCTATAATGATACTTATGGAAACCTCTTTCATTGCATTCTACTGGGCACATTATTTTTGAATGGTGATATTCCAATACTATTGAATATCGAGTCATTCCTAGTCATATAGGTCATTTGATCAATCTTTGCCAATTATTAAATTACTGATTGGAATATCAGTATGTCCATAACCTAGTGAATACTAAAAATAAAAAAGAAGATCAAAACTGGAATATATTATCCTATGAATCAAATTCAATTATCATAACAATTTACTGTATATTTTTATTTTTTTTACAAGTAATACACAAAAGTTAAACAAAATAACATTTATAATAATAAAATCAATAGAAAAAAGCCATACTTGATCTCTGTACAAATATAAATCTAATATCTTCTATGTAGTAATTAAAGCTCCTATTTCTTTTAGGAATTTAATGATATTTTTTTCTTCCAAAAAGTTGTTATTGAATCTTATCCTGTATTTTTCAATTTTTCTTGACAAAATTTTTTTGTCAAGAAAAACTTCCTCTTCAGAATTACCAAATAAAATAAGAAATTTTTGTTTAATCTTGTCTATTTGCATCTTATATGCTAATATAACAAAAACTATATAATTGTCAGTTTTTAATCCTCCCTCTTTAATTGCTTGAGATATTTGATTCGTTCCTACAATTCTTAGAAGAAAATCTAACTCTATTTTATTTGAACACATTGTATTTCTTCTTTCTGCTAAAGTTGATATTTTTAAAATCTCAAAAAGATGTTCATAATTATAAACAATATCAAAATTTAATCCTTGGATAAAAATAGCAGGAAATTCGTTTCTAAAGTGATTGATTATATTGGAATCATGAGGTTCCTTTAAAAATACTGTATGAAAATAGACGGACTTATTTCCTATTTTAAAAGAAACCAAATTTCTTTATTCTTAATTTGCCTAGCCACCATGAATAATTGTAACTATTGTAATAATATCTCCAGTTTTTATAATTGCCTCTTTACCTCCAATAACGGAAGAATCTACACCGTTAACGGATATCATTAGATTTTTTTCATCTATTATTCTTGAATCTTTTGATTTATTTTTTAATTCTTCAAAAATCTCTTTAAGTGTAGATTGTGATTTGTCAATTACTATGGAATTTTTTCCAATGGCATTTTTCATTCCACCTAATAGTTTTAGTGTAATCAAAATTATTGACTTTCTTCTTCTCTTTCTTCTTCTCTTTCTTCTTCATCCATTTGGTTTGAGATTTCAGCCTTTTCTTGGTCAGCTTCTCGTCTTAGTTTAGATGTTATAAATCCTGCCATCTTGTTTCTTAAAACTTTAGATCTAATTATAGCCAAACTTAAAACAGTTTTTTTATTTTCTTCAAAATCGGTAGTAAACCTATCTGGATATTTCTCTAATAGTTCTGTAGATAATCTCTTTATGCGATTCATATCATATATATACATTATAAAAAGAATATTTTATCTTTGTGATCATTTGAATAGTTGAGTTTTTATTTAATCTTAGAAATTCTTTATGTGTTATATCTAAAATCAGCAAATTGTCGTTTATTATTTGGTAAATTAGCAATTATATTTCAAATGCAATAATCTTTAAATTCTTTAATATGTGTCTAAGAAATTTATAGAACTATGGATCTTCTTATTGTTAAATTATTATACTTGTTCTTAGTTATGATGTTATTACATAAGTGTAAATGACTTTGTTAAATTCAAGACTTTATAATAGTTATATTGTTTTTTATAAATGGAATATTATTCAGAAATGAATTTACAAATTTTTATTATATTCTTTGGATGATTCTCTGCTATGCTCTCCACCATTCAAATCCAATAAATTCAACAGTTTTGTCTCTTATTCTGGGTATTGCAATAATAAATTGTTTTTTTACAGTAGTTGCTAATCTTCCTGAGAGGATAATTGCTGAAGCTGTCATAATTTCTTCTCTTGTTAAGACTTGAACTAGAAAAGGTGCGTGATCAATTCCTGGCCCACGTTCATAAATCGCAAAATCACATCCAAATTTTATTCCTGGAGAAACAATATATCCATGGTTTCGTAAATTCTGAAAAACTATATATTTTGAATCAAATTTGTCATATTGTTTTTTACAAATTATCTTTAGGTCCTTTAAAGATAACACCTTGTCATTTAAAGTTATTTGTAATTTTCCTTTTTGGATTAAATAATAACTTTCAATCAAATCTAAAATTAGTGGAGCATCAAAATTGATTCCTTTCGGTTTTGGTATTCCCAACGGCTTGCCATAATATCCATTACCAAAAAGAAATCGAGAATTTTCTATATCATGTACTATTATTCTATTTTCAACAAGTTCTCCTTGTATTTTTTTAGGTTTCATTAATTATATACTTAAATTAACTGTTGGGAATGAACCTGAAGTCTCTTGAGATTTATCTGCATTTCCTTCAATTACTTCAACAGTATCTTTCAAAAGAATTCATTCTCTGGTATTTTCTGTTCATTTAAAAGCTTTACTAATATGTTCCTATACTTTACATCATCATCAAGGTTTAAATTTTGTATCTTATAAATAAGTTCAATAATATTTTCCCAATTGATAATTATTACTCTTGCCATTTCATTAAGTTTGCAAATAGATACTAGGTCTTAATTAATGTTATTATATCTTTATCACATCTACATTTAGCTTGTTTTTCTACAAGTATTTTTAGGTTATATAATCTAATTTAATTCCTCTAATAATATCCACAACCTCATCAAGAATACATGCATTTCTCAAGTCATCTTTCTCTATAACATTAAATTACAATCTCTACTAGATCTCTTATTATATTTTCTTCTAAAATTTATGATATCATCTTCTATATTTCTTATATTTCTAGTGATAATTGAATGTCGTTGTTTGTTCTGAATATTGAATTTGTTAATACAGATAATTCTCTAGCAGAATGCAAGATTTTACTAATTTGAGAGTGAAGTACTGTATCTGAAATTCCATTTCTCCACTGTACATTTAGTCTAAAGGATTCCAAACAGGATAATAATTCTCATATTTAAAGTAGAAGTCTTAAATGATAATTTTTTGTGGTAGGAATTAAGATAAATTTTTTTCATTTATTATGTTATCTCGTATTTCAATCATATCTCTTAATACTGCACTAGCAGTTTCGATTCCACCTGCTCCTCGTCCTATTACCGTTTGATTTCCAGCATATTCCAAGGAAAATGTAACAGAATTTAAAGTGCCATTAACACATAAAGGATCCAACTTTGATACTTCCATAGGTTTAACTACAAGTTTTTTGTTTTCGCAAGTAGCAATAAGTTTAACCGCATTTCCTTTTTTTAATGCTTCAGAAACTTCTTGAGTTTTGACTGTTGTAATACCATTTCTGTTAACATCTTCTAACGCAACTTTCATTCCCATTAACCAATTAGCCATAATTACTAATTTAGCAGCAGCATCATATCCATCAATATCTAATGAGGGAACAGTTTCTGCATAACCCTTATTTTGTGCGTCATTTAGTGCATCAGAAAATGTTAAACCTTCTTCCATTTTACTTAAGATATAATTTGTTGTTCCATTAAGTATTCCTTTAAAGGAAACAATTCTATCTCCTTTTAAACATCTCTTTGCAAATTCAAGAATAGGTGTTCCTCCGCCTACTGTTCCACTAAACTTAAAATTTATACCATTAAAGTTAGCTAATTCGATAAGAGATGGAAAAGCTACTGATAATGGTCCTTTATTGACTGTTATGACATTTTTACCATATTTCATTGCTGAAGTTATATGGGATAAACCGGGTTCACCATCTTTTAAATTAGTGGGAGTTAATTCCATAACTATTTCTGCGTCGATATTTTCGATTATTTGTAAAGGCTCTAATTTTGATTTGTTATTATTATTATAATATTCTCCAACTGTTCCTTTATTTTTTTTTATTTCCAAAAGCCTTTGTATATCTAAACCAGAAGTATCTATTGCAGAGCCTTTGTTGTCAACACATGCTACAATTCTAGGTTTCATTCCATAAAAATTGTATAAATCTACTAATTTAGAAAGTAACAGTTTGGTAAAACTCTGACCTACAACACCATATCCAATTAATATAATTCTCATTCCTAAATACCAATATGATAAATAATGATATACTTATATTTTATAATAAAAAGTATTAGAGTAATTTTCATTGAATATTGATAGTTAAAAGTAACGTATTTTTTAACGATCTATTGAGAAAAATAAATTTTAGATTTATATTCTTTTGTCAATATTAAAAGAATAGCCTCTCTAGTATTAAGAATAACATAAGAGAATAACATTTAACTTGTATATATAGCAGGATTAAGATAGAGGAAGATTAATTTAATTGCTTGAACTCTTTATCATTCTCATATTAATAGGATTTGGAGCAGGAATTCTAGGTTCACTAATAGGAGTAGGAGGTGGAATAATAATAACTCCTGCATTGACATATATGGATTTTCCTCCATCTGTTATTGCAAGTTCTAGTTTACTTGCAGTATTTGCTACTAGTATTTCATCTACATTAACATATGTAAAAAAAAAGTATGTTAATTATGGGTTAGGAATAAAATTAGCTTTACCAGCTATCCCAGGTTCAATCATTGGAGGGTTTTTAAATAATTTAGTACTGCTAGATGACTTTAAAATCTATTTTGCTATTTTATTAATATCAGTTGCAATATATATATTAATTAGAAATAAAATTATTAGTAGAACTATAGTTACAATTCCTAAGCCTTTTTTATACTTTGTTTTATTTTTTGGAAATTTTGGTGCAGGAATTGTATCAAGTTTTTTTGGAGTTGGTGGTGGAATTATTTTTGTACCTATTCTAGTTATAATTTATAAAATGAAAATGATTAATGCGAGTCCCACTGCACAATTTACACTTTTGATAAGTACAATGACAGGATTGATTACTCATATAATGTTAGAACATCCAGAGTATAGTTATGGTATTTTACTAGCTCTTGGGTCCTTCTTTGGTGCCCAAATAGGTTCAAGATCAATTCATCGTATAAATGAAAATATTTTGAGCAAAATTTTGTCTTTTTCTTTAATAATTATTGCAATTAATTTAATAATAGATTACCTTAAGAAATTTTAAGTTATAAATTGTTTTTGATATTTTTTCCATTCATGATAAGATGAATTATTAGTCATATTTTCAGTTGTCTTAAGAGAATTTAATTGTTGTATGTATTGATTTTTTGAATCTTTATGATTTTGAGTTTTAATATGGTTCTCAATGTCGTTAGAATCAATTAACAAATTACAAATATTACAAAAATATTTTTCATCCATAAAGAGATTTACATATTTATTAAATATATCATTTTACTAAGTTTTTTAATAATAAATATAAATAAAGAGTATAGGAATCAATTCCTTAAACAAATCTATGTGGAAGTTGGGAAAAGTTAAAATTCATCCCTATTTCAAATTCTATGATTAGGATTAGTTTAACATGAAATATCCAAAAGTTGTATTATCTGCTGATCGTACTTTAATGTCTCCTTATCGTGGAATATCTTTAGCATCTTTTTTTGGTTGTGCTCCCGCATTGGATTTCAACAGAACTAGAGATTCATTCTGGTATTACATTTTAAAAAATCAAGTAACCCCTAGAATTCTCTTTGATTTCATTTGTAATCCTATAGGGCATACAAATGGTATAGCGCACTATGCTCCATATGGGTTGAGAAAAATAGAATCCTCTCTTCTCAGAGATGGTTATAATCCAGAGGATGTTGTCATTGCCCATCCTGATTATATAGATCGTTTTATTGGGCCTGAAACTGAAGTTGTAGGTACATATGAAATGGATCCCTTAGGTATGGGTCCAGTTACTATGACTTTTACATTTGGAAGGAAGATGATGTCTTATGATGAATTTTATAATAGAGAATTGCATATGCGTATAAATGCTGCTAAAACTAAGAATAAAAGTAAAGCAAAGGTAATAGTTGGTGCTTCAGGTACTTGGCAATATAATTATGATCCTGCTAAAATAGAAGAGTATGGAATTTATGGTATTGTTGAAGGAGATCTTGGAGGAATAGGACCAGAAATAGATGGAGCAGGAGCAAGATTTTTTGATGCAGTAATTAATGGAGATTTAGAAACTGCAAATCCTTTTAAAAAAAGTGAATTTAAAGTTGAAATTAAAGAATTTGTCAAAAGCGATCGAAAATATCATGGACGATTTTTTCATTATTCGGATGAGCCATCTGTAGATGAGATACCAAATATAGTTAAACCCAGTATGCATGGAATGATTGAAGTTATGCGAGGTTGCGGACGTGGTTGCAAATTCTGCGATGTTACTTTACGTCCCTTAAGATATTATCCGATAGAAAAAGTACAAAAAGAAATAGAGATTAACATGAAATATGGTGGTCTTAAAAATGCATGGATCCAAAGTGATGATATATTTGTTTATGGTCTAAATCCCAGAACTACAAAAAATATGGCCCCTAATAGAGAAGCAATTGAAGAGCTTTTTAAAGGAATTATGGATACAGGAATAGAACATACTAATCCTACACATGGTACCTTGGCAGGTGCTATAGCTGATGAAAGACTCGTTTCGAATGTTTCAAAGATAATAAAATCTGGGCCTAATAACTTCATTGGTATACAATGTGGACTTGAAACAGGTAGCATAAGATTAATAGGAAAATATGCTGATAGAAAATTAGCACCATTTAAACCTGCTGAATGGCATTGGGTAGTTAAAGAAGGTGTTAAAACATTAAATGAACATTATTGGGTTCCTGCATTTACTTTGATTATGGGATTGGATAATGATGAGACTATGGATGATAGCTGGGAAACAATTAGACTTATTCATGAACTAGAAACAGAACAACCAGACTCTAAATTTACTGTAACTCCTCTTACATTTGTTCCTATTGGATTACTGGAAAAATCTAACTTCTTTGACATTGGTAATACAATGGATCCAGGAAAATTAGCCGTAATGTACAAGACATGGCAGCACAATTTTAAACATGGAATACAAAAGTTTATGTCAAAAGTAGGTAGAGACAATACCGTCAAAAATACTTTCTTCTCCACATTGGCAAGAACATTAGGTGGAATACCACTTTCATCAATGGAGAAATTTGCAAGGAGTAAAGGACCTGAACATGAAAATGCTATTGAAAAAGTTAAAGCTAACTATTGGTAAATCAAAAAGGTATTTAACGAAATAAAATACAATAAACCATTAAATTTATTTTTTAGCTCCAGTATTTCTATTTTTCAATCTCATATTTTCACTATGGCATTTTCTGCATCTTTCAGAAGAAATTGGGTTTCTACCTCCACATTTAAAACATATCTTGTAAAATAATCTCCGCTGTTGTGCTATTTGTTTTTTAGTAGCATCAGTTATTGGCATAGTAATGAAGCTAATTCTATGTTATTTGTATTTTTCTTTTTAATATTATTATATTTTACAAATTAAGTTAATTGGCTAACTTTAATTGTTGATGTCATCTATATACTAGTTTAAGAAAGAACCAGAGATTACGTATAAGACAATTATTTTATCACTATTTGCATGAAATGAATGACGAACATTTTTTGGAATATAAATTATTTTTCCCGTATGAACATCATTGTTAATTCCATTTATCTCTATTGTTCCATACTCATTTATTATATAGTAAATTTCATCAAATGAATGAGGTTGTTGAGTATCTTTTTGACCTTTCTTTAAATTTATTATACTCACTTCCATAGTTTCTACATTCAAAAAATTATGAAATTATTGTGAATTGGGAATTGCTGAGATTACTTTTTCTAAATCAAAAATTTGACAATTCATAGGTATTAAATAGGAATTCTGAAAAGTATATAAATTCTTTACTTTGTCGATGATTATTATTTATTAAATGGATTTTGTATTACTATCATGAAAAAGTTGATAAAATACTTATAATTAATTTAAGTAATTATGGTGAAGAATATATCAAACAAAAATTTATAATTTGTTTAACAGGAATGCCTGGTGCGGGAAAATCTACAGTAGCAGAAGCAATAAGAGGTGAAGGTTTTATTTTAATAAATATGGGAGATTGTATTCGGATGGAAGCTAACAGAAAAAACTTAGAATTAAATGATAAAAACTTAGGAATTCTAATGTTAAACTTAAGAAAGCAACATGGTCCCGGTGCAATAGCTCAACTTGTAATTAATCAAATAAACGAAAAATATTATGATTCCTCATTTGATAAATTTATAATTGACGGTATAAGGAGTATCCATGAAATAGAATTACTAAAAAAAATAGGGATAGTAAAAATTCTAGCAATACATGGATCTATCTTAACTAGATTTAGACACTTAAAAAATAGATCTAGACTTGATGCTCCTTCTAGTCTTGAGGATTGTTTAATTAGAGATAAAAGAGAATTATCTGTTGGCGTAAGTGAAGCAATAGCATTTGCAGATGAAATGATATCTAATAATGAAATAACTATAGATCAGTTAAAGAAAAAGGCTAAATCTATAGCAAAAAAATGGATATCTTCATTAAGTGGATAAAGTATTACAAAAAATATTAGAATAACAAAATTTCCGAATTTACAAATAGAAATAGAAGTATCTTGTAAAGTTAATCCTACAGAATCTTATGATATAATAATCAAAGGTATTAATTCTCTTTTAGAAGGAATAAATTTAGAATTTAAATATGGAGATCGAATTATAGGTAAATCTAAGAATTTAGAAGTTCTAAATATAATTTATAATCAAACACGTGATAGATATATTACATCTGTATTACGTAGATTATTACTTTATAATTTATACGAATATTCTACGTGGTTTTATATTAACAAACAAGTAGCGACTAAAGGAGTCATGGTATTGGTTGAACATGAATCTGAATCTCCTCTTGGACCTATTCGTATTGATTTAAAGAGTAATAATATTGAAAGAGTAATAGAATGGTTATGTCCAGAATAAATATTCAGAATACAAATGTAATATAATTCCAAAAAAATTATTTTATTTATACTTTTAAGAAAATATCTTTGCAATAATTAATAATTTTAATAAATTTCATGCACATTGTTATACCACATGAATTAATTCTGACAACACTCTTTTTGATTTAGGTTGTAAAAGCTTTTTTGGATAACCAATACACAGAATAGAGGATGGAATAAGATCAGTATTTATTGCTTCCATGACTTTTTTCTCATCAATCATTCCTATCCAAATGGAACTAAGACCAAGTGAATGAGCGGCTAATTGTGAATATGCTGCAGCTAATGTTGCATCCTGAATCGAAAATTTCTTTAATATATTTGGTGCAAAATTCATTTTAACTCTCGTCGGGTTCATACAAAATACCAATACTAGAGGAGCATTTACGTATGGTTGGTTATTTGCTGCATTAACCAATTTTACCTTTATATAAGAATTTTTAATATGAAATATTTCAAATCCTTGAAATCCTCCTGCTGTAGGTGCAGTATCGGCAGCAGCAAAAATTATTTCTAATTTCCAGTCTTCTATTTCTCTTGATTCAAATTTTCTTTGTGAACGTCTATTTAGCATTACATTGTAAATATTAGTATTTAAAATTTCTTCTAAATCCAACTCTTGGGTTTCCTTATCTTTTTTTGGATATAATTTATCTTCTGGTTTAGTTTCTTTAAATAATCTGTTTAATATGTCATTTGGACTAGACATATTCTAACAAGCTTCTTCTTATTAGAAAACTTTTCTAAAATAAAAATTAATTACATATTATAAGTCTTTATTTTTGCAAGATATTCCCTCTTTAAGTATAGACAATTATCTTAGTGTATCTTTCGTTTAAAAAGCTCCTTTTCTAATTGATCTCTTTATGTTAAATTATTAGTTCTTTGTTTAATTAGAATTTATGCTCTTTTGCATTCATGATTAATATTAACTACATAGTGAAGAAATTCAATGCTTAAAATTTTTTCATAAAATTTTATTAATACCTATACCTTATAATAAAATGTAAATGGCGGTTTTGATATATATTTATTTTTATTCTTAAATTGAATTTTTTGTTTGCTATCTTCTTTTTGATCTATTGTCTTAAATATTTATATGTTATATAAAAACTATAATTTAATTGATTTGATTAAATAATTTTTCATCTTTCATTAATAATATATTTATATTAATTAAAATATGTTATTTATTAGATTATAATGTAAAAAGACTTAATATTATTATAATTATATAGATTTCAATTAGTCACCGTTTTGTTATTGAATATGACTTAACCATTTGCTAATTTTCTTATGAAGTTTATTGTTCTTGCTTTTTGTAAATTATCTCCATATCTGATCTTTTTTATTCTAATACCCTAATAATATTCTATTAGTAAATTTGCTGAAAGGCGTTCACAATTAACTATATGAATATGACTTATTTCTAGCAAATATTTCTCAAAAATATTAAATTTCTTTTCTATTATATTTATGGAATCAGTTTTAAAACTATAAACTCTTAAATTAATGCTATATGTATTTTTATAATTGTGGGCTCGTAGCGCAGACCATAAGGGCGTAAAATGGATAGCGCGGACGCCTCCTAAGCGTCAGGCCGAGGGTTCAAATCCCTCCGGGCCCGAGGTATATATGCATCTTTATTAGGCCCACTTTCTATGAATAATTAAGACGTAAATATTGAGAAAAATAACAGCACAACCAATATCATCATCTATTCACCAAAATTATAATAATAATAATAATTCCAATTCAAAAATATCTTCTTATTCTCGTTTTATTTATGCTCTTAATGCACCAGAGTCAAAAAGGCAATATCCTACACGTCTTAAAGTATTTTTAGATTTTTTGAAGATTGATGGAATAACAATAGAAGAAAAAGCAAACAGATTTTGTGATTTAATGATTGCAAATGGTGGAAGAGAATGGCTTGAATCTCAATTAATTGGGTTCTTTACATTACAAAATAGTAGAGTAGAAAAAGGCGAAATCTCTGCAGGTACAATCAAAAATTATTATAAACCCGTCAAATTATTTTGTGAAATGAATAATATTCTTGTTAATTGGAAATTTATCTCAAAAGGGATTAAAAAAGGAAGTGAAAATACAGAAGATCGTCCTCCTTCTATCGATGAAATAAAAAAATTAATGGAATATCCTGACAGAAGGATGAAACCAATTGTTTTAACTATGTTATCTTCTGGAATAAGAGTTGGATCTTGGGATTACTTAAAATGGAAACATATTATTCCAATAAAAGATAAAAAAAATCTGCATGATAATGCTATTATTGCAGCAAAAATAATAATATTTGATACCAAAAATAATAAAGAATATTTTTCATTTATTACTTCTGAAGCCTATTATTCATTAAAAGAATGGATGGATTTTCGTGAATCACATGGTGAAAGAATTACTGGCGAAAGTTGGCTGATGCGAAACTTGTGGAGAATAAGAAGCCATAAATATGCTAATTTTGTAGGTTCAGCCAAACATCCTATTCAATTCAAGAATGAAGGAATTCGGTCTATGATAAACGACTCCTGGAGGATTCAAGGTGTCAGAGAAGAACTTCCCAATGGAAAAAGAAGACACGAATTTAAAAGTTTACATGGATTTCGAAAATTTTTTGAAACCGAATGTCAAAAAGTCATGAAATCGCTTAATGTATCATATTTGATGGGTCATGATACAGGTATTACTGTTCATTATTATAGACCTAAGATGGATGAACTTTTAGATGATTATTTAAATTCAATTCCATATCTCACAATTAATGATGAGAAAAGATTATCAAAACAGGTCCAAGAATTACAAGAAAACAACCAAGATAAAGACTATATAATTAAAGGTCTTTTAATAATTGGTAAATATTTTCAATTTTTGAATCATCTCGTTTTAATTCACCAAACGTTAATGTTTCAAATTCCTTAGTTTTTTCTAATGTATAACCTTCTCTAAAATCTGTGTGAATAAACTCTTCATACACATTTAAAGAATCATTACTTGATTCAAAACTATGTATTAAATCTTTAAACTCGTTTAGGGAGTAGTAGTAGATACTTTGTTTGTTTTTCCAGTCTTTTATTTTTTGAATGGCTTCATATTCATTTTCAATACTAGAATCAGCAAATTTGGATTTAAAATCTATATGAGTATTTGTTAATACATATTTCTTAAAAAGTGAATCAATATATTTATAATCTAATACTTTTGTAGGAATGAATGTTATAATTTCAATATAGTCATTGTCATCTTTATCAATACCAATAGTAACAGGATTTTCTTGTCTATTATTTTTGGTTTTATCTTTTTTCTAATCTTATCTACTATTTCAATTCTAACGTCGATCAATTGTTTATTTGAAATATTGATCTGTAATGGATATTTCCAATCTTCATAATTCATAATATTAATACTTGAATCCTCAACTGCAAGGGCATAAGGGATTCCTAATATTTCTTTAAATGCTCCACCTAATGCACCATGGCTTATATGATATTGATTCCGTTTGCTGCTATAGTAATTGTCAAAATCAAATATCTTTTTAATCTTATCTTCAGTAAACACATCTATCCCAATAGGATTGGAATTTCTAACAATAACTTTGGTAACTTTTCCAATTTCGGTTTTCTCTTCTTCTGAAGCAATTAAATGAATATAGGGACTTCTATTTAATTTGACAAATTCCTTAGTGTTAGACTCGATAAAATCTAATGCATTATCTATTAATTCCCTAATTATAAAAATTCCTAGTTCATTCTTTTCTAAACCTAATCTAGTCCTTATACCCTTAATGGTTATGAAATCCGTTGTTTGGTGTTGCTCAGAGTATAAAATAGTCATTTTTAATGGTTTATTAAGAATTTAAACAAGGTGAGAAATTTTGACTATTTCTAACCATGATTAGAAAATATAGAAAAAATATCACCTTGTTGATTGTCCTAATTTCTTTGAAAGGGTAATTAACTTTTAACAAATTACCAAACTTTCTGGAACCTTTCTGTACCTTTTTTCTATTTTTGAATAATGTTGGTGTTATCATTTTATCACTTTTGGATCCTTTACTATTATTCGAATAACCATCATCTTTAATGTCCTGTCTAATATCTAATTCTGATTTAATGATTTTATCTATTACGATATTTTTAAATTCCCTTTTTTTATTTATCATTAATTTTCCTTACTATATAATACCTTTATTATACTTTCTTGTCTATAGATGCTACACATATTATAGTTGCAATAGTGCTATAAATATAGATAAATAATAACATATATAAACAACACTTTCCTGCTACTAACTAAAATACTGAATATCAAATAATAAAAGAAAAAGATATTGGAAATAAATTAAAATATAACTTTTTATATTTATCAAATATCAAACATATTTTTTTATTTAGTCAAGTTTTATCTCTGGTTCTACAGACCCAAAATCTTTTCTATATTTATCTTTAAATTTCAAAATATATCCAAAAGATGTGTCATCATATATAAATTTCTTAGTTAACAAGTACACGGTAATTATCTCTACTTTGTAATAATTTATCACTTTTTTATCTGTAATCTCTTTTTCTAGTATCAAATATGATAAGAAGTCTGCTTGACCAACTGCAAAGGAAGTATTAGGATAAATTTCAAGCCACAATTTCTTTGCTTCTTCACTATTTGAATCTAACTTATCATATTCTTCTATTTTATTATGGACTTTATTCATACTAGTTTCTATTTTATACCAAAGATCTGACGCAATACGAATTTGTTCAGACTTGCGATTACGGCTATAAGTAATGGCAAAACTAATAGCAGTAGCAATAAGGGCTGCTATTCCAGTTATTGCACCAACATCTATCTCATTTTTAAAAACAATTGCAGGTAACTCTATTACCATAGTAGTATAAGTGATAAAAGGAAATGATATATTATAATAAATCGATTATTAGAATAACTTTTTCATTATGATTTTCTGTTGTTCAAATAACAAAGACATTAGTAAAGATTGTGTAGAATAGTTCTCACCTTTTGCTTCTATAGAAGATGAATATTTGTAAGAAGATCGTAACATTTCTTTGAATAAATCTCTGTTTGGTTTTCTCAAAATGTCAGAGTAGGTTTTCCATTTGTCTAATTCCTTTTGTAATATTATAGAGTTATTATTGTTATTGTTAGTGTCCTGCCCATTTGGGCACGATATTAAGGTATTATCATTTAAAGTCTTGTAATGGTGTAATGCTATCGACATCATAATAGGATAAATTCTGATTGGTATTGCAGAATAGGAACAAGCAGAATTATACAGTCTTGCAATTGAAAACATTTCACTTAATACTTTTCTATCTTTCTTGTTGTTGAGATATTTTCGATATTGCTTCCATTCATTTTCCTCTAGTACAGCAGCAATTCTGAAAGATGGTATTGTTCTTCCCATAACACTGGTTTGCAAAAAGTATAGAATATAATAATTAGAACACTTTCATTAGAGGGAGAGTATTACAGAACAATCTTATAGAACAATCTATGTATTATGCTGAAAGATAAGTTCTGTATTTATTATATCAATTTAAAAGGTAATATGGGACTGGCTCATTTGGACATACACGTTGCTTTGGATCAACGTGAAGCATTAAAATGACCTTCAAGATAGACACAGCCCCATTTTTAATTTAGATGTCGATATATAAAAAAGTTAAGTATAAACAAAAATTATGAATAATTTTCTATAATAACATGGGTATAAGCAAAATGATTACTTTTGAATCTTCTCAATCTTTAATAGACTGAATAGTATAATATTACTATGAAGTCAATAGTACTTCTACTAATGGTGGGAATTCTTTTTGTTGTTCCACTACAAATAGTATCTGCCCAAATAGGTGCTTCAGAACAATTGATGAGTCATATGAGATTTACTCATTCCCAATTAGCAAATAATATCGATGAGGTTAAACAATTGATCAAAGCAAATGATACTTCTGAAGCCCTTACTTTACTTGATGGTATGGAAATTAAAATTGATCATATGAATACCATGTTTAATGATCTCGTATGGGAATTATCCAATAAAGGGCATTAATTAATCTACAATTTTTCTTTTTTAATATAATTAATTAATTAATTTTTTTGTAAATCATTTGATTATTTCAAATAATATTATTGAATTTCTGTTTAACTTCTTCCCTCTTATTTCCTCTTGAATTTGTAATCAAAACTTCCATGTTTTTCTTCATATTCATAGATCTTTCTAATAGGAAGTTCATTTTTTATACTTCTTGTTGTTGTAATATAATTCTGTCCATCCTTCTTTTTGAATCATTTTTTGAAATTCTTGTATTGTTGTTACTTCTTCGCCTTCCACTCCGTTGTCTCCTTGCTCCCTCTTAGACCACCTGACATAATTACCCTC
>Ga0126312_10000021_pt1 | contig 57018 bp, 48 predicted proteins | sample Plot104A_FD_92537 | JGI IMG/M metagenome (GOLD analysis project Ga0126312, IMG submission 92537) | Serpentine soil microbial communities from UC McLaughlin Reserve, CA, USA - Plot104A | ecosystem: Environmental > Terrestrial > Soil > Grasslands | place: USA: UC McLaughlin Reserve, Lake County... | reverse complement strand
TGTGGATGGATGTTGATGTGCTTCTCGGTACTGAGACCTTCGGAGTCCTTCGCGATGAGAACGACCTCGTAGTACGAGTCGGCGTCGTGGTCCACAAGCGGGACGAAGCTCGCTTGAGCGCCGACGAATTCACCCAGGTCGTGAAGGTGCGTGCCGTGGTGGAGGAGCACGCGCCAGCGCAACGCGGAGTCGGCGAGCGCGCCGTCCTCGGGATCGGTCGCGGCGCCGTGCAGCGTCACCCGTTCGCCGTCCCGGTAGAGCGCGCCTCCGGCCGGTTCGAGGATTGTCGCCGCCGGCGGGTTGCCGATGGCGATCGAGACATGATCCGTCGAGCTCCTGCCGCGCCCGTCATCGACGGTCAGCCGCGCATCGTATAGGCCCCGGGCCTGATAGGTGTGTTTCGGGTTCGGGTCCGGGCTGGGGGCGCTCCCGTCGCCAAAGTCCCACTGGTAACCCAGCGTGTCGCCATCCGGATCGCTCGAGCCGTTGCCCGTGAATTGGACCGTCGCCGGTGCCGACGGCGCGGACGTCGGGTCGGCCTGAGCGTCGGCCAGCGGACTCGCATCGCCGGGCGCATACTGGATCTCCCGGACGCTCCCGCCTTCTGGTTGGGCGAAGTTGATGTCGACGTAGACGAGGTTGCCGTTGGGCGCGGACTCCAGATCGACGCCGGTTGGCCAGCCGCTCGCGAAGTCACGAATGGCGGTCAGGCGGTCGCCGTCGTCGAACTTCAGCCGCCGCAGGAATTGTTGTGCGTAGTCCCCGATGACGATGTCCCCACGGTATTCGGCCGGGTAGTCGTCGCCGAGGTAGGTTGGACCGCCGACAATCGCGGCGTTGCCGGTGCCGTGTGGGTATGCATAGTTCGGCGCGGTCGCGCCTCCGCTCGTCCCCTCGGCGGCGTACAGGGAGGCGCACCGCGAGTCGTCCGCGTACTTGGGAGTCCTTACGTCGCCCTCGTAGCATGGCCAGCCGTAGTTCTTCCCGGGCTGGATGAGATCGAGCTCCTCGCGGGTCACTTCTCCCACGTCTCCGACGGCGGGGGCCTTGCCGCCCCCGCGAAGGCTGAACCGGTACGGGTTTCTGAACCCCTTGGCATAGATCTTCGTGCAGACGCGGCTGAGATCGGTTTCACCGGGACAGAGGGGATGGCCAGGCAGCCCGTGCCCGTTTCGGTCGATGTGCACGATCTTCCCGGCGAGGCTCTGCTCGTCGTACGTCCGGAAGGACTGCGTCTTCGCGTCCCCCGAGCCCACCCATAACGTGCCGTCCGGATCCGCGCGCACGGTCCCGACCGCGTGCGACGAGCCCTCGGCGGGAATGCAGTCAACGGTGTTCGACGGAGCCGGGCAGGGCGAGAGCGAGTAGCTGCCGAGCACCACGGTCTCTGGCGATGCGGGATTCTCCACCGTGTTGTCGGACCTGACCGTCACGCGGGTCAGGCGTGAGGTCTTTGGGCCATCGAAGGTGAGCGGGTCGCCGTCGTAGACGTAGAGCAGGTGGAGGTAGTGGTTGGTCGAGAAATCGGCGTCGACCGCCATCCCGAGCAGGCCTCGATCCGTGTAGTTGTTCACGTGCGAGGAGAGATCGATCAGCGGCGTGCCGAGCAGCTGGCCGCCGCTGGTTACGACGCGAACCCGCCCCGCCTTCTCGGCGACGAACATGCGGCCGTCGGGCGCCCAGGCGACCGCCGTAGGCGCCGCCAGGCCGCTCGCCAGAGGCTGCTCCTCGAAGAAAGGCGGGTAGGTCGTGGCTGAGGCGGAGGGTGCGCTCATGCCGCAGAGCACCAGCACTACGAGCCAAAGCAGTCGGACACGGCGGGGGCGTTGCCACTCACGAGAGCGCCTCGAATGGAAGTCCGTTGCCAGACGGCCAGTATGTAATCGCTGGCCTGTTCGCGCCAGCGCGAGGTTCGTCAGGTGACCTCAGCCGTGTTGAGGCTCTGCCACGGCTACCTAGCGAACGGGCCCGGCCCAGTGATCCCTTCGCGTCGGGCTACGCCCAGGTGTGCGTGGCCGCGCCGATGAGCGACGGTTATGCTCGATAGATGCTGGAGCCCCACAAGCTGGCTGAGATCGAGTCGCGCGAAGGACCCGCGGAGAGGAAAACGCTCCACAAGCCGTTCGGGGAGCCGTGGGATGCCGCTTATTTCGTGAAGTGGGCGACCATCTGGCACGCGCTCCGTGATTTCGGGCTGCCTCAAGGGGGGACGGTGCTGGACATTGGCGCCGGCACCGGGTGGACATCTGCCTTCCTGGCGGAATCCGGTTACGCGCCAACGGCCCTGGATATCGCTCCGGGGAACGCGCGGACGGTCGAGGCGCGCGCCGCGCGGTGCGGCCTGGAGGTGCAGACCGTCCTCGCCGACATGGACGGCTTCGATCTCGGCCGACACTACGACGCGGCCCTCGTGTTCGACGCCCTCCATCACTCGACTCGCCCACGACGAGTGCTGGAGAACATCGCCCGCCATCTCAAACCGCGCGGATGGGTGCTGTTCGGCGAACCGTCCGTCCTCCACAGCATCTCGCCGAACGCCTGGCGCGTACGCCGTGAGGAAGGCTGGACCGAACGCGGCGTGTCGGTGCGACGACTGAAGGGAGACTGCCGCGCGGCTGGGCTTGGCGGGTTCCGCCGCTACTTTGAGGGCACCGGTCCCTACAGCGCTCGGCTACGCGACTTCGCGTGGCAGCTGACGAGGCTATGCACGGCGAATGTTGCATTTGCGCCTCGGGCTTCCATCTGGCTGGCCGCCAGACGCTTGGACTAAGGCCGCGCCTCTCCGACACGGACCTCGGTGAGGTCAAAGGCGGCGGCCGTGCTGAGGTCGAGGGGCTCGGCGGCCACCGATTCGGCGCCCCCGTCTGATCGCGTCGCGAACATGGCCTTCCGGCCATGAGACGAAACGTCCTCGCCAGCATGGCGACCACCGCCGCCACGGTCGGCGTTGGACTCGTCACCGCTCCGATGATCATTGCGGCGGTCGGGCTCGCCGGATACGGGGTCTGGACCGTGTTTCGGGCCGTGATGGTCTACGTGGCGTCGGCCCAGCTCGGCCTCGGCCCGGGGGTGCAGCGCTTCACCGCGATTTCTCATGGCGAGGAACGACAGGCCCGCGCCGCCCGGATCTTTTGGACGGCGCTGCTCCTGTACAGCGCTCTCGGCTCGTTCGCGCTCGTCGCCAGCCAGCTGACAGCCGGGGAGCTCGTCTCGATCTTCGAGTTCCCAGAGCACCTCCGAGGTGATGCCGACTCGATGTTCCGTCTCATGGGGGTCGCCATGCTGCTGAATCTGCAGGCGGCCGCCTTCATCAACGTCCTGCAGGGGCTCGAGCGCTTCACTGCCTCCGCCGTTACGACGGCGGCTGCGTCAGTCGTCTTCGTCGCGGCGGTGGCGCTGCTCGCGGGGCCGTACGGCTTGGTCGGGCTCGGCTATGCCGCGATAGCCCAGCAGGCCGCCATCATGGCCGTTGGCGCGCTCACGCTCTGGAGGACGATATCCCGGGCGCGACCGTCCCTCATGCCCTCGCACGACGTGCGCAGCCTGGTGGGGTTCTCGGTCAAGGTTCAGGTGGCGGCGCTGTCGACGCTGTTCAACACGCAGACGGACCGCCTCGTGGTCGGCGTGATCGCCCCCGCCCGTACCGTGGGGCAGCTCGGCTTGGGCGCGCAGGTCGCGGAGGCCGGCCGCATGCTCGGAGCCGCCGCCGTAACCGCCTTGGTGAGCCGGATGTCGGTCGTCCGCGGCGGCCGCGGCGAGGGCGACCTGTCGGCGCTCTACGCACGGATCAGCCAAGTCTGGATCGGCTCCGTCACCGGTGTGGCGATCATCGCCGTGGCCTCGATGTATCCGGTCATCGCCTCCTGGCTCGGATCGGGGTACGGCGACGCCGCCGTCTTCGGAGCGCTGCTAGTGGTCGGATACGGCCTCTGGCTCATCACCGGACCGACAAGCGCCTACCTGCGCGCGATGGGCTTGCCCGGGCTTGAGGCCCGCTACGGGGCGGTCGTGGTAGTCCTCAACGCGGTCCTGACAATCGCGCTCGCATTGGCGATCGGCCCGCTCGGCGTGGTGATCGCCACCGTCGCCGCATACGCCGCGGGCTCGACCTGGTTCTTCGTCCGCGTCCGACAGCGCACCGGGCTTCGCGTGCTGGAGCGCCCGTCGAACTGGGCGTCCACACTCGCCCTGGCGGCGCTCGCGGCCGGCGTCTCACTCGGCTGGGGCCTGCTCATGGCCGGAGCGCTTCCCGCCCCCCTGGCGCTGCTGCCCACCGGGCTGGGCACGGGCGCGGTGACGCTCGGCTTCCTGGCGTGGACCGGCGCGCTGAGGCGCCCGGCCCGGTCCACTGCAGCGCGATGACGCGGCAAACCCTGCCATTGCCGCGCCCGAGTGAGACGACCGACGCCTCGCTGGGTCCATCCTCGCGGGCGGTCCGGGGGGCTCGTCGGCCCCTGGCTTGACCCAGCTCCGGCTGTGCTGCCTCCGTCATGCCCCGGTCCGCGCGCTACTAGGGAACCGCGCCCGAAACCTCGGTAGCGTCCGCGCGAGCCAAGCAAGTCCCCATAAGAGAGCGATATTCACTGCGAGCCCCTTGAGCACGCCTACCAGCCCGAGCACCACGATCGTCTCGAGTCCATAGATCAGCGGCCATGCACTGACGGCGTACAGCGCCAGCGCCCCCGGATCCGACGAGCGGGCCCCGAGGAAGTCGTTGATCGCCCGGTAGACGGCGCCGAGCACAGGCATGCCGAGAATGACTCCGAGCCATCCGAAGTCCAGGTACAGCTCGCCCGGTTGAGTGGTCGCGATCGAAACGGATCTGTTGTCCTCGGAGAGCACGTCGTAGGCACGGCCGAACGCGTTGCCGAACGTGCCTGGGTCGTGCTTGTCCGGATAGACGGCACGCGGAATTGGCGCCTCGAGGACCCAGCGAAGGGTCTCCCCCGGAGCCGAGCCGATGGGTGCTCGCCCCCTGTGCAGGATGGTGGCGACGGATGCCACGTCGTTGAACCTCGAGAAGGTGCCCCCCAAGCCCGCGTCGAGCGTTTCTGTCGGGCTTCTCGTGGCAACTACCTTCAGCGCCACCCAGAGCCTCGGAACCGGCTCTCGCTGGTAGACCTGCGACTCGCTGAAGTTACCGCGATAGACCGCGATAAAGGGAAACAGGAAGAGGGCCAGGAACAGGCCCACTGGGATCAACAGCTTCCATGGAATCTTTCGCGCGCGCGCGTAGAAGAGGATGACGAGGGCCATCACGGCCGCGCCGATTACCAGGCCGCGTTGGCCGGTGGGGAAGTACCACAGCGCCTCCAGAGCGACGAGCCCCCAGAAGCTCCGGCGCAATAGGGTCTTCCCTCGCGCGAAGCCCCCTAGGTAGGCGACGGCGCCGATGACGGCCGCCGCAAGCGTGGGTAGCGTCGCGAGGCTCTTAATGAGGACCGTCGCTCCGGTATTCGCGGGCGCCCCTTCAGCCAGGGTTGCGGTATGGAAGTAATGGCCAGTGGCGACCTGGGCTACGCGTGCCAGCCAACCGATCACGAGGAGGGGAATCGCGATCGCGAAAGGGGAGACATCCCGCGGCAAAAACTCGACGCGCGCCCGAGCGGTGAGCCAGCCCAGCGGGTTGAGTGCGTATCCGAGCCACAGACACGGGAGGGCTAGCAAGCTCATCCCAAGGGCAGCCGTCATGCTGGCGTGGTCGAACGTGAACTGCTGCTGCGGCCCGGAGTAGTAGAAGTAGACACCGCCGACGGTGAACGCCAGCAAATAGAAGATCCCGATCAGGGGGAGAAGCGAAAGCGGATCCTGTTGCCGACGAATCCCCCACAGGACGGCCCCCGCCGCCTCCAACAGCCCGACGCACACCAGCAATGGAAACAGCAGGGAGTTCGGGACGCCGTGCGAGATGAGCGCGCCGATGACGAGGACCAGGGGAATTGCGGCAAGGTACGCGACGTTCCGGGGAGTCGGGCGGCTCGATAGAGAGGCCACGGTAAAGGACTTCGGCTGGTGGTCCGAAAACCGTTAGGGTAGCCCGCCCTTCACACTGAGAGAGCATGCGCGAACAATCGGACCGAGCATGACCGACCAATCGGACCGCCCATCGGGTCTGCTGGCCCTCGGAAGGATCGCACGGCGACGAGTCCGGCTGATAACGGCCTGCGCGCTGCTTGTTCCGATCGTCGCAGTAGCGCTGTCGCTAGCACAGGGCGAGGAGTTCGAGACTACGGCGACTCTCGCGTTCCGCGAGTCACACGTCGACGAGGTGATCGTCGGGACAAACATCCTCAAGGAACCCGAGGACGAGGAGACGCTGGCGCAGACCACACTCGGGCTCGCGAGGACGGACGCAGTCGCCCGGCGCACGGCGAAACGGCTTGGTGACGGGACAACGAAGGACGAGGTCGCTCGGCGGGTGACGGTGAAACGGCGAGGTGAGGCACTCGTATTCGACGTCGTCGCGACGGCGCCTACGGCGGAAGCTGCGCGCCGGACGGCGGAGGTATTCGCCGAAGAGGTCGGGGCGCTGCGACGGTACGAGAATCGCTTAGTCGTACGGAAAGCTCGCTTGGCGCTCGTCAAGACGCTCCGCGACCTTCCGCCCGACGCTCCTGGAGCACCGGAGATTCGGGACCGAATCAGCCGGTTGCAGCAGTTGCAGTCGGAGGTCCCGGACGACATGCAAGTGGTGGATCGCGCCGATCGGCCGGCCGAGGCGTCGTCGCCGAAGCCTATCCGCAGCGGTTTGATCGGCCTGGTCGTCGGTCCGCTGCTGGGCTTTGGTCTCGCCCTTCTCGTAGATCGATCGGACCGCAGGCTGAAGGACGCCAATGAGGCGGGTGCCGTCCTTGGGGAGCCGCCACTTGCCCAGATCCCCGAAAGCCCCGTGCTTGCCGGGCAGACTTTGGACCCGGCTCTGTCCACGGCCGAGATGGAGCCGTTTCGCGCGCTACGGACCCACATTCGACATGACGCACCCGGCTCGACCATTCGGTCCGTGCTCGTGGCCTCGCCGGCCCCTGAAGACGGGAGGACGACCGTCGCCTGGCATCTGGCAAGGGCCGCGGCAAGTGTGGGCATGGAGGTGCTGCTGCTCGAGGCCGACCTTCGCCGACCGGCGCTAGCGGCAAGGCTCGGAGAGAGCGGCACGCCGGGGTTGATCGAAGTGTTGAACGGCGAGGCGGGCGTGCGCGACGTCGCGCGCTCAACGCAGGACCCCGGTGCCAACGGTTCCGCCCGATCCACCGGGTGGATCGAGCTGCTGCCGGCGGGACGGAGCCTCGATAGCTCGATCGACCTCATCGACTCCACGAAGATGCGAGAAGTCGTGGAGGAGGTCGAGCGCGAGTACGACCTGGTCATCGTGGACAGCCCTCCGAGTTCCGAAGCCCTCGACGCCCTCGCCCTAGCCAGCATGGCGAGCGCGACCATCGTCGTCAATCGACTATGGCATACGCCCCGAAAGGGCGCAGGAGAGCTACGAGAACAGCTTCGAAGAGTCGACGCGCGGGTGCTCGGACTGGCGCTGGTCGGAGCAGCTCGCTCCCGAGTTCGTAGTGACGCCCCCCCAGACGAGCCCGTTGGCGGCCAGGACGCCGAGCGGCAAGCCGCACAAGGCTCCCCTGCGGCGTAGCCATTCAAACGCATAGGCCGGGTACTCACCCGGCCCGGCGGGCGCCCCAGTCGCCGAAAAGCAACCGGCCCGCGCGCGATGTTTCCTAATCCGGTGGAGGTCAGTCTCGCGTCGAGGCTCATGGTCGGACCGCTCACCTGGTAGGAAGGCATCCCGTTGATCGGCTACCTCATCCTCGCCCACAAGAACCTGCATCAGCTCACGCGGCTGATCCGGCGCCTCCAAGGCGAGCGCTCGGCGTTCTTCGTCCACGTCGACGTGAAGACCGACATGTCCGGGCACGAGGACGAGCTGCGTTCGCTCCCCCGAGTGACGCTGGCCGAGGAGCGGCGCTTCTGCCCCTGGGGCGGGGGCCTCGGCCTCATCGGCGCGACCCGGGATCTAATGAAGTCCGCGCTGCGCGATCCAAGGGTGCGGAAGCTCGTCGTGCTCTCCGGCCAGGACTATCCGATCAAGGCCCCTGGCCACATCGAGAGCTTCCACCTAGCCGGGCATCCCGAGCAGTCGTTCATCGAGAACTTCCGACTGCCACGCACGGACTGGGGACCACGCGGGGGAATGGGGCGGATCGAGGACTTTTACGTGTGGCTGGGCGGGCGGTACCGCTCACTGCACAACTCGAGACTCCGGATCAGGCGGAAGCTGCCTTACGGCCTGAAGCCCTACCAAGGCGGCCAGCTCTGGTCCATGTCGCGGGAGTGCGCGGAGTTCGTGCTTGGGTACACCGGGAGCCATCCGCGCGTCGAGCGCTTCTTCAAGCACGCGCGGAACCCGTCTGAGTCCTTCTTCCAGACCATCGTCATGAACTCACCCATGGCGGAGCACGTCGTGAACGACGACCTCCGGTTCGAGCTCTGGGAACCCGACAGCGACCATCCCGAGATCCTCACGACGCGGGACATGCCGGCGATGCGGGACTCGCGAGCGCTCATCGCCAAGAAGTTCGACACCGACGTGGACGCCGAGGTCCTCGACTTGATCGACCAGCAGATCCTGGATCAATAGCGCCGCGCCAGGCCGGGGAAGGTGCATGGGTCAGGAACTACGACTGGGCCAGTTATGCGTGCCCCGCTAGGTCCGCGAACGACCCGAGCTCAACCGACTCGAGGTCGCGACGCCAGCCCTCCGACAGGAGCGCTTCGCTGTCTCGAAGCGCGGGATGCACCACCAGCTCGACGGTGGCCCGTTTCGCAAGCTCCAGCGCCCGCTTTCGCTCGGCGAAGTCGAAGCAGTAATCGGTCGACGGGAAGCGCCGTAGCTGCAACCACCGGCGCGCGGCGCGTGGCGGCGACGCGAGTGCTCGCGGCTCAGTGTCGAGCGCTCCCCTTAGCGGCGTGCCGCTCGTGAGCGACCTGGCGAGCAGGACGTTCGGCGAGACCTGTACGTGCTTGTGCCCGTCTACGTGGGTAGGAGGGCGACCGTAAAGCTCGCGGAAGGCCTCGAGCTGTTCGCTGATGCAAAGCTCTATCTGGCTTCGCAAGCTTGGGTCGAAAAGCCAGCGGCGCGCCCGGAGCCAGCGACCTGAGAAGCGCGCTGAGAGGGACTCCTGGCGCTCGCGGGCCGGCCGAGGGACCTCCGCGAAGGTGTAGGGCTCAGAGAGGTTGAGGTGCAGTCCGACCGGCAGCCCCGCGTCGCGCACCACCCGGCTCGCCCGCTCTGAATCGGACATCCAAACCATCGCCGTGGCGCTCGTTATGCACCCATGTGCGAAACACTCGAGGATCGCGTCAGTGCTCTCGCGGTCCAGCCCTAGATCGTCTGCGTTCACTATGAGCAGCGGTGACACGTTGGCTCGGCAGTATCACTGCCGGTGAGCCGAACCGCTCGTAGAGCCGCCCCTGGAAGCGCCCGTCGCTTGGCCGTGGCCAGGGGGGTGGGTCGCCGCCGCGAGATGCGTGGCTGCCGGTCCGTTGCGTTAGTACGCTCGAAGGGCAGCCCCATGATCACGGATCCAACCGCATGATCGAGGACTCCATCCACGGCCAGGACATCGTCTGCCTCGGCTTCGCCGACTGGCAGAGTGAGCTTTGGACGAACCAGCACCACCTCATGTCGCGGCTCGGCGAGTCCAACCGTGTGCTGTTCATCGAGTCGCTCGGGCTGCGGCGGCCCCAGCTGGCGAGGAGTGACGTGCGCCGGATAGTGCAGCGCCTGGACAGGACGCTCGGTGGGATACGGACCATCGGCGACGTGCACGTCGTCTCGCCGCCGGTCATACCTCTTCACCGGAGCCGCGCGGTCCGCGCCATCAACGCCAGGCTGCTCCGCTGGTCGGTTGCGAGGGCGACCGAACGGCTAGGGATCCGGGAGCCGCTCCTGTGGGCGTACGCGCCTCAGGCCGAGGCCCTGATCGACGACCTCCGGCCCTCGGCGGTTCTCTACCACTGCGTTGACGATCTCGCCGCACACAAGGGCATCGACCCGATGAGCTTCCGCACGGCCGAAGAGCGCCTGGCACGCCGTGCCGATCTCGTGGTCGCAACCGCTCGGCCGCTGGCCGAACGGATGCGCCGTCTCGCGAAGAACGTGCTCGAGGCGCCGAATGTGGCAGACGTCGATTTCTTCGCCTCGGCCCTGGAGGACGGCGCGATCGATCCTGGCCTCGCCGCGCTGCCCCGGCCGAGGATCGTCTTCACGGGCGCGGTCGTATCCACCAAGCTCGACTTCGACCTGATCGCGGGCGCCGCGCGCGCGAGGCCCGACTGGAGCTTCGTGCTCGTGGGTCCCATCGGCGTAGGCGACCCGAGCACCGACGTCACTCCGCTCGAGTCCGAGCCGAACGTCTACCTGCTGGGCGGCCGCCACTACAGCACGCTCCCCCGGGTGCTCCGCGGCGCGGACGTGGGCTGGATCCCCTACGCGCGGGACGAGCTGACCCGAAGCATCTTCCCGATGAAGGTGTACGAGTATCGCGGCGCGGGGCTCCCGATCGTCTCCACCTCGCTCCCATCGCTCGAAGGCGTGGAAGGCGTGAGCTTCGCCGACGATCCCGACTCTACGGCGGGGGCCATCGAGGGAGCCTTGGCGGAGAACAGCCGCGAAGCCCGCCTGCGCCGCTCGCAACTCGCGCGCGGACACTCCTGGGACGCCCGTCTAGAGGAGATCGCGAAGGCGCTGCAGGCGGCGCAAGCGGACGGGGGCGCACGGCGATGAAGGTCCTTTACATCGACCACACCGCGGAGATAAGCGGTGGAGAGCGCTCGCTCGCGGACATGGTGAAGGCACTTCCACCCGAGGTGACCCCCGCGCTCGCGTGCCCCGACGGGCCGTTTGCCAAGGCGGTTCGGGAACTCGGGGTGCCGATCTTCCCGATCGTCGGCACGGACGCGAGCCTCAGAGTCCACCCCGTCCACACGAGCGGGGCTGCGGTCGCGATCGTCAACGCCGCCACTGCCGTCAAGCGCATCAGCGCGCGCTTCCGCGCCGATCTCGTGCACGCGAACTCGATCCGCGGCGGAATCGTGGCGAGCATTGCGCATGCCCTCGGCGCGCCTCCCGCGGTCGTGTACGTCCGCGACTGCCTTCCGCCCGGGATCGTCTCGAGCGCTTCGCTCAGGATCATGGGACACGGCGCCGCGTGTGTGCTGCCGAACTCGCGGTACACCGCCCAAACGCTCGGGGAGGACTTCCCCGCGCCGGTCCGGGTGGTGCATTCCCCGATCGATCTGGCGAGCTTCGACGCCTCGGGCACTGACCGCGCCACGGCGCGCGCCAGCCTCGGGCTGAGCGAGGCGGACGTGGTACTCGTCATGGTCGCTCAGCTGACGCCGTGGAAGGCGCAGGACGATGCCATCCGGACGCTTGCACTCCTCCGGCGCCGGCACGACAACGTGCGGCTGGTGCTCGTGGGATCCGCAAAGTTCCTTAGCAAGGCCACCCGGTACGACAACGACGCCTACCGGGCGTGGCTTGGAAAGCTTTCTTTGGCCCTTGGAGTCGAGCGCGACGTGTTCTTCCTCGGTGAGCGGCACGACGTAGCGAGCATCCTCGGCGCCTCCGACATCGCCCTGCTGCCCTCCTGGGAGGAGCCGTTCGGGCGCTCGCTAATCGAGGCGATGGCGATGGAGCGCGCGGTCGTCGCCACCAACGTGGGTGGCCCGCCTGAAATCCTGGCCCACGACAGGGAGGGCCTCCTGCTCCCGCCGCGCGCTCCGGAGCGCTGGGCCGAGGCGATCGACGCGCTGATCAAGGACCCCAGCCGGCGCGCCGAGCTCGGCCGCGCGGGACGCCGCCGGGTGGCGGCTCAGTTCTCGGTCGAGCGCCATGTGGACGCGATTCTCGACGTCTACGCCGAGACGACGGGCGATGGTCGTCCAGGTCCGGCTCGGCCGACGTCCGCCGGACGCTGAGCGACCCGTTCAAGCAGCGCAGACGCTACGCCACCAGCGGCCATTTGGTCCTCGTTCCGTAATGGGCAATCACGCGGTACCTCTCCTTGCCGACTTAAGATCTTCTAGACCGTTGACGGCACTTGGTGGGCACATAGCGTCTCGCCCTGCGAAATCCTTCAGGGGCGAGCGGGTCCGGTCGCTCCTGAGCCGGCTGACAAGCGGCGCCCCGTACACCGGTCCGGTCATCGCGGCCAGCATGGGATTAGGGTTCCTCGTGGGCGCCGTAGCAGGACCGGTCCCCGGTGTGACGCTCCACTCCGTCCAGGCTGTCGCGGGTGTCGTCCACCTGCCGCTCACGAGCGCCACCCAGATCAACGAGACTTCGACCTACTCCCTCGTTCTCGTCCAGCTGCCGGCGTTGCCTCTCGCGCTCGGGATGTCCGAGTCGACCCTTGCGGTGCTGTTGTCAGGCGTGCAGGGAGCGGTGTTCTTCGGGGCAGTCGTCACCGTCTGCCTCGCCCTCTCCGAGAACACGCTGCTGGCCGCGCTCGCCCCGTTCCTCGTGATCCAGCTCGACAGCGTCCCAGGGCATCAGTATCCGGTCTCGGTGGTGGCAAGTCACTACGAAGACGCCGTTCTAGGCCTCTTCGCGGCCTTGCTCACGGTGGGGCTACTGGCGATGCGCCGAGCACGGTCGGGGCTGTTCCTCCTAGGCGTCCTCCCCGCGATTCACGTCTCCTATGGCATCGCATGCTTGATCTTCACGGCGGCCGGCCTAGGCGCTGCGCAACGAACGCACCTCGCCCCGCTTCGGGCCGCGTGGAAGTACTTCGCCGGCGGCGTCGCCGTGTTCGCGGTCAGCTTCGGCGTTCAGGTGCTTGCCATTCGGCACGTCCCTGCCGGAATCGACATGCACCGGGCCGAGAGCGTCGTCCGCGACTTCATCCAAAACTGGGACGTGCATCGGCGTCCGGCCGGCTTCTTCGGCGCTCACCCGGAGCGGCTGCTGACCTTCTTTGAGGCGGACGTCTTCCTTTTCCTGCTGGCCGCCGGTTTGCTTCTGCTCGCGCGGACGCGGCTACCCGCGGATGCTCGTTTCCTGATCCCTGGGCTCGCTTCGGCAGCAGCGGTTGCGGTCGTCTACAAGCTGGTGCAGGAGGTCGCGCCGGACCAGATGCCGCTGTGGCTGCATGGGCTCATGATCACCCGCTGGTTGAACATGGACACGATCGTGCTGCCACTGCTCGTCCTCGCCACCCTGAGTTATCTCGGGTTCCAGCGGCAGCAGCCGCTTGCGCTTGGGGCTCTCGCGCTCTGCGCGATCGTGATGGCGAGCGGCTTCGTCGACCTGACTCCTTTCGCCTCGAGCTGGGACGGATTCCCGGTAAACGATCGCATCTCGCTCGAGCCCACCGGATTGCTTTTCCCGATCGCCACGGTGGCAGCGCTAGCTCTCTTGATCGCAGCTGAGCGAGGCAGTCCCGCCACGAGCAATCGACAGACAGGGGGTCGCTTGGTCACGGCTGGAGTGCTCGCCGCGATGTTGCTGGCAGCGATCGCGGGCTATGTGGTCCCCCGATCACTCAGCAACCACGCCCGGCTCAAGACGGTGAGCGGCGTAGGGACCTCTTCCGATCGTGCCTTTCTAGGTCGCATCGGGCACCGACCTGGACTTCTCTTCGTCGCACCCGGACTCGACTTCTATCTTCCCCAGTTCCATTCGAGGCGCGGTCCGGTGCTGGACATCGACCAGCTCAACTACATGACCTACGTGCCCGAGTCGGGACCCCCGTCGGAGCGAGCGTTGAGGGAGGCGTACAACACAAGCGTCTCTGATCCCGACGGCGGTACGTTCGCGGGCACACGTCGTATCTGGGAGAGGCGCTCCCCTGTGCGGTGGCGCGCACTTCGCCGAGAGTTCCAGGGAACCGACGTGCTGGTGCCGCGTTCGTGGCGGCTTCGGTTGCACCTCGTCGGAAGCTCGGACAATCTGCGGCTGTACTCGATCGCCTAGGACGATTCGGAGCGCCGTCGCACCCGGTCGGGCGAGAGCCTTGGGCCGAAGGCGAACAGCCACCAGCCGAGGTAGGCGGGCAGCCAGGGCCCCAGCTGGAACTTCGAGCTTCCCGACATGCGATCGAGCCAGATCGTCGGTATCTCGGCCACCGGCAACCGGCAGCGACGGGCCTTGGCTACCTGTTCGATCCCGAGCGTGAATCCGGTGTCCGACTCGATGCCCACCTCTTTGAGGAACTCGGTGGAATAGGCCTTGAAGCAATTTGTCGCGTCCCGGGTTCCCACGTGGGCCAGGTAGTGAAGCGAGAGTCCCGCCACCCGCGACAGGAGCCCCTTGAGCAGTCCTCCGCCGACCTTTTGCCCGCCGCGAGTCCAGCGCGAGGCGGATGCGACTACTACGCCCCGCTCGACGAGCCGGGCGAGCTGGTCGATGTGCTGCGGGTCGTCGCTGCCATCCCCCATGGTCGTCACCAGGACGTCGGCTTTGGCGTGGTCGATGCCCGAGCGCATGGCGTTTGCGGGGCCGTCGCCGTGAGCGTTCACCAGAACCTGCAGTCGAGGCTCGTGCTGGGCGTAGGCGGTGACAAAGGGCTGCGTGGGATCGGCCTCGTCGTCGAGCACGAGCAGCACCTCACACGGCAGCGTCACCGCCTCGAACAAGCGGTCGAGGAATCCGACGATGGCTTCGCCCTCCTCCCGAACCGGCACGACCACCGTTACCCGCGGGTTTTCCTCTGCTGCGGCCACGCGATTAAAGGGTTGGTGTGGGTGCAGCGCCGGTCCCAAGGCCAGCGCGAGAAGGCATTCGCAATCGGCTCGCGAACGCTCCGACGGTGCGCCAGAGTGTTCTCGTGCCCCTAAACACTCGTCCTAGGCAACCCGTTCCACCACCAGGCTGGCCAGCGGGGATCGCAAGACTAGCTGAGTCCTGTTTCGGTCGGAGCAGCTGAATACCTAAGCGGCGACGTGAGTGAGCAAGCGGCCGTGCGGCGGGTTCGACGACGCCCTCTTCCCATGCCTGGACGCCTCTACGTCTCGCTCGCCGCACTGACAGCGATAGGGGCCCTGCTTCGGTTCAGCACGCTCGGCGCTCAGGGATTCTGGAACGACGAGGCGGTAACGGCGTTCATCGCGCACCTCGACCTGTGGGAGCTCCCTGCCAGGATCAGCCACAACGAGGGAACCCCTCCGCTGTACTACGTCGCGGCTTGGGCGTGGATGAAGCTATTTGGAACTGGAGACGTAGCTCTGCGCTCTCTGTCAGCGGTATGCGGCACGGCGACGATACCGGTGGGCTACCTGGCAGCCGCCGAGTTCGTCTCGAGGCGTGCCGCATTGGCATCAGCAGCCCTTGTGAGCGTGAGCCCGCTGTTGGTCTGGTACTCGCAAGAGGCTCGCTCCTACGCTCTCCTCGTCCTCCTGGGGGCGCTCTCCCTCTCGTTCTTTGTCCGCTCCCTGAGGGACCCCACGCCCCGGCGGCTGACCGCCTGGGCGATCTTCTCCGCGCTGGCTCTCTCCACTCATTACACGGCGGCACTACTTGTGCTGCCGGAGGCGGCGTGGCTCGTCTACAGGGCGCGCCCGCGACGACCTCCGCTGATCGCCGTCGCCGGCGTCGCGGCCATTGGTCCGCCGCTCGCGGCTCTGTGGCTCAAGCAGCACGCAAACGACGCGACGGCTGAGTTCATCAAGGAGGTCCCGCGCGAGGTTCGTTGGGTCCAGATCCCCGAACAGTTCCTGATCGGGTTTGGACCGCGCTCAGTACCTCTGCTCGCCGGGTTTGCATCGCTGGTCATTCTGGCGCTGTCGTTTCTCGCTTGGCGTGGCGCCCCTCAGGAGCGCCGAGGGGCTGCCAGGGCCGCGGCTCTCGGAGCAGCAGTGGTCGCGCCTCTCGCCGTGCTGTCCCCTCTACCTTCGTTCGACTATCTGATTACGCGCAACGTCATCCTCGCCTGGGTCCCTCTGATGATCGCTGTGGCCGCAGGTTTGACCGCCCGACGAGCCGGTCAATTCGGGCTGCTGGCGATGGTGGCGCTGTGTTCGCTGTCGATCGTGACGGTGGTTTGGATCGCCCGAACTCCGTCACTTCAGCGGCCGAACTGGCGACGCGTGGCGCAGGTCATGGGCCCCGCCACTCGCGAGCGCGTCGTCGTTGCACCGGACCGCGACTTCGCCTCGCCACTGCTGCTGCGTTACCTCCAAGAAGCACGAGCCTTGCCCTCCTCCGCTCGCGTTGACGAGATCACCGTTGTCGAGCTGGAAAGGTCGTTCCATCGGGCAGCGGTCAACGCTTCCTCGTACTCCGGACTGGAGTGCTGGTGGGGGTCGGTCTGTGAGGCCCGGATGGTCGATCGCCACCTAGGTCCGCCTTCCGGCTTCCAACTTGCTGAGCGGCAGACGGATGGACACTTCATCGTGAGCCGTTACCGCGCCGCACGGCCACGCCTGATAACGCGACGACGCCTCACTCGAACGGTGAGCGGCAACTACTTGATGCTGGTGCAGACGCCCGGCTGAATCGGCGCAGGCTTCGCGAGCGTCAGCGCGGTGGCTGAACGCTTTTCCCCGCGGGTTTGTGCCCGGTGGGCCGGTCGCCGGCCCGGATCTCGACTAGCGTGTTCCGTGATGCACCACACGGTGGAGCGGCACCCGTCCGCAGAGTTCTCCGCCCGCTCCTCGCGCCCGACCGCGCCGATATCCGAACGCTACCTCCTGCCCGGACTGGCGCTCATCGTGCTCGCCGGAGCCGCCTTGCGGTTCTCGACGCTCGACCTCCAGAGCTTCTGGGGCGACGAGACACTGACCGTAGCCCGCGTGAACAGCGGCTTCGGCCACATGCTCTCCCAGCTCCCTTCGCGCGAGGGAACCCCGCCCCTTTACTTCATGCTCGCCTGGCTTTGGAGCCACGTCTTCGGGGCGGGCGAGATCGGGTTGCGCTCGCTCTCGGCCCTTCTTGGCGTTGCGACCATCCCGGTCGTCTATACCGCAGGGCGCCTCCTCTGCTCTCGAAAGGTCGGGCTCGTGGCAGCGACTCTGTTTGCAGTCAGCCCGCTGATGGTGCACTACGGGCAAGAGGCCCGTTCCTACGCGCTTGTCATCCTGCTCGCCGCGCTCTCGCTTGTGTTCTTCGCACGGGTGCTCGCGAGCCCCACGGTCCGGGCCTTGACGGGGTGGGCGATCACCTCGGCCCTCGCGATCGCGACCCACTACTTCGCCGGCTTCATGGTCGGAGCAGAGTTCGTATGCCTCTTGGCGGCGCACCGCAGGTGTCGACCTCTCTGGCTGTCGGGCGGGGTCGTCGCGGGAATGGGCCTCGCGCTGCTTCCCCTTGCGATCGCACAGGCTTCTTCCGGCGGGGACGGCGACTGGATCCGGGAAGTGCCGTTCCAAACGAGACTTGCCCAGCTCCCCAAGCAGTTCCTCATCGGCCCCGATGGGCCTCTGGAGGCGCTCACCGGGGCCGTCTCGCTGATCCTCGTCGCGGCCGGCGTGGCGTTGGTGGTGTTTCGAGGCGATCCACGGGAGCGCGGCGCTGCCCGCCTCGGCACGATGCTTGCGCTGATCACGGTCGCGGGTCCCCTCGCCCTCTCGGTAGCGGGGATCGACTTCTTCACTGCGCGGAACGTGATCGTGGCGTGGCTTCCCGCGGTGATCGTCGTCGCGAGCGGCTTCGGGGCACGCGCCGCGGGACGCCGCAGCGCCGCGGTGCTGGCGGCTCTGCTCGCGGTGTGGTTGTTCGTAATCGGGGCCGTCTTTACCGATCAGAGATACCAGCGGGACAACTGGCGCGGCGCGCTACAGGCCCTGGGTCCGGCACGACCCGCCACGGCCATCGTGCTCGCACCGGATCAGTTCCCCGAGGCGGCGGCCGCTTACAGGCCTCGAGCCCGCCGGTTCACCGAACCGGCGGCCAGGGTCGAGGAGGTCGATCTCCTCACACTGGGCGCGCGAGAGCCGGGGAGCGACATCGCCGTACCCCGCTTGCCTTCCGCGCCGCAGCTCGACGGCTTTAGAGTCGTACAGCGCGAGCGCACCAAGACCTACGTCTTGCTGCGGCTCCGCGCCCGTTCCCCGCTCGGTGTTCGTCGGCACGACCTTCGCGGCCTCGCAATCGGTAGCCGCTCGCCCATTCTGTTGCTCGAACGCACGCCGAGCAGGCGAGACTAGCGACTCATCTCCGGCGGCGAGTGAGATCGAAGACGAGGTACGTCTCGTCCCGCTCGGCGAGCGGGAAGGTCCTCTTGAGGTACTTGTCCAGGCCCCGCTGCTTCTCGAGGTCCGAGATGTCCTCGACGATGAAGTAGCGGGGCGTGCGCCCTCTCGACCGTCGCTCGGCGGCGACCTCTCGATGAAGGCGCTCCTCGACATCGGCGAAGCTCGGTGCGGTCGCGCCGTGGCGGCCCTCAGAGGCCGCAGTCAATGCGAGGTCCGAGCTACCCGGCCATCGCACCCCGAACAGCCATCCGTAGTACTCCGTCATCTCGGTTTGGCCGAGCACCAGCGTCCTGTCGCTGTGGCGGACGCTCTGTCCGATCTTCGCGAACTGCTCGACCGGCACGTTGAAGTCCTCGGTGTAGTGGACCCGGGCGCGCCAGCCGACGGCAGCCAGCGCGAGCACGAGGAGCACGGGAATCGCAAGCCTGAGCACGGTCGCCCGCTTCTGAAGCAGTGCCTGGAGGCCATCGCCGAGTGGCATCAGAGCGAGCCCGAGAATCGGAACGATCATCAGGCTGTAGTAGGTGTGGGTGTGAATGTGGACTGTGAACACGAGCCCGTACCCCACGTAGCCGGCCAAGAGACCCAGCAGCAGCGCTCTTGCCGACTTCCCACGTAGGAAGGGGCCCGCGGCGAGGGCGAGTGCAAGCACCAGAACTCCCGCCAGCTCGGTCGCCACTCCCCCTCCCGGGTAGCCGAGTACGTCGGTGAGCCTGCCTAGCCATGCCTTCCAGAAGAAAGGCTCGACCAGGAGACGGGGCGTCGTCTTGGCACCTGCTTGTCCACTGAGGAAGTCCTCGACGAGCGTGCCGTAGACGTAATACGCGGCGGCGGGAGCGGCGGTGACGGCGCAGAAAATCGCGGTAGACCGACTCACGATGCTCGCGCGAAGCCCGCGGGAGGAGATAGCGAGCGCCAGGAACGCACCGACGATGGGCAGGAGCGATATCCCGGGCTTGACGAGCACGGCGAGCGCAGAGACCGCGGCAGCCGCCAGCAGCCGTGCCAACGCGGGACGCTCGTAGTAGCGAACGATCAGAAAGACGCTCGCGAGCATCGCCATGACCATCAGTGGGTCGGGCTGAAAGCTGCGACTTGCGATGACGCCGTAGGGCAGGAAGAGGTAGACAGCCAACGCGACGAGCGCTCCGGCTTGAGACCCGATCCGCCTCGCCGTCGCGTAGAGGAAGACCCCACCCACGAGCCAGAACAAGATGGATATGAGGCGCGGGAACCACAGCTGCTCCCCACCCAGAGCCCGATATGTGATCGAGGCGGCCACCTCCATGGCGGGCGGCTCGATCCATTCCTCCTGGTCCGCTGCGAGCTCAGCCAGGTGCCGCCGCCAGCGCGGGGCCGAGTCGAGAGCGTCGTAGTAATAGCCCCTTGCGAGAAGCGCGGAGTGATACTGGCGTTCCGGAACGAAGTCTGTAGGAGGTTGGCCGAGCCCGTCTACCCGCATAGCGAAGCCGGCCAGCAGCAGGGCGGAAACGAGAAGGGCCGCCACCACGCGCTGTCGTCGCGCCGCTGTCGCCGGCCGCCACCAGCGAGACGGGCGACGAGAACGCGGGGTAGCGGTTCGCGACACCACCGCCAGTATCATGGCGGCGTCAGACCGCTGGCCCTCCTTCCCAATACCCAAAGCGACTTGGGGCACTCGACCGCGGCGGCCCTCGGCGTCCGATGACCGATCCGGTGCCGGTTTCCGTGGTCATTCCCACGGTGGGTCGACCGGAGCTGGTGGCACAGGCCCTGGACTCCCTGGGGCGCTGTGATCCGAGGGCCGCTGAGGTTCTCGTGGTGGACCAGAGCGTTGACGGTTCCGTGGCCGAGGTCGTGCAGCGCTTCTCGCACGTCGGAGCACGACTGGTCTCGCTGGAACCGCCCAACCTGTCGCGGGCACGCAACCTCGGATTGGCGGAGGCGGCCGAAGACTTCGTGCTGTTCATCGACGACGACTGCACCGTCCATGAGTCGTGGGCCGAGACCGGCTGGCGGCTGTTGGATGCCGATCCCGACCGGATCGTTACCGGGCGCGTACTCGGGACGAGCGCCAACGTGCCCTCGGTGCGCGAGGACGACGAGCGCCACGACTACACCGGGGAGCTCCGGTGCGAGGTGCTCTATCCAAACAACATGGCGGCGCGCCGCACCGCGCTGCTCGAGTTCGGTGGCTTCGACGAGCGGTTTCAGGGCGCCGGCGAGGACCTCGACCTCTGCTACCGCTGGCTGCGCGCCGGACGCAGCCTGTGGTTCGAGCCAGAGCTCGTCGTCTGGCATCACGACTGGCGCTCACCGCCCGAGCTCTCCCGCCTCTACGAGCGCTACTGGCGCGAGCAGGCCCGCTTCTACGGCAAGCATCTGCGCCGCGGGGACGTCAGGGTCGTCCGCTTCGTGGTGCGCGACGCGGCGTACGGGCTTCTGTATCTGGTCCGGGCTGCCGGACGACGGGAGCCGCTCGCAGCGCCGGCGCGCCGGCTCTTGCTCTTGGTGCAGGGCGTAGCCCGCCAGCTCTTCCGGCGTTCAAGTACTTGATCGGGAAGGTGTCGCGCGTGGTGTGGGTCCGGTCGTTCCTGTACATAGCCGTATCTCGATTCGGTACGTCGACGCGGTCTCCGAGCAGGCGCGAGTCATGACACGGGCGAAAACGCCCGCGATGCTCTTCGCCTGGACAATTGCGCTGCTCGCCTTCGTCCGCGTCGCGACCCGCGGATGGTCGAGCATCGGGGGCGACTTCTACGTCATTTGGGAGCCACTCCATCGTTTCGCTTTGAACGGCGAGACGCCTTACGGCGAGCATTCCGTAAACGGTTCCTTCGTGCATACTCCGTCGGCCGCCGTCCTTCTGTATCCCCTCGGCTGGCTGTCGGCGGGCACCGCTTCCAAGCTGTACACCGTGGCGGTCGCGCTTCTCATCCCGGCGGCATTCTTCGTCGTCTTCCGCCTTGCGGATGAAAAGGCGCGGCGGCGAATGGCTATCGCCGCCGCGCTGTTCGCCGTCTCCATGCCTCTGAGTAATGCAATGGGGAACAGAAACACCGATCCCGTCGCGTTCGCGCTGATGGCAACGGGGATCCTCGCGCTTGCGAGCGGCCGTGACCGGGGGGGCGGGGCCGTCATCGGTCTCGCGGTAGCGATCAAACCAACGATGGGGCTGCTCTTACTTCTGCCTTTACTCATCGGGCACTTGCGTGGGACGGTATGGGCGGTAGCGGTCGCTGGACTGCTGAACGCAGCAGGTTTCATACTCGTGCCGCACTCGGACCTGTTCATCACATCGGCGCTGCCTTGGCTCCGGCACGGACAATCGAGCACTGACTTGAACGCGGCATTTACTGGCATACCTGATGCGCTCGGGCTCGACGCCCCGCTGTTCTCGACCGCCGCCCAGGTCGTGGCAGCGGCGTTTTTCATAGCCATCGGTGTGGCGTACCGCAACGCGCTCAAGGCCGATGTCTTCGCCGCAGCCGCCTTCTTGGTCGTGGCGGGCCTGGTCATACCTCCCTACAGCTTCCGCAGCTATGGCATCTACCTCGTCCTTGCGGCGCCGTTCTTCCTGAGCCGAGTTGAGCGTCCCATTGAACTGGTCGTCGCTGGGGTTGCCACGTATCTCATCCTGGTGGACCAGGGACCGTGGACTTCGGCCGTACAGCTCCGGATTGCCGGCGGTCGGGTTGTCCTAGCCGGGTTGCTCTTCCTGATATTGCGCCGTATATCGCAGCAAGCCAGCGACGAGGCCGCCCCGACTTCCCGCAGCGGCGCCAGTTCGAGATACCCGGTCGCCGGCCTCGTGCGGTAGCCGCCCGCGGACGGGGCGGACGCCCCTCGCGAGCGCCGCCCAGTCGCGATCATGGCGATGAAGACGGCATCAGCGCGCGACCCGGACCCAGAGAGGATCATCAGGCCTGTAGTAAGTGTGAGTGTGAGGTAGACCGTGGATGAGCCCATGACCGACCCAACTGGCCGGCAGCCCGAGCGGCAGTGCCCTCACCGGGCTGCCCCACGCGGGCGATCGACGTCGTTGTGCTGACGCGCCGGCAAGCGATCGTCGGCGCGGCGCTCATCCCGGCGGCCGTCGTAGTTGGGTGGGGACGCTTCGCGCTCGGGGGCACCTTCGAGGATCACGTCGCTCACGTGCTGGGTGTGGACGGGACGCTCGCGCGGGTGCTGCTCGAACGGCTCAAGGGAAGCCTCGGCGTCGACTACGACGCACGTGCGGCGGCGTTCCTGCTGGCGACGACAGAGCCCTCGCGCTCGGTGATGCCGCCCGGGCCGCGGCGGGAGGCGATCGAGAAGTTCGTCCTACGGCTCCTGGACGCGCCCCACGGCGCCTCGCTCGCACTCGCCTACGCCGGCCTGCGGCCCACGAGCGACTTCAGGCGGTGCGCGGTACTCGTCCGCTCGTGAGGAGGGAAGAGGCGGACACAGTCGTCGTCGGCTCGGGCATAGCGGGCGTGCTCGTGGCGCGCGAGCTGGCTCGCCGTGGGATGGAGACCACGATCGTCGAGCGGGGCTCCTTCCTTCCTTGGCGAGAGCAGCTTCGTCTGGACCGCTGGGAGGGATCCTCGCCGACGAGCGTGCACAACCACGAGACCGACCCTCGAGGCTTGGACTGGGGCTGGGACTACGTCTACGGCGTGGGCGGGAGCATGAACCGCTGGACCGGGATAGCGCCGCGGCTGTTGCCGGAAGACTTCGAGGTGAAGTCGCGATTCGGGGTCGCGCGAGACTGGCCGCTGTCGTACGACGACCTCGCTCCGTACTACCGCAAGGCGGAGGCGCTGCTGTCGGTCGCCGGTCAGGCGAACGGGCTCATGCCCGGCGCCGACTACCCCCTCCCGCCGCATCCGCTGAGCCCGCAGGACCGCGCGCTCGAGCCGCATCTCGAGCCGTTCATTCGGCTTCCGCAGGCCCGCCCGACCCGGCCGGTGCGCGGGCGCCCCGCCTGCTGCGGGTCCGCCCGCTGCATGCTCTGCCCGGTGGACGCCCGCTTCTCTGTGCTGAACGGCCTCGGCCGGGTGCTGGACGACCCCCGGGTGAGGATCATCGACCGAACCGTCGCGGTCAGGCTGCGGCCCGCGTCATCGCACCGGCGGATCGCAACGCTCGAGTGCACGGACGCGCGGGGAGGGAGCGTGACGCTCCACGCGTCGCGGTTCGTGCTGGCGGCGAACGGCATCGAGAACCCGGCGTTGCTCCTGCGGTCTGAGATCGACGAGGGAGACACAGGCCGCTACATCACCGACCACGTCGACGCCGAGCTCGCGGTGCGCACCAGCAAGCCGGTGAGCCCGGGTCATGGCTCGAGTCTGGAGACCGGCGCTTCATACGCCTACTACACGGGCGGCTTCCGCTCGCGACGGGCCGCCCTGCTGTTAGTCCCGTCGAACCCTGGGCAGCCGATCCCCAGAGACGCAATCGTCGATCGCCTTGCGGCCGGACAGACCGGGCAGCGGATGCGGCGGCGCGTCGTCGCTGAGTGGGAACGGACGCTGAGCATCTCCGTCCAGTGCGACGATCTCCCGGATCGACGCAATGCGGTGACGCTCTCCTCTCGCCGCGACCGCTTCGGCATCCCCCTCAACCGCATCCATTTCGCGGGGCCCACGGACTATCAGCGGCGGGCCGTGCATCATCTCGTCGAGGACCTGCCAAGGAGACTGAGGACACTCCGGGCGCGAGACGTCAAGCTCTCCTATCCGCAAGCGAGCGGGCACCTGATCGGCTCAGTACGGATGGGCCTCGACGACGGCGCCGTACTCGACCCTGACCTGCGCCACCGGCGCTACGAGAACCTGTTCGTTGCGGGAAGCGCCGTATTCCCGACGATCGCGGCCACCCCTCCCTCGCTTACGATCGCCGCGCTGGCGGTCCGTCTCGGGCGCTTCATCGCGGGCGGCTCGGCCTGATGGCAGCGCCGTTCGCTGACCGCCCGCACGCGCTACTACTCTGGTGGCCCGGTGGAGAGCAATCGCGAACTGGACGTTCGCCGTGCGGGGGCGCGCATGCGGGCCCTCGCGGCGGCCGGCCGCGGCCACCTCCGCAGACGGGCACGGCTGGTGTGGCCCCCGATCGGCTTCGTACGGTTCGGAAGCCTGCGCCGGCTCACCCCGATTGCCCGAGAGTTCGGAGCCGAGCGTGGCACCGCGCTCGATCGCTACTACATCGAGGACTTCCTCGAGCGTCACAGCGGACGCAGCGGCTGGGTGACCGGCGACATCCGCGGCCGCGTCCTGGAGGTGGGCGACGACGCTTATGCCCGCGCATTCGGCCGCTGGGGATCGAGCGAGTCGTTCGTGGAGCAGGTGGACATCCTGCACGCGGACGCCAGCAATCCGCGAGCCACCGTTGTCGCCGATCTGGGGGCGCCCACGGCGCTCCAGCAGGACGCCTACGACTGCGTCATCTGCACCCAAACGCTCAACCTCGTCTACGACATCCGCAGCGCGGTCGAGACGCTCCACCGCATTCTCGCGCCGGGCGGAGTCGTCCTCGCGACGGTTCCGGGGATCACCCAGATGGTCCGCCCCTACGCGGACCTCGACGGCGACTACTGGCGCTTGACCGCCTACTCCGCCCGCAGGCTGTTCGAAGAATTCTTCCCGCCGGAGGCGGTCACAGTGCAGACATATGGGAACGTCCTCTCGTCGATCGCGTTCCTGCACGGCCTCGCCGCCGAGGAGCTCCGGAGGGACGAGCTCGACGCGCGTGATCCCGACTACGAGCTGGTGATCGCGGTCCGCGCCCGCAAGGAGGGCTAGGGCAGGTGCGAGGCCGGAGCGGGAGGCGCCTCGTGTCGCGCGTGTGGCGGGGATGGCTGCCTCGTCTTGCTGGCGTCCCGGCTGCCCACCTCGCGCAGCTGCTTCTCCGCTGGACGCGCCGTCGGGCGGGGGTCGCCCTCGTCTATCACCGGGTGGAAGAGAGCGCCGGGGTCGCCGAGCACCACCTGGCCGCCTGTCACGGACTGCGGCTGTTCAAGGCGCAGCTGCAGCACGTGAGCAGTTGCTACCGCGTGGTGCCCGCGGGCGACCTCGCCAGAGCCGTGCGCGAGCGCCGGCGTGGCCAGCGATTCCCGGTGGCCATCACATTCGACGACGACCTCCGATCACACGTCGAGGTTGCCTCGCCCATTCTGCGGGCGCGCGACGTCCGCGGGACCTTCTTCCTCTGCGGGGCCTCGCTCAAGCAACCGTTCTCGTTCTGGTGGGAGCGCCTCCAGGCCGCGTTCGAGGCCGGCGTGCCGATGGGCCGATTCGTGCCCGGCGTCGAGGAGCGCCGCCGGGGTGGCGAGGTGAGAGACCGTCGAGCGCTTCACTCGACCGCCGCCGCAATCGAGTCGATGGCCCCCCCAGATCGCGACCGGGTGGCGGCCTTGCTCGAGAGGGAGATACCGGAGCCACCCTCCTGGGCGGGGCTCGGCGCCGACGACGTCCGCGCGCTAAGTCGCGGCCGCCACGAGATCGGGTTCCACACGAGGCGCCACGACTCGCTCCCGCCGCTCGAGAGGGGGCCGTTGCGTGACGCTCTTCAAGAGGGCAAACGAGAGCTCGCCGAGGCGGCCTGCGCGCCCGTGGCTTCCATCGCCTACCCGCACGGCAAGGCCGACGAGCACGTCGCCGCGGCCGCCAAGGATGCCGGCTACGCCGCCGGGTTCACCACGAGCGGCGCCGCGGTCACGCCGCGAACGGACCCGCACCTGCTCGGGCGGCTCGAACCGTCCTTCATCTCGCGAGGACACCTCGCGCTCCAGATCGCGAGGGCGCTCGTGCGGGCGTCGGATTGAGCGGCCGCTCAGAGGCCGTCGTGATACGCGTCGAGCCAGGCCGGCACGGGGATGTCCTCGGCGGCCTCTGCCCTCGGCTTTCCGAGGAGGAGGGTCCGCAGCGCGGGGCGCACGTGGTGCGGGCTTCTGGTCAGCACCGCCCCGAGGAGGAACGTCCGGAGCGCCCTGAGCCGGAGGCCGGACTCCGCCTGGCGCTGGGCGATCCAGTAGGTGAGGTCGGCGCGCGTGAAACGGACGCCGCACTCGCGCGCGGCGTCCTCGTGCTTCGCAACGACGCGCTCGAACTCGCCCCATACCTCCGGTGCCGCCCGGAGCACGAAGTTGCCCGAGTGGTAGAGGTAGGCGACGAGCACCTCAGCGCAGGCCGCCCCGCGGGCGCTGCCGGCGAGCCGGATCCAGAGGTCCCAGTCCGCGAGCTGGTTGAGTCGCTCGTCGAACCCGCCCACGCCCGCCACGAGGTCCGCCCTGGTCACGACGTTGGAGGCGCCCGCCGGCAGGGCATTGCCGGAGACGAGAAGGCGCCTCAGCTCATCCGCGGGCGGGGCCTCGTACAGCTCGAGGGCATGAAAGCCGTCGTCGACCACGACCGCCGAGGCGTACGCGAAGCCGGCGGCCGCTGCGCGCGCCGCGTCGATCTGCCGGCGCAGCTTCCGCGGGGCCCACAGGTCGTCGTCATCAAGGAAGGCCAGCCACTCGCCGCGGGCGGCCTCGATCCCCCGATTGCGTGCGGCCGCCTGTCCCAGTGGTCGCTCGTTGTGGATGACCCGCAGCTCAGGGTGGGCGAGACCGCGTAGTCCCTCCGCCGTGCCGTCGGTCGACCCCTCATCTACGACGATCACCTCGACCGTCACCTCCTGCTGCGCGAAGGCGGTCTCGAGCGTCCGCCGGAGGCGGGCCCAGCGATCGCGGGTGGGGATGATCACGCTGACCTCCGGCGTTCCTGCTCGCACCGGCTCGATCACCTGGAGAGCAACGCTCGCGCCCGCCTGACCGTCCGGCGAAGGCGCTCGCCGCGGCGGGGCGGGCGGTCGAGCTCCGCCCGTACGCTCGACCAATCCACGAGCCCGTCGCCCACTTCGTAGTCCCCCAGCTGCTCCTCGGGGAGATCGCCTGTTTCGACTCGCTCGATCAGCCTGGGCAGCTCCCGGTAGAACGTCTCCGAGCGCCAGGGCGGGTGCAGCGACCACATACCGGGGGCCGGCCCGAGGAAGTCGATTCGAACCACGCCCGCTCCCCGCATCGCGTCCGAGATGAGGCGCTCCGGTGTCTCGTACGGCGGATTTCCGTGAAGCTTGGCGTGCGCTCGCTCGCGGCGTGAGATCGGCGGGAAAGGCAGCGGGCAGAGCCGGTCGCGAAAGCGCGAGCGGTCGACGAAGAACAGCCGCGACGAGCAGTGGCCGAAGCGAAACGCGAGCGAGGAGCTCGGCTCGCGGACCGGTATGGCGCCGCCCCACCTGCGAATCCGTTCGGTGACATGAGACGGGAGCTCGCCGTCCGGCCGGGGCGGCCCCGCCAAGCGGCTGCAGAGAACCACGTCCTCGCGGTCGCGCATGAGTCGTACCGCCTCGTGTATCCAGGCCCGGCTTCCCCCGCCGAACATCAAGTCCGAGTCCAGGTGCAGGACGTGGTCGTGGCGCGCCCGGTAAAGGCCGTAGAAGTAGGCGTACGCCGGTGCGCCGGTCCAGCCCTTGCTCGGCACGTCGGCGCCACCGAAGAAGGCATCGCCCACCGCCGCGCGCGCCGGTGGAGAGTAGTCCACGGGGCACAGGCGCGTGGAGCGCCAACGATCCCGAGTGTCTTCTGCCAGACGCTCGATGCCCGGTCGCCGTTCCTCCCAGGCCTCGCCGTAGTGACCCTCACTGCGGTGTAGGTCCAGCGTGAGATCGATTTCGTCCACCTGCCCCGCCCATTGGCGGAGCTGGTGGGGAAGGATATGGACCGCGTGAGGCAGGTCCGGTGGCGCGAGGCTGATCTGCAGCGTGACGCCCATGCCGCTAGCCCCGCTCCGGCGCCCGCGGGCCGCGCACGAGCCCCGCCGCCAGCGGGCGCAGCCGAGGCGCCGACCACGAACGCCGCCGCCGGCGCAGCTTCTCCGCGGCCAGCGCGCGGAGCCCCCCGTTCACGTCGCCCCCCAGCAACCGCAGGACGTTGATGTCTCCACGCCGCAGATGCTTCGCGTAGAACACGCCCTGTCCCCGCCAGTAGTTGTCGTAGGTGCGCGCCAGCTCCTCGGGGGCTCGCCAAGCCTGGTGCCAGACCACGAGGTCCGGCTCGTACCAGAGCCTGCGCCCCGCACGCAGCCAGCGGTAGCAGAGGTCGTTGTCCTCGGCGGCGACGGCGAGGCGCTCGTCGAACGCGCCGAAGTCGAGGAGCGCCGGGCGCGGGACGAGCAGGTTGTTCGAATCGAGGACGCCGCACTGGAGCTCGCCGGTGTGGTCATGCCGTTCCTCCGACTCACGGATAGAGGGAACGTCGGGTCCACCGGGCAGGACGCGGCCGGTGACGATCCGGTCGGAGTCCGCCTTCATCAGCCTCCAGCCCACACCGACCCAGGACTCGGCCACGGTGCAGTCGTCGTCGGTGAACAGCACCACGTCGCACTCGGCATGCCGCAGGCCCTCGTTGCGTGCGCGGGCCACATTGGGCCGCGCGACCGGGACGAGGCGAGCTCGGGTACCGGAGAAGCTCGCGACGAGCTCGGCCACGGCGGTGTCTCGGCTCTGGTCGACGACGACGACCTCGGCGGCCTGTGGCGCACACCGCTCGAGCGACCGCAGGCACTCGGCAAGGAGCCGCGGGCGCCCCAGGGTCGGAATCACAACCGAGACCTGCACAGAGTCGGTCATCGCCGGCGCCTGCGCAGTTCCCACAGCCGCCACGATGCGTAGCGGGCGCGCTGCGCGGCCCGGGTCAGCGGCTTCGTCTTCACGTAGAGACGGTCGCCGAGCGGACGAAGGCCGAGCCCGCGGAGGAAGGTCTCCCAACGGTAGCCGCCGAGCCGGGTCTCGGCCGCGCGCAGGTGATGGGGATAGCGCTCCTCCCCGTCGGTGAAGCCGGCGACTATCGCGCCGCCGCCGCCGGTCACGAGAGCCCGGACGAGCTCCTTGGTCGTCCCCTCGGGGTCGGGGAGGTGCTCGACGACGTCGTAATACACGAGAACGTCCCACGCCCCTCTCTTCAAGGCGGGCGCATCCCCCCCTACGGCAACGACGGCCGTCTGCAGCCCACGCCGGTCGAGACGCGCCCGCGCGAACTCGAGCGTGGGCCCGGAAACGTCGGCGAGCGTGACGCGGTAGCCGAGCTCGGCTAGCCGAATGGCCGCGGTCCCGATACCCGCCCCGTAGTCGAGCGCGCGTGGGTACGACGCCGGTGGCCACAGGGAAGACATGCGATCCAGCCGGCGGAGGTAGGGCTGGTAGTGCGCGCTGCCGTGCCAAGCCAGAAGCTCCCAGAGGTACAGGTCCGTGTCCTCGTAGAACGCGAGGATCTGCGCGGCCGTCACGGGATCGCGCCTGCGCCACGCCTCGCCCATGCGCTCCGGGCGATAGGAGGCCAGCTCGCTGAGCGCCTCATCCCTGGAGCGGCCCGTGAACTCTGCGAGGAGGGCGACGTCGTCGTTCGACACGAGACAGTCGCCCCACTCCACCGAGTGGAAGCCGGTGCTCCCGCGTACGGTCACCGGGTCGGCTGTGACTCGATCGTCCACCTATACGGGATCTTGACCGGCGCGTCCGCGAGCGTGTGGGTCATGGCGCCCCTCCCCTTGCCCCCGGCGCCGCCGGTCACGCGCACCAGCGCGAAACGACGCCAGTCGACCAAGTCGCCGTAACCCGCGGCGCCTCTCACCGAGACCCAGATCTCGTACGTTCGCGGGTAAAGGGGAAGGCTCTCGAACGTGCAATCCACGTGACCCCTGCCCTCGAGCCGGTCGGGCGCCTCGCCGTCGATCAGCATCGAGGCCAGCGTGAAGACCCCGATACGCGCGTCCGCGAGCCCGACGGAGAAGATCGGACCGTCGACGGGCTCGTGAGCGCTGTACTCGAGCCTGACAGTCATCGGCTCGCCGGCTGGGACCTCCACCACGGGCCGACCCGATCTGTCGCGGATCGACACTCCGGTCACTTCCATCCGATCCCCGTGCGCCACACCGAGCGGCGCTTCGTCCTCGATCCGGCTTGCCTCGACCGCGCCGAGATAGCCCTCGATCACCTCCCCGGAGCGTCCTTCGGCCCGTATCTCGCCGCGGTCGAGCAGGATGGCTCGATCGCAGAGCGTCTCGACGGCGCTCATGTCGTGGGAGACGAAGATCAGCGTTCGTCCGTCGTGTACGAGCTCCCGCATCCGCTCGACACAGCGGTACTGAAAGCCGGCGTCGCCGACTGCGATGGCCTCGTCCACGACGAGGATGTCGGGGTCGAGGTGCGCGGCGACGGAAAAGCCCAGCCGAAGCTGCATCCCCGACGAGTACTGCTTGACGGGGCGATCAATACTGTCGGCCACCCCGGCGAAGTCCACGATCGCGTCGAAGCGCCGATCGATGTCACGGCCGGCGTGTCCAAGTATCCGCCCGTATAGCTGCACGTTCTCGCGACCGGTCAACTCGGGATGCATGCCGGTGCCGACCTCGAGCAGAGCGCCGACGCGGCCGCGAACGCGCACTACGCCGGTAGTCGGGTAGGTGATCCGGCTCATGATGCGCAGGGCGGTGGTCTTACCCGCGCCGTTGGGCCCGATGATCGCGATCGCCTCCCCCTCCGCGACCTCGAAGCTGATGTCGCGTAGCGCGTCGACGGTCGTTACGTCCGGTACGGGACGGCCTAGGACCGTCGCGTACGTCCGCGCGAGCTCGTCCCGCAGCGAGCGGTAGCGTCCGACGCCTCCGGCGTAACGCTTCGACACCTGCTCGAACGAGACCATCGTGGTCATGACGGAGGACGCCTAGGCGCGGTCGGCGAAGCCTCTCTCGAGACGCTTCAGGATCGCGTATCCGAGCAGGGTGAGCACCATCGACCAGGCCAGTGCGGCAAACGTGACAGACCAGTCCGGCCAGTCACCGCGCGCGACGATCGTGCGAAGGCCGTCCAGGGCGGCGGCGACCGGATTCGCGATCTCGTACACGGTCCGCCAGGGCTCGTCCAGCAAGCGGCTGGGGTAGAGCACGGGGCTCAGGAATAACCCGAGCTGGAGCACGTACGGCATCGCGTAGCGGACGTCGCGGTAATAGACGTTGAGCCCGGCGAAGGCAAGCCCCAGCGCCGCGGCGGTGAGGACGAGCAGCACCAACGGCAGCGGCAGGGCAAGCCAAGCCGGCGTCGGCAGCTCCCCGTACGCGAAGGCGAAGACGAACAAGGTGAGCAGCGCCGGCGCGAGGTCCACGATCGCGCCCGCCACGGCGCCCAGCGGCAGGGTCTCGCGAGGGAAGTAGACCTTGCGCAGAAGCTCGCGGTCGTCGACGAGGCTCTCCATGGCCGTGCCGGCGGCCGTGGAGAAGTAGGTCCAGCCCACCATGCCCGCAAGCGCGAACAGCAGGTACGGAATCCCCTCGCTGGGAACGTTAGTCAGCCGGCCGAGGGTGAGCCCTAGGACCGCCGCCGCCACTACCGGCTGTATGACCGCCCAGCCGATGCCCACGAAGGCCTGCTTGTACTTGACCTTGACGAAGCGCACCGTGAAGGCCCAGAAGACCTCGCGGAAGACCCACAGCTCCGCGAGGGCGGCAGCGTTCAACCGTCCGGGACCGCCGCGAAGCTCGACGAGCGGCGGCGCGGTGACTGCCGTCGGGCCCTCGTTGCGATCTCCGGGCTGAGCGGCCGTGCCCTGTCCCGTGATGTCGCGTTGCGTTTGCAGAAGCGCTGCGAGGCATCATAGGGACGGCCGATGTCGGCATCGCGCGACAACGAGGTGGTTGCCATCCTGCATGAGCGGGTGCTCGGCGGCGCCACGCTCCAGCTGCTCCAGACGGTCCCGCTGCTTCAAGCGCGCGGTTGGTCGTTCGCCTTCTGGGTGGACCACCCGAGCGAGCTGCACGACCTGCTTCGCGACCGTGGCTTCGAGGTCCACGGACTGCCACGGCCGGTCGCCTACAGCGGCAGGACGCTGCGGCTGCCACCCGGCCCGGCCCGGAGGCTTGCGGCGACGCCGGGCTACTTCTTCGAGCTCGCGCGCCTGGTCCGACAGCGCTCGCCGACCGTCATCCACGCCAATTCGCTTTTCAGCCTTGCGGAGGCAACCGCGGCCCGGCTGGCCGGCGGCCGCGTACTGCTGCACGTCCACGAGCTCGTCCCGTCGGGCCGTAAGGGCGCAGCCGCCAGGCTGGCGGCGCGCCTCGTGGCCCGCGAACGCGTGGCGGTCTCGCGGGCAAGTGCCACGACGCTCGGCGGCGACGCGGGCATCCGCGTCGTCTTCGAGGCGACGACAGTGCCGGAGCGGCCGGTCGCCGTGCGTGTGAACCCAGTGCCCTTCGTCGTCGGGACGGTCGGCCCGATCTCGCGCAACAAGGGGTCCGACGTCTTCGTCGACGCCGCCCGCCTCGTCGGCGGCGAGCACGCCGGCATCGACTTCCGGATGGTCGGCGCGATGCGGGACCGGGTCGAGCCGTGGTGGGGTGACGCGGTCGTGCGGAGGGCGCGCGAACTCGGCATCGACCACGTCGAGTGGTGCGACGTTGCGGAGGAGCTCCGCAGCTGGGACGCATTCGTGCTGCCCTCTCGAGTGGACGCCTTCCCGGGTGCGATGCTCCAGGCGATGGCGCTCGGGCTACCGGTGATCGGCGCACGCACCGGTGGGATCCCCGAGCAGGTCGACGGCTGCGGCCTGCTGGTGGAGGCCGGCGATCCTGAGCGGCTCGCCGAGGGCATCGTCGAGCTGGCGCAAAGCTCCCATGCGCGCCGCGCCGCCATGGGCGCCGCCGCCCGCAGGCGGGTACTCGACAACTTCACGGTGGAGCGGCAGGCCGCGGCGCTGGACGCCGCGTACCGAGCGGTCGCCGAATGAGCGGGCGCGATTCCCTGGCGACCGCCTCGGTGGTCGTACCTACGCGCGACCGGTGGCCGTTCCTCCGCCAGGCGATCGATGTCGGGCTCGCCCAGGAGGGTGTCGAGGTCGAAGTCGTAGTGGTGGACGACGGCTCGCGCGACGAGTCGCCGGAACGGCTTCTCGGGCTCGGCGACCCGCGGCTGCGAGTGGTCCGGCACGATCGTCCTCGCGGCGTGGCGGCCGCCCGCAACAGCGGCATCTCCGCAGCCCGCGGAGAGTGGATCGCGCTGCTGGACGACGATGATCTCTGGTCGCCTCGGAAGCTTCGGACGCAGATCGACGCCGCCGTCGCGGCGGGTGCCGAGTGGGCGTACGCGGCGTCGCTCGTGGTGGACGAACACCGCCGCCCCCTGCGCTTGTCGATGCTGCCGCCGGACCCGGGCCGCGTGCTAAACGAGCTGCTGCGCCGAAACGTCATGCCCGCGGGGAGCTCGAACGTGATCGCCACCGCCCGCCTGCTCCGCGGCCTTGGCGGGTTCGACGAGCGGCTGCATCAGCTCGCCGACTGGGACCTCTGGATACGGCTCGCGGCGGCGGGGCGCCCCGCGGCCTGCCCGGCGTTGCTGGTGGCGTATACGGAGCACTCACACAACATGCTCGTGCAAAGCTCGCACCTGCTGATCGAGGAGCTCGACTACATCGAGAGCAAGCACCGCACGCTGAGCGCTCGGACGAGCTCTCGGATCGACCGGCGCGCCATCTGGCGCTGGATTGCCTGGGCGCAGCGCCGGGCAGGGCGGCGACGCGCCGCCGTCCGCACCTATTGCAGGGCGGCGATCGCCGAGCGAAGCCCGGGCGATCTCGTGCGCGCCGCCGCCGCCGCCTTCGGCGAGCGAGCGATGCGGGGGGTGGGGTCGCCCGGGGACGCACAGCTCGAGGAGCCGGACTGGCTCGGGCGCTACGCGTGATGCGCATCGATCGCGTGGTCTTCGTCGCGATCTCCGAGGTGCTCGGCGGCGGCGAGCTATACCTCCTTCGGACCGCACGCGCCGCTACGAGACTCGTGGACGTCGCGGTCGCGGGCGCTCCAGACACCCCCGTCGTCAACGAGGCAAAGGGGCTCGGGCTGCCGACGGTCGAGCTCGAGCTGGGCCGCAAGCTCGGGCGGGCGACGGCCGCCTCGAATGCGCTCCGCTACCCGCGGGCCCGGCTACGGCTGCGCTCCTTCGTCGATCGCGCGGCCGGCGACTGGACGCTGCTCCAGTACAAGTGGGAGGAGCTGCTTTGGGCAGGCGCCGTCGCGCGCGACCGCGTCGCGCTCTGGGAGCACGGGCCGATCCCCGAGCCACTGATGCGGCTGCGCTGGTCGAGGCGCCGGCTGGCCAACGCCTTCACGGAGGCGGCTCAGGTCTTCGCGTGGAGCCGGCCTGCGCGCGACTCGATCCTCCGGCTATGGGGCCGCTCGCCGGTCATGTTGGCCGGCGGAGTCGATCCCGCCCGCGTCGCCGACGCGATCGGCCAAAGGGACGCCGTCCGCGCGAGCATGGGCGTCGCCGACCACGAGCTGCTTCTGGTCTACGCCGGACGGCTCGCCGAAGACAAGGGTCCCGCCGCGGCGGTCGGCGCGCTGAGAGAGCTTCCGGACGCGCGCCTGGTGATCTGCGGTGATGGCCCGATGCAAGCCGAGCTGCCGGCGCTCGCGGCCCGCCTCGGCCTGGCGAATCGGGTGCACCTGGCGGGGTTCGTCCCAGATCCGTTCCCCTACCTGGCGGCCGGAGACGTGACGCTGCTGCTTACCCGCAGCCCCGGGGAGGGCCGCCCGCTCACCGCGGTCGAGTCGTCGGCGCTCGGCACGCCGGTGCTCGGGCTGGCTGGAGCGGCGGCGATGGAGGAGCTGGCCGATGAAGGCAGGGCGCGGCTTGTCGAGAGCGACGATCCCGGGACGGTCGCGCGCGCAACCATCGAGCTGGTCCAGCAGCCCCGCCGACGAGTGCAGACGCCGTCATGGGACGAGACCGCCGCGACCTTCCTTCACACGCTCGCGGCGATCGAGGCGAGCGCGACCACTTCGGGCGTCAACCCGTTCGCGTGAAGGGGCTCCCAAACCTACACTCGGCGTCATCGCGCACCTCACCAGACAGGCGGATCGCGTCCGTCGCAGCAGGATCGCGCTCTGGCTCGCAGTAGGTCTCGGCATGGCGGCCGCGCTCGGCGTGCGCGTCTATCGGATCGATGAACCCCCGATCGGGGCCTTCGCGGCTCCTCGGCAGTATCACGGCGCCCACCTCGCGCGCTGGTACTACCTCAAGCTGCAGGACTCCGCTCCGGAATGGAAGAAGCTCGTCGCTCGTCGCAACGCGCATGGCGAGGGCATCCTCGAGCCGCCGGTCATGGAGTTTGCTGCCGCGATCGGCTACCGCGTGGCGGGAGGCGAGAAGCTCTGGATCCCGCGACTCCTCGCGTCGCTGTGGTGGTTGGCGGGAGGCGCGTTCCTGTACTTGATAGCCAGGCGACTTGCACCGCCCGCGGCCGCACTCTGCTCGCTCGGGATGTATCTGTTCCTTCCCTTCGGGGTGGCGGCGAGCCGCAGCTTCCAACCCGAGCCCATGGTCGTCGCCCTCCTGCTCGCCGGCGTGCTCGCCGTGCTGCGCTATCACGAGGAGCCGGACCGGCGGCGGCTGTGGATCGCAGGCGCCATCTCGGCGCTCGCCGTGCTTGCAAAGCCCGGGGTGGCTCTGTTCCCGCTGCTCGGCGTATTCGTCGGCCTTTCGGTCGCCGCCGGAGGGCTGCGTGCCACCGTTCGCGATCGCCGCATGTGGGCTTTCGTCGCGCTCGTCCTCTCCCCCACGCTGCTGTACCTGCTCTGGGGAACCGTGCTGGCTGATTTTCTCCGCGGCCAGGAGGGCGGCAGGATCGTGCCTGGGCTGCTCGACGACGGCTCGTACTGGCGCGGATGGGGCACCGTCGTACTGCGCATCCTCGGCGCGACACTGCTCGCGGCTGCGCTCGTCGGAGTCGCTCTAGCTCGCCGACGCGGCCGCGGCCGCCTGCTCGGGCTCTGGGCCGGCTACATCGTGTACGGGCTTGTTTTCACCTACCACATCCACACCCACGAGTACTACTCGCTCATGCTCGTGCCCATCGCGGCCCTCTCGCTGGCCCCTCTGGCGGCCGTCTTGCTGGCCGGGCTGCGGCGACTGTGGCTCCGGCGCCGTACCGTCGTAGTCGCGGGCGCCGCCGTCTTGGCGATCACGGTAGGCCTCGACGCGAGACAGGCATTCGACCGGCTGACGAATGACCCCGCGGTCCAGCAGCGCGTCGCATCGTACGAGGCGATTGGCCGCGCCGTCCGTCACAGCCGCAGAACGATCATCCTCGACTACGCCTACGGAGCACCGGTCAAATACCACGGCTGGTTCTCGGGTGCGTACTGGCCCACGAGCAGCGACATATTCACGCCGGCGGTCGGAGAGCCACAGATCTCGGCCAAGGAGCGCTTCCGGGATTACTGGCCGGATGGCGATCTCACGGGAGGACCGCCGGAGTACTTCGTCGTCACGGACCTCCCTGATCTCGACGCCCAGCCGGACCTGCGGCGGCTCCTGCGCGGCTCGCCGGTCGTCAGCCGGACCTCGGATTACGTCGTCTACGACGTACGCTCACTCGGGAGGACGACCGGAACCGAATAGCCGGGATCACGGGTTCTCGCTAGGGAGGGGCGAGGCCGAAGTCGTGCTCGGCGGGCGGTGGCCCGACAGGGCAGACGACTCGGTCGGCTCGCACGGCTCGCGCAAAGCGAGCATTCACGTCCGACGTGATGATGAACTGATCTGCCTGACCTCCCGGCATCGTGCGCCGCGCGACGAACGCGACGTAGGTCGGCCCCGAGTACGGCACGCCGGGAGGGCACCGGCTCGCCTTGGTCACGGCAGCGGCCACCTCATCCTTGTCCAACGGCCAGCCGAGCGTGGGCCCGGAGGGGCGCCGGAAGAGAACCGGGTTCGTCGGAGAGACGAGGAACGAGGCGGACTGGGCCCCCACCAGGACAGCGCAGCCGACGACCGCGATGCCCGCGACACGGTCGCGAAACAAGTCGTGGCGCGACCGGAGATCGCGTGCGAACCACAGCCCACCCGACGCAGCGAGTGCGCAGGCGGGCGCCTCGAGCACCATCAAGAGTTGATGCACGGTGCCCTGCTTGTAGAACGTGATGACAAGTAGGCCGGCACCGATGGCGAGTGCCGTCAGTGTGCGCAGGAGGGCGGGATCTCGCGTCTCATCCCTGTAGCGCCACGCCAGCCCGGCCAGGACGAGAAGCGGTAGCTCGTTCCAGGCCGACTGGATCCAGAGCTCGACGATGTCCCGAACGGCGTGGTGCCCGCTCTGGAGCTGCGCGACGATCGCGTTGTCGACGAAAGCCGACCCGTATGCGGCGACGAAGGCCAGCCCCAGCCCGGTTACAGCCACGCCAAAGCCGAGCAGGCATGCGCGCCGGCGGATGGCGGCCACGATCACTGCCACCGCGGGCAATACGAAGGCGAGCTTGACCGTGACGGCCACCGCCAGGAGCGCGCCACCTGCCACCGCCCCACGCCGACGCGCCGAAGCCAGTGCCCCGGCGAGGAGCAGTGGAGATGCCAGGGTCTCCGGGACGAGCGCCGTGTGCTCGTGCAGCGTCCAAGGCGCGAGCATGAAGACGACCCCGGCCAGCCCCGCGATGAAGAGGCGCGCCGTGAGGCGCCAGACCGCAAACGCAACGAGAGCGCTCGTCACCAGAAGCACCACGCTCAACCCGGCGCGCAGCCCCCAGACAGAATCGTTGACGGCGAGGATTCCTTCGCCGACCCAGTAAATGACTGGGGGTTGCGCCGCGGCGATCTCGCCGTAGAGCTCCCTACCGTCGAGCGCCGCCCGAGCGGTGTACGCGTAGACCCCGTCGGACTGGTCGATGTAGGAGCGACCCTCCCAGAAGTAGAGCGCCGCCAGCACCGCCACGGCTAACAGCGCGTACGCGGCCACGGTGGCCGTGTGCCTGCGGATACCCGCAGCCGGACGGTTCGCAGACTGCGGAGCGCGCAGCGACTTCACGGGTCGCCACGCTGCGTCATCGACCCTAGACTCACCGGACGGGCTCGGCCCCGGCGGGACTCACGTGATGCAGAACAGTAAACGCAGCTCCTCGGCTCCGGAGGTCGAAGCCAGCGTGGTGATCGCCACGCAGGACAGGAGGGATGCCCTGCGGCAGGTGATCGAGTCGCTGCTCGGCCAGACGCTGCATTCCGAAATCCTGGTGCTCGACGACTGCTCCCGGGACGGGACGGCAGACATGGTGCGTAGCGAGTTCCCGGACGTGCGGCTGGTCACGTCGGATGCAGCGCTCGGCTACGTCGCGCACAGGACGGAGGGGGGTCGGCGGGCTCGCGGTGCGGTCGTCTTCTTCCTCGACGACGACATGGTCCTTGAGTCGAATCGAACACTGGAGCACGCGCTCAGCGAGTTTGACCATCCGAGGGTTGGCGCGCTGGCGCTCCCATTCATGGAGGCATCGGATCGGCAGGTTCGCTTTCGCGCGCCCGCGCCGAGCCCACAGTTCGCTACTTTCCGCTTCGCCGGTGGCTCCTCGGCAGTGCGCCGCGACGTGTTCCTCGCTGTCGGCGGATTCCGGCCCGAGCTGTTCCTGCTGGGCGAGGAGTCCGACTATTGCCTGCGCATGCTCGCTGCCGGCTTTGTGACCCGCCTCGGAACGGCGCCGGCCATGTTGCACCTCCGCCTGCCCCCCGACGACCTTCGCGCGAAGGCCTTCTATGGGCGGCGGAACGACGTTCTGTATGCGTGGCGCAACGTGCCGATGCCCTACCTGCCGGTGCGCCTGGTGAAGGTGGCGACACAAAGCGCCGTGACAGGTGCAGCATTTCGCGAGCCCCTTGCCGCGGCGCGTGGGACGGCGCGTGGCGTCTGGCAGGCGGCTCGCGACCCGAGTCAGCGCGATCCGGTGAGCCGACACGTGTATCGGCTCGCACACCGGCTCAAGAAGCGGCATGCAATTCCGATACACGAGATGGAGCATGAGCTACCTCCCCTTCGACCCACAGCACCGGTCGAGGCCTAGCGTCTCCATCGTGCTCCCCGCGCTCGACGAGGAGGCGAACATCGAGCGCGCGATCGCGGAGGCAACCGCCGCCGCGGAGCGCCTCTTCACCGACCACGAGATCATCGTGGTCGACGACGGCTCGCGTGACCGCACCGCCCAGCTCGCGCTCGTCGCGGCCGACCGGGATCCCCGGGTGCGTGTGATCAGCCACCGTCAGAACCAGGGCTACGGGAGCGCACTGCGCACGGGCTTCCTCGCCGGCCGGCTCGACTTCGTCTTCTTCACCGACGCTGACCTCCAGTTCGACGTCGCGGAGATCGCACGGCTCCTCCCCTTCGTCGGCCTGGTCGACGTAGTCGCCGGATACCGGCTGAACCGCCAGGACCCTCCCGAGCGCCGACTGATGGCGACGTGCTGGAACTTCCTGGTGAGGGTGCTTTTCCACATCCCGGTCCGGGACATCAATTGCGCCTTCAAGCTCTTCGATCGTCGGGTCCTGCGCGAGATCGAGATCGACTCGGATGGCTACCTGGTCAACACCGAGTTGATCGTCAAGCTGACCCGCAGCGGAGCAAGTGTGATCGAGGTGGGAGTGCACCACCGGCCGCGAGTTGCGGGCAAGGCACATGCCTCGAGCCCTCGCGGGATGCTCAAGGTCTTCAGCGAACTGCTGCGTATGCACTCACGCCTCCGTGGGCTCGACGGGGACGATCGCTTGGCCGCGGCCGTGCGGCGTGGGAGGGAGGCGCCCGGAACCAGGGACGCCGCACTTCACGCCCGGCGGAGAGAATCAGGCGGCCGACGTTAGCTCGTCGTCAACGGCGCTTTTGGCCCGCTCGTGTTCAATGACATCGGACAGGGTCTCCTCCAGGCGAATGTTCGGCTCCCATCCGATCAGCGTCTGTAACTTGGACGTGTCCGGAACACGCCGGTCCATGTCCTCGAAGCCTTCTTCGTAAGCCTCCTCGTACGGGACGAGCACGATGTCCGATTTCGCTTGGGCAGCCTGCCGCACCCGTTCCGCGAGCTCGCGGATCGAGACCTCCTCGTCGCTCCCGACGTTGAACACCTCGCCGTAGCCCTCCTCCCGCTCCATCAGATCGGCGAGCGCCCTGACGACATCGCTCACGTGGCAGAAGCAACGACGCTGGCTCCCGTCCCCGTAAGCCGTGATCGGCTTGCTGGCAAGTGCCTGTCGCACGAACGTCGGGACAACCATCCCGTAACGTCCAGTCTGCCGTGGCCCAACCGTGTTGAATAGGCGTCCGATGACAACTGGGAGGCGGCGCTCCTTCCAGTAAGCCAAGGCCAAGTACTCGTCCAACGCCTTCGAGCAGGCGTACGCCCATCTCCCCTTGAAGGTTGGACCGAGCAAGAGGTCACTGTCCTCTCGGAAGGGGACGCTCGAGTTCTTGCCGTAGACCTCACTGGTGGAGGCTAGAAAGACAGGCTTCTTCTTCTTGTTCGCCTGCGCGAGGAGGATCTCCGTGCAGTGCACGTTCGTCTCGATCGTCTGAACCGGGCTCTCCACGATCAGCTCGACCCCCACCGCCGCGGCGAGGTGGTACACCACATCCGCCTCATCCACGAGCTCCGCGAGCAGCGGGACATTCGCCGCGGAGTCGATCACGTAGACAAACCCCTGCCGCCCCTTCAGGTGGCGTACGTTCTCGATCGCGCCGGTCGAGAGGTCGTCGAGCACGGTCACCTGGTGCCCTCGTCGAAGCAGCTCCTCCGCCAAGTGGCTTCCGATGAAGCCGGCACCGCCGGTTATCAAGTGGCGCGTCATTCGTGTGGGCCCCCGCTGGACCGTAGTCGGCCGCGAGAGCAACCGCAACCGCGGAAAGCTGCTTGCGGGGGAGCCATTTCGAGCAGCGGCCGTATCCGACCTGGTGACGCGGCTCGCGCTTGGGTGTACCGTGGAGCGGGATGCGCGCACCCTGCTTCCGCGCGGCGCCTCTGATGGCCGCGGCCGCACTGTTCCTGGCTGCGCCCGGTGCGGCTTTCGGCCAGACGTTCGCCGGGAAAGTCACGAACTACGTCGATCCCGGACAGCAAACCAAGCTCTCTTTCGGCGACCGCTCTCATTGGCTCCAGCCTTGGCGAGCGTACATGGACACCGTTCCTGCCACGCGGCTCAGGGACGCCGTCGGGATCCAGTTCAACGTCCAGCCCCAGGAGGCCGACTCCACGGCGAGGCTCTTGGCCGCGAACGGGTTCAGGCGCGCTCGGGTCGAGGTCGCCTGGAGCAGCATCGCCTACGACTCGCCGACCAGGATCGGCGACCCGGCGCCGCTGCGCACCAAGCTCGCGGCTCTCAAGGCGCGCGGTATCCGGCCGCTCATCCTCCTGAACTCGCACCATGGCGCCCCGGGGCCACTCCGGCGTTGGAAGGCCACCACTGTCGAACCGGCCGCTCGAGACGCACGGCGCCTTCACCTCGACGCCACCTCACTCAGCCAGGTCGTGCCCGGCAAGACCGGTCTCGATTCGCTGACTGGCCAGTTCAAGGCAGCCGACATCCTCTTCACCGCGAAGGACACCAACGGCTGGGTGACCCTCTCGAAGCCGCTGCCTAAGGATCTGGCGGCTGGCTCGTACGCTGCTTCGACGCTCAAGTACGAGCCCTTCCAGCGGCCGCGCCTGGCGGACGGGAGCCCGAACCCGGACTTCGAGGAGACCGTTCGCGGGTGGCTCGATTACCTCGGCGCGGTCACGGCCGAGGTTCGCTCCGACCTCGGAAGCGACGCGTTCGACGTCGAGGTCTGGAACGAGCAGTCGTTCGGCGCCGATTTCCTCAACGCCGACAACTACTACGACCCGCCGGTCGGCCAGACCTACCCGGCGGCCGTCCACGAGACGTCCGGGCTGACGTCCTATTGGCGGCTCGCAGAGCCGTCGGGCACCACCACGACCGACTCGCGCGGGTCGAACGACGGCACCTTCACCGGACCGCTTGCCCTCGGGCAGGCGGGCGCCCTTGCAGGCGACAACAACTCCGCGATCCGCTTCGACGGCGGCTACGTGAGCGTCCCGGACGCATCGAGCTTGGACCTGGCCGACCGGCTCTCGCTAGAGGCCTGGGTACGCCGTGGCGCGAACGGCGCCAACCACGTGATCGTCGGCAAGGGTAACCAGTCGTACGTTCTTTGGATCACAGGCGACCGCCTGACGCTGCGGAAGGGGAGCGTGGCCAACATCGCCCAGTCCACGACGACGCTCACCGCCGACAAGCGGTGGCACCACGTCGCGGCGACGAAGGACGGATCGGCGGTCCACCTCTACATCGATGGCGTCGATGTGACGGGCACGGTGACGAATCAGGCGCTCGCCGACAACACCGGAACGCTCCAGATCGGGGCGAGTGGCGGCGGAAACACCTTCCGCGGCCTGATCGACGAGGTCTCGCTCTATTCGGCGCCGCTCTCGGCCGCGACGGTCAAGGCACATTACGACGCGGGCCGCCTGGACCCGGTGGCCACGCGCGGCAGCGCCGACAAGGACATTCTGGCCCGCAGCGTGTCGTTCCTGCGCGACCCGGCGCACGGGGTGCCCCAGGTCGGGATCGGGAACGGCTTCGCGAGCCAGCGCCCGTGGGACGCGGGCTCCACCAGCCCGGTGGGCCTGACGGCGATCGACAAACACCCCTATCTCTACAGCGGCATGCGCAGGTTCCCGCCGGCCGTCGTCGACGAGACGCGCCCGCTCGACGCCCAAGGCGACGTGGACGGTACCCAGAACGGGCTAGGTGACTGGAGCGAGCGCTTCACTCCGACCTACGACTCGTTCCATCCCGAGTACTACCTCTGGGGCACCCACAAGGTGCAGCGCTATTCGGGCTTCCCGATCCAGATGGACAACCTGATCCGCGACCTCTCGCCGATCACCACCTCCATCAACGGTGTCGCCCACGGCCGCTCCACGCGCCCAGCCGGCGGGGCCGCACCGGGCATGTGGGTCACCGAGATGAACATCGACCCGGCCGGGGCGCCTTCCAGCTTCGGCCTGACGCTCTCCGACCGGCTCCACTTCCAGGCGAAGACGACGCTCCGCACGCTCGTCTCATTCGTGAACAAGGGGGTCTCGGCGCTGGACTTCTACGCCGTCAAGGACGGCAACTTCGCACTTGTCTCGCAATCGTTCTTCGACACGCTCGGCTCCGGTGGCACATACCCCGGCGACGGGGCAGGCGGAGAGGTGATGGACTCGGTGCGGCGGCTCATCGGGGGCTTCGCCGGGGCCGCCTCGATCTCGACGCCGCGGCAGGTCTCGCTGCTCGAGATCGGTGACTACGCCGGACGGAAGCAGTTCGAGACCGACGGGACCGCCGACCATCCGCCGCTCTACAACCGCGACGTGCTCGCCTTCCTCCCCTTCCAGGTGACGTCGAATCGCTTCGTCATCCCGGTCTACGTGATGACGCCGAACCTCGCGAAGATCTACAAGACCGGCGCGCCGAGCTCCGACCGGACGCGCTATGACATGCCGCCGGAGACCTACAGACTGACGATCGGAAACGTCCGGGGAACCGGCGCAAAAGTCAGCGCGACCGACCCGCTCACTGGCGCGACTGTGAGCGTGAACGTGATCTCGAGAGGCAGCGACCGTATCGTGGTGGAGTTGCCAATCACCGACTCGCCGCGCCTGCTTACGATCCGCGAATCCTGACCAGCCGCGGCGCTTCGGCATCGCTCGAACGCGTTTGTTCGCGACCGTGGCGGCCGGGAACCGAGGACCGAGCAAGTCGTGCCCAGGCCAAGAAAGCGACGACGAGCAGGTCGAGGGCAATCCAGCCGAGCAGGGCGAATGTGACGACGAGAATGGCGTTCATGCCAAGTCCGGGTCTGCCGCTTGATACGCAGCGGGGGAGCGCACCCTGACGTATGCCGCCTGCGTCGTGCGATCGCGCGAGTGGTCGACCTGCAGTGCGATCTCCTGATGATGCCGAGCGAGCGCTCTTGCTCGCCGGCGCGGAGTCCTGTCGCGGATGCTACCTCGGTGATCGGGCGCCCGCCGAAGGAAGCCGGAGCACTGCCAGCCGCTCGCTGATGAAGATGGCGCGCCCGCTCGTGGGCGGCGGGATCCGACGGCGCCCGACGCTCTCACAGGTGGGATCGGCGAGGACGTACCGGATGCCAAGACGCCTGGCGACCCGCCGGCCGCGCGCGGACTCGTCCAGCACGGCACGAGCCTGGCGCGCCCGCGCGAGTTCCGCCTTCGGCTGAATATCGGCCGGCTCGAGCGCCGACAGCGTCCGGGTGTGCACGAGCCACGTCGCGAGGAAGCTCCAGCAGCGGTCGGTAGCTATCACTTCGCGCCGACGCAGGCGCGACGTCACCGCGTCCAGCCCGCGAAGCGAAGCCGGCGTGGCGAACCGGTAGAACTCGCGCACATTGGCCGCTTGCGGCCACGCGAAGGCCGCCGCCGACAGAGCCACGGCGGCGCCCGCGGGCGCGGCCCAGCGGGGCGGCACTCGACGAACGAGCTCGACGGCCACGAGCGGCGCCAAGGCGAGCGGGACGAAGTACACCATGCGGAGATAGGCGAGGGGCAGATGAAACACCCACGCGTAGGCCATCGCGGCGACGACCGCGAGGCAGCTGAGCAGGGGCAGGAGCCTGCGGTCGCGCCTGACGCGCATCGCGGCCAAGACCACCGCCGCGAGCGCGAGGGCGGAGAAGAGCCAGGTGAGGTCGGACACCGCTAGCGACAGGTCCACTTTCGACGAGAGGTAGGAGCGGTACGAGAGCGTGCCGCCGAAGCTGCGGCCACGCGTGACCAGGTCGTAGACCACACCCGGCGAGATCAGGGCCGTCAGCGCGCCCAGCTGGAGGGTATCCGTGAGCAGTCGGCGCCGCTCGCGGGCCCTGAGGACGACGGCGACCGCCAGCGTGGCAACTACGGTGGCGAGCGTGACGAGCAGCGAAAGCCGGTGTGCGGCCGCGATACCCACTAGCAGCACCGCGAAGCCGAGCGCCTCCATCGGGTCGATGCCGCGGGTGACCATCAGCGTCAGATAGAGCAGGGCCAGCGGCAGCATGCAGAGCGCGGCCACGTTCGCCAGACCGTGCCATCCCAGGATGTCCTGGCTCACCGGGACCACGGCGACGAAGGCGGCGGCCAGCACCGCGGTCAGGTCGTCCCACAGCGAGCGAACGTACGCGTAGGTGGAGAGCACGCAAAGGACCGCGAAGAGCCAGATGCCGTGCATAACCGTGGCCGCGGGCTGGCCGCTCAGCGCCAGAAACGACCCGTAGAGCGCGGGGGTGCCCGGATCCTCCCGAAAAGGGACGCCCAGCATCCAATAGGGGTTGTCGATCAGGAGCGTGTGATGGCGGCGGATCTCGTCGGCGTAGAGCACGTACTTGGCCCAGTCGTTGCCGGGCACGGGCGTGCCGTGGAGCACGCGTCCCTCGAGCAGGACGCCCGCGAGCACTGCGGCGCCGAGCCCAAGCGCGCCAAGCGCGGCCGGCCGGTCGAGCCGGCCGCAGAGGTCCCGACCGGGCAGCAGCGCCAGGGCGAGCACGATGGTCGCCGCGAGGACCACCCTCAACCACGTCCCGGTGAGCGGAATCCCGGCGGCGGCCGCAGAGATCAGCACGGTGCTCGACGTCGCGACGCCCAGCGCCGGGGCCGCGGCCATCGCCGCGACCGGACTGCGGCGTAGCGCCTCCGGAAGCACAGGGGCGAGAGCCAGCCCGGGCGCGATCAACAGCGCCGCCGAGAGCAAGGTCGGCTCGACGCCCGCCGCCCCCAGGGCGGCGTCGAGAGCGGCCACGGCCACCGCAGCAACGCCGAGGGGGCGCCGAGTCACCAGGTTCAGCACGGACCGACTTGTATCGTGCGCGAGATTATGTGGCGCCGCGTGGCCTGCCTCCTGGTGCTGGTCTGGCTCTTCGCCCCGGCGGCGACGGCCCGGGCCCAGAGCGGCTTGTATGTCCCTTTCCCTAGCGGCCCGCCGAGCAACCAGGCGAAGCGATACCTCAAGCGACTCGGGCCGAGCGGCCGGACGGCCGCGGAGTCGCTGTCCACACGCCAGATCAAGGCCGGCGCCTTCCTCGGAGGGATGGGGCCGGCGGTCGAGCGACCTGCGACCCGGAGAGCGGGCGGCGGCCCCAAGGACGCGCCGCCCTGGCCCGCCCAGCTTCTGTTCCTCGTGCTGCCCCTTGCCGCAGTCGTCGTCGTAGCGACGCGGAACTGAGCGTGCGAGCCGCGGCTTTTCTGGTCGCCGTCGGCGCAGTGGGACTGGTCGCGGGCTGCGGCGGCGGGCCGCCGCCGGGTCCGCGCACCGCAGCTCGCACGCCCGCTGACTTCGTTGGCATCGTCAGCGAGGACCTGTTTGCCGGTTCCCCGGCGTACCGCCAGCGGACGCTCACTCGTCAGCGGGCCGCCGGAGTCCGGCTGATACGGCAGACGTTCCACTGGAACCAGATCGAGACCGAGCCCGGCCGCTTCGACCTCCGCGCCTATGACGGCTACATGGCGGACCTGGCAAAGCGCCGAATGCACGTGCTGCCGATCCTCTTCAGCCCGCCGGAGTTCAGAACGAGCGCCCCGCGTCACCGCGGCCGACGGGGCACCTATCCGCCGCGGGACTCCGCCGCGATGGGCCGGTTCGCCGCCGTGCTCGCTAGGCGGTACGGGCCGCAGGGAAGCTTCTGGCGCGAGCGTCGCGATCTCCCGCGGCTCCCGGTCCGGTCGTGGCAGATCTGGAACGAGCCGAACCTGCGCGCGTACTGGGCATCCGGGCCCGACCCCGCCGCCTACACGCGGCTCCTCCGGACCGTCGGTCGAGCGATCAAGCGCGTGGACGGCAAGGCCGAGATCGTGAGCGCGGGCCTTCCCGAGAGCAACCTGGGGATTCCGTTCGAGCAGTTCCTCGAGGGCATGGAGAACGCGGACGCCAAGTCGGCGTACGACGTCCTGGCCGTGCACGCCTTCGCGGCCGACGCCGGGGGCGCGATTGGCGCGGTATCAGGCGCGCGCAAGCTGCTCGACGACGCCGACGACAGCGCGCCCATCTGGATCACCGAGATCGGCTGGGCCAGCGGGGGCCCGCGGAGCCCATTCACGGTTGGGGAGCGCGGGCAGGCGCGGCGAATTCGCGGGTTGCTCACGGGGTTGGCGGCCAAGCGAAGGGAGCTGGGCGTACGCGGCGTCGTCTACTACGACTGGAAGGACGCGCGGCCCTATCCGGGCGGCCCGGATTTCTTCGGACTCCACACGGGCCTGCTCACCATTGATGGCCGCAGCAAGCCGGCTCTGGACGCCTTCCGCCGCGCGACCAGGGAGATTGCTTGTCAGGATTCGTCGCCGAAATGCGTTCTATAGTGGACCCGGACTGGCCCCGACCGGAACCCGACTCGCGTGCAACGTTCGCTCCGCCTCATTGTCATTCTCGCGGCAGTCTGCCTGCCACTGATCGCCGCGGTGCCCGCGGAAGCCCGCCTGCCGCGTTCCTTCGTCGGCATTACGAGCGAGGACGCCTTCTCGGGCAGCGCGAGGTACCGCGAGGCGAACCTGTCCGCGCAGCGAAGCCTCAGGGTCGGGTTCATCCGGCAGCCGTTCATCTGGTCGACGATCGAGACCAGTCCCGGTAGGTACAGCTTCCGCGCTTACGACGACTTCGTGCTGGCGGCGGCGCGCCACCGGATCGCCATCCTGCCGGTCCTCTACAACGCGCCGTCGTTCTGGGCAAAGAGACGCGGCTCCTGCCACTGCCCCGGGAATTGGACGTGGCGGCCCGACAACGCCGCCTTCGGGCGCTTTGCGGCGGCGCTCGCTCGCCGCTACGGCCACCGCGGATCCCTATGGAGGGAGAACCCCTCGGTGCGGCCGCTGCCGCTTCGCTTCTATCAGTTCTGGAATGAGCCGTCGCTGAAGCCGTACTGGCTACCGCGGCCGAGCGCCCGCCAGTACGTCGCGCTCTTGAAGGCGGGCAGAAAGGCGCTCAGGAAGGTTGACCGTCGTGCCCACGTCGTGACCGCCGGCCTTCCCCCGAGCAAGCTGAGCTTTGCCGTGCGCCTAATGCGGTACCTGAAGTCGATGTATCGGGTGCGCGGGGCGAAGAAGCACTTCGACACGCTTGCGATCAACTCGTACGCCAAGAGCACCGGCGAGCTCTCGCGGCTGCTCAAGAGCGTCCGCAAGCTGATGCGAAAGCGGCACGACCGGGCCAAGATCTGGGTCACCGAGATCGGCTGGGCCACCTCCGGAGTGCGGCACCGCTTCAACGTGGGTCCGCGCAAGCAGGCGAGGCTGATTCGCAGCTCGATCCGTTTGCTCAAGCGCAGCCGCCGCAAGCTCGGCCTGCGCGGGTTTGTGTACTTCTCGTGGCGCGACGCTGCTCCTTACCCGCCCCTCTACCAGGACTTGTGGGGCTTGCACACCGGACTCCTCAGCCGGTCCGGGGCCCCGAAGCCGGGCTACGCTGCGTTCAGGTCGTCGGTGCGCTGATTGGGCTATCTGCGCCGCGTCTTCTCCGCCACCGAACGGGAGAACTGCAGGGCCATCCTCTCGACGCTGCCGCCTAGCCGAGGTGGTTCGCTTCTCGATCTCGGCACGCACGACGGCGCTTTCGCGGCCCGCGTCGCCGAGCGGCTCGGGTCCGACGAGATCTTCGGCGTCGAGCTGATACCCGAGCACGCGGCGCGGGCGCGGGAGCGCGGCATCGACGTGGTGACCGCCGACCTCGAGAGCGGGATTCCCTTCGAGGACGACCGGTTCGACGTCGTTCACACGAACCAGGTGATCGAGCACCTGCGCGCGACGGACACCTTCCTCAGCGAGATCCGCCGCGTGCTCAGGCCCGGGGGGCTGGCCTGCATCTCGACGAACAACCTTTCGAGCTGGCACAACGTCGTCTCGATGGCCGCCGGCCTGCAGCCCATGCCAATGCACATCAGTGACGACGTGATCCTCGGAAACCCGCTCAACCCCGAACACGGTCTCCCCCACTCGGACCATGGCCGGGTCCACGTCCGACTCTTCACCCCCCGTGCGCTCACGGAGCTGTGCGAGCATCACGGCCTGCGCCGCGTCGCGATGCGGGCGGCGGGCTACTACCCGCTACCCCCGCGACTCGCCCGAGGCGCGCTCCGCCTCGACCCGCTTCACGGCGCGTTCCTGATCGGCCTGTTCCAGCGCACCTGACGTCGCCTGCGACGCCGCGCCGGCTCCGATCGGCTGCTGCCCGTTGAGCTAAAGCCACGCTTCCATCTGCCGATGCCTGTATAGACCCTCGCCAGCACAGATCTCGACCGGGGGCCCGTCTTGACCAGCACAGCGATTCGCCGAATAGCCGTAGTAGTGGCCGTCCTCTGCGCAGGGATGGTCTTCGCCTCCGCAGCGCAGGCGCGCGTTCCGCGCGATTTCGTCGGGATGAGCTCCGAGGACGTGTTCGCCGGCGGGGGCGCCTACCGGGACTCGAACTTGGGGGCCCAGGCTTCGCTTGGCGTCGGCATCATCCGCCAGAACTTCGACTGGGCGAAGATCGAGCGCACGCCAGGCAGGTACGACTTCTCGCGTTATGACGGCTTCGTCGCGGCGGCCGCCGCGCACGGAGTCAAGGTCCTCCCCATCCTCTACAACCCGCCGCTCTTCCACGCTCGCCTGCCCGTCAGTCGGCCCGCCTATCCGCCCAAGTCGAATGCGTCGATGGCGAGCTTCGCGGTGGCGCTCGTGAACCGCTACGGCCCGCGCGGCTCGTTCTGGAGCGAGCGCCCGGGCATCCCCAGACTGCCCATCCGCTCCTGGCAAATCTGGAACGAGCCGCTCCTGCCCGTCTACTGGGCCAACCGCCCGAGCGCGCGCGCCTACGCGAAGATGCTCAAGGTGGTCGGGCGAGCGATCAAGAGCGCCGACCGGCGGGCCGAGATCGTCACGGCAGGTTTGCCGCCGAGCAAGCTCCAGGGCGCGATCCCGTTGCTGCGCTTCGTCAAGCAGCTCTACCGCGCCCGCGGGAAGCGCTACTTCGACACGCTCGCGATCAACTCCTATGCCAAGAACAAGCGCGAGCTTGCGAAGCTCCTGCGCTCGGTGCGGAAAATCATGAACCGCGCACGCGACCGCAAGGCCAAGATCTGGATCACCGAGCTCGGCTGGGGCGACAGTGGGCCGCGGCACCGGTTCGTCGTGGGGTCGGCGGGGCAGGCGAGCCGAATCGCGACCTGCCTCGCCACGATCCGCAAGCTCCGGCGAAAGCTGCGCCTGCGCGGGGTGGTCTACTACACCTGGCGCGACGCCCGGCCATACCCGCCGCTCTACCAGGACATGTGGGGACTCCACACCGGGCTGCTCGACCTGGGCGGCCGCCCCAAGCCCGCCTTCGAGGCCTTCAGGCGCGCGGTCGGCCGGCTGCGCTGATACGCCTCACCTGAGTCTCGGGGAACGACTTGCAGCGCCGTGGGAGACTGGGTGTCTCGCATGCGGCGACTCGCGTGGCTAGTGGCCCTACTCGCGGGCGGGGCTGCCGCTGTCCCGCCGCCGGCGCCGGCCGCGCCGGTGTCGTCGCACGCCGAGCTGTACACCTGCTGCCTGCCCCAGGCGTTCAAGGAGCGCATCTTCCAGGAGTCTGCGGCGCTCGGCGCGACGTACATCCGGGCCAGCGTGGAGATGAGCACGATCTTCACGACTCCGGACGGTCCTCCGGACTGGCGCGGGCTCGACGAGGTGATCGCTCTCTCGCGGCGCTACCACGTCCGCGTGCTCGGAATTCTCCTCGAGACGCCAACTTGGCTGTCCACCTGCCCGACCGCAGCGCAGCCCGGCCACTGTCCCCCACGCGACCTTGGCGCATACGGGGCCTTGGCGGGACGCATCGCCGCGCATGCACGAGGCGTGATCGGGCACTGGCAGATCCTCAACGAGCCCTGGCATTCCGAGAGGTTCACCGGCACGCCGGAGGACTACGGCCGGCTGCTGAGCGTGAGCAACGACAGCATCAAGCGAGCGGCCCCTGAGGACCTCGTCGTCATCGGCAACACATATGTCAGCGTTTTCGACAGGGCGTGGTCCCGGCGCGTGTTCGCGACGGCCGGGGCTCGACGCAAGTACGACATAGGCGCTGTCGACCTCCGCCGCGGGCTCAGCTACGTGGCCGGCGGGCTGAGGGCGTGGCGGCGGTTCCTCGCAGGCGAGGGCTTCCGCGGCCCCGTCTGGGTCACCGAGCACGGATATCCAGCGGACCAGGTCTTCCAAGACGACCCTTCGCTCGCCGACGGTGACGCAGCCCAAGCGCGCTATCTGCGCCGGTCCCTGCGGGACTTGGACGCGGCGGGCGCGGCGGAGGTGTTCGTCACCCTCCGCCACCGCAGCAGCGACATGTGGGTGTCGGAGGGGATCATCGACTTCGGCGATCCGCCGACCTACCCAGCCATTCGCAAGCCGGCTTTCTACACCGTGAGGAGCTGGGCGGCCGAGTGGACACGGCGGCAGGCCCGCTACCGCGAGCGGGTCCGCTGGTACAGGGGACAAATCTCCTTTCACAGGGCCGTCGCCGAGAGGAGCGAGCGGCGGGTCGAGGCGCTCCGCACGAAGGCCGCCGCCAGCCGACGCCGCGAGCGCCGCTATCGTCGCCGCGCCCGCAAGCTCGAGGCCGCCGCGAAGCGGTATGGGCTCTGCTTCGAGCAGAGGGGAACCGAGGTATGCGGGCGACGTGCCGCCCGGGCGTGGGCGGGCGCCGCGCGCGCCGAGCGCCGGGCCACCGCAGCGCGCAGGAAGCGCCGTCGTTACCGGCGGGCGGCGATGCGGCCCGCGCGAGTTGCGGAGATGCACCGCCGGGACCTGACCGTCAGCGCTGTGGCCGCGCTCGCCTACGGCAGGCTGATCAAACCGCTGTACTAATCCCGGCGCTCCGTGCGGAGAGGGGCGTCGCGCTAGTCGTCGCCCGGCATCGAGACTCGCACGCCCTCCGACTGCTGCTCCGGCCCGGATCCATCGGGGCCCGGCGAGTCGAGGCGCCCGTCGCCGTTGGCGGAGTAGTCGGCCGCCTCGTCGCCCTGGTAGGGCCCGGGCTTGGGCCGCGGCTTTCCGCCGGGGAACGCGAGCCGCGCGATCGTGCGGTGGACCATCCCCAGCTGCTTCGACAGCGGGCCGCTGTTGTAGGGCAGCCCGTAGCGCTCGCAGATCGCCTTGACGCGCGGAGCGATCTCCGCATAGCGCGTGCTCGGCATGTCCGGGAACAGGTGGTGCTCGACCTGGTAGCCGAGGTTGCCGCTGGCCACGTGGAAGAAGGCGCCGCCCTCGATGTTCGCGGCGCCGATGAGCTGGCGCACGTACCAGCCGCCGCGGCTCTCCTCCTCGACCTCCTCCTGGCTGAAGGTGTAGGTCTGGTCGGGGAAGTGGCCGCAGAAGATGATCGAGTGGGCCCAGACGTTGCGGATCACGTTGGCCGCCGCATCCGCGACCACGGTCGAGCGGTAGCCGCGAAGGCCCGCCCTCAGCGCGAGCCCGAGCGCATCGTCGCGACGGCGACGGCGGCGGGGCAGCCAGCTCAAGCGGCGCTTCTTGCGGAACTTGGGAGCGTTCAGCGCCAGCTCGACGGCGGCCGTGGCGAGACCGCTCAGGAGCGGCCAGGCCACGTAGTCCTTCTGGATCTGGAGCCGGGCCTTGCCGAGGATGCCCTTGATCTCCTTTAACACCTGCTCCTTCGACTTCTCGCCGGCTCGGATGGCGTCGAAGTCGAGGTCGTGCAGGGCCACGCCCCACTCGAACAGGAACATCAGCAGGACGTTGTAGACGGGCTGGAGCAGATAGACCGGGTGCCACTTCTGCTGCGGGTCGATCCGCATGATCTCGTAGCCGAGGTCCTTGTCCTTGCCGCGGATGTTGGTGTAGGTGTGGTGGATGTAGTTGTGGGAGTGCTTCCACGCCTCCTTGGTGGAGGCGGTGTCCCAGTCCCAGCTCGAGGAGTGGATCTGGGGGTCGTTCATCCAGTCCCACTGGCCGTGCATCACGTTGTGGCCGATCTCCATGTTCTCCAGGATCTTGGCCGCGGACAGTGAGGCCGTTCCGGCCGCCCAGAACGGCTTGGAGCGCGAGAAGAGCGAGAGCACGCGGCCTATCACCGCGAGGCGCCGGTGCATCTCGATCATGCTCACGATGTACTTGCGATCGCGGTCTCCGAGGTCGTCGTAGACCTCGTCGTGGATGGCGTCGAACTGCTTTCCGAGCTCCTCGATCTGTTCGTCGGTGAGCTTGGCCAGGGGGCTCTCGATCGTGTTCTCGGTCAACGTTCGCTCCTTGTCAGAGTTCGATCTCGACGGGACCCTCGGCCGCGCTGATGCAGACGCGGATCATCTCTCCCTCGGTCCCGTACACCTTTCCATTGCGCAGGTCCCGCACCTGGCCCGAGCAGAGCTTGCCCGTGCAGGTGTGGCAGATCCCTTCGCGACAGCCGTACGGCAGGTCGAGGCCGCACTCCTCGCCGGCCTCCAGGATCGGGGTCCCGCCGTCGGCCTCGGTCGTCGTGTCGCTGGCGAGGAACTTGATCTCGCCGCCCTCGCCCTCCTCCGCGAGCCCGACCTTGGGCTGGAACCGCTCCATGTGGAGCCTGTCGCAGTCGCCCTCGCTGTCCCAGTAGTCGGACATCGCGTCGAGCATGTCGCTCGGCCCCGAGAGGAACGTCTCGCGCTCGCGCCAGTCGGGGCAGATCTCCTCGAGGTCCTCCGGCTTCAGGCGGCCCATCTCCCCCGTCAGCTGGAGGTGGAGCTTGACGCCGTCGCGGCGCTCGTCCAGGTCTTTCAGCCGCGGCCCGAAGATCACGCCTTCCTCGGTACGGGCGGAATGCACGAGCACCGCGTCGTCGAGCTCGTCCTCCTGGTCGAGCGCGCGCAGCATGCTCATGATCGGGGTGACGCCGCTGCCGGCGCTGATGAAGAGTGGCTTGTCCGGCCGCGGGTCCGGCAGCGTGAAGTCGCCCTCCACGCCGCCGAGTCGCAGGATCGTGCCCGGACGAAGTGCCGTGGTGAGGTGCGGGGAGACCTTGCCGTCCGGGACGAGCTTGGGCGTGATGCAGATGAAGTCGTCGGAGGGCTCCGAGGTGATCGAGTAGGCCCGCCAGTGGTGGACGCCGTCGACCACCACGCCTACGCGCAGATACTGGCCCGGCTCGTGGCGGTCCCACTCGGCGCCGGGCTTGATCACGATCGTCACGGCGTCATCGGTCTGCCGGTCGATCCGCTCGACGCGGCCGCGCAGCTCCTGCGTCGACCAGAGCGGGTTGATCAGCTCGAGGTAGTCGTCCGGGAGGAGCGGCGTGAACAGGCCGCGCACCGCACCCAGGGCCTTGCGCCGCGCGGTCGAAACCTTCGGCCGTGCTCCTACCTCAGCCACGTCGAGGTGGGTACCCGTTGTGAACGGGTGTCAACCTTTCATTCATCGGGAATCCTGAACGCGTGCGAGCGAGGGAGCGGGAGCTTGTCACGGCCACGCGTGCGTTGTTCGACGAGCGCGGAATGCAGGACGCGCAGATCGACGAGATCGCGCGCGCGGCCGGGATGGCTCGCGGCCTTGTCTACCGCCATTTCTCCTCCAAGGAGGAGCTCTACGTCCTCACCGTGACGCACTACCTCGACGAGCTGGCCGAGCTGCTCGAGGCGGCGGTCGAGGGAGACGACCCCGCCACGCTCCGGCTCGAGCGCTGCAGCCGCGCCTTCGGCCGTTACTGCACCCGCTATCCAGCCTTCCTGGACAGCTCGCAGGCGCTGATGCGGCGTCACGCGATGGAGCTGAGCGAGACGGTCTCGCAGGCGGTCTGGTTCCGGCTCGGCCAGAGCATGGCGCGCTGTCTCGAGTGCCTCGCGGGAGTGCTCCGCGCGGGCGCGGAGGCGGGCGAGTTCCGCGTCGACGACGCCGACTACATGGCCAATCTCCTCTGGACGCAGGGGCTCGGGATGATGCATCTGGCCCGGATCCGAGTCGGTGTGCGGCGGGCCGGGGAAGGCGTGCCGGCGCTGTTCGCGATCACCCCGGACCAGGTCGTCGAGAGCTGCGTACGCGCCGCGCTGCTGCTGGTCCGGGCGTAGATGCTCGTTGGGCCCCCACTCAGCGCTCGCTGACCTCTTCCCTCAGCACGGGCTTCACGTCGACCACCGGGGTGCCGTCCAGAGCCTCGAGGTTGCGCACCAGGACGCGGGATCCGTCGATGGAGACCACCTTCACGCGATGCAGCCCGATCGGGTTGGGCCGGTGCGGCGAGCGAGTGCTGAAGACTCCTTGCGGCGGCCTCGACTCGTCGCCCCGCGGGTGAACCCGCAGCACCTCCCGGTCGGCCCGGTCGAGCCAGGTCAGGACGAGCACCTCGTCGCCGGGCTCGATCCCGGCGAGTGCCTCGAGGACCTCCGGCTCGAACACGAGCCACGCGTCGGGTGCGCCCTCGTCGCCCTGCTTGGGGGCCGACGCGGCGTCGGTGAGCGGCGACTCGACCGTGGCGATCCGCCTGAGCCTCACCCGAGCTCCTCCACGCGCTGCTCGAGGAAGCGCCGCTCCGCGTCGCTGTGAACCAGCTCGAGCGCGCGGTCGTAGGACGCACGCGCCTCGCCGACGCGACCGAGCCGCCTGAGCAGCTCCGCCCGGGCCGAGTGCAGGTAGTGGTAGCTGTCGACCTCGAGACGGTCCATCAGGTCGAGCGCCGCCTCGACCTCCCCCGCCTCGGCCATCGCCGCCGCATGATTGAGCTTCACGACCGGCGAGCCGGTGAGGCGCGCCAGCTCGCCGTAGAGCGCGGTGAGCTGCGGCCAGTCCTGCGGCTCCTCCGTGTGGAGCATCGCGATCGCCGCCTGCACGACGTAGGGCCCGCGGCCACCGAGGGCGAGCGCCCGGTCGCGCACCTCCCGCCCCTCGTCGATCTGCTCGCGGCTCCAAAGCGACCGGTCCTGATCGCCGAGAAGCACCACCTCGCCGTCGACGAAGCGGGCCTCCCGGCGGGCGTCGTTCACGAGCATCAGCGCCAGCAGCCCATGGACCTCGGGCTCGTCGGGCATCAGCTCGGCGAGAGCGCGGCCCAGCCGGATCGCCTCGGCCGCGAGGTCGCCGCGTCCGCAGTAGCCCTCGTTGAAGATCAGGTAGACGACCGCGAGCACCGCCGCCAGGCGGTCGGGAAGCAGCTGCGCCGGCGGCACCCTGAACGGGATACCCGCTGCCTTGATCTTGCGCCTGGCGCGGATGAGCCGCTTGGCCATCGTCCCTTCCGGCACGAGAAACGTGCGCGCGATCTCCTCGGTGGTCAGGCCACCGAGGGTCCGGAGCGTGAGCGCCACCTGCGCGTCGAGCGCGAGCGCCGGGTGGCAGCACGTGAAGACGAGCTCCAGGCGCTCGTCGGGGATGGCGGTCTCGTCGATCATGTCCTCAGTCCCCTCGGGCACGTCGAGCAGTCGGGTCTTCTGCGCGAGCGTCCGGTTGCGGCGGATCCGATCGATCGCCCGGTTGCGGGCGGTGGTCACGAGCCACGCCCTCGGGCTGTCCGGAGTGCCCTCGCGGGGCCAGCGCTCGGCCGCGGCCGCGAAGGCCTCCTGAGCGGCCTCTTCGGCGAGGTCGAAGTCGCCGAGGAAGCCGATCAGGGAGGGGAGGACGCGGCTCCACTCGTCACGGAAGACCTGGTCCAGGCTCGCTACCACTCCACCACCGGGCGGATCTCGACGGCGCCGCCCATCCGCGCCGCCGGGATCCGCGCGGCCAGCCCGATCGCGGCGTCGAGGTCGTCGGCCTCGAAGACGAGGTAACCGCCGAGGGCCTCCTTTATCGCCACGAACGGGCCGTCGGTGGTGAGCGTCTCACCGTCCTCCACGCGCACGGTGGTGGCGGTGTCCGGGTCCTCGAGCTGAAGGCCGGGTGTGACGCCGGGCGTCTCCGTGACGGCCTTGTAGTCGGCGAACACCGCCCTTTGCTCTTCCTCGGGGAGCTTGGCCCACTCGTCCGGCTGCCGCGGCGTGGGCGTGGTGCCCTGGTGGATCAGCAGCATGTACTTCATAGC
>Ga0126312_10000020_pt1 | contig 57474 bp, 61 predicted proteins | sample Plot104A_FD_92537 | JGI IMG/M metagenome (GOLD analysis project Ga0126312, IMG submission 92537) | Serpentine soil microbial communities from UC McLaughlin Reserve, CA, USA - Plot104A | ecosystem: Environmental > Terrestrial > Soil > Grasslands | place: USA: UC McLaughlin Reserve, Lake County... | reverse complement strand
CCTGGTCGGAGATCAACAGTCGCTGTACCGATTCGGCAAACCAGTGTTCGTACTGCTCCTGGCTCCAGCCGCGGTGCCGAGTGAGCCGGTCGAACACGGCCGGGTCCATGAGAATCCACATCGTGTCAAGGGCCTCCGCCATGCTCGACCCCTTGCGGAGCGGAGCTTTTTGGCTCAGCGCATGGACCAGCCACTTGGCCGTGTCGGCGCGCTGATTGATCATTTCAGCTGCCAGCTGGGCAAGATCGCGGTCGACTGATGATCCCTCGAAGACCGCAAGAACGAGGCCCGCCGAACGCACTTGGGCAGGTCCGATGACTCCGGCCACGATGGAAAGGAACTCCCCGGCAGTCGGCGCCAGCAACGCTGCTTTGGTCCAATCTCGATCAAGAACAGCCATCGCTTCGTCGTCGCCCGTGATAGCGACATCGATGGCTACTTTGAGCACTCGCGCCTTGGTGCCAAAGAGCAGTTCGACCGTTGGCACCGAAACGCCGGCCTCAGCTGCGATTGCCCTGATCGTGGTGCCGGCAAAGCCGTTGACAAGGAACAACCGGGTGGCAGCTTCGAGTATGCGGGCACGCGTCTGGCGGGCCTGCCGTTCCCGGTAGCGCGATTGATAGTGACGATGCAACCGGTCGGCGGTGCTCCTCACCCGATGAAGTATTGAGTATGGCTATGCCATAGTCAATATCGGATTAATCCTGGACCGGCTCAAGGCCGGGTTGCAAGAGCCGCATCGCGGTTGGAGCGAAGGCGACCGTTCGAACGGCCCACCTACAGTGGCAGCCGTGAGGGCGCGCTGGGCGATCGTGCTGATCAGTGCAGCTGCTGTCGTCCTGACGTCTTTGGTGGTCAAGGTGCTCCCCGCAGCGCGTTCCGACATCTCCGCCGTAGAGCTGGCCAAACGGGTTCAGGCCTCTGCACCGGTTGCCTGGTCGGGCTTCGTCGAGACTGCGGGAACTCTCGATGTGCCCGACAGCGACTCGTTCGCAAACCTGGCTCAGCTGCTGGGCGAGACGAACCGCATGCGCGTGTGGTGGCGAGCCGCCGACGATTGGCGGGTTGATCGAATCCGCAGTACGGGGGAGAACGACCTCTTCCGGAACGGGAACGTGTCCATCCGCTGGGTCTTTGAGTCCGAGACCGCAACAATTGCACCGGTCTCGAAGGTCCGGCTACCAGATTCAGCCGATCTGCTCCCTCCGACGCTGGGCCGCTCGATGGTGCAAGGTGCGAGGGATGACGAGTTGAGTCGGCTGCCCAGCCGTCGGGTGGCAGGTGTCGACGCCGTCGGTTTGCTGCTAGTTCCTGACCAGACGTCAACCACGATCGGCCATGTCGACATCTGGGCAGATCCACAGAGCGGATTGCCGCTGGAGGTGGAGTTGTACGGAGTCGACGACCGGCGCGCCGTGCTTTCCACAACACTTCGCGAGCTGGACATCGGCGTGCCTCCGGCCGAGATCACCAAGTTCTCCCGGCCGCCGGGCGTACAAGTCACCTACGATCAGTCGGTCGACGCTGCTGCGGCGGCCAACGCGTTCGCACCGGGTGATCTGCCTGGCTCGCTGGCCGGTCTGAATTCGCGTGATGGCGAGGATCCCTCAGCCGTCGGCATCTACGGCCGTGGCCCGACGACATTGATCGCACTGCCGCTGCGCCGGGATGTCGCCCGGCCGCTGCGAGAGCGGCTTCGAGACAGTGGTGCAGGTCAAGAAACCGAGGTAGGCACTGTCACCAGCGTCGGTCCCGTCGGGCTACTGGTGACCAGCTACCGTCGAGACGGCAGCCGCTTCCTGCTCGCCGGCACGGTGACGGCGGACACATTGCGGCTGGCGGCAACCGACCTTCTGGGGCGCCCATGACCGAGAATACGAGGACGAATGGGCAGGTGATCAGCACTCGCGGGCTGACCAAACGCTACGGAGACCTGCGGGCGGTCGACGCGGTCGATCTTGATGTGGCGGAAGGTGACGTGTATGGCTTTCTCGGCGCAAACGGTTCGGGCAAGACGACTACCGTACGGATGCTGCTCGGCCTCGTCTTGCCCACCTCGGGCGAGACTCGGGTGCTTGGCAAACCGATGCCGGCGGCTCGCCGCGCCGTGTTGCTGCGGATCGGCGCCCTCGTAGAGGGGCCCGGTTCCTATCCACACCTCTCGGGCCGGGCCAACCTTGCCCTGCTCGACGCCACCGGATCGGATCGCCGGCCGGCGTCCGAGCGCCGTGCGCGGATTAGCCACGTGCTCGAACAAGTGGGGCTCGACCCAGCCGACCGTCGGCCTACTCGTGCCTATTCACTGGGAATGCGTCAACGCCTGGGGCTCGCCGCGGCGCTGATGCGTCGCCCGCAATTGCTGATACTCGACGAACCGACCAACGGCCTGGACCCGCGGGGAATCCAGGAGATTCGGCAGCTGCTGCTTGATCTCAACCGGCAAGGGACGACGGTCTTTCTCTCCAGCCACCTGCTTGCCGAGGTGGCGCAAATGTGTACCCGAGTGGGCGTGCTCGACCGAGGCCGACTGGTGCTGCAGGAGCGGCTGGATGTGCTGCTGCGGCCGACTGGCCTGGTGGCCGTCCGAACGCCGGACTCCTTCCGATGCGCCTCGGTGCTTGGTGACGCCGTCGTCCTCGTGGAGGGTGAGCGTCTTCTGGTGAAGTCCGACGATCCGGCCGGGCTCAACGCCCATCTGGTCGGCCAGGGCATACGCGTCGTCGAGGTCGGGTTCCACCGCCGAGAACTGGAGCACGTGGTGTTGGACGCGGGAGCCCAAGGATGATCGCTGTCGAGTTGATCAAGATGGTGTGCCGCCCACGGACCTGGATGATCATCGCCATGCTGGTGGCTCTGCCCACACTGGTCGCAGTGCTGCTCGCGGTTACCGAGCTCGGTCCGCGGCCCGGCACGGGTCCTCCCTTCTTGTCCGCGGTCTTGACCGATGGCACCCTCTTCCCGCTCGCTGCGCTAGGCGTGGTGTTGCCTTTGTTCCTCCCGATCGCAGTCGCCGTGCTGGGCGGCGACGCCATCGCGGGTGAAGCACAAACGGGAACCCTGCGCTACCTCCTCGTCCGACCCGTCGGGCGCACCCACCTCCTGCTCGCCAAGCTGGTCACCGTCGTGGCGTTCGTGCTGCTCGCCGTCCTGGTCGTCGCCGGTGTCTCATACCTCGAGGGCCGCCTGCTGCTTGGCAAAGCACCGGCCAATGGAACTGTCAGCCTGAGCGGCTCCACCTTGACCCAGGATGAGTTGGGCTGGCGTACGGCCGTCGCGTTGGGCTACGTCGTGATCTGCATGCTCGGCGTCGCCGCGGTTGCCCTGTTCTTGTCCACGCTGACCACGTCCTCGATCGCCGCAGCGCTCGGAACGGTCGGCGTGCTCATCGCCTCGACTGTGTTGCTCGGCTTGGATGCCGCCGCAGCGCTGCATCCGTATCTGCCGACACGTTACTGGCTTGCGTTCGTCGATTTGTTTCGTGACCCAGTCCTGTGGCGTGACGTGCAACGGGGGCTGATCGTGCAGCTGAGCTATCTGCTCGTGTTCACTCTGGCCGCCTGGGCAAGCTTCACTACCAAAGACATCACCGACTAGAGCAAGGCGCTTCGCTGGGAGTGTGCGGCGGCTCGACACCAAGTACTGAATCGAGGACGGCCGACACCACAGGGTCACGGACCAGATCGCCGTGAGTAGCGGTCGAGGTCGGGCAGAGATCTTGCACGAGCAGATTCAGGGCACCGTTGAGCACAGCCGAGTCGACAGGTGTGACGACGCGATCGGCGGTCGTACGCAGGGTTGCCCACAATGGTCCATCGGGCGTTTCATCGCCGGCGTTGAGATGACGCAGCAGGTCGCTGTCCGGCGCTAGCTGCTGACATGCCATCGGACAGCCGCCGGCGAGCGCGGCGCCAAGGGCAGCCTGGCTCGTCCCGTGGTGCGGCGAGCCGAGTGTGAGGACCCGACGCGCCACGCCGATACCACCTTCGTCGCGTACCCACAAGCGAGCGACCACGCCGCCCGCGGAGAAGCCAACCACGTCCACCGATGCCGCGCCCGCATCCCGCCGTAGGTCCTCCGCAACCTCGCCCAGGTGCTTGGCCTGATTCCGAAGATCACCGGTGCCGCCTCCGACCGGTTCAACAGGAGCGGCCATGCGGCCGGTCGAACGCAATGCGGCGACTAGGGGTTCGACCGATTGGGCGTTGCCGCCGTAGCCGGGCACCACCAGCACCGGACCGGGCTGTGACTGGGGGACCGGCTCTTTGGACTTGGTGGCGCGAAACCCAAACGTCACGACGGTCGCGATGACCAACAGCAAGGCCAAGAATCCCACGGCGAGCACGAGACGTTGTCGTTGCGGCGAGAGTGCATCGAGCATGATCAGCTGAGTCCTAGGCGGAGCAAGACCCCGGCATGATCAGACGGCCACAGGCCTGTAGAGGCGTCGTGGTCGGACAGGTCATTCCCGGTAATTTCGGCGTGGCTGACAGTCACTCGAGTTGATCGTGCCGGCCGGGCGAGCACCAGATCCAGGCGGCGGGTGAACCCCGCCGCGGTCGGATCATTGACCAATTCGCTCAGCCCAGCCGTCAAGCCGGGGCCAGCGGACTCCGGTTGCTGCTGCAGCCATAGATCGGCGAAACGGTCGGTGTGGGTTAGTACCTCGTACGTTGTCAATGGGACTGTCATTTGATCGCGGGAGGCGTCCCGCTTTGCTGGGTCGGCGTTGCAGTCACACGCGATGATCGTCGTCAGTGTGGTAAGGCCGGCCAGTGCTGTAAGCAGCTCGTCGGCCTGCGCGGCCGCCACGTCGTCGTTCTGTGACTCGAGGTGGGTACTGACAAATCGGAGCCGGGACTGTCCGATCAGCACGTCCGTCCAGGTATAGCCACGAACGAAGCGAAACTGGACGCCCCCAAGATCAACAGGAAGCACCTGGCGGTAATGGGCACCACCACTATCCGTGACCTGGATCCCGCTGGCCTGACGCACCAAGATCGCGTCGCGCACGGTCAGACGTATGTCCTGACTGTCTTGTGCGGTCCCCTCATATGGGTTGCCCGTAAAGCCGGGTGCCTCCACATCGGACTCCTCCTGCACGTAAACGACCTGGTACGGGGCTCCCCGCTGGTCCAGATCAGCCACCAGCATCGCTAGGAAGTCATAGTCCACCTGCGTGGCGTTCAGCTGTCCCAGCTGATCCAGCTGCAGAGGGCCGCGGCGCCACAGCGCTACCTCCTGGAGGGCAAGCAGATCCGGTTGAGCCTTAGCGATCTCTTCGGCAAGCAGGTCACTGCGGGTTCCGAAGCTGGTGCGGTCCACGATCTTGCGTAACTCATGGTTGGCATGACCTAGAGCCAGAACTGCGTCCTGACCGCTATAGCCTTCGGCGGCGCGCAGCGGCCGGGCGATATCCGCTCCGATATAGAGATTGCGGGTCATCACGGTTATGGCGTGCCGATCATTCTTCGCCTGGGCCCGGACCACGAGCATGAAGATCAATGCGACGCAAACCAGGGAGAGAACGGCAACAATCCAGACGCGTGGCTGGGTCAGGGTTCGCCGCATCTGACCGGTTCTAGCGTTCGGAGGTTTATTCCAGCCACTCCGTTACGAACTTCGGGTTGGCATGGATGTGCACCGCTTCATAACCGCCTTCTCCCGTTGAGAACTTGTGAGGCGTGTCGGCGGGTACCACCAGGACCTGCCCGGCATGACCTCGAAGTTCCCCCGAGCCGATCGTGAACGTCGCCCAACCGCGGCGGATGATGAAGGTTTCGGCGTACGGGTGCTTGTGCAGCCGTGGCCCCACGCCGGCCTTGGTCGTCGACTCCAGGATGATCGAAATATTGGCGCCGCCCGGCAGCTCTTGGTAGTCCTCAGCCCAGTCTTCACCGTCACCGCGGCCATCGGAACGATCAATCACAAAACCATCCATTGCCCGAAACTAGCAAGGGTGAAGAACAATGTCTGAAGTTCTCTTGCGAACCTGTTCTCAGCGGTGTTCTTGCGGCGCCAATTTGCTGGAAGCCAGTGGCGTTCAATGAGCCGGACAGGAGGAGCAAGTCGATGTCCATGACCATGCCGGAGTCCAGTGCCGGACATCACGCCCGTCCGCCTGTTCAAACGGCCCCCATTCGAGCGCAGATTCTCGCGACTGAACATTGGAGTCTTCTGGCAACGCGAAGCATGACGTGGTCGGAGGTGATGAGCCGAATCGTCATCCACCTGACCGTGGTCTCGGCATCGCTGGTCGTGCTCGCGCTGATCGTCCAAGCGGACGGCTTCAGAGGCGCCTTCCGAGTGTTCTCTATCGGGCTGGCAGCCATCGCCCTACTGCTGGGTACTCTCACCGGGCTCAGGGTGTTCAACGCCAGCGCGGACGATGCCGCAATGCTCATCGGCATGAATCGGCTTCGCAGCGCGTACCTCGACCTGGATCCCGATATCGAGCCCTACTTCGTGACATCGCGATACGACGACCATGCCGGGGTCATGGCCTCACAGCTGATGGGAACTCGCCGGTCGGTGGTAAGTCACGTGCTGGGCAGTACCGGGATGTTCATCCACGTCGTGAACGCATTGGTTGCCGGCACTTTGGCAGCCTTAATTGCAAGTGCTCTCGGCGCCACGGGCTGGCTCATCTGGACCATCGCGGCCGTCGTCGGTCTTGTATATCTGGGCACCTGGATCGGAATGGGAAGTCGTCGGCTCGGTGGATTCGGCCATGTCAGCCTGTTCCCATCCCCTCCTGCAGTTCGCGGGTCTTAGCTATCGAGGCGGTGCCGTGAACTGTCGAGACCGTAGTTGCGAAGCAGGATGGCAGCCCGCTGGGAGAGATCTGAGGCGTAGCTCCGGGGCACATAGGCGCTGCCACGGTACAAGGCGGTATAGGCGCCGACCAGCTGCGGATGATTCTCGGCAAGGTAGCGGAAGAACCATTCCCGAGCGCCCGGCCGCAGATGTAGCGCAAACACTGTGGCACTCGTAGCTCCGGCAGCCGCTATCAGGCGCAGAATGCGATCAAGATCGTCGTCGCTGTCGGTGATCATCGGAAGCACCGGGGCGACGAGCACAGAGCATGGCAGGCCGGCCTCCGTTATGGCTCGGACCAGAGCCAGTCGAGCTCTCGGCGTCGGCGCGCCGGGCTCCAGTGCTTGGTGGATCTCCTCGTCAGCCAACGCGATAGACACCGCCATCGTCACCCGAACTTGCTTGCTCACTTGAGCCAAGAGCGGCAAATCACGGCGCGCCAGCGTCCCCTTGGTGAGGATGGAGAACGGCGTGCCGCTCTCGGCGAAAGCCCTGATCAGCCTCGGCATAAGCCGATAGCGGCCCTCGGCCCGCTGGTACGGGTCAGTGTTCGTGCCCATTGCAACTGACTCATGGGTCCACGACGGCCGCCGCAACTCCCGGGCCAACACCTCGGCGACATTGATCTTGACCACGATCTGGCTGTCGAAGTCTGCGCCGCTATCGAGGTCGAGATAGGTGTGGGTCTGCCGGGCGAAGCAATAGGTGCAGGCATGGCTACAGCCGCGATATGGGTTGACGGTCCAATTGAACGGCACCTTCGCAGCGGCCGGCACCCGGTTCAGGGCGGTCCTCGCCAGCACCTCATGGAAGGTAATCCCGTCGAACTCCGGCGTACGAACGGTGCGCACGAGATTGGAGAGCTGCTGCATTCCTGGCAGTGCGTTCGGATCTCCGGATGTCCCGGCTGAGACCTCTTGCCGGGCCCACCTCACCTCTCTATTCAAACACACTTTCGATTCAAAAGCGATATGAAACAAACTGGCGTCATGGCGAACCAACGGGTCTACTCTCGTTGTGTAAGCAGACGGAGGGACTTCGCCGTGACAGCTACAACTTCGGCCGCCCAGATTCCCGCTTTGGACCTTGACGATCATCGCCTCAGTTGGCGCGACAAACGCCGTCTGAACCGCCAGCTTCGATTGCGCGACGAGATCAGTGCGCGGCTTGCGGAGCTCGACCGGCTCGCCGACATCCTCGGCAAGGCCGCTGACTTGATCAAGGACGGCTGGCTGCAGCACAGCTGGTTCGCCTACCGGGGCGAGGAGGGACGGGCGAAGACCGTGACCGCCTTTAACGTCGCCGACATGACCGGTCGCCCAGTCGTTGCAGCTTGCCTGGTCGGCGCGGTGGTCCAGGCTGGGGGCGGCCTATCTGAGGTAAGGAGTTCAGAAGTCCAACGCGCCTTGGATCTGACCTGGCACACGCTCTTCTCAAACCCATCCGAACCGATCCGGTGGAATCCGGCTCCACAGATTCGGATGTACCACGTTCAGCAGCTCACCCGCTGGAACGACCACCCAAGTCGCAGCGGCCCTCAAGTGGAGGCCCTGCTTCGGCACAGCGTAACCACGGCCAGGTCCGAAGCAAGCCGGCTCCGTAGTGTTGCGGAACCGGCAACGTTGACTGCCTGAAGCTCGTACGTCTTTGCGTACGAGCCGCGAATGAGGGCCGAATCGGGCATTTGGCCGTATTTTCGTGGCTAAGCGCGCAAAGACGTCCACCAACGGGCCCGAGCCGCCATGATCGGTGCGGTTGGAAGGAGTTCCCTCGGATGCAGATGCCCAGACCGACAGAGGCCGACAAGGAACGCTTTTCGGCTATGGTGCTGGACGATGAGCGGGTGGAGATCAAGCCGATGTTCGGCAACCTCGGGGCGTTCGTTAACGGCAACATGTTTATGGGACTGTTCGGATCCGACATCGGCGTCAAGCTGAGCGCAGCGGATGAAGCGGACCTGCGCGGCGCGGGCGGTGGCCCTTTTGGCCCGGCCGAGCGGCCCATGGGTGGCTACGTCAGCTTGCCGATCGGCATGGCTGCCGATGATGCAGCGAAATGGGTGAACTCAGCGTTGTCCTTTGTCGGCGGCCTGCCACCAAAGAAGTCGAAGTCCGGAACCAAGAAGCGGGTCTGAGCCACACACTTAGGTGGACTCTGGGCGCCCTTTTCCCCTCTTTGAGCCTCATACTTGAGGCTAAAAGTCGCCTGCCGGGGCTCAACACGAGGTTGGCCGCCCCGAAAAGCACATGGTGGTCCTACAACCGGCAGGGTGCGATCACCTCGTGATCAGGTATCGCAGATAAACGACCCCGTTGGTGAAGCGGCGCTCCTCTAAGAGCTTGAGGTTGAGGCGAAGATCCTGGGGAAGGGCCGGGTTCCCTCGGCCGACCACCACCGGGTTGAGAAACAGATGGCACTCGTCGACCAGTCCGGCCTTGATCGCTTGAGCTGCCAGATCAGGACCACCAACGGTGACATCACTGCCGGCTCTAGCCTTCAATTGGCGAACTGCATTCGGATCGAAATCTCGTTCGATCCAGGTCTTGTCACTGGATGCGAACTGTAGCGTCTTGGAATAGACAATCTTGTCGGCGGACTGCCAGATGGTGGCATAGTCGTATACGAAGGCGGGTCGATCTGGAACTGTATGCGCCGTCTCCCAATAGACCATCACGTCATACATCCGGCGCCCGTACAGGTAGGTGCCGACCGATCGTTCAAGATCATTGACGAAAGTGTGCACCTCCTCATCGGGGGCAGCCCAGTCGAAGTTGCCCTCCTCATCCGCGACATATCCGTCCAGTGAGGTGATCATCGAGTAGATCAAGTTCGCCATCTGGTAACCCCGCGTCGGATCGACTCCTAGAGATTTCGCCAACCAAGATCATGCCAGTCCTAGCTCAAATTGCCCCGTTTCGCCACCCGCCGTTCGCTGGACACATCGCTTACCTCACCGGCGCGGCGTCGGAAACCTCGGCCCCGGCCGGTGGTGGATCAGCTGGAGCTTTCGTATTCCAGAACCGGCGATCAAAGACAAGCAGACCCAACGCCACCAGGCACCAGACCAGAGCGTAGGTGTAGTTGAGCCGCTCCAGATCAGCACCGGGTACCCACAGGTCATTGGTCTCCACGCCGCCCTCGACTCCGTGCGCGATCAAGGTCAGCAAAGAGCTACCGGATGCGTGATTGAACAGCCAGGCATACCAAAACGTAACTGCGACGGTGGTCACGAATCCGATCGGATGTGCGTCGAAGACCGGCATGAAGAACAACGGCCCATGCCACCCGGTGACCAAGACCGCCATGATCGCGGTGGCCACCAGACGTGAGTGGTTTTTCTGCAACTCAGGTTGGGCATATCCGCGAAAGCTCGGCTCCTCCATCAGAGGCCCGCCAAATGGGCTGATGATGTGCAGGCCGAGCGCCAGGGGCAGCCCGTACCACGGGGTCAGCAAGGTCAACGACGGCGGCGACGCGCCGAGGGTGACGTTCAGCGAGGCGGATGCCAGGTGCACCAGCAGCGGTACGAAGACAGCCAGCGCGTACCAGATCCAGCTCACCCGCCACCGGATGAGACGCGAGCCGACCCGGCGAAGTCCCGGTAGACCCTCGCTCAACGTGACCACGACTATCGCAGCGATCAGCGCTCCTGGTGCGAAGAAGCTGTTCCACGGAATTGCACCCCAGGCCAATACATAGGCCAGCACGAAAAAGCACACCATCGGGTGCCGTCGAACGAAGCTCATGTCTAGTTCCTCCCGGCGTTAATGAGCGGTTGGGTTGAGTCTCGCTCGGCGTGGCCAGTCCCACGAGGCGGGCGGCCGGTGAACTGATAGGCCGGTTTTCCAGTATGTCCACCGCCGAGAAAGCAGAGGACAATGAGTGCTGTACCCACCTCGGCCGGCGGTGGAGGGAGGAAGCTGGTGGCCGAGTCAGTTTCGGCGGAACAGCTCTCCGCCCGGGAAACGGTTCCGGTGCAGGAGGCGCGCGGCCCGCAGTCGTGGATGCTTTGGGCGATTGTGGTTGCCGGCATCGGCGTCGTCACCGCCAGCCTGGTCCTCGCCCTTGCCAGTGATCAACTGGACCGGCCGGCTTTGCGGGCCTTGCTGATCGGCTGGATTGTGATTCCGTACGTGGTCAGCGGGATTGTGGCCTGGTGGCGGAGGCCGGCCAGCCGGTTGGGGCCACTAATGATTGCCACGGGTTTCGTGATGGCGCTGACACCGCTGCAGTGGTCGGCCCAACCGCTGGTTTACAGCATTGGGCATCTGCTCGACATGTTGCCGGCGGCGATGTTCCTGCACGTCTTTCTTGCCTTCCCGACCGGCCGGCTCGGCAGGACTCCCGAACGGATCTTGGTGATCGCCTGCTATGGCGCAGCGTTAGGCCTGCAGCTCCTCAAGATCATCTTGGGGGTGAACCCGGACAGCATCTTTTCGGTCGTCGAAAGTGTTGCTGCCGGTAATGTCGTCGAGCGGATTCAGCTCAGCTTCATCTCCGCCTGCCTCCTCGCCGGAACGGCCCTTCTCTACACTCGGGGACGCTCACGGGCACGAGGTCGCCGAAGGCCCGCGTCTCTGGTGGTCGACGCCTTTGGTCTCTCGCTCGTCATGCTGGCCCTGCTCTACATGGCGGGCCTCGGCTCCTGGCCAGCATTCGAGACCATTCGGCTCATCACGTTCGCGGCGCTGGGTCTGGCACCAATCGCTTTCTTGTTTGCCTTGCTCGACGCGCGGCTGGCGCGCGCCGATGTTGCTGAACTGCTCGTGGAGCTTCGGGCGAATCCCACAACTGATCTGCAGGCTGCGCTGGGCCGGGCCCTACGCGACCCCTCTGTCCGCCTGGCTTACTGGCTGCCGAAGGTTGACAGCTGGGCCGATCAGGACGGCAAACCGATTACGCCACCTGTGGCGGATGACCGACGAGCGGTACTTACGGTTCAGCGCGGTGAGGAGCCGATGGCCGCGGTGATCTTCGACCGATCGCTGGAGGAGGAGCATGAGCTCCTCGATGCCGTGGCCGCGGCCGCCGGAATTGCGCTGGAGAACGGCAGGCTTCGAGCCGAGTTGAGTGCCCGACTCGACGAACTGCAGGGCTCTCGAGTCCGGGTTCTCGAGGCAGGGCGACGTGAGCGGCAACGCCTGGAGCGTGATCTTCATGACGGTGCCCAGCAGCGCTTGGTGGCACTCTCGCTCGAGCTCGGTCTGCTCCGCGAAGGCTTATCGACCGATCCAGATCTGAAGCAACGACTGGGGCGAGCGAAGGACGAGGTGTCCGCCTCGCTCGAGGAGTTGCGGGATGTCGCGCATGGCATCTACCCCGCGGTCCTGGGTGGACACGGACTCGCTGTTGCCTTGGAGTCGCTGGTTGCCCGAGCCGCGGTGCCGGTGGAACTGGTCATCGATCTCGACGGTCGACAGCCTGAGGGGGCGGAGGTGGCTGCCTATTACGTGGTGAGTGAAGCGCTCACCAATATCGATAAGCACGCTTGTGCGTCGGCGGCAACCGTACGGGTGAGCCGCTCAGCCGGCGCGCTAATCGTCGAGGTGACTGACAACGGGATCGGCGGAGTAGATCCCCGGGACGGCTCCGGCCTGCACGGGCTCGCAGACCGGGTCCAGGCATTGGGCGGTGAGCTGAGCACCGAATCAGCGGCGGGTGGCGGTACTCGGATCTATGCGGAGATCCCATGCCGGTAGCCGAGCTGAGGGTGGCAGTGGCCGAAGACAGTGTGCTGCTGCGAGAGGGGCTCACGCGAATCCTGACCGGTGCCGGCATGAAGGTCACTGCCGCGCACGACAATGCCGAGGACTTGATCAATTGGGTGGGAAGCCAGGCCCCGGACATCGCGATTGTCGACATCCGGCTGCCGCCGACGCATACCGATGAGGGCATGCGGGCGGCCCTGCATATTCGTCAGCGCTATCCCGACGTCGCCGTGCTGGTGCTGTCGCAATACGTCGAATTGGGCCTGGCGATGCAGCTACTTTCGGAATCCGCAGAAGGTGTCGGCTACCTGCTGAAGGATCGGATCAGCGATGTCAACGACTTCGTCGATGCCGTAAGTCGAGTGGCCAGGGGCGGATCGGCGATCGATCCGAAGATCGTGTCGACCTTGCTGCAACGTCGACGAAGCGACGACCCGCTGGCCCGGCTCACTCCGCGGGAACGGGAGGTACTTGAACTTATGGCGTCCGGCACCTCCAATCAAGGAATCGCCGACAGGCTGGTGATCACGCTCCGTGCAGCAGAGAAGTATGTCTCCAGCATCTTCGACAAGCTCGGGATCCCATCAACTCGAAGCGATTCGCGGCGCGTCCTTGCCGTCTTGCTCTACCTGCGTGCTTAAGCCGATCAAGACAGCACCTCTTCGCACCAGTCGCGGATCCGCCCGGCATCCGATCTCTTTCCTCAGGTTGCCTAACCTCGGCGGCGGGTCGTTGTCATCTGGATGGTCTACAATCCTCCGGTACCCGAAAAGGACAGATTGATCCGAGATGTCGGCAGCCGGGGGTCGGCCCGTCTCGGAGCAGTAGATATTGGTCAGGAACCCGTCATGTCACAGGCTCCCCCGCGGTCACAGCAGAGTTACCGCCACGAAGCATTTCTCTACCACGACCCCCGCGAATTCGTTTCAGTGCTCGGCGCGTTCGTCGAGGAGGGCTTGGCTGACGGCGAACCTGTGATGGTCGCCCTCGTTCGTGAGCGTGCGAACTGGTTGCGTGACAGCCTCGGCGCTCAGGCCCGCAAAGTGAAGTTCGTCGACATGGCGATGCTCGGGCGCAACCCAGCTCGCATCATTCCGGCCTGGCAGCAGTTCCTGGACAACGATGCCGGTTCCAACCGTCCGGTTCGTGGCATCGGCGAGCCGATCTGGGCCGGGCGACGCTCGGAGGAATTGGCCGAGTCGCAGCTGCATGAGGCTTTGCTCAATGTGGCAGTCGACCCGAAGATTCCGTTCTGGCTGATCTGCCCCTACGACGTTCACGGCCTGGATCCCTGCGTGCTCGACGAGGCACACCGCAGTCACCTCGCCGTGATGGACGGACGCCGCTACGAGGGCAGCTCGCGATACGCCGGACGGACCCACATCGACTCTTTGTTTGCCGAGACCCTTCCCGACCTCGAGGGGGAGCCGACCGAGTTCGTTTTCAGCCGGGACAATTTGGAAAGCGTCTTCGGCGTGGTCACGCTCGACGCGTATGCGGCGGAACTTCGGTCTGATCACATTTCCGACCTCGCAGGAACCGCTCGACGGCTAGCGGCAGCCAGTGTGAAACGCGGGGCAAACCAAGGCACTCTTCGCATCTGGCACAGGTCGGATGCGCTGATCTGCGATATCTCAGACGACACGGTGGTCGACGACGTCCTGGTTGGGCGGCGATCTCTGCGGGCGGATGCATCAGACGGCCTGTGGCAGGCGAACCAGTTCTGTGATCTCGTCCAGGTTCGCTCTGGTGGTTTTGGCACAACTGTGCGCTTGCACGTCCGGAAGTAGTGATCGCGAAGGGTAAGGTGCGGTGATGCCCATCAGCCCTGTGCGCCTCAACCATGCCGTGCTCTTTGTCGCCGATCTTGAGCTGTCGCTTCGCTTCTATACCGAAGTCTTCGGAATGGAGGTCGTCGCCCAGGAGCCGCGTGCCAATGCGGCGTTCCTGCGCCTGCCCAGGTCGGACAATCATCATGATCTTGGGCTGTTTGGGGTGGGAGCTCAGGCGCCGCCCAAGCGACGCGGCGGCATCGGCCTCTACCACCTGGCTTGGCAGCTGGACACGATCGATGAGCTCGCTGCTGCCCGGCAGACGCTTATCGACGCCGGGGCCTACACCGGCGAGTCGAGTCATGGCACTACCAAGAGCATCTATGGGGCGGACCCGGATGGAAATGAGTTTGAAGTGATGTGGATGCTCCCTCGTGGCGAATGGGGGGCCTACGAAAACGCTGCCCCCATTGACGCGCTCGATCTTGAGGCGGAGGTCGAGCGCTGGTCGGACGTGCGAACCGCCGGGCGCATCGTTCCGGAGGATGATCAAGCGGCGGACCGTCCGCGCTCAGCTCTTGGTTAGGCAGCTAGGAACCGTGCCGTGCCGGCTCCCTAAGGGATGGCCGCAGGGGCGGGCGAGCGCACAGCTCACACCAGGCTGAACCAGCGCTGAGGCTGAACGCTGCAGTTAGCGTGCCCCACACGCTGACGCCGCCGTCGTTCAGTAGCGTTCCCAGAATCGCCGTGGTCAAAGCCGCGATCGAGAGCGCCCGAAAGACCGGAATGTGAACCAAGAGGTCGGGTACGAGCCTGGAAAAGATCAGAATCCAGAGCACAATTCCGCCGAAGACAGCCACGGCTCCCGGGGGGCTGAGCAGCGATTCCCCGGCGGCTATGGCTTTGCGCGCAACGACGTCGACCGCGCCACCTTCGATGATCCGCTGAACGAAAGCCCCGAGGTGGCTGCGGACTGCGGGACCCCGAAGCCAATCCAGCACTGAGATAGCAGTCGCGACGGCTACGGTCATTGCGGCCAGGGCGAGCATCCTTGTCCAGGTGATCTGAATTCCCGACGCACTGAGCAGCAGGTAGACCAGGCCCGGCGTCAGTGCCAGCACTCCGCCAAAGTCAGCACCCATGGTCGGCCAGCCGTCGCAGATCACGACCCCGAACCCAATGGCAGTGGCGGCCAGCAAGCCGACTCGCGGACGGCCGGCCTTTTGCAGGAAATGCGCTGAAAATGCAGCGAGCACGAGCCCGGCCGCGGCGTATGTCGCGAACGCGACATTGCCGAACCCATACCAGCGGCCCCCGTTCACCGGCCTCGAATTGAGCATAGAGCCGGGCTGCATGATGCCCCCCAAAGCCGCGTCTACCGTGAAAGCTGCGACGGTGATGGCAGCGCCAACCATGGCAACCGGCACACGATAAGACTTCGCAAGACCGAAAGCAGCCGCTGTTAGGGCCAAACTCCAAAAGCCAACCAGCACACTGAGCGCCAGGCCTGGAACGCTTGATCGATTCCACGGCAGCGCACCGGTGAGCACCATGGCCGCTGGCAGCACAGTGCCTAATCCCAAAATCAACCGCGCGACACCAAACCGGCCCCGCAGCAGACCCGCCAGCAGCACCACGAAGAGCAGAGCGCCAACCGCCCCGAGCACCGCGTCCCCCACCAGCACGTCCTCCGACAGGGCCCTGAGTGCCGAAAGGTGACCCTCCTCATCCAGTGCGGAGAGTCGCTGCGGAAGAACTTCAATTGGGGCACCGTCCAGGGGAGCGGTCGAGAGATCCGTTGATGGGCTGCCGAATTGGATCAGAGTGCGAGTCAGGTCGGTGAGGGTCACGACTCCGGTCCGGCGGGTGCTTGATGAGCTGAGCCAGCCACCCGGCTCCGCACCAAGCACGTAGATCACCTGCGGCTCCGGATTTCGGGATCCAGGAGGCGGCCCGATGCCCGTCAAGACAACGGTGACACCCGGCCGTCCCGCCAGCTCGGCAATGACCCGATCTGAGTCTGTGCCTGCATCCACCAACGTCAGAGGGCAGAGTGTCGGACTCCCGGCGGAGAGAAACTGATCAAGACTCTGGTAGCCCGCCAACGATCCATCGGGACGAGCGGCGGCAAGCGAGGCGCCCGGCCCGACCGCCATGATGCAGCCCGTCGTGAACTTGGCCAGCGTTCCCAGATAGGCATCCCCCCGGCGGCTTTTCGCCGCTCGAAGGCGTTGCGGCCAGTCGGGCACCCTGTTCTGTCGTACTTCCGGGGTGCACAAGCCGCCGACGCTGGTACGCCGGCCGGCGCCCAAAGTTGTCCAGCCGGCAGCAGCGCAGTCACCGATATAACGAGGGCGGATTGATACGGCGCCGAGCTGCGCTGCCGCTGGGCCGCCCTGTAGTACCGCCTTGTCCGTCGCGGTCAAGGCGTAGTGACCGGCAACGCCCACGACAACAACTCTTTGGCCTGACGGGTGGAGCGGCACGAGATGCGGCTGGTTTCCGTGAACGGCTCGCAGACCCAGAAAGATCGCCACGATGGCCATCAGCAGCGCGATCCAGCGCCAGCCGAACCGGCTGCGGTGTCGCTGAACCGATTCCCGCCAGCTGGTGACGCGCAGCGAGCTCCCCCCTGCCCCTGCTACCACCTGATCAGGTTATCTGCGGGTGGTCGCCTGACCGTTCAATTGGCTACGACTGGCGAACAGGCTGCCCACCGGGTGCCCGTCCAGCCTGGACTCCGGCGACGGCGGTTCGCGCAGCAAGAATGTCCTCCGGTTGAGTGCGAAACCAACCGATCGTTCGGTGCAGGCCCTCCTCGAGAGCGACCTCCGGACGCCAGGCCAGTAATTGCTCTGCTCGGGTAATCACTGGGCGCCGTCGAGTCGGATCGTCAGCCGGCAACGGGTGGTACTCGATCGACGATGACGATTCGGTCAGCTTCAAGATCAAGGTGGCGAACTCTGCCACGGTTCTCTCGACTGGGTTGCCGAGATTTATCGGCCCACACTCATTGGAGTCGAGGAGGGCGACCAAGCCGCGCACGAGATCGTCTACGTAGCAAAAACTGCGAGTCTGGCTCCCATCGCCATAGATCGTCAGCGGGTCGCCGAGCAGGGCTTGAGCGATGAAGTTGGTGACAACACGCCCATCGTGCGGTCGCATCCGTGGTCCGAAGGTGTTGAAAATTCGCGCGATGCCGACATTCGTCCCCTCGGCTCGGCGATAAGCCATCGTGACGGCTTCAGCCAACCGCTTGGACTCGTCGTAGACACTGCGCGGGCCGATGGGGTTGACCTCCCCCCAGTACTCCTCTGGTTGTGGGTGCACTGCCGGGTCGCCGTATACCTCGCTGGTCGAGGCGAGGAGGAACCGCGCCAGGTGCGCTGTTGCGAGCCGTAAGCCGTTTTCGGTACCCCGGCTACCGGCGGCGAGGGTTTCCAGTGGCAGGCGTAAGTAGTCCGGCGGTGAGGCCGGACTGGCGAGGTGAGCAATGCCGTCGATGTCACCACGCACTGCCAACTCAATGGACACGTCGCACTGGACGAACTCGAAGCGAGGGTCAGGGAGCAAGTGAGCGATGTTCTCCATCCGCCCGGTAGCCAGGTTGTCCAAGCAAACGACCATGTCGCCACGGCCGAGCAGGCGTTCGCACAAGTGAGACCCGACGAAGCCGGCGCCCCCCGTAACCACTACGCGCACGACCTAGACCTCCCGCCCATCAGCGACCGCTTCTTCAGACCTTGCCTGGCAAGGGTTATCACACTCACCGACCGCGCGCGCACGCGTCGGTGACACAGTGCCGATGGGCGGCTAAGCACCTTCCGAATAACTTTGGTGCTCGCTAGGTATCTGAGCATGCGTCCTGAGATGTGAGACCCAATCCCTGAGACTTACCTCGATGGCAGCATTCTCGATTATCCCAACTAGATTAATGGGGAATTTTGCCCGCGGAGAGGTGCAGCTCACCCCCGGGCAAGTGGAGGCCCTCGGCCTCACAGAAGGTGCATCGGTCTAGGTACGGCCGGCCCGAGGCTCGGCAACGATCGATATAGCCGGGCCCGACCGCTTGGCAGCGTCCTAGACCTGAATCGGCGATCAACGGTCACACCGCTCACCGAGGGTCACTCGCTGAGCTCAGTCCACTCCAGGCCCTGCAGCTCGGCCGGCTCGGCGTGCAGCGAAATCTCGGTTATCCGGCCGTTGACAATGGTGAAGTCGAAGGCCACTCGGGGTCTGCCGTCGTCGGACGCCCACATTGCGCCAACGACACCACCCAGCATGGCCAGCCTCGCCTCACGCGCCCGCCCGGATAAGGTCTTCGCCACCGCACGCGCGCCTACTACTTCAGCTGACGCGCCGGCGCGTACGGCTGCGTCGTCGGCCCGCATCACGACATCTGGATCGAGCAACGCCAACAGTTCGCCGAAATCACCGTGGCGGGAGGCGGCCAAGAATGCCGCGACAATTTGGCGATGTCGCTCGGATCGGAGCGGCTGAGCCGGATCCAAGTCTCTTGGACGGCATCTTCCGCTTCGTACCCGGACCCGAGCAATCGGTGAGCCACAGTGTGCAGATAGCCACGGTTCTCCTCGAACCGCGTGGCCAACCAGTCCTTTTCGTCGTGCACCTGTCCCAACCTTGGCGGTGTGATCCGTCAAGGAGTTGACGATCCATACCGGGTCGATGTGACCGGAACGGAGCCTGCAGGGCCGCGGCGGTGAAGACGATCATCTACCCCCTTTAGAGACCTGGCTCGCGCGCTGTCACGGCGATCGCCCGGCGAGCGAACGGTCCCGCTGCTGGACGCCCAGTTCCCCATATGGGTAGTCCGCCGCGCCGAGGTCGCTGGCCTTGTCGAGCGCGGACGTCTCCTCAGATGACAGATGCAGATCGGCCGCCTTCAGATTCGTGGCCAGCTGCTCGCTGGTGCGGGCACCGATGATCGTCCAGGTCACTCCGGGTCGGTCGGTCACCCACGCCAACGCCACCTCGGCCATCGAGATCCCGCGCGCCTCCGCAACGCTCTGCATCGCGTCGATGATCTGCCAGGTGCGGTCGGTGCCACGACGGTCATAGGCCTCCATGCCACGGTTCGGATCATCACCCAGCCGAGTTTCGCCACTGGGCCGCTGGTCGCGGGAGTACTTGCCGGACAGCCAGCCACCGCCCAGCGGGCTCCATGGCAGCATTCCCATCCCGGCATCGAGTACGGCGGGCACGATCTCCCACTCGATCTCACGAACGATCAGGCTGTACTGCGGCTGCAGGGTGACTGGCTCAGACAGATTCATCGCCCGGGCGAGATGCACCGCCTTGGTGAGCTGCCACCCGGTGAAGTTGGACAGCCCGTAGTAACGGATCTTGCCCGCTCTGATGAATCCATCGAGGGTCCGCAAGGTTTCTTCCAGCGGAGTCCAGGGATCGAAGGCATGCACCTGATACAGGTCGATGGCGTCCAGGCCAAGACGCCGGAGGGAGGCATCGAGAGCTCGGGTGAGGTGTCGGGTCGAAAGGCCCGATCCGTTCGGGAAATCGTCGGTAGGGAAGCGGGCCTTGGTGGCCATCACGACGGGCTCGGTGACATCGGCCGGCCGGTCGGCGAACCAGCGGCCGATGATCTCCTCGCTGGTGCCGGCGGTGTAGACGTCGGCCGTGTCAACGAGGTTCCCACCGGCCTCTACGAAGGCATCGAGCTGAGCGTGCGAGCCGGCTTCATCGGTCTCCTGACCGAACGTCATGGTGCCCAGGCAGAGATTGGAAACGGCGCATCCACTGCGCCCCAGGGTGCGGTAGTCCATGCCGGAGTTCTACCCCGTTAACGTCTGCGGCCAACCGCCAGGATCGCTACCAAGCCGATGATGAACATGACGCCGAGGACAGTTCCTTCGATGCCGTGATCGGTGGCGATCAAGTAGACACACGCTCCAAGGAAGGCAAGCGTGACGATCACGCCGTAGGTCAGGCCCTGGGAATTGAGCGCGGCATGGCGCCTGTCGAGATCGTTGATCCGATCAAGTTCCTTCTCGATCACCGTCCGGGTCTCGGCATCCGCCTCGGCGTACACCTGAAGCGGATCCTTGTAGCTTCCGGAATCGTGCATACGATCGCTCATTCCTCGTCCCTAAGTTGCTCATTGCGAAGCCGATCGGAATTCTGCCCTCCTGGTTCGGCGGCTTCAGGTCCAAATTCAGCATCCGGCTCGGCGTGTGCCCAAATAGGTCCGGATTGGTCGGATTGCGGAGGCGGTAGTTCTTGCTCTTCGCTGGGGAGCGGCCATTCGGTCTTTGGCTCCTCGAGCGACCAGATCGAATCCGGCGCTGCAGCGCCCGAAGACCACAGAGTTTCTGCTTCTCCAGGCGCCGCCGGCTCGGCCGGCTCGGCCGTCGGCGGGAGCGGGTTTTCGGAGTCGACGAAGCCTGCCTGCATGAGGGCTGTTCCGATCCGTCGTGGAGCGGCGTACGGATCGACAACGTCAACCCGCAAAAAGGCGCGCTCCATCCGCCGTTGGACGCTGCCGCGGCTTCGGGAGAAATCTATCGGCGGGAACAGATAGGTGAAGCCCATGATCAAATGGCTCGCGGGCGAGTCGGAGAATGCCCGGGCCCTGGGACGCGACCTAGGACGTGCACCTGTGGTGAGAAAGATAGGGATCACGAAGCCCGCGATGACCAGAAGCGTGGCCACCAGAATGCCGATCACCAAGATCAGCAACGAGCTGCTGCTCACTCCACACCTCCCAGGAACACCCTAGCCACGATTTGTACCCGGCCGGGTATTTGAAGGTTGGGTGGCGCCCCCTAGCTCCGTGCGGCAGCGAGCTGCTGTGCGATCGAGGCCGCCCACCCGCGGATCTCGTCCCAATCCCGATAGTCGCCGGCGGCATCGCTATTTGCCACCCACTTGGCGATGCGACCCTTGGCACGAGCAGGATCGAGGTTGCCACCGAAGACGATGGGCGGGTCGATGCCCAGCTCCCTGGCAATGCTGGCGACCTTTCCGATCGGCTCTGTCCTAGCTGTCTGATCCCCGCGACCGATCGGCCCGCTCTGAAACAGCCAGGTCGGGCGGCCGGCTAGTTGCCGGCGGTTCTGCTTGAGATATCGCCTGGCGGGTTTCAGCCAGCGCGCGGCGTAAACTCCGCTGCCGAGCACGACCGCTTCGTACTCCAGCGGCGGAGAGGCGGTACGGGCGTCGCTGACGTCCACCTCGGCACCTGACTTGCGCAGCTCTTCGCCGATCGCTTGGGCGATCTCCGCAGTCGAGCCCATCTTGGATGAGTAAGCGACAAGCACCCGCCCGAGGCTTGCTGGGCTTTCCGTCACCTCGCCATCACCTGCCGACCCGTGACGGTTGTCAGGGGGATCTGCAGGAAAAGTGTGCGGGGTCCTCTCGCCCAGGGTTCCGGGGCGCCGACATAGAGGATCTGCTTCAGTTCCTCCACGCTGATCAACCTAGCAGTGCCGATTACCAGGACGCTCCACCCGGTCTGCCGGAATTCGTCGAGATCGTCGATCTGGAAAGCCACTCGTTGGTCGATGGCACAACGCGCGACCTCACCATAGGCCAGAGTGCGGACGATGATCGAATTCGCGGTCACCGTGTAATTCAGGGGAACGATTCTTGGTCCGTCATCAGTGACATAGCCGAGCCGGCCAACCTGCTTCGTGGGCAGGTGGTTGAGGCATTCGACGCGATCGAGTCTCCGTAGGTCGGCCCCACCGGACAAGGCCTCCCAGAACGCATCCGGCGAGGTCATGTATCCCTCCCTTGGTTGATCGCCTCCAGATTTTCGACCTGCGGCCCGCCGCTTGGCAAGCAGGTTGGAGACCGCCACGTCGGGCGCAGCGCCGGGATGATGCGTTCGGCGTCCCGCGCCGATCCGCTCTGTCGACGATTGTCAGGTCGTCCTCCGGCTGGAGCAGATCACGCAGACCGCGTCTGACGATCCCAGTGATCGTCCAGTAGGAAGACCTTGATCGGCTGTGATTCAGCCATCCGGTCGCTGCCACCTCCAGTCACGGATCTCGGGCATGTCTTCTAGGTGCTCTACCACATAAGCATCATGGGTTCTGAGCCGCGCTCGGCACCAGGCGATCAAGTCGGTGGCGCCGGCAGGCGTACGGCTCGCGTTGATGATCGTGTCCATGACCAGGTGATAGCGAGAGACCTTGTTCTTGACGGTCATGTCAAACGGTGTCGTGGTCGTTCCCTGCTCTATGAACCCGCGGACATGGAACCGGTCGGTGTCTGGCCGGCCGTGTACGAGCTGGTGGATCGCACCCGGAAAGCCGTGAAAGGAGAACACAACGTCGACATGATCGGTGAACAGCTCGCCGAAGAAGGTATCGGAAATACCGTGCGGATGATCTTGTGGGCGCGGTAGGCACATGAGGTCGACCACATTCACAACCCGGACCCGCATACCGGGCAGCCGCTCGCGCAGGATTTCAGCAGCAGCGACGGTCTCCATCGTCACGATGTCGCCAGCGCACGCCAGGACAATGTCTGGATCCTCCCGCAGGTCGTCGGTCCCGGCCCACGGCCAGATGTCCGCACCCTTGCGGCAATGATCAATGGCCTCGTCAATGCCGAGCCACTGCGGCTGGGGCTGCTTGTCGATCACGATCAAGTTCACGTACGACCGCGATCGCAGGCAGTGATCGGCAACCGAGAGCAAGCAGTTGGCGTCTGGCGGAAGGTACACCCGGGACACATCACCGCGATGATTGATAACCGTCTGGATCAGGCCCGGACCCTGATGCGAGAAGCCATTGTGATCATTCCGCCAGCAGGTCGAGGTCAGCAAGATGTTCAGGCTGGGCACCTTAGCGCGCCACGGCAGGTGGTTGGCCTCAGCCAGCCACTTGCTGTGCTGGACAGTTTGGGATGCCGAGATCATGGCGAACGCCTCGTAGCTGGCGAAAAGGCCGTGCCGACCGGTCAGCGTGTAGCCCTCGAGCCAACCGTGGCAGTTGTGTTCGCTGAGCACCTCCATCACCCGGCCGTGCTGCGATATGGCAACATCGTCCGGCCCGACCCGCTCCGTAAAGCCGCGATCTGAGGCCTCGAACACCGCGCCTAACCGGTTGCTGTTGGTTTCGTCAGGGCAGAAGAGCCGGAATGTGCTTGGGTTTCGCCGGTAGATCTCCGCCAGCATTTCGCCGAGACGGCGAGTGGACTCAACCGGCGTCCCTGACGAGTCCAGGGTGACTGAGAACTGATGGAAGTCGGGCAGCTCAAGGTCCCGGGTCAGCAGCCCACCGTTGGCATGGGGAGTAGCGCTCATTCGCAGGTCGCCGGCGGGGTTCACCGAGACAAGCAGTTCATTCGGTGAACCGTATTGATCGAACAGCTCCTCCGGGCGGTAGGAGCGGAGCCAGGTTTCCAACAAAGCAAGGTGCTCCGGGCTGTCCTTGACGCCTGACAGCGGCACTTGATGGGAGCGCCAGGTACCCGCGACTCGTACGCCGTCAACAACTTCAGGTCCGGTCCAGCCTTTCGGAGTCCGCAAGATGATCAAAGGCCAGTTCGGGCGGCTGTCAACCGAGCCGGTCTTGCGGGCGGTCTGCTGGATCTGCCGGATGTCGGCGTACGCATCGGCTACAGCTTGGGCGAACCGAGCGTGCATTCCGGGCAGGTCGTCGCCCTCCACCTCGAGCACTCGATAGCCATGACCGGTCAACAACGCCCGCACTTCGCCGCGCGGCTTGCGGCCCAGGACCGTGGGACCGGAGATCTTCGCGTCGTTGAGGTGAAGGATCGGAAGTACGGCGCCGTCCCGGGTTGGATCGAGGAAGGAGATTCCCTTCCACGAGCCTTCAAGGGGGCCGGTCTCAGCCTCACCATCACCGACGACGGCGATCGCCAAGAGATCTGGATTGTCCATGACGGCGCCAAAGGCGTGCACCAGGACATAGCCGAGCTCGCCGCCCTCGTGTATTGACCCGGGCGTGGGGACCGAGACGTGGCTCGGAACGCCGCCGGGGGAGGAGAACTGGCGAAACAGCCGGTGCATGCCCTCTGCGTCCCTGGTCACCGAGGGGTAGATCTCGCTGTAGGTGCCTTCCAGCCAGGAAGCAGCAACTAGTGCCGGGCCTCCGTGGCCGGGGCCTGTGAAGTAGATGCAGCACTGGCCCGTTTGCTGGATCAGCCGCGAGACATGAACATAGATAAAGGACAGGCCAGGGCTTGTTCCCCAGTGTCCCAGGAGCCGAGGCTTGATGTCGTCCGGGCTCAGCGACCTGGTGAGCAGAGGGTTGTCTTTCAGGTAAATCTGGCCCACCGTCAGGTAGTTGCAGGCGCGCCACCATGCGTCGATGGCGGTGAAGTCAGCCGTCGCGTCGGCAGCCGGTCGGCTAATGGGCGCTGGTATCTCGGCTGGAACTGTCGAGGTGGCCATGATTACTCCAGGCATGAGAGGAGTCGGTACACAACACCTTTGCACCCAGTCTCAAACCGGCCGGCCGTCGGGTTACGGGTCTGAAGTCCCGACGCGCTAACGTCGCGGGGTGTTCGAGGGGTTCTGCGACGACATGGTGGACGTCGGCGAGGTACGTCTCCGCGTCCGGTTCGGTGGTCAAGGACCGGCAGTGCTGTTGGTGCACGGCCATCCGCGGACCGGCGCAACCTGGCATCGAGTTGCACCCCTGCTCGTAGCTGCCGGTTTTCGTGTGGTCTGTGCGGACATGCGCGGATACGGGCAGTCCACCAAGCCGGCGGTTCTGGCCAACCACAGCCAGCAGTCAAAGCGCGTCGTGGCCAGCGACCTGGTCCAGCTCATGCTGGTGCTCGGTCATGATCATTTCGCGGCGGTCGGTCATGATCGCGGTTGCTATGTGGCGTTTCGAATGGCGCTCGATCATCCGCATGCGGTCACCAAGCTCGTCGTGATGGACGGCGTACCGATCCTCGACGCGTTGGAGCGGTGTGATGCTCGGTTCGCCCAGCGCTGGTATCACTGGTTCTTCTTTGCCCAACCAGGCATCCCCGAGCGGGTGATCAACATCGATCCTATCGCTTGGTACCGGCCGAATTCTGAGCTGATGGGTGCGGACAACTGGGCGGAACTGGCCGAAGCAATCAGTGACCCGGCGACCGTACGAGCGATGCTCGAGGACTATCGGGCCGGGCTTGGGATAGATCGCGAACATGATCTTGCGGACCGGTTGGCCGGCCGCAAGATCGGCTGCCCCGTCTTGTTCTTGTGGTCAGCCGGCGATGACATGGAACTGCTGTACGGTGACCCGCTGGCCGTCTGGCAAGGTTGGGCGGATGATCTACGCGGCTCGTCGATCCAATCCGGCCACCACATGGCCGAGGAGAATCCGAATGCCGTCGCCGAAAACTTGATCAACTTTCTGAGCTAAAGGCGTTCAGGGGTCTGGCCTGCCTCTCGTACCGCAGCGGCCACGGCTGGTGCGACCGAGGGGTCGAAGACACTCGGAATGATGTAGCTCGGATTCAGCTCGTCCGTGTGGACTTGATTGGCGATCGCGTTTGCGGCGGCGGAGAGCATCTCATCTGTGATGTTTCGAATGTTGCCATCCAGCAGGCCACGAAAGAAGCCTGGAAACGCCAGCACGTTGTTGATCTGGTTGGGGAAGTCACTGCGCCCGGTAGCGACGATGGCGGCATGCCGCTGGGCTTCCATCGGGTCCACCTCGGGAACCGGGTTTGCCAGGCCGAAAACGACGGCCTTGTCGGCCATCCGGGCGATGTCATCGCCGTCGAGGATGTTCGGTGCCGAGACCCCGATGAAGACATCAGCGCCAACGATGACTTCCTTCAACGTGCCCTTTCGCTTCTCGACATTGGTGTTCTCCACCAGCCACTGCCGCATCGACGACGAGCCTTCGGGGGCATCGTGCACCGCACCTGCCCGGTCCACGCCGATGATCTTGGTCGCGCCCTGCCGCTTGAGCAGCCGGATGATCGCCGACCCTGCGGCACCAACCCCCGAGATGACGAAGGACACGTCGGCTATGTCTTTCTCCACGACTCGGAGCGCGTTGATCAAGGCGCCGAGCACGACGATCGCTGTGCCGTGCTGATCGTCGTGGAAGACTGGGATGTCCAGCTCGGCCCGCAGCCGCTCCTCGATCTCGAAGCACCGGGGCGCGGAGATGTCCTCAAGGTTGACGCCACCGTAAACCGGCGCGATGGCCTTGACGATTTCGACGATCTTGTCCGAGTCTTGGGTGTCCAGGCAGACCGGCCAGGCATCGACGCCGGCAAAGCGCTTGAACAGTGCGGCTTTGCCTTCCATCACCGGCAATGCGGCGGCCGGACCGATGTTGCCAAGGCCCAGTACGGCTGAGCCGTCGGTGACGACCGCAACCGTGTTGCGTTTGATCGTCAGGCGGCGTGCATCAGCCGGATTCTCCGCGATTGCCAGGGATACCCTGGCCACGCCCGGCGTGTATGCCCGGGAAAGATCATCTCGGTGCTGCAGCGCGACCTTCGGGTGTACCTCGATCTTGCCGCCAAGATGCATCAGGAAGGTGCGATCGGACACCTTGAGAACCCGGAACCCATCCATGGCTGCGATTGCGTCGGTGATCGCCTCCGAGTGCGCCACATCGCTGGCATTCGCGCTTACGTCGACGACGAGCTTGTCGTATCGGGACTCTGCGACGTCGAGAGCGGTGACTGCGCCGCCGTATTCTGCGACGATGCTCGACAGCCGAGCGGTGGCCCGGGGATCGGTGGGTGCCTCGACCCGTACGGTGATCGAATAGCCGGGGCTGGGCGTGGCCATGACATCTCCCTCTTTATTACGGAATGATCCGCGAGACGGACCTTAGTGCACCAGTGCCTTTCGGATGTTGGGAGGCAAGGCCAGGGTCACTGACGAAGCCGTCATGAGACGCTGGTCTTTCGGCGAGCGGTGGCAGATCTGGTTTGACGCCATGACGCTGCGTCCTGGTGGACGACCTTGCCCCGAAATCACCCCTGACGAGTGATGTGGGTTAGCGTTGCCTACGGCAAGCTCGTCCCGACTTATTTCATTGGTCTATCGGGACCCAAGATCGGAGGAACTTTTCTATGGCCACTCTCACCGCATGGGCCTTCCCAACCGTCGATGGCGCCGAGCAGGCGGCCGAGAAGCTCCGTGCGCTACAGGCCCAGCAGCTGATCAATGTTCAGGACGCCGCAGTTGTGTCATGGGAGCCTGACAAGAAGAAGCCGAAGACTCGTCAATTGAGCAACATGACCGGGGCTGGTGCGCTCGGCGGTGCATTCTGGGGCATGCTGTTCGGATTGATCTTCTTCATTCCGCTGCTTGGCGCGGCCATCGGCGCCGGGATTGGAGCGCTCACTGGATCATTAACGGATGTCGGGATCGACGACAGCTTCATCAATTCCGTTAAGCAGCGCGTTACCCCCGGCACGTCGGCGTTGTTCCTATTGACCTCTGAAGCGGTGATCGACCGGATCAAGGATGAGGTCCCCGTGCAAGATGCTGAGCTGATCGCCAGCAACCTGTCCTCTGAGCAAGAGGACAAATTGCGCGAGGCATTCTCCGAGGAGTGACAGTTGGCCGGCGTCGCTCGTCTTCTGATCATGAGCGCGAGCGGCGCCGGAGCCGGCTTGCGCGTACTCCAGCCTCGGACGCGGGTGGCTCTACTCGCCACTCCGGTTAGCAGCGAACCGATCGCCCCACCAATCGCTACGGCCACGGCGGCGCTTGCCACCTGCTCGGCGAGCTCCGCGTCGACAAGAAATGGGATGAGGGCGGCTGCTGCGGTGCTCAGCCCAACGATCCAGCTGAAGAACCGGCGCGGCTGGGGCGTGCTCAGCAGGAGGAGGTGCAGCAATCCGGTAGCCAGCAAGGCCGCCGCGGCAGCCAACACTGCCAGCCAGATGGTGCTGACCTCGCCCCACGACCCTTCGCCGGTGGGGCCGATCACCGACACGTCAAACAGTCCGCTGGCGATGAGCACTCCGACGATGGCGATGAGTGCGGCGACAAGTGCCGTCGCTGCGCCACCCGTCCACAGTCGAGCCGCGTCGACGGCACGCCCCGGAGGACCAGCCGAATTCGGAGCATCGGGCGGACCTTGCCGGGCAAGGTGGTCCCCCTGGTAGCCGCCGGCTGGATAGATCACGGATAACTCCTTTCACCATTGCCGAAGCTGCTGTCAATGATCAGTTGTGTGCTGCGCTTCGGTGGTCGTCCTGTCTCGCTGTCCGTGCTGTGTTGAGGCAAGCGTCCCCCGAACTCGCTCCAGGCCGTCCTGAGGACGCCGGACTACCAGATCCTGCCGACTTGACGCCACCGGCGACTCACCCGCGCAGGGTGATGCAGCTTCGCTGCTGGCCAGAACATACTTCCACCACTGCTAGGACGGTTCGAACGATTATCCGTACCCGAGACAAGGGAGAGGAACATGGCGGTCGACACCTTCATTGCGTACGTGGGCGTCTATCCGAGCGTGGCCGACGCAGAGGAGGACTACCAGCTCGTCAAAGAGCTACACCAAGAACTTGGGCTGATCGATGCGTACGATGCCGCGGTGATCGAACGGCGATCCGATGGGAAGGTCAAGATCACCAGCAAGCATGAAACTCCTACCCGGGTCGGGGGAGTACTTGGCGGCGGCGTTGGGCTGGCAACGGGGCTCGTTGTCGCCTTGTTCCCCTTCGCTGCCATCGGAGGCGGCCTGCTTGCGGCAACGACCGCTGGTGGAGCTGTGCTGGGCGCCGTCACCGGGCATGCGGCCGGCGGAATGAGCCGTCACGACCTGAAAGAACTTGGTGAGCACCTCGACGAGGGAGAGGCTGGGCTCGTCGTGGTCGGCGCCATGGATCTGGAGGCAGATATCACACGGGCCATGAGAAGGGCACAAAAGTTGCAGACCAAGGAGCTCAAGGCTGATACCGAGCAGATCGAACGAGACGCCCAGGCCGCCGGGATGGCAACAAGTAGTCAGCCCGCCGGGTCAGAGACAGCAACAAGTGGCCAGCCCGTCAGCAACGATTAGGGAGAGTCCACGGGGCGAGAACTAACGGGATCCAACGCTTTTTCAGCGATCCGATGCAATCCGACCCAGGGCATTTCTTTGTCCGGCTGGCCGCGTGAAGAGGATTATCACGCTCAGCAATAGCACCCAGGCCGGGAAGACAAGCTGAGTCCACTTGTATTCACTAGCCGCGACAAGCAGTGCCAGGCCGACCACGTATCCCAGATAGGACACCCAACGCGGGATGGCCGATGTCCGCAGTCCGACTGTGCTCACCGACAGGGTGAATACTGCCGCCATCCGCATGGCATAGACCGAGATCAGTGTCTGGCTTATGTCACGCCCAAACGCAAGGATGTCGGCGTTGCTGGTTGATCCGGCCAGCATCGCCAGCACGCTCGCCGCGTTCACTGCACCAACGAAGAGCATCGCCAGGAATAGCAGCCCGCTGCCAAGGAACACCGTGGAAAACAGCCGATCCTCGACATCACCAAGCTGATCGCGCACTACACCGATAAACCAAAGGAAGGCAATACCAGCGAATGGCACCAGGTTGAGGCTGAGCTGAATCATGCCTCGGCGCTGAGCATCGCTCTGAAGTGACTGAAGGCTGCCTTCGGTGAGAGCGGTACGCATCATGATCATTGCGGCCATCAACAGCAGCGCGAAGACAATTCCTGCAATTGCCGCCGAACGCCGACTTCGCCAGAACCCACGAGTCACGACGGGGCGGCTGGTGCTCACGGCGTCATGCCAGAGGCCGCCGATCGAGTTCCCGATTCAACGTCAGTGCGGCATCGATCAGGGCTAGGTGCGTGAACGCCTGTGGGAAGTTGCCGATCTGCTCGCCGGTAATGGCGATCTCTTCGGAGAAGAGCCCCAGATGATTGGCGTAGGTCAACATCTTCTCGAAGGTGTTGCGCGCCTTCTCCAGCTGGCCGGCTCTTGCGAGGGAGTCCACATAGGCGAAGGTGCACAGCGAGAAGGTCCCCTCTGAACCGCGAAGCCCGTCAGGTGAGGCCGCCGGATCGTAGCGGTAGACCAAGCTGTCGGTGACCAGTTCCTGGTCCATTGCCTCAAGCGTTGATATCCACATTGGATCTTTGGCCGAGATGAAGCCGACCGCCGACATGCGCAGCAGCGACGCGTCGAGCACGTCCGTCGCGTAATGCTGGACAAAGGCTCGACGAGCATCGCTCCAGCCGCGCTCCATGACCTGGTTGTAGATTGCGTCTCTTTCGGCGCGCCAGCGCTCAAGCGGCGCCGGTCGGCCGTGAGTGGTGGCCAGGCGGATAGCACGGTCGAGTGCCACCCAGCTCATCAGGCGTCCATAGGTGAAGTCTTGTCGGCCTCCGCGCGTCTCCCAGATGCCCTCCTCGGGTTGGTCCCAATTGTTCGCGAGCCAATCCAGGAGATTGGAGATTCGACGCCATCCGGCGTGGCCGGCTAGAAGTCCATGCTGGTCGCCGACGTAGATGCTGTCGATCGCCTCGCCGTAGATGTCGAGCTGCAGCTGGTCGGCGGCGCCATTTCCCACCCGCACCGGGCTGGAACCTCGATAACCCTCCCAATGGGGAAGAACCTCTTCGGTGAGGTCGCTGGAGCCATCGACGCGATACATGATGTTGAGCGGACCACCTTTGCCACCAATCTGCTCCTGCACCCTGTTGCCGAGCCAACGCCCAAACGCTGCCGCCTCCTCGGTGAAACCCAGACCAAGCAACGAGTACACCGAGAACGACGCATCCCGGATCCACGTATAGCGGTAGTCCCAGTTGCGTTCACCGCCGATCTGCTCGGGTAGTGCCGCTGTTGGGGCAGCGACGAGACCACCGGTCGGCGCATACGTCATGAGCTTGAGCGTGATCGCGGATCGGTGCAGCGTCTCACGCCAGCGGCCGGCGTAGGTCGACTGGGCAAGCCACGACCTCCAGAACCGGACTGTCTCGTCGAAGAGCTGCCAGGCCTCCGATATTCGTACTTGCCGCGGTGGCCCGGCGGTGCCCGTTTCCAGAACAACTCCACGCATCTCACCCGCTGGCAGAGTCAGTTCAATGTGCAGATCACCCTGGGAATCGAGTTCGGTGCGCGCCATCCGCTCATCGTCTGGTTCTCGCACCAAGCTGAGCGACATCGCCGTCTGGCTGCCCCGGAAAACAACACCGTCGCCAGTTATGTGAGTCTCGTGTGGTTCTCGGCCGTAGTTGAACCTTGGAGCAATCTCGATCTGAAACGTCATCTCGCCACGAACGCAGCGCAGCATCCGAATCAGACGGTGCTGATCAGATGGGATTCCAGGGCTGGATACAGGCATGAAATCCACAACCTCCCCGACGCCTGCCTCAGTCAAGAACCGAGTGACGAGGATGGCGGTGTCTGGGTAGTACAGCTGCCGTCTGGTGAAGGTGTCGGCCGCCGGGCGGGTCCGGAAATGGCCACCGCGATCATGGTCCAGCAACGAGCCGAAGATGCTGGGAGCGTCGAAGCGGGGAGCGCAGAACCAGTCGATGGTGCCGTCTGTAGCTATGAGCGCAGCAGTCTGCAAGTTGCCAATGAGACCGTGATCGGCAATGAGTGGGTATTTGGACATGGGGACCTTTCCATTCAGCTCACGATCTGCATTTCATGCGGGGTCTGGTTGAGGCACAAGGCCATCTCCTGATGGCCTCATCCGTGCCTTGGTCATGTGCCAACATTGCTCATCGTGCCTGGCGTGAACATCACCCACCAGGGGTGACATGGTCCGGCAGGAACAAGCGGAAATTACCGGCTGGATCCATTCGACTGATCCAGCCAGACCAGGACTGGGCCCGATGCTGCCAAATCTCACCCATGACGGATGAGCCCGAGGAGCGTCATCAATCGATAGGGTCTCTTCGCCAGGTTCCGTCGTAATGAACGCGCACTGGTGTGGGACGACCCACCACCGATGAAAGGAAGGCTCAGCGATGGCTGACCAAGAAGCAATGCCGGTCCTGGAGCTACTAACCGAGATGACGGAGGCCTCGGTCGAAGCCGCGACGCTGGACCCAGCGACGCAGATCCTGGTTCGGTTCGCGGCGCTGGTCGCGCTCGACGCGGCACCCGCCTCGTATCTGTTCCACTTCGGCGCGGGTGCCGATCAGGGCCTTACCCTCGAGGATGCCAGGCAAGTGCTTATCACCTTGGCTCCCCTGGTCGGTACCGCCCGAGTCACTTCGGCATCGTCCAAGATCGCCAGAGCACTAGGTCTGGCCATTGCCCTCGGCGAGACCGACGAAGAGGAGTAGCTCTGCGCTTCTCGACCCCCGCCAAATGGATTCACCAATAGATTGAAGGAAATGAAAATGGATAGTTTTTGGGACTTCTTCTGGCTTTTGCTCTGGACCTTTTTTATCTTCGCCTACTTGATGCTGCTGTTTCACATCATCGGTGACCTATTCCGCGATGAAGATCTCAGCGGCTGGGCCAAGGCAGCATGGATTATCGGCCTGATCTTCTTCCCGTTCCTCATCGCGCTCATCTACATGATCGCGCGGGGCAAAGGGATGGCCGAGCGGCAAATGGACGTCGTCTACAAGGCTCAGGCAGACCTCGACCAGCACATCGAGCAAGTTGCCAAGCGCACTGACCCGGCCGAACAGATCGCATCGGCGAAGGCGCTGCTCGACAACGGGACGATCAGCGAGGCGGAATTTGCTCGGCTCAAGCAGAAGGCCCTCGCCTAAGCACACCTAGCGGGGGCCGATCTGGCCCCGGCTAGGGTGCTATGGGCTGGAACGGCCGGATCTCATCGGTACCGGGTCGGATGACTCCCGCGTAGGACTCCGGTACTTCGTTCCAAGCCCCGGGAAGATCGCCGAGAGGTTCAGAAACGACTAGCCGCGTTTCGTCACCCAACGTACGGAGAATCTCCACCTCGGGATGCAGCTGACGTAGCGCCGTGACGTCGGTGGAGAAGAAGAGCGTCCGGCTCTGACCTTCAGTTGAGTAACGAAAAACCCAGACGGATTCACCATTGGTGGTGGCGACGGTTCCTTGCATCGGATACTCGACGCCGTGCTCGCGGCCCACCTCTTCCACCAGACCAATTGCCCGAGCCACTGCGGAGAAGGGATCATCGGCCAAGCCAAAAGTGAGGGCGAGGAAGAAGAGCGTCTCGGAGTCGGTCGAGCCTTCAATATCTGGAAAAAGTGACGGATCGACTGCCAGCAGCAGGTCCCGCTTGACGTCGTGGAAGCCTCGGATGGCCCCATTGTGCATCCACAACCATTGCCCATGCCGAAACGGATGGCAGTTGGAGCGTTGCACTGGCGTTCCGGTCGAGGCTCGGATGTGAGCAAACAGCAATGGTGTGCGGATCCGGCCGGCGATCTCACGCAGGTTTACGTCATTCCACGCTGGATCCAGACTTTTGAACAACGCGGGCTCGGGGCGCTCTCCGTACCAGCCGATCCCAAATCCGTCACCGTTTGTTGTGGTGGCGCCCATTCTCGAACGCAGACTTTGATCGATGATCGAGTGAACCGGTCGGAAAAGGAGGTCCTCAGCCAGGATCGGCTCTCCAGAGTAGGCCATCCATCTACACATGTGCCGCCCTCCTGTTCTCGTGGTAGAACAGCGCTTCAACCAGTGCCATGTTCTCGGTCTCGGCTCAACTGGCCTGACGACAGATGAAGTGGTCGATCTGGACGTCGCCCCCGGCCAGCTCCCGCAAGATGACTTGGAGATCCGCCGGTGTGGCCAAGACACGTACAACGGTTCGCTGACCTTCAAGACGAGCTGGCCACTGCAGGTAACGCAAGATCGACTCGCCTAGCCGGCCCTCGATCCGGAATTCGTAGTACGCCCCCTGCCGTGGTTTAGGGGGGTGGTCCACGCCGTGCACCAGGTCCCGCATTTCCCGAGCCCGAGTCCTCACAGGATCGTCACCCGGGCCTACCAGCACCTCCAGTGGGGTAACTCCGACGGAGCGTAGCCGCTCCATGAGGCCGTCGATCTCGGCTGCATCGACCACGTGCCGAGACAGAATCGTGGCCATCGGCGTTGAGTGGAGGCTCACCGATGGAAATCGTGCCGTCAGATTTGGGGGCGGAGCGCCGTGGACGGTGATCTCGTAGACCGCCTCAGCGTTCTCGTGCTTGGCGCGGAAGTCGCCCATTGACCAACCTTGCTCGACAACGAGTCTTGGCACGTCACCCGCGGCGGGTGAACCTGGTAGCTTGGACCAGGCTTAGGGCATTGCCGTTCGGGTATCCTCCGGCATCTGTGCGGGTTGCCGCAGGTAGGAAGCAAGCGCCCAGATGACGAGAACGTCCACGGCGATCACCAGCAGTGCCCACCAGGGCGAGTACGGAAGCCAGAAGAAGTTGAGGACTGCCGAGATCGCTGCCACGATCATGCCCGCCACCCGAGCCCACCCTTCGCCTCGCAGCAGGAAGACGCCGATCGCCACGAGCGCCAGCCCGATCAAGAGGTGGATCCACCCCCAAATCGTGATGTCAAAGGCAAAGACATAGTCCTCCACGACGACGAGGTACTTGTCGTTCACGATGGCCGCGATGGCCTCAATGGCTTGGAAGGCCCCGCCGACCATCATCATCACGCTGGCAAATACAGCAACCCCGTGGGCCCATGGGCTGACGGTTGTCCGGGTGTACGCCATTGGAATCTTGCCTCCGAGTCTTGATAAGCCAGATTTTCTCGATGCGACGCTACGATGCGGTGGTGGTGACTTGATCACCCGCCATGGGTGAATCGCACGGACCACGCGCGGGGTCACGCAACGGAATTCCGGCCTGCCGCATAGGCCGAGATGGAACGGCTGAAGGTGAAGCTCCGTTGACCGAAGACCAGCGTGTCGGCGACACTCAGAAACTACCCATGAACCGATTGCTCGGCATCTTGCTTGCGATGGCCATGTTCGTGCTCGTTGTCGACACGTCGATCATGAACGTGTCGATCTCGTCAGTGGTTAGGGACCTTGGACACCACCGTGAGCGGCGTGCAGGGTGCCATCGCACTCGAAGCATTGGTCTCTGCCGCATTCATTTTGATCGGCAGCGAGGTTGCCGACCTCATTGGACGCAAACGCGCATATGTCCTCGGTCTGCTGGGATACGCGATCGGCGCAACCGCGTTGATCATTTTCTCAGAGCCTGATCGCGATCATCGTGTTCTGGGCGATCATCGGCGGGATCGGCGCCTCACTGCTGCTGCCATCTATTCCGCGAGATTGATTTCGTCGGCGCGCTTCTGTCGGTCCTCGGTATGGGCGGCATAGTCCTGGGGCAGGACTGGTCTGGCAGGAAGGCGGAGAGTACGTTCTAGCGATCTTGGCCACCGGCGTGATCGCCCTCGCCGGGCTGGCTTTTTGGCTGAGCCGTCGTAAGCGCGCCGCCAAGCCGTCACTGATCGATCCAGATCTCTTCCGCTCCAAACCCTTCCGCCTGGGAATCTCGCAGCAGATGCTGCAGCAGATCGCTCTCGGCGGAGCCATGATCGCATTGCCGATCTACCTGCAGATGGTGCTCGAATACAACGCGATGCTGGCCGGCCTGTCGCTGGCACCGCTGTCGCTGAGCATGTTCGCCGTGGCCATGCTTGCCGGCCGCAGGGCAGGCCTATATCGACCGAGCAGCATCGTCCGACTGGGCTTTCTGCTGCTGGTGATCGGCATCGGCTTATTGATCCCGATCGTGCCCCGCGCCGACTCCGGGTGGTACCTAGCAGCTCCTCTCGTTGTAGCCGGATCAGGCCTGGGCATGTTGGTGTCGCAACTCAATAACTACACGCTTGCTCCGATCTCGGAGGAACGGGTCAGCGAGGCTGCAGGAGTGAATTCCGCGGCCGGATCGTTCGGGCTGTCGTTCGGCTTGGCATTTGCCGGCGCGATCATGCTCTCTCGGCTGAACCGGCCCAACGGTCAGCCGGGTTGTTCAGCGGGTAACCGGTTCTTTCGTTATCACCGCAGCGGCACGCCCACATCTCGGCCGCCCTCCTGAGTCAGCCTCTTGCGACCCCGGACCTTCGTCGGCACTGGTGCGAAGCCTCCGGCGAACAGAGCTTCCCCTTGCCGGAACTGTGTCGCGAGCGAGAGCAATGAGGCTGGTGCAAAGCTGAAGATCTTGCCCAGCTCGTCCAGGTCGCTTTGCGAGCTCATTCTCAGAAGGCCCAAGTTGTCGCACTGGGAGATGATGCCGGAGTGAATTTTTGACGGGCGCTGTGTGGACAGCAACAACCAGAGACCATACTTGCGGCCTTCTGCGGCGATCTGGATGATGCGCTCCCTGAGCGCCACTGACAAGGGGCTGACCAGGTCCGGGGAGCACAAGTTGTGAGCTTCGTCGATCACCAGAAGCACCGGGCGCCGCTCGTTGCGCCGTGCCCACAGCTCGTCAAGGACGGAGAGTGCGACGACGAGAGGTTCCTCCTGGGACTTGAATCCGCCCAGATCCAGGACGGTTGCTGCGGGCCGCGTGTCGATGATCTCGGTAGCGGCCGGCAGGCCGAGCGCCCAGATCTCCCAATTGAGCAATCCAAGATTTTCGATCCGGAGGGCAAGCGCATTGTGCGCTGGGTCGCTGGATTCCCGCAGCGTCGGAAGAATCTTGCCCAAATCCCGCGAACTCAACAGCTCCTCAATATGGAGCAGCGTGTTGTACTCGCCGCGATCGATTAACGGATCAAGCCGCATCACTGCGCCTTTGGACGGCAGCTCCAAGTCAGTGAACCGAACCCGAAGATCTTCTCCCGGCTGGCTACGCGGCCGAAGCACCCGGATCTCCCGCTGTCGCAGCTGATCGGCGGCTTCCGCCGGTGCATCCTCCCGCACTTCCGCCAACCGCACAAAGTCGGCGTTCGGGTCAAAGATGACCATGGGCAACTCGGTGTGCAGCAAAACCTCCTCGAGGAGCACGCCAAGGGCGTACGTCTTGCCGGAGCCACTTTGGCCGCACCAGAATGTGTGCCGATTCATGCGGCTCGGCACCAGCCGGGCCGGAAGCTCCGGTCCGGACGCAATTTCGCCCACATCAAGATTTGCTCCAGCGCCGGTGTTCAGCTTGGCAATGAGGTCGGCGTCAGCCGGGGCAACATCTGCCGATCGAAAGGCGCGTATCGCCCCGCTGTCCAGGCCCTTCGCGCCGAAGACTCCAAGCACCCGTCCGCCCGCCTGAAGCTGCCCATCGGGCAATAACTGATGGGTGTCGACCTGTCCAAGGTGGATTCCGCTGCTCGCATCCATCAGCGACACCAGACCACCGATCGGGAACACATTGTCGGAGGACATAGTCACGAAGAAGGTTCGACCGTCGGGAGACGTTCCCTTGGCACCGGCCTCCCGCAATTCAGCCTCTGCGGTCATGGGTCCACCTTATTGATCATTGAAGTGCCGACAAGAGACGCATGACATTCTCGACGTAGCGCTGGCCTCTCGAGCGGCCCTGCCACTCATCGAGGGTCAGCTCGCGGCACACGGCGCGATATCCGTTCGCGACGGCTTGAAGATCCGCCACGAAGTGTTGGCCAGTGCTCAGCAGTGAAATCTCATAATCCAGGCCGAATGATCGAAATCCATGTTGCTGGATCCGATGACCCCGGCAACGTCGTCGACGGTGAAGTACTTGGAGTGCAGCACTATCGGTTTCGGATACAAGTAGATGCGGACGCCGGCCTCCAACAGGGCTTGGTAATACGAGGCCTGCGCGTGCTGAACCACGAACTGGTCGGCCTGCTCTGATACGAAGAGTTCGACGTCAACACCTCGATACGCGGCGGTGGTTATCGCCTCCATGAGGGACTCGTCGGGCACGAAGTAAGGGCTGGTCAACGACAGCGTGTGCTGGGCTCGATGCACCATTGCGGTGAAGAGCCTCAGATTCGGGATCGTCAAGTAGCCCGGTCCTGAGGGAACCAGCTGCATTGGTTCACCCTCGGCGTCTTCGAGCTCTACATCGTCGAACCTCGGTTCCAAACGCTGCCCGGTTTCGGTGTACCAGTCCACAGCGAAGACCGCCTCCAGGGATCGAACGATTGGCCCGCTGAGCTTGATGTTGAGGTCTTGCCATTCCCGGCCGACCTTCAGGTTCGCCCGCAGGAGGTAACTGGGCGCAATGATGTTCTGAGATCCCATAAACGCCGTCCGGCCGTCGACCACGAGAAGCTTGCGATGGTTCCGAAGGTCGGGTCGGCGCCAGCGGCCCTTCAGCGGCTGAATCGGCATCATCGGATGCCACTCGATGCCGGCCGCGGTCAGTCGCGAATTCGTCTCCTTGTATTTCGGGTACCTGCGATTTGCGACGTGGTCGTATAGCAACCGGACTCGGACGCCGCGCTCGACGGCTCGAACCATGGCCTTGAAGAACTCGTCTGTGCTGTCGTCCCAGGACGTGATGAAGAACTCGACATGCACTCGATCGGTTGCCTCGTCGACCGCCTCGGCCATGGCCTGGATCGAGGCGGCGGAATCACCCAGCAGCCCCTGACTGACGCCTCGAACGCAGGGAAAGGACGTCAGCTGGCGGTTGAGCCGGACCAGACTTGGCAGCCCGGTTGGCAGAGCCGCACCCTCCGGAAGGTCCGGCATATCTCCGGTGCGTTCGATGACCAACTGATTGGCGGCCGCCTGAACCTTCGCTCGACGACCCCGAACGAACGGACTGCCGATGAGGAGGAAGATCAACAGTCCAAGAATCGGGACCAGTACGATGAGCAGCAGCCAGGCGAGCGCAGACGATGGCCGCCGATTGCTGGGAATAGTGCCGAGCGCCACCAATTTGATGACGAGCTCAACGAGGTAGAGCAGAAGAGGCGCCCAGACCAGGATGTTCACCTGACTACCGCCGGAGTTCCGCTCCTGCCATAGGTGGCCATTCCGTGCAGCTCCATTGCGCTATCCGAGCTATCGATCGACGATTTACGCTCTTTACCCAAGTTGCCAACTGGCCGGGCGCAATGGATCACCCGCGATGGGTGAAAGGGCAGCTCAGAACTGGGCATGTCCCTCGCGGCGAGGCATAGATCACCCGGCGCGGGTGAGGGCTAGCCGACGTTCAGAGCTCCATATTTGAGCATGGGTACGAATACTCTTGCTCGCCCGGCCGACAATCGAGCTACTCGTGCGGCTTACGGCAAGTCGGTTCGTCGGCAAGTTCCCCTTGAGGCCCATGCAGAACTTGTCGCAACTGACGCGGGACCAGATCCAGTCGAGCTCCTCGAGCAGCAGTCGGCTGACCGCGTGCCTGAATTGATCCCGATTAGGTACGGGCGCATGCTGGTCTCGCCTTTTACCTTCTATCGTGGCGCCGCGCTCATCATGGCGGCGGATTTGGCCCAGGGTCCGAGGACAGATCTCGCCACACAGCTGTGCGGAGACGCTCATCTCAGCAACTTCGGCCTGTTCGCCTCACCTGAGCGGCGACTAGTTTTCGACCTGAACGATTTCGACGAGACCCATCCAGGTCCATTTGAGTGGGACGTCAAGCGCCTCGCCACCAGTCTAGAAATTGCTGGCCGTGACAACGGCTACGCCGCTAAGCAACGCCGTCAGATCGTGCTGTCCGCGGTTCGGGCGTACCGGACGGCTATGCGAGACTTTGCCGGGCAAACCAATCTGGAAGTCTGGTACTCACATCGAGCGGTGCAGCCGGGCCTTCCCGGTCTGCGGTCAATCCGATCAAAACGGGTCCGTCGCAGTGTCCGAGAGAGCCTGGAAAAAGCCCATACCAGGGACAATGTGGGCTCCTTGAAGAGATTGACCGAGTCAGTCAATGGCAATCTCACGTTCCTCAGCCGGCCTCCTCTCATCGTGCCGGCCCGTGAATTGCCACTAGAGCCGGATGCAGCCGCGGACCTTGAAAACTGGATGGCAAAAGTTATCACGCAATACAGTTCGAGCTTGCAATCGGATCGCCGGCACCTCCTTGAGCAATATAAGTTTGTGGATATCGCACGAAAGGTCGTCGGTGTGGGCAGTGTTGGCACCCGGGCCTGGATGATCCTGATGATCGGAATAGACAGTGGCGACCCGCTGCTTCTTCAGGCCAAGCAGGCCAGTGCGTCGGTGCTCGAGGCTTTCACGAGCCCTAGCCCATTCGACAGCCACGGCCAGCGGGTTGTCGAAGGTCAACGATTGATGCAGGCTTTTGGAGATATCTTGCTGGGTTGGTATCACTCACCCCAGAGCACGCGCCCTGACTACTACGTGCGTCAATTGCGAGACTGGAAAGTTTCGTTCGAAGTTGCCACGCTGAATCCGGAGACCCTCTCAAGCTATGCCGGACTATGCGCATGGACCCTGGCGCGTGCACATGCGCGGTCCGGTGATCGTGTGGCTATCGCGGCTTATTTGGGAAACAAGGACGTGTTCGATCACGCGCTCGCGGAATTCTCAAGTGGGTACGCCGACAAGAATGAGCGAGACTTCGCCCGATTGGAACAGGCGGCCGCGGAGGGACAAATCCCGGTTCAGCGAGGACTGTGAGAAGTTTCGGTTCCGTGAACAACTGGTAAACGGGGATCGGCAGCCTTCGACATATCTCGGCGGTGCGCTGGCCCCTCGAGTACCCTTGAGCCGATGCCAGGAGAGTGTCGGCTCGTGCGCTCTTCCAAGGCTTGGCGCCGACCGAAGGGCAGTGTTCAGCAGTGAGCACGTTGAGGCGGGGCGACCGAGGCCCGCGTAGTTCGCCGGCCGACTTCATGCTCGAGGCCAAGCTCCGGCCGCCGCCGGCACGCTCGGAATGGGTGGCTCGAACGCGCTTGCTGGAAGGCCTCACGCGGGCCGTCCGTCGCCCGGTCACTTTGATTGCCGCGCCAGCTGGATATGGGAAGACCACTGTGGTAGCCCAGTGGTTAGCATCCAATCATCGTCCCGAAGCCGTTGCCTGGATATCCCTAGACGCTGTGGACGACGATCCGGTGCTCCTGTGGACCCACATTGCAACCTCACTCGAACGCGCCGGCTGCAACATCGCTCGTGATATTGCAGCGTTCGTGGCCGCCGGGGGAGGTGACATGCCGACCGTTGTGGTGCCGAGAATTCTCGATGCAATCGGGTCGCTGACCCATGACATTATCGTGTTGATCGATGACTTCGATGTCGTCCGCCGTCCGGAATGTATCGCACAAGTTGACTTTTTTATCAGCCACCTTCCGGTCAACGCCCACCTGGTACTGATTGCCCGCGCCGACCCTACTCTTCGACTTGGCCGCCTCAGGGCGGCTGGTCGATTGACCGAGATCCGTGCTGACGACCTGGCCTTCAACGCTTCTGAGGCGTCGTCCCTTCTAAGAGGGGACGGTGTGGAGTTATCTAGCGCCGCCGTGTCCGAGCTCATGCAGCGGACCGAGGGATGGCCTGCAGCACTCTACCTGGCGACTTTGTATTTGGCCGGCCGGGCGGACCCCAGCGAACTCGTTTACCATTTCAGCGGTAATAACCGTTTCATCGGTGATTATTTGACCGAGGAGGTACTCAGCAGACAAAGGGACGAAGTCCGAAACTTCATACTCGACGTGTCGGTCGTTGACCGATTCTCGGTGCAGCTTTGCGATTACATGACTGGCACGAGCCGGTCGGCAAGCATTATCGGCGAACTGGAGCACAGCAATCTTTTCCTTGTCCCGCTGGACGTCGATGGGCAGTGGTTCCGTTTTCATAACCTGTTCCGCGCAACGACGAGGAGCGCACTCGAAGCCAAGGACCCGAGTCGGGCGCGCCGACTTCATCGCCGTGCGGCCGAATGGCTGAGCCAAAACGGCTATGTGGCTGCGGCCGTTCAGCAAGCACTGGACGCGGGCGCAACAGATTTCGGAGCATCGCTTGTCCAGGCAAACTGGTTACGCTATTTCGATGCCGGGCTCTCCACGACAGTCCGCGGCTGGCTTCGGACGTTGGAGTCCACTGCCGTCAATGAAAACACGTCGTATGTCGTGACTGCTGCGTGGATGGCAGCTTTGTCCGGTGAAAGAGCCGAACTTTCCGAGCGGCTGGCACAGCTCAGCCAGGTGACACACCCGGTGCCGCTACCCGATGGAACCAAATCGGCAGAATCAGCCGTTGCGCTTATCCGAGGACTGTTTGGGTTCAATGGCCCGACCGACATGCTCGATTCGGCCCGCCGGGCGGTTGAGCTGGAGACCGACGGCAGCACGCCCTGGAACACAGTGGCCAACGCGGCGCTCGGCCATGCTTGCTATGCATTGGGCGATCTGAACGCGGCCGTGGGGGTGCTTCCCAAGGCTGTGTACAACGAGGCGGCACCCGCGGTGATTCGGATCTTGGCACTCGCGACGCTTGCTTTGACCGAGCACGAGCTCGGGCACGACGATGTCAGCCGCAGGTTAGCGGAGGAGTCCATGGAAGTTGTTGAGAGCCGCAGCCTGCAAGCCCTGCCGAATGTCTCGATGGCCTTCACGGCTCTAGGACAGAGCCAGGCAAGATTCGGAAGGCTCGACGATGCGATGGCGACGTTGGAGCACGGCCTGGGTCTTCGCCGGCGACTTCCTGGACTCAGCCCCTGGCCTACCATGCACCACCTCATCGCCATGGGGCGAGTAGCCGCCATGGGGGCTGATGTGCCGTTGGCGCGCCGGCTCCTGGATGAGGCATCACTGCTGATGCAGCCGTACCCGATCGGAATGGATGCGATGATCGCGCGGATGGAGGCCGCGCGGAAGAGCGTCGGCGCGGGTCGGGCGAACGGGTTCGAGAGCGTACCGCTTACGGCGCGGGAGATCGACATCCTTCGCCGACTCACCGGCTCGCTGAGCCTCGGCGAGATCGCCGCGGAGCTCTATCTCTCACCGAACACTGTCAAGACGCACACTGCAGCGCTCTATCGCAAGCTCGGAGCAAGTTCCAGATCCGAGGCTGTCAAAATCGGCCGGGAGCGAGAGCTGATCTGAGCTCGGCGAAATCACCCAGGTGAGTTGACCAGGAGGGTGAGGACAACTCACCCATGCCGCGGCCTTAATGGGTTACCCACACCTTTCGCTACGGACCCAAGGCAATGGCCCTGACTGAAAAGTTAATAGTTACCAAGAGCAGCACCCCCCGCGCCCCTATGGGTGTTCCGAGACTTCCGTTGTGGGCCGTACCGCGCGACCGGCTGGCTAACCGCCTAGACCAGGCGGCGACGGGACTCCTGACTTTGCTCACCGCCCCCGCGGGTGCAGGTAAGACCACAGGCGTCGCCTCATGGGCCAGGAATTCCCGCCGATCGGCCAAGGTGATCTGGGTCGAGTGTGGAAATGGATCAGTCGATCCGACTGGGTTCGTGCGGGAGCTGCATACCGAGTTGGCGCCCAGTGGCGAGCCCAGTCTTGTGGTTCTGGATGAGTTTCCCGCTCACCCTTCTCCACGGATCACCCAAGATCTCGGCCTTCTTCTCACTCAACCCGCTGAACGCTTGCACATTGTGCTGATCGGCTCTGCCTCACCGGTACTGCCTCTTCACCGTTTTCTCGGCTCCGGCGATCTGGTGAAGGTCGACTTCGACGATCTCGTCATGGATCACAACGAGGTACAACTCGTTCTCGCGCAACACGGGCTCAAGACGACTGACTCGACGGTTGAGGCCGTGCTCCAGCACAGTGCGGGATGGGCGTGGGGAGTCCGCGTTGCGGCGCTTTCCCTTCAAGGCTCCAGCTCAGTGGAGGTGGCCCTTCGTCAAACGGATGAGGAAATCTTCCGATTCTTGAATTCCGAGGTCATGTCGCGAATCCCACCCGATGCCCGGGAGATGATCATTGCCACCAGCGTTGCTGATGAGGTGCCGCCAGACCTTGCCTACGCCATGGCGGATGAGGGGAGCCACGGGCTTCTTAGCGCACTTGAGGGCCACGATGGGTTCATCGACTTGAACTCGGACGGATCATTCCGTTGTCATCCGCTTCTGAGGAGGGCCGCCTTTGCTCATCTATCGCGACGGTCACCGTCGGTCGTCCAGAACGCTTACCGTCAGGCGGCGCGATGGTATGGCGGCCGAGGGGAGCCAGCCATCGCCATTGATCTCGCGATCAGGGGTGGCGATAGGGCATGGGCGGCGCGGGCTTTGGTGAGGTCGCTGGCCGTTCCACGCATGCTCGCTGGAGCAGCGAATGATGTGGTGCAACAGGTACTCGAGTCAGGGGAGTTCGGCGAATCCCAGCCGCTGCTGCTGGCCGGCGCTGCGTTGGCCAGCAGCTGGCTCGACATCGCGGAGTCGGCAATCGCCCGTGCCGCATCCGAGCTGGCCCAAGTTTCGGAGCCCGAGCTACCGGGCCTGCTCAGCCTTGCTCTGCTCAATATGGCGACCTCGACGCTGCATGGCGATGCGATGACCGGCACTCGGGCAGTCGGACAAGTCACCGACCTCATGGCACGCCTCAATATCTCAGAGCGAGCGAGGGCCTCAGAGCTTCCTCCGCTGATCGACTACCACGCGGCAGGGTTCGAGCTTCTGATGGGGAATATAGAAGTCGCCCGGGTACGGCTGCGGCGCGGTTCGGGGCATCTGCCCTCGGTGCTCGACGCCGACACCAACCATGCAGAACACCGCATTCGCGCGGATTGCGCTGGGCAACTCGCGTGGCTCGAGGCAGTCAGCGGAGAGCTGCGGCGAGCCACACGGTACGCCACGTGGGTCCTCACTGACCGGCAGGCCGACAGCGGTGAGCCTGGCGTGAGCTTCGCGCACCTCGCCACGGCTTGGGTCCAGCTGGAACGTGCTGAGGTCGAGCAGGCGAGGCAGCGCCTCGATCATGCGTTGAGCAGAAGCACCGACTGTTGCGGACCGCTGCTGGCAGCCGCTCAACTCCTCACCGGAGTCAAGATGGCACTGGTGACCGGCGAACCACATCGTGCGCTTCGATTGCTTCGGCCAAGCAGCAGGGTTGATTTGCCAATGTGTGACGGTTGGTTTGCCGACCAGTTCCTGCTTGCGTCAGCGGAGGCCTATCTGGCTGCCGGAGAACCCGAGCAGACGATCGCCATGCTTACCCCGTTGCCCGAGCTTGCAGGCCCAGAAGGAAGCGTGCTTTTGGCTCGTGCATTGTTAGAGGTTGGGCCCCACGCTCATGCAGCGGAGATCATGGCGCAGCGGCCGGATTCGACATCAACTTCTCTTGTCTCCGACCTCCAGTGCTGGCTGGTCCAGGCTCAGCTGGCGGCCGAGCGGGGCGACACTAAGCGTGCTCGACTGCTGACAGATCGCGCATTGCTGACGGCGGCGAAGGAAGAACTCCGAACAGCCGTCGGTTTTGCCTCACCCTGGCTGAGATCCTTCGCAGAAGAATCCGCCCTGTTAACTCGACACTCGGCATTTCTGACATCTATGCCGGAAATCGGGCTTTCGACCGATCACCACAGGTGGGGTGATGCACTTGCTCCGGACGGAACATTCATCGTTCCGCTGACCACTCGTGAGACTGATGTATTAAAGCTGCTGGCCCAATTTTGCTCAAATGACGAAATTGCGGCGGATCTTGTCGTGTCGATGAACACGGTCAAGACCCATATGCGGTCTCTTTTCCAGAAATTGTCGGTAACTCGACGGGCCGACGCGGTCCGCCGCGGCCAGGCGCTCGGCCTCTGCTAAGACCTTTTCATAACCGGACTCCACGTATCAGGCCAGCGCCTTCGCCTTCAATCGTTGGAACTCCTCGATTGTAATAGCGCCTTCATCGAGCAGCGCTTTGGCGTCAGCGATTTGCTCCGCTGGGTTACCTCGCCCGGTGACGGGTGTGATGTACGAATCGGTAGCAGCACGTGTCCTGCGCGTCCTAACTGCCTGCCGCTCTGTCATTGATCTGGCCCGGACGATGATATAGACCAGGGCGGTCAATAATGGGAAAAATAGAAGGGCGATGATCCAGACGGCCTTCCACCATCCGCTGAGATCCTGATCGCGAAATACGTCGAGAACGATCTGGAAAAGAATGGTGATGTAGCAGACTAAGAAAAAGCTCCAAGCGATAAGCCAAAAGAAATCCCAAAAATCCATATCATCTGCCTCCTGAGCGGACGGCATCAGAATTGCATCCGGCCCGGCCGGTGGCATCACCCCTGGCGGGTGACCCTGCTGATGTGTGGTCTAATCTGCTCGGCGGTATCTAAAGTTCGGAAATGCCGGCAGCCATAATGACGATCCCAATGATCAACATGATGAGTGCTGTCACCACGCGGCCGTTTCGGTTGAGCCAGTCGTGCCAGACCACAAGTCGTGGCTCCATACGGGTAGGAGAGACGAGAGTCAAGACGATAGGGACAGCGACAGTGGAGGCTGAGATCCCGACGTAAAAGGCGACTGCTATGGCGGTATCAGTCGAGTTCAAGGATCTAGTGGCCAGGCTGAAGCCCGACGCGGCACCGAGCAGCAAAGCTTTTGGCCGTAATCCCATGGCGATACCGACACCGAACGATGCCAAAGGCCCAACGGATCCGACACCATCGAGCCACGTCCTCGCCCTGCTCGGTGAGTTGTTGGAGCGCTGCCACACCAAGATGCCGAAGACAACCAGCAGGCCGCCGACGACAATTTCTGCTATCGCAATCGCCGTCAGCCGTTCCCGCCTGGATACCGGAAGCGCCAAAACCCCGCCGGCGGCGGCCAGCACGACAACGGCAAGACTGACCACCCAGCCCGCGAGGTAAGGAATGCTCGACCTTCGGCGGGAAGGCGACTGCAGAATGATCAAGGTAATTGTGATCGGTACCGTGCTCAGCGCCATTGCGACGGCAATGGGCAGCAGACTGCCCATCGTCGACCACATCTGTTCCTGCCTTCCTCATCAGCAAACCCTCAATGTCGGCAGACCTGTTCCCGCCCGCAGCTCTTGGCGACTCACAGCAGATTTCCCGGCAGAGATATCCCCCAACCCGGTAAGGCAAAGCGACCGGGAGTCGAGATGATCTACTCATCCGACAATGCGGCACGTGGTGTCGATTGGCCGGCCAGCCTCGCCGTCGTCGCCAGCAGATTTCAAGCAGGCGCGGGTTCCGCTAACGGCTCGGCCGCCTCCGCCTGCTCGGGCCGCTCGACGAGCGAAACGGCAATGAGGGCCAACACGGTGATCACCAGTGTCCAGACGATGTCGGAGAGGGAGAGCGGGCGGACGAGAATAATTGCTGCAGCTGCCACCAGTCCGATGATCAAATGCAGGACTCGACGCTGAGCGTAGACCCAATCTCCTACCCGCCCGGTCGTTACCCCATGCTGCTCAGCGTTGTGACGCAGGCTGGCGACGCCATCGCTGTAGAAACCGCGCAGCGTACGCGGTGTTCGGAAGGGCCCGGCGAGCCAGCCGACAACTGCCACCGCAATGGCAAGGGTTAGACCCGCGATGGCAGTGTCCCTCATGGCCAATGTTGCGGTGTCGTACAACAGGGTCGTGACATTGCCGGGCACCGTTGCCGCTGGGACGGCGGTCAGCAGGACCGCTCGCCCAATCGCAAATCCAAGCACAAGGAGCAGCATCGACAGGCCGAACCCGACGGCGGCCCACAGCAGAGCAACGCTTCGGCGGCGGGCCACGAGGACGCCTGCGATCAGGAAGACGATCGCTACCCATGCCAGCCAGCTGCCGAGGGCAATGATCGCGCGGTAGGACGCCTGGATGGTAGGGATCTGGTCCGATTGTGCAATCGGAATCGTCTTGTCAACTGCGGGTATGCGGGCGGCAATGTCGATGCCGCGGGCGAGCAGAGCCGCCTTGACGTCTTCGATGATGGGTCCGAGCTGGATGCCGATGGTTCCGTTACTTTGGGCAGCGATCAGGGCCTGGGGATCGTTGCTCAGCGTCGCGACAAGCTGGGTATGGCTGAACCGCAGAGCACGCTCCCAGGTTTCGGCGAAGGCGTCTGAGCTCACGAACGCAGAGATGCCGTTGCGGATCAGGTTCTGGATGCCCTGGGTCGCAGGTCCCTTCAGGGCATCCAAGGCGGCGCTCGCCCGGGGACGGGTGCCGAGTTCCTTGATGCCGTCTATTAGGTCCGAAGTGAGCTGTTCAATGTTGACGTTCTCGTTGATTGCCGCGGCGGCCTGATCCACCACGTAGTTCTGGACCTCCGGACTCTCAGCAAGCGGTGCATATGTGGCAACGAAGCTGTCGGTGTCTGTGAGAGTCGACTTGGCCCATCCGCTGATAACGGCCAATGGAGCCAGCACGCAGCCGAGCACAATGAGCACGACGGCAAGCGCTGTCCACCAGCGACTCCGCGGACGACGGGTCGGAACTTCGGGCGCCGGGACAACCGGCGGGCTGGTCTCCAGCTGGTTGCGCAGAACACTGTTCTCGGCCTCAAGCCGCGCGATTCGCTCGCGCAGATCGGTATCGAGTTGCTCGCCATCCATATCTCGACCTACTCCTCTCGCCGGCTTCCCGATTACCGGCCGACTCTACGGGTCACCGTTCCGCCAAGCAGATCGGCGAGTAACTCGCTCTGCGCGTCAACCCGTGGGCCGGTATCGGATCGCTACGTCCCGGGGCTGGCGGCGAACCAGAATCGCGAGCAGTGGCGCAGCGGTGCTGCTAAAAGACATTCGCATTCGTCGGTCTGGTCTTGTATCACCCGTCAAGGGTGATCCGAGCTGGCATCCGGTAGTGGCAGCATCATCGCCAGTCACAGGGACTGCGGCGCTGAAGAATGCGCGCCGCTGGTGTGGGAGGTGGAATATGGCAGAGCAGGATGCAGGTCCGATCGATTATTTGGCGCTGGAATTTCCCGGTGCCCGGCTTAAGGGGGAAGGTCTAGCCGCTTTGGTGGACTTGGTTGATCGCGGGATCATCCAGGTGCTGGATTTGAGGGCCATCAAGCGCGAAGCCGACGGCACGTTTACGGCGATGGCACTGGCGGATCTGGACAATGATGGGTCGCTGGACCTTGCCGTCTTCAAGGGCGTGGAGTCTGGGCTGTTGGATGACGACGACCTCCGGGAGGCGGTCTCACTCATCGAGCCGGGCAGCGCAGTGGCGTTGCTCGTCTTCGAGAACACCTGGGCACGTCCGTTCGTGACGGCGATGCGGCGCGCAGGTGCGGAAGTCATTGCGAGCGGCCGGATTCCGGCCGACGAGGTGGCAGCGGCGCTGGACGCCCTAGAGACCGAACCAACATCGGCCTAACCTCAGGGTTGGACGCTGGGAATCGAGAGAGAGAGAGGGAGAACCCGTGGGTTTGATTGGTGGCATGGCCCGTACGGCGGTGGTTGCCGGAACGGCGACGGCGGTGTCGAACCGGGTGTCTCGGCGGCAGGGAAATCGGTGGGCGCAACAAGAGGAGGCGCAAGCCCAACAGCAGGCGTATGCGCAGCCGCCTCCGCCGCCTGCGCCGGTGAGCCAGGATGACACCATTACGCAGCTGCAGAAGCTGGGCGAGTTGAGGGCGGCGGGCGTGTTGACAGAGCAGGAGTTCGGCGCACAGAAGGCCCGTATTCTCGCTGGCTGACGAGAGGCCTTGTTATACAAGGACGTCCCGGCTGGATAGGCCTTGGCCAGGCGGTCGACTGAATTCACCGTGCCCGTACGACCGCTGGTCCTCTGGGCGCCGGGATGGACTGGCACCGGATTACGGGCCACGGGCTAGGCTGTTCGCCCGCGGAGAAGCCGCAGCTTCGGCCGTCGAGGCAAGGGGAAATAGATGAACCAAGGTGCCGCAATCCAATCACGCTCGAGCGAATTGCGCCGAGTACTCGCTCCGTTGGCGCTAGCTCAGTTCATCTGCAGCTTCGCCGGCTCAAACATGAACGTGATGATCTCCGACATCAGCGAGGACTTGGACACCACAGTCGAGGGCGTGCAGATCGCGATAACGATCTTCCTGCTGGTGATGGCGGCCCTGATGATTCCGGGCGGCAAGCTGACCGACCGCTACGGCCGAAAGCGGTGCTTCATGGTAGGGCTCAGTGTCTACGGCGTTGGCGCCGTGCTGAGCGCCGTCTCTCCGGGCTTGGGTGTACTGATCCTGGGTAACTCAATCCTGGAGGGCATTGGGACGGCGCTGCTTATCCCGCCTGTCTATATCCTTACCACACTGTTATTCACAGAAGTGACGTCTCGAGCTCGCGCATTTGGCGTAATCAGTGCATTAGGAGGCATCGGCGCGGCAGCGGGCCCACTGATCGGTGGTCTGATCACTTCTGCTATCAGCTGGCGAGCGGCCTTCATCTTCCAGGCGCTGGTCATCGTGGTGATCGTGTGGCTGGGCCGAAAAGTCCCAGACCCTTTGCCGCCAGATCCCACTCGTTCATTTGACACAGCGGGGGCGGTCCTCTCGGCTGTCGGGCTTGTGCTTCTAGTCATGGGCATCCTCGCCGCAGACAACAACGTCTGGCTGATGATCGGCTTGATTCTCGCCGGCGTTCTGTTCCTGATCCTGTTCTTCAGGTCGGTACGCGTAAAGGAGAAGGCCGGCGAGGAGCCCTTACTATCCACCAGCCTCTTTCGCAATCGCACATCCAATCGCGGCCTCGTCACACAAAACACGCAATGGCTTATGCTGATGGGCACCTCGTTCGTGGTTTCGGCCTATCTGCAGGTCGTCCGCGGCTACAACGCGATCGAGACCGGCATCATCTTCACAGCCGCAACGCTCGGGCTGCTCGTGTCTTCACTCGCCGCGGAGCGGTTGGCCAAGCGCCGGGCGCAACGGACTCTGATCCTTGGTGGCTTCATCCTGACGATCGCCGGCGTAGGCGTCCTTCTCTTGCTGGTGAGCGGCTCGCCGAACGTTTGGGCGTTCGCGCCAGGCCTGCTCCTCATCGGGCTGGGTCTCGGAATGATGCTCACGCCGTCGGTCAACCTGGTGCAGTCGAGTTTTCCTGAGAATCAGCAGGGAGAGATTTCGGGCCTGTCAAGAAGCGTTTCCAACCTCGGATCCTGCCTTGGCACCGCCGTCGCCGGCACCATTCTCGTTGCGGGAATCACCTCGACACCGGGCCGTGCCTACGGCCTCGCCATGGCCGCTGTAGCAGTCGTGGGTGTCATTGGATTTGTCGCAGCCCTGCTGCTACCGAAAGAGCTTGGCGCGCAGATTGTTGAGGACGTGCCTCCGCAGGATGCTCCCCAGGGCCCGGACGGGCGTCGCCAAACGCCAAGCGGCTAGCCCTCCCACGACGCTCCAAGGCAGGCCCAGCGTAGAAGTTCGGGGCGGCTCACCCGGGGCGGGTGATGCCTCAACGCGGCATAGCAGGCAGTGTTGCTGCATCCGATGACTACAAGTCGAGGCGGAGATGGCGAAGTCGAGTTATGTCATCCGAATTGCAGGCACGGTTCCGCTGGATCTGCTCGAAAACTTCCATCAGATCGACACCGTGGAGCCGGCTGGCACGATATTGCGGGCGGCGCAACTTGACGATGCGGCTCTGTGGGGTCTCATTGATGCCTTGCGAGACGCTGGCATCGATCTGATTGAAGTACGCCGCGAAGTCGCTCCCGGTCAGTACGAGGGTGTGTCTAATCACGCTGGCGATGGCCCCGCCGAGTAGTCAGCGGGTCGCTTGGCCTCCGCAAGGGAAGCACACCAATAAATCACCCGTGTGGTGTGATGCCGCAGCCTGGCGAGCGGGCCAGAGTGCAGTGATTTCGACCACTATGCCGACAAGGGGCAGGAGGAAATGTGTCCGAACTCAGCCAAAGAACGCAGAGCCCGTGGGCGCTGGGCGTCGCGGTGTTCGCGGCCGCGATGTTGATCGTATCCGGGGTATCACAATTTCTACTCGGTATCGCAGGTTCTACTCGGTATCGCAGGCATACTGGGTGATGAGATATTCCTGCGCGCTGGCGATTACATTTACAGTTTTGACACAACAATTTGGGGGTGGATCCATATCCTCATCGGTGTTGTGTTGGCCGTCGTGGGCTTCTTTGTCTTTAGGGGAAGTGGTTGGGCAATTTGGGCCGCAATCGGCGTGGCGGCTTTGAATGCTCTGCTAAATTTCCTTTGGCTGCCGAGCTATCCAATTGGGGCGATCGTCCTGATCGCTATCGACGTCGTTGTGATCTGGGCCTTGGCCACCGCCACCCAACCCTGAAGTGACGCCGAGAAGAGCGCCGCCGGGCGTACGGACAAATTGTCGCCCCTAAAAGCCTGGCAGCCGCCCGTAACCGATCGGTTGGGTTCCCGGGCGGCTACGCCCTCGACTGGGCCAACTCTGGAGCGTCAGAACCGCCCCCACTCGACAGCAACGGTGAGAGCCATCGACGCTCAGGATCGACATCGACCAGCAGCGACTTGACAAATAAAGTCATCGGAACAGCTAAAAACGCTCCAATCCCGCCGATGATCGTTGTCCACACGATCAAAGACAGAAAGCTCAGCGTGGCGGAGAGCCCAACCGTAGCTCCGACCACGCGCGGTTGAATGACGGTCTGGATTACGAAGTTCAGGACGCTGTAGACCGCAATCACTGCAATGGCCGTACCGACGTTGTGGTCGAGAAGCGCGATCACAGTGGGAGGCAACAATCCGATTACGAATCCAATGTTGGGTATGTAGTTCGTAATGAAGGCCAGCAGGCCCCATAGCCATGCGTATCGGATATCAAGGATCCACAGTGCAACCACATCGCAGACAGCGACTATCAGACCAAATATCGTCGCGACCGCTAGATATTGACGGCTGCCACGGGCGAACAGCTGGAACGCCTCGGCCAACCGTTGTCCGCGGGGGGAAATGCGCGCCAGCTTGTTAGCGAAGGCGCCGGCGTCACTAACGGTGAAGAAGAGCAGCACAACGAGAAATACCACATCGCTCAGCATGCCGGCGACGCCGCCGATCAAGTCAGCGACAAAACCGACCAGTTTGCCCGGATCGACTCCGTTGACCACGGTCTGCAGCTGCTCCTGGCTGATACCGAGCGACTCGAGAACTTGGCCGACGTCTTGGAGAAACGCCTGGAACTGTGGACCGTAGTCATCCAGGAGACCCGCAAACTGGGTACCGGCGATCACCAGCACGGCGAAGAGCCCGGCAACGATCGCGTAGACGCCGATCAGACTGAACACGGCGCCAAACCAGCCTGGCAGCCGTAGACGTGACCCCAGGTTTCGCAGCGGGTGGACGACGATCGAGAGGACCAGTGCCAAGAACAGCGGTCCGATTACGTCGGCGAACGCCTGTAGCCCGAGTGCTGCCACCAGCGTGGCGGCGACCCCGAGAATAATGAGCAGACTACGCGGCAGCAGTCCTTGAGATGTGACCTCCGAATCGACATCCATGGGGATGAGGCTAGAAGATCTGCCTCGTCACCGGGTCATCCCCGAAGGGTGAGCCGGGCCAAATACAGCGCCTGGTCGAGCAATTGCGGGATCTCACCCGTTGAGGGTGATTGCCGCGCTTCAGCAGTTACGCCAATCTTGACCTCAGCGCAGGTCAGGAGGATGTCATGGCGCATCTCACCGTGTGGAAGTTCAATAAGCCCGACGGCGCATCACAAGCGCTCCGCACACTCAAGGAGTTACAGGACGAGGGCCTAATCGGGATTCAAGACGGAGCCATCGTCGAGTGGCCCGAGGGCAAAAGGAAGCCTAAGACCCGTCAACTTGACGACGTGCGCGGGGAATGGGCGTTGCACGGAGGCTTCTGGGGCTTTTTCTTCGGTCTGGTGTTCTTCATGCCGGTCCTCGGTTTGGCCATCGGAGCTGGTGGCGGCGCCCTGGCGGGCACGCTGCGCGATGTTGGCATCGACGATGATTTCATCAAGCAGATCAGGACCGCAGTGACTCCGGGAACCTCGGCACTCTTCCTGTTGTCGTCGGGCGCAGTCGAACAGCCCATTCGCCAGCGGTTCATCGGTACGCACGCCGAGCTGCTCTACACCGATGTCGGGCCTGAGCAGGAGGCCAAGTTGCGCGAGGCCTTCGAGGAGGAGTGAGCGTAAGCAGAATTACTGCAGTCTGAGCCGCTCGACGATGCCACCTTGGACCGGCTCATGGGCTTTCATGTGGCCCTCTTACAGCAGTGATCCGGCGGGCCGGCTGGCGCGCCGGTTTCGATTAGGCTGGTCAGCCTGTCAACCCTGAGGAAAGCGTGGACATCGACCGATTCCAGTACCAGGCGTTGCTCGCCGCATGCTTGTTGATCACGCTCCCGCTGGAGTTCGTCTTGCGCGCTCGGGTCTACCGGCGGCCCTTTCCGCTCGTCACAGCCGTGCTCCCGGTGGTGATCATCTTCTCGATCTGGGACCTCGTCGGCATCTATCGACACCACTGGGTGTACAACCCCCGCTTTGTTACCGGGATCGAGCTGCCGTTGGGGCTGCCGCTGGAGGAGCTGGGCTTCTTCATCGTGATTCCAATCTGCGGCCTGCTGACCTATGAGGCAGTTGGTGCCATGATCAGTAGCAGGCGCAAGGAGGCACGGCAGGCTGGGCGTGCCTGAGTACACGGTCCTGACACTGCTTGCGGTAGCCGCCGTCATCGTCATGGAACTCGCCTGGTTTCGAACCGGGATATTCGCCACTGCGCAGTACTGGATTGCCATCGGCATCGTTTCCGCCTTCCAGGTTCCAGCCGACGGCTGGCTGACCAAGCTGTCGAATCCGATCGTGATCTACAACCCCAATGAGTTCCTTGGTATCCGGGTCCCGTGGGACATTCCGATTGAGGATTTCGGGTTCAGCTTCGCCCTGGTGACGTTGGCGATCTTGCTCTGGAGGCGAGCGCTGGATCGCCGGAAAGTGCAGTCCGACTCGTGAAGCTCCTGACGGAACCCCGCATCGAGGTTGGCCTCGACGATGATCTGACAAGGGCATTCGACAAGGCGGCACCCCAATACGACCTAATGGTGGCGTTGAATCCTGGCTATCACCGCGAGCTCGCAGCGGCGGCACATGGGCTTGTCGAGGGCCTAGCCGCTTCCAATGGCTCGGTGCTGCTGCTTGATCTTGGTTGCGGGTCGGGTGCCTCGACTCGTGCACTTGTCCGCGCCTGCGACCGGCAGGGTCGGTCGGCGAAGATCATTGGCGTCGATTCCTCGACCGGGATGTTGGAGCAAGCAAGGCGCAAGGACTGGCCGACTGGTGTACGGTTCGAGCGCTCGTCTGCACAAGAGGTCGCAGCGAGCCGGAATGATCTTGGGCTGAGTGAGCCAGTGGACGGTGTTCTTGCTGTCTACCTGGTTCGCAACGTCGAAGAGCGCGACGAGACCTTGACCGCTGTGCACGACTTGCTGTGCCCCGGGGGCAGGCTGGTAGTTCAGGAGTATTCGGTTAGAGGGTCGCGCTTGGCGGAGTTGATTTGGACTCTGGTTTGCTGGCTGGTGATCATTCCGCTGAGCTGGCTCACCTCCCGCAGGACCAAGCTTTACCGGTATTTGTGGCGGAGCGCCCGCGGATTCGACTCCGTGCAGACCTTCGTTGATCGGCTGTACTCGGCGGGCTTTACCAAGGTGGAGGTCCGCGCGGCTCGAGGCTGGCAGCGCGGAATCCTGCATACCTTCCGCGCTGCTAAGCCGATGGTGCCAGGTTCTTGATCAACAAATGGGACCGCTGGCTACCGGGGCTAGATCGGCGCGCGGTCCGGCATGCGGCGCGGCCAGGCGCGCATAGGATCCTGCCGGACCAGCGGCCGCCCCATGTCGTGGTTGTCGGCGGCGGCATCGCGGGGCTGGCTGCGGCAACCGGGCTTGCTGAGCGGGGTGTGCAGGTAACGATCGTCGAACAGGAAGATCAGCTCGGTGGCCGCGTGCGCTCCTGGCCCTTGGATGATCAGCAACGGACAATGAGCCGGGGCTTCCACGCCTTCTTTCGCCAGTACTACAACTTGCGGGCGCTGCTTCTCCGGGCAGACCCCTCACTCAGTTGTCTGGCCCCAGTCGCGGATTACCCGCTCGTACTGGCAGACGGACATCAAGATTCTTTTGCTCGGATACCCCGCACGCCGCCGCTGAACTTGATCAGCTTCGTCGCCATGAGCCCCAGCTTCTCGGTTGGTGATCTTCGCCGGGTCGATATCTCGGCGGCCCTGGAGCTGCTTGACGTATCATTCCCGGAGACGTTTGCGGCATATGACGGGCAGAGCGCTGCTGCCTTTCTTGACCGGCTGCGGTTTCCGCCTGCGGCTCGCCATCTGGCGCTGGAGGTCTTTGCGCGGAGCTTCTTCGCCGACCCAGATCAGTTCTCGGCGGGGGAACTCGTGGCCATGTTCCACAGCTATTTCCTTGGATCATCGGAGGGCTTGCTGTTCGACGTCCCCATTGACGACTACGACGCCGTCCTCTGGTCACCGCTGGGGCGTCACCTGCAAGGCCTGGGGGTGGAAGTCCTGACCGGGACAAGTGCGTTGAGCCTGTCGAAGAGCATGAAGGTGACTCCGAGCCCGGGAGGCGAGCTGACCGCTGACGCTATTGTTCTGGCCACTGACCCGGGTGCCACTAGACAATTGATCGCGGAGTCGGACGTCTGCGGCGACGAGCCAGCATGGCGGGAACGGCTTGCTGGCACCCGAAATGCCCCGCCGTTTGCCGTCTGGCGGCTGTGGATCGACCGCGTGGTAGGGCCTGAGCGTCCGGCGTTTCTCGGCACCAGCGGGTTTGGCCCATTGCACAACGTTTCGGTGCTCGAACGGTTTGAGGCAGGGGCGCAGACCTGGTCCCAGGAGCATCGCGGCTCGGTAATCGAGGTCCACGCCTACGCACTGCCGACGCCCATAGATGAATCAGAAAAACTCAAGCAGGCGCTGCGCCGCGAGCTCGGCCGGGTTTACCCAGAGACTGTCGATGCGCAGGTAGTGGATGAGGAGTGGCTCATCAACGACGACTGCCCGCTGATCGACACCAGTCCGTGGAATCTTCGACCAGAGGTGGTCACACCCGATCCGCGCCTGGTGCTCGCCGGGGACGGCATCCGCTGCGATCTTCCGGTCGCACTTATGGAGCGTGCTGCCACGACCGGCTTCATAGCCGCCAATCAACTCCTCGCCGGATGGTCAGTTCGCGGCCACGATCTCTGGACAGCCCCCATGCGCAGCCGCCACCGGCTCATCCCGGCCATTCACCGTCTGGTGGCCGCGACCTCTCCGTCCTGAGCCTGCGGTAACTTCAGCCTGGGAACTCACCCCGCGTCCGCAACTCGTATCGCCGCTGGGCGTATGCAAGATCATCGATCCACAGCTTTCGGGCCGTACGACGAATTCCCGGTTTTAGCAGCGGCGCCATCCAACGCGCAACGGAGAAACCAGGCCGATCAGAGTAGGCAATGGTGGCCTCGGTCATCATGGTGAGCGGTCGGCCCTCGTGGTCCACGCCAAGCGGCGTCGCGTGGG